>Ga0066676_10000210_pt1 | contig 18951 bp, 22 predicted proteins | sample GraSoiAngelo_125_FD_62293 | JGI IMG/M metagenome (GOLD analysis project Ga0066676, IMG submission 62293) | Grasslands soil microbial communities from the Angelo Coastal Reserve, California, USA - 14_0927_05_40cm | ecosystem: Environmental > Terrestrial > Soil > Grasslands | place: USA...
GGGACCGGCCTGAACGTCCGCGCAGAACCGTCCGCCACCGCCCAGCTCGTTCGCACCGTCGAGGACAACTCGACTGTGACCGGCGAGGAGTTCGTTCTCACGCAGCCGGGCACGCCACCAACGGCGTCCCCCAACCCCCGGCTACGGCTGGTACCGGATCAGCGCCCCCATCGAGGGCTGGGTCTACTCGAAATACGTCTCCGGCTTAGCCGACTGCTCGCTCCACGACTCGCTCGAAACACCTTAAGGCGAATCGTCTGAAGGTGGCTGGTTTCCGCTCGTCCTGAGGCTCTCGAAGAACCGGGCGGAGCAACCAACGGATTCCTTGCTCCTAGCTCCTTGCTCCTACAGTCGCGCCAGCTTCACCCCGAGGATGTCCGGGATCTCCTTCACCCGCGCGATCTGCTCTGGCGTCAGTGTCTCGTCCAGCGCGAGCACCATCAGCGCCGTTCCCCGCTTCTCGTGCCGCCCGACATTCATGAAGCTGATGTTTACGCGGTACTCGCCCATCAGCGTGCCCACGGCGCCTACCATCCCCGGGCGGTCCTTGTTCTCGACCAGCAGCAGGTAGCCCTCGCTCGGCGGCACATCCACCCAGAAGCCGTCGATCGAGACGATGTGCGGCCCGTCGTGCGCCAGCGTGCCGGCGATCTCTGCGCCACCCGCCTTCGAGCCGATTCGCACTTTCACGAGGTTCGCGTAAATCTCGTGTGAGGGGCCTCGCTTCTCCGTGATCTGAAGCCCCCGCCGCTGCGCGATGATGTCGACGTTGACGACGTTCACGTGGTCCTCGCTGATCGGCGCCAGCAGCCCGCCGACGACGGCCGCCTTCAGCGGCGTCACGTCGTGCTGCGCGATCTCGCCCGAGTAGTCGATCTCGATGCGCCCCATCTGGCCCTCGTGCAGCTGCACCGCCAGCTCGCCGGCCTTGAACGCTACCGGCACATACGGCGCCAGGTAGCTGTAGGTCTCGGCCGGGATCAGCGGGGCGTTCACCGCGTAGCGCGCCGGCTCGCCCCGAAGCACAGCCATGATCTGCTCGGCGACGTCTACGGCGACGCGCTCCTGCGCCTCCGCCGTCGAGGCGCCGAGGTGCGGCGTGACCACGACCTTGTCCGACTCGAACAGCGGGTGGCTCGTCAGCGGCTCCTTCTCCCAGACATCGATCGCCGCGCCCGCGATCCAGCCCTCGTCGAGCGCCTGCTTGAGCGCAGCTTCATCCACGATGCCCCCGCGCGCGGTGTTGATCACGCGGGCCGACGGCTTCATCGCCCGCAGCTCCGCCTCGCCGATGAGGCGCTTCGTACCCTCGGTGAGCGTCGTGTGCACCGTGATGTAGTCCGACTCCTTGACCAGCTTCTCCATCGGGACGACGTCCACGCCCAGGACGCGCGCCCGCTCCTCCGGCACGAACGGATCGTGCGCCAGCACCCGCATCTCGAGTCCCTTCGCCCGCCGCGCCACCTCCGACCCGACCTGCCCCAGCCCGACGATCCCCAGTGTCTTGCCGCGCACCTCTGTCCCCTGGAAGCGCCCGCGCTCCCACTTGCCCGAGCGCAGCGACGCGTTCGCCTCCGGGATGTGCCGCGATAGCGAAAGCATCAGCGCGATCGCGTGTTCCGCCGCCGAGATCACGTTCCCCGTCGGCGCATTGACGACGACTACGCCCTTCTCCGTCGCGGCATCGAGGTCGATGTTATCGACGCCGATACCCGCGCGGCCGACCACCTGCAGCGTGCTCGACGCCTCGATGATCTCGCGCGTCACCTTCGTCTCGCTGCGAACCACCAGCGCGTCGTAACCGTCCACGCTCTTACGCAGCTCCTCCGGCGACAGCCCTGTCCGCACGTCCACATCCGCGCCCGAGCGCTTAAGCGCCTCAACGCCGTCCTCGGCTATCGGGTCACAGACGAGGATGCGGAACGCGGTCTTTCCGTTCCCGCTCTGCCCTTCAGTCCGTCGCTCTGTGTTTGAGATCGCCATTGGTCTACACCTTCACCCTGTATCCTACCAACCACCCATCCTTATGCCCCAGCTGTCATCCTGAGAAACGAAGGATCTGTCCCAACCCACCCTATCGGACAGCGATGCACTCCAGGACTCTCGGAAACGCCTGCCCACGTCATACCGATGAGCCTTCCGGGTCCCGCGTGCAGGGCGGCGCTTGGCCGGGATCTTGGGACGGCCCCCAGTTTACCCTCTCGGACGGGCGGTTTGCGCCGCAGGCCGCGGGCCTGGGGGTGTCCCCCAGTTTATCCCCTCGGGCGGATGGTTTGCGCCGCCAGGCCGGGGGTGGGGGGGTGTCCCCCAATTTACCCTTCCGGCAGGATGTACAGAAAGAATCACACCGCGCAAGCGACAGTGATGAGCATGACGTTCGGAGTCTCAGCATGTGGTTGGACTAAACCGAGACCTTCGGACCTTACTGGACCGCCGGATCGCAAGAATGGGCGCCGCCAGGCCGGGGGTTTGGGGGTGTCCCCCAATTTATCCTCCCGGGCGGGTGGGTGGGACGAAGAACATCCCGCAACCAAGAAAGAGGAACATCACGCTCCGAGGGACACACGGGGTGGCGATTCGGCTTGGATTCCTGGCTCCCGTCTCGCGGTTCCTGCGCCTCAGCGCGCCGCGCGCACAGCGAACCCCAGCTTCGCCAGCGTCTGCTCGAGCGCCGCAAGCGTCTCCCGGATATCCTCTTCCTCCACGAGCCCCAGGTGGCCGATACGAAAGATCTTCCCTTGCAGCTTGCCCTGCCCGCCCGCGATGACCACGTTGTACTCGTCCTCCATCGTGTTCCGCAGCGCGCTCACCTCGACGCCCTCCGGGCACTTGATCGCCGTCACCGTGTCCGAAGCGTAGCGCTCGTCCTGGCACAGCAGCTCCAGCCCGAACGCCTTCACTCCCTCGCGCACCATGCGCCCCATCGACGCGTGCCGCGTGAAGATGCGCTCCGCACCTTCCTCCGCCATGCGCTCGAGCGCCACGTCGAGGCCGAAGAAGATCGACATCGCCGGCGTCCAGGGCGTCTGCCCCTTCGGCAGCGCGTCCCGGTGCCGCCCAAGGTCGAGGTAGAAGCGCGGCATCTTCGCGTTCTCATACGCCCGCCACGCCCGCTCGCTCATCGAGACGAACGCCAGCCCCGGCGGCACCATCCACCCCTTCTGCGACCCCGTCACGACCACGTCTAGCCCCCACCCGTCCGCCTCGAACGGGATCGCCCCCAAACTGCTCACCGCATCCACCAGCACCAACGGCCCATCCGTTCGCCCTGAGGCTCTCGAAGGTGCCTGGCTCCTGACTCCTGACTCCTGGCTCCTAATCGCGCGAGCGATTTCCTCTAGCGGGTTCGTGACTCCGGTCGACGTCTCGTTGTGCGTGACCAGCACCGCCTTCACGTCCGGGTGCTCCGCCAGCGCCTGCCGCACGTCCTCCGCCCGCGCCGCCTGCCCCCACTCATACTGCAGCGGGATCACCTCGGCGCCGTAGGTGTCCGCGATCGCCGCGAACCGCTCCCCGAACGCCCCGATGCTCACCGAGAGCACCCTGTCTCGCGGCGAGAGCGTGCTCACCACGGCCGACTCCAGACCGCCTGTCCCCGACGCGCTCAGAATCAGCACGTCATTGCTCGTCTGGAACCAGTCCTTCAGCCGCTCCGCCACCCGCGAAATAAGCGCCGCGAACTCGCGCCCCCGGTGGTTCACCATCGGGTGCGCCACGGCCTCCAGGATGTCCGGCGGGACAGGAGTGGGGCCGGGTATGCGCAGATTAGGTGTGTCGCTCATGGGCCTACGGCCATGTTATGGCGAGCCTCGGTGAGTAGCAAGGATAACGACAGTCACCCCGCAAAAGACGACGCCTCTCCCCGCTCGTCCTGAGGCTCTCGAAGGATCGAGCGGAGCGACTGCGCTTGGTCTCGAAAGGGGCAAATTGGTTGCAGCCGGAAGGACAAGTTGTGCTCTCCGCGCACCTAGAGACAGGTTAGCGCCATAAGCTACCCACAACCGACACGCCCACCTGGCGCCTGTCATGGCGTGGCGTTGCACGCTATTGCGCTTTCGCCGTGGTATTAGTGAAAGAGACTACACCTAACCGCGCTCGCGATGCTCGGCGATCGACCGTGCGTGCGTTGCTGCACTTCTGCGTAATCACTACCCGCCGATCGTTCTGTCGGACACCATTTGGGAAGGGATCGTAACGGCTCGCGGAGGGAAGACCGGACTGGGTTCTGCTGAGTTTCATGTCGAGCTGCGGGCGCCAAAATCGGCCTCCCAACTTAGCAAGATCGGTATTGATTAATGCCAATGAAAATACTTGCCGTACCGCATCACGTAACCCGCGCCCTCGAATGGATGCAACTGGCTCGGGCCTCTCCGGTCCGTGTCGACACGTTCGCCCATCTATGGTTTGCACTTATTGCCCTGGTCCGATTTGGCCAGCCAAAAGGCGCATGGGATTTAACGAGGATCCTTGCGTACTTGGCTCAGCTCAGAAGCGGGGCTGGTGGCCATCCTGTGTTGGGGCGGGCCCGAATAGACGCTCTCGAAGCTCTCTTCAGAAAAGCCGAACAAGCGAGACGCCTTCTGTTCCATCGAGACGATGACACGCTGATCACGGATGAGCTGATCGAGGAGCTAGAGGATGGCCTATTCCAACTCATCGAACCCGAAGTTGCACGGTATCGCGCATGATGAAATTAATCGCCCGCTAGCCCTCCCCGGCCGACTCAATCCGCTTATCCGCTGCGCCGCAGGCAGTCCGCTGACAGAAATCCCCACTTCCTGCTCACCTATTCCCCGCTAACCGGCATCTCACCACGTTCACCCGGCTTCACCTAGCGCCGACTGGAATCCAAATGGAACTCTTATGATTCCCCGCACCCAATCCAGCCGCCTCGGTCATATACTCTGCTTAACGACTTACCAGCCGTTGAGTCGCCATGCTCTCTCGTACTCTCGTCCTGCTCGTCGCCGCCGCAGCGCTGGGCGTCGTTCTGCTCGCATGGCAGGCGGGCGCCGCTTCGGCGGGAACGACAACGAGCACGTTCGTGGAGCGCGAGGCGGGGGCCGTCCTCGTGTCGGACGCTCGCGGGCTGCACACTTCGGTCGAGATCGCTATCGGCGAGACGGAGCGGGCTTCGGGCGCGGGGCTCGAGCGCCACCTGAACGCGAGTATCGGGATCTTCCAGTCAGACTCGCGCCGGCCGAAGGCGCAGCCGGTCGACCTGGCGGGCAATGTGGAGGGAGAGGCGGGCGCGCTCCCGATGAACGGCGACCTGAGCGAGGCGTCGCTGGAGATTACGGTCCCGGTGTGCGGGGCGAAGGTGCTGCACAGCGGCCGCTTGAAGGCGAGGCCGTCCTCGGAATGCTTCGACGCGAAGGTCGACATGCGCTGGACGGGCACGGGCGAGCTGGTGATCGTGGGCGGGCCGAGCGACACGCCGGTCGACGGCTGCACGGAGCACCGCGAGTCGACGTCGCAGCGGCGCCTCGCTTCGGCGCAGGGGAGCGTGCTCGCCGGCGGCGTGAACCTCGCGCCGTATCCGTCAAGCAACGCCGCACTGTCGGTGTTCAGCGAGACATCGACACTTACTTGTCCTGAGAAGACTCTCGCCGACCTGGTCGCTGCTAATGACCGCACCGGCATTCGGGATTGGGCGGCGCCAAAGACTATCGCCGAAATCAACGCCGAGGTTGCGGCGCTCGATGCAGCACAGCGAGACCAGCTTGCATCGGTCATCCTCGACTCTAACGCCGATGCAGCGAGCCGTGACCTGTTGCTCCGGACGATGCGGGCAGTCCTCGCAAAACCAGACCTCGGCTTCTATGCGGAGATCTGGAGCTACACCTACATCGAGATGGTCGAGGGCGGCTTCTTCGGGACCTGCGGACACCTCTTCTTGAGCCCGACCGCTTGGCCCGGCCTCTCCGATCATGACGCCCGCTGGGTTCTCATCCACGAGTCTTTTCACTCGTTCAACTGCCTGAACGGAGGCCCGATCGGATCGCTAAACGAGGGCTCGGCCATCTGGATCGCCAAGAGCTCCTTTCCCGAAGGCGTCGACCCCGCGGAGACTTGGGTCGAAGCCACCTATGGGACGAAACTCTACTACCGCGACATTGCCGGCAATCCGGACTTCCCGCTTGAGGCGCCCGCCGCTCCGAGCGGCAAGCTAATAGAGGTGTACCAGCGCCTCTCCGCGCTCGACCCCTCGCAGCTCCCCTGGAATTCGACCGAACGGCTGGTTACCTGCTTCGACCGCTACTGGGCCGGCCTGGACCGCAACGTCGATTTCTTCGCCGTATGGCTCCCGTCAGTCGCACAGGCGACCGCCCAGATGCTCGCTGACCCAGACTGCCGTCCGGTCTAGAGACGCGCTCTTACCCCTTACCTCTTACCTCTTACCTCACTGACAACCAAGAACCGACAACCAACAACTCCACGCCCAGTGCCATTTCCCCCTTAGACTTCCGGCCCCCTTCCGCTACGCTAAAACCGGGCGCAGTCCGTCCACATACCGCCCGTGGCCGCTCGCGCCCACCATTTGAAATCAGTGGACAGTCCGGGGAGGAGGCGAGGCGGTGGAACCAACGAAACAAAATGAGTCCGGCGAGGTAGGCCGGCACCCATTGCGAGGCGCCAAGCGCGGCAAGCGCGGCGGCCCCCGCCCCGGCTCAGGCCCGCCCAAAGGCAACCTCAACGCCCTCAAACACGGCCGCTACTCCCGCCGTCACAAGCAGCTCCTCGAGTCCCTCCTCGAGGTCCCCCAGGCCCGTCAGGCCCTCATCGATATCGGCAACCGCCATCGCCAGCGCGTTCGCAAAGCGGAGGTCGAGGCATCATACCTCCTCTTGCGCTGGCTCGCCAACCACAACGCGCCGGGCCTGTTGGACGCCATGGACGGCGCCGCCGCCACGATACAATCAGAAAACGACCAATCTCAGAACGACCAACTGAATCGTGCCCTCGCTAAGATGGAAGCAGCCTTCAAACGACGAATTTCCGAAAACGCGACCAAAAGGCGCACCCCCAAACCGTCGGATCAACCAAACCGGTAGGGGCGCGGGCTCGCCCCGCCCTCGGGGAGGGAGGGCATTCGCTAGCTGATAGCTGCGGTGCGGGAACCGATCCGCAGCCACCGGTGTAGTATCAGCGGAGGTGCGAGATGTTCCGAATCGTGGTCGCAGCAACCATCCTGTCCGCCGCCGCTTTCCTGCTCACGGCCGGCTCCGCCCTCGCGAAGGGCCCGTTCAGCCTCGTGATCAGCGGCGGCTCCCTCGTCGAGCCGGTCACCATCGACGGGCCGGTAGCCGACGCCGGCATGTTCGGCCTGCAGATCGACGACCCGCAGCCGCACCCCGATGTCATCTACACGGTCGAATTCTTCACGATGGACGGCCACCAGCCCGCGGGCACCATCTCCTACTACCCCGCCCACGACGGTCTCCCCGCCGCCTGGCGCACCAGGTACGGCTTCTGGGCCGTCCCCGGCGAGTTCAACGGGACGTTCACGGCCTATCTCCCCTCCGACGACGGTGGGACGTCCGCTTTCTGGTACATCGTCCCGGTCGCCGGGCTGGGACTGATCGCGGTCGCCGGGGGCCTGGGCGGTCGCCGGCTCCTGTCGCTCCGCCGGTCGTAACCGCGCAATCCCGATGCTGCTGCCCGCCTCCTTGAGGGGCGGAGAGACGCGACCCTTCGAGAGCACTTACCCTGTTCGGCTCGGACCCGTTCCCCTCAGACCTCCAACCTTAACCGAGGCGCACTGAATTTGCGGGAATCTGGTATGGTCGGCAGGAAACATCAGGAGGAGCACACCAAAATGGCGGACGAAGCTTACATCTCTGAGGTTCTCGCAATCCTGCTGCCGGATGGCTGGCACGAGGTTGAACGGGGGACCGGGCGCTTTGTTAAGTATCGACTACTGGACGACCAAGGACCCGTCCAGGATGGTTATGCCTTCACGGAACGGGCTCGGGCGGGGACAAACCTTTGTGTACGAGCCGATGCTATCCTTGCGGTCAGGTACGAACTGCCCGCAAGAAATCGAGAGGCCACCAGCTGACGCTTGCGGCTGCCTCCTGCATTCAACGGTTGCGTTCTTCCGGGCCGGATCTACTACCGTGTTCGCGGAGATTCTCCGCTATCTTACTAAGGACGTCTGCCGCTTCCACGACTGTTGACGTGTTGGTCGCCCACATCCATGCGGCCTCTGAACAGGGCTTGCAGAGGTCACAGCCCCGCCAGTGGGTCCACGCCGCCTCACCGCAGCCATCGACCGCACACCGGTTCATCGCCTCACAGCCTCAAGCCACTCCACTCATCATCGCGAGCGAACCACGGCCTGATTATAACCAAGCATCCGCCTGCGTAGAGGTAATCGACGGCGACCCACGCTTTCCAGTCTGTTACACTGACGACAGTGGCGAACGTTTAGGCCCCCGCTGGCTTTAGCCTAGCGACCTCGGGCTCGTGGTGTCCCGAACTAACCACTTAGTTAGAGAGGGGTCACCTATTGGGCTTTCAGGCAAGAGATCTCGACTGTTGCGATTGCGATCAGTTATTCGCGTTTAGCAGAGAAGACCAGGGGCTTTGCCACGAATTGGGATACGAACAACCCCGCCGCTGTCCGGCGTGCCGGCGAGCGCTCGAGAACTCGCGAATCCCCGTGCCCATCGCAGCTCTTCCTGCATAACGCTGGCTCGCAACAGAGCTAACCACCAAGCACGCCTAATCAGGAGGTCACGAATGGAAATGTTTACGCCCAACATGAGCAGATGGACGACCAACGAGCTCCTCGGAGAGGTCATGCGACGGACCGCATCGGACGCCCCGGCACTCTACGCGCTACAGACGGTCGTGCTACGCGCACGCTTGGCCGAAGGCGATCGCCGGTCGGACTTTGGGACGCAGTCTGAACTCGTTCCGGCGCGAGAACAGGCCGGGGTTGCTGGCACGATGGAGTTGGGGCTTGAGGAGTAGCGTGCTCACAACCGCCGCGCACGAAGTGGACCCGGACATCTGCGGAGCGCACACGCATGATCACACGCATCGCAGGCTGGCCTCAGCGAAGTTCGCCGCACACGAGCATTACCATGTTCATCCCGATGATTTGAAAGCGGACGCGACGCTCAACGGACACACCCATGCCCGCGCCCACTCCAAGTTGCCGTGGGAGAGCCATAATCCAGCTTAGGGCCAGAGCGGCCTGCCAGTGATTGGCACGGCCACGGGCCCAGTTACAGGAGATTCGCAATGCGCAAACGCAGATCATCTTCGGAAGACGCCAAGCGGGGTCGCGATCACCGTGCCGCCTTGCGCTTGGCGGCTAGCGACATAGCGGAGATCGTCGGCGATGTTCCCACGCTGAGCGACAGGCGCGGCGACATCGGTGTCCTTAAGGCGCCGCTCGTCGCCGGGCTCGCCCTCTACTTCAATGCCGCTGGCGTACCACGGGCGCAGTTCATAGAACGGGCTTATCAACATCCGGCGGCCCTCCTGTGAGGGCCAGGAACGACAAGGCTGATCGGGACGCTCGTAAAGCGGCAGCTGCAGGACCGGGGGACACCGCGGCGGGTTCTGCGAACGAGATCGGAACACAGCCAATGAAGCCGTCACTCTGGCAACATTTAAAGTTCCGCTGGCTGCGAGTTCGTTCTGGCGTGTTCTCAGATTACCGCTTCCAGGAGATCACCGTTGAGTTGCGCCTGGCCGAATTCATCACCGCGCGAAACGAAAAGTTGGTTTTCGTGCCAACGCGTCTGTGGTATGAGATCGGGGCCGAAGAGGCGTTCCGCCGCATACGCCGCCGCCGCCGCTGGAAACGACAGCAAGCGTAGGATTGAGACGTATCGAGCGCCGTTTACTACGGTCGTACCGAGCCCGGCGGCGAGGCCCAGGCGAGGCCAAAAGAGTAGACGCCCTAACCGCACACGGATGTGTTCAGCTTTTAACAAGCGATACGGCCACTCCTGAAAACCCCTCAGCCGTCTAAATTTAAACCGCCCACGATCCAGGTGGCACCATCCTCTTCCGGACTCTTCTCGTGGATTTTTTGGCAACGTTCTTGCTTGTCCTGTATGCTGGTGTCACCTCAAGTTATTTGGCGCTGTGACGACTTGATCATCGACCACGGGTAAGGAAATGGTGTACATAAAAACTACTCCCTGGACGCAAATGGGGCGGAGTATTGCCATTGAGAAGGCCGTTGCCGGCATCTACGAGATGTATTTCGCGAAAGGGCCTCGCTGGGTGGCGAAGCATCTGCCACAAAGGTCGGAGATGCCACAATATGGCGATCGGGTGAGCGCAGAGTCGCGCGAGATACTTCTCGGTGACTACGGCGTCGAGTCTTTCATTGAAGACTACGCTGTTCTAACCATTCGAGCCTCCGGCGACAGCCTCAGCACCAAGCAGACATACACGCAATGGGTATATGACGAAACGCGGCACAGTAAAGCCTTGTGGTATTGCCTTGTCGATTCGGGACTGTACTCGCAGCAGGAAGTGGACCGCTACGCGCACGAATGTGGTGAAGACATATGGACATTTGAGAGACAGACCGGTTACGAGGCTACGCCGGAGCGAGGCGCCGTCTATGCGATCGCCCAGGAGAGGCAGACTAAGAAGAACTATCAAGACATGCAACGGCGCTTGTGGCAGGAGTACGGCTCACCGGCAGATGCTACCGGACGCCCCGTGTACCCCGCTATCGCCGGAGTCTGCCGGACTCTTTCGACCGATGAGGGGTTTCATGAAGGGGTCTTCCGGCAGATTGCCAGGGTGTACCTCGCATTCTGGCCGGATAAGGCTTTGCGAGCAATGTGGGAAATGTACGAGCGCTATCGCATGCCGTTGGTGAAACTTCCAAACGCCGAGGCTTTCTTACAGGCGGTCCTTTCGACGGGCATCGACTCGGCAAGATCAGTCGTGCGCAATGTGCTTGAGCCGACGTATGCCGCAATGGGTTTTGAGAGCCGGGCGGCCCTCCGGCGCGCGGCGAGGGAGAGCTGGGAGCTTCCAGATGGCGCTGTGATCGAAGTGGGGAATGAGCCGCTCCATGGTCTGACTTATGGAGCGGTTCCCTACCGGATGAATCCGAACGGATCGCTTGTGCGAGTAAGTGTTCCGGCATGACGCGGACCGCTAATCGTGCCCACCAGCCTAATAACTCGCAGTCGAGGGCATGCGCAGGAACGGCACCGGTGCCACGACGATCACGCTAAGCGCCCGAGGATGCCACCAAGGGCAGCTGTGGGTCGGCCTTACTGGTCGCCCAGAGGAAACGCCTGAACGGCCTGCTCCATGAGGTAGGCGGAGTGGACGACATCAAATGCGAGGCGGTCGGAAGCGGACACAAACGCGCGGCGACCGGCGGTGCTCGACAAACCCGAGCGCCCCAGCGCCTCGAACTCGAGCTTGCTCATCGAAACGACAACTTTATCGAAGTCTGCGCGCCAGGTAAGGCGCCATCTGGAAAGACCCATAAACCACCTTCCATATGAGCGGCTTAACTACTTGGGGCCGGACCCATCGCGGCCGGGTGCCGCTATTTCCTTCTGTGTGAGCATTTCTCGTACTTTCGCGATCAGGACGTCAATATCGAACGGCTTGTTAAGAACCCCTACGTGGCTGTGGTCTTCCAGTGAGCCGGCCCGCTTATTGAACTCCTCAAGATCTGAACTACAGACCAGGACCGGGATATGTTTCGTTTCGCGGTCCAGGCGCAGGACCTGGAACAATATCCAGCCGGCCTCTCGGCTTTCCAGCCACGTGTCTAGAACGATGAGATCTGGTTGGTGCTTCTTGATCTCTTCGTAAGCTCTTGCACCCTCGGGCAGTTGAACCGTCTCAAACCCAGCTTCGGTCAAGACCTGGTCCAGCAGACGGATAAGCACAGGGTCATGGTCGGCAATACCGATTAATGGAGCCGCCATTTGCTTCCTCCCTGCGGAGCAAAGGCGGCATCCGTACCCAGAGGAGATCGAGGGTCGAAGCGGGTGGAGCCCTTGTTACGCGATAAGCTCTGTGGTCTATGCTAGCACATGCAAGCGGACCGTATAGCGGACCCCTACTGTCCCGGATGAAGTGTGGCCCTGATCATCTTTAGCAACGCCTCCGGATTGAAGGGCTTAAGGAAAACGCTGGTTTCGGGCGGCCGTCTTAGGAGCGGGGACCTCGTCTGGATAAGGCTTGGATCTGAAGCGCAGACGATGACCGGCATCGCGCTGAGGTCGCGGTCTGATCTTACCGATTCAAGCAGCGTCCAGCCGATTTCCTGCGTTTCCAGGCTGGTATCCAGGACGAGAAGGTCCGGACGGTTCTCCTTGATGACCACCAGCGAGCCGGCAGCCTCTGACAGGCGAAGGGTAGCGAACCCCGCTTCCTCCAGCTCTTCAGCGATGAGCTGTAGGGTAAGCGGGTCCTGCTCCAAAATGCAAATAAGTTCTCCCGCCAAGTACTGCCCACCATAACAATGAATGAAAGGGCAAACTAGAAGCAAGGGGAGGATTGCGGTTCAAGTCTTGCCTCTTTCCGCATTCAACGATGGAGCGTTTCCGACTTCGCTTCATCTGTTTAGACGAAAGGGCCGGCCAAGCTGAAGGGGGGCAGCTTAAAGCCGCCGGCTCCTCCTCAAGGAAGGTGAGCGATTTCCCTGCGGCCTCGCTGCACGATGCGCTGAGAAGGCCCCCGAAATCCCAGCCAAAGAACCCTCGCCGAAGACGACATCGGCAAAAATCGTAACCCGCCGTCGCCTCCCGCCCGACGACGTCTTCGATAGGACCATGCGCAACCGCGTCGCCCAACATGGCCTGTTTCTCCATCTCAGGTTCGCTCGTCTAATGACCTATCGTTGTGGGGCGCAGTACTCCGCCGTCCCGAGAAGCCACTGATGGTTGGGTTGCGTCTCTATATGCAGTTGCTGGGCGGCCGCTACTTGACGGCAACTACTTGACGGTAACCGGCAGTTTACGTAAGACTAGCCTCCTGTCTGCAGTCCACAGAGCGAGGAGGCCTTTCAATTAACGCGCCGTCTAATTCGAATGCGCTCAGATACGGCTGGATCGTAGCGCTCCTCGCCAAAGGCCTGAGCAGGCCCGCGAGCTGTATGGGCCGGGAGACCGCAGCAATCTCGCCTCCCGGTTCTTCGGAGGAAGTGCCCGGTGGAACGAAGGAGTTCATGGAGGTCATACGCCGTCGGTCGGGCGCACCCGGAGAGAGCATCCGCTTCAACGCGAGATTGCACGAAGGATCGCACGACGCCTGCGACGTCGCGCTGGAAGGCTAGATGCCCGCGGTGCAGACTACTCGCCCGTCTCTGGGTCACTGGCTCGCCGACAAGATGCCGGGGATCCTCGCGGCGGTCGCGACGTTCTCCGTGAGCGCCGTTCTGATCATTGCGCTCGGGGCTCCCATCTTTCTTCTCGTTATCCCCGTCATCCTCTCCTTCCTCGTCGGCCGAGTCGCGCTGAGCCGGGACCGCGAAAACCGCTAGCCCTGCGGTCATCTACAAGACGCTCACCCTGTCTTTTCTTCACCGCATCTGAACCAGTGCTGTAGGCCTTGCTAAGACCCAGCTGTCCATAATGTTTAACTAACCAACAGCCCGGGAACAGGAGGCCGTTTTGATGAACCAGAGGGTGGCTATTGTGCTAGCGGTGTTAGTCGCCGGAGTATTTGCTGGCTTCGCGCTGATGGGCGCGGGAGATTCCTTCGCCGACAAGGGCGGCTGTCCCAACGCAAACTCTGCAAACGGCGCCGCTCACGCGAATGCAAATTCTGCCCACGGCCCAGCGAAGCAGGCGGAGCGTGGCTGCAACGGAGCCCCGACGCCCACCGGGGTTGTATCCACGCCTACTGAAACGCCGACATCCACGCCTTCGCCGACAGAAACTGCGACCGGATCAGCCGAAACGCCGACGCCAACGCCAACCGCAACGTCGGCGGCGACACCCACGCCTACCCCCACGCCGACACCAACGGCGACCGAGGTTGAGACGCCGACACCCACTCCGACTCCAACCCCTACCCCAACCGATACCCCGACTCCCACGGCAACGGAAACCCCCACGCCGACCGCGACCCCTACACCCACGCTGACGGAGTCGCCAACACCGACCGAGTCGTCGACGCCCACACCAACGGAGACGCCAACACCGACAGCGCCGTAGATGCCCATAAGATAACCGCGCAATCGCTCTGGCGGTGGACCAGGCTGTAACAGGATTCCGTCCTCCTGCATCGTCTTTGCAGTAGGAATAGCAGTGGTAATCACGCAGGCAGGAAAATCATCCTGGGTCGGCCTCGACGAGCGGCGGGTCCAACGCGAGTACGAGACGAAGCAGGGTATGTTGGATGACATCTGGCTGGCCCACGAGCACGGCTGGTTGCCGGTCTCGATGACCGAATTGCGGCGCGGCGGTCTTCTCGCGCGACTTAGAGGTGAGAAGGCCACTTACGTCGTAGCTTATCTACGCACTACGTCCTGAATTCGCATCTCTGAGGCGACCGCCCCGCTTCACTGCCCACCCGTCCCGCAGCGGTGCTATAATTCCTGTTCGTTACGCCCTATAGCCGGAAGGAGGCCCCAATGGCAAACTCCGAGTCCATCGCGCGAGAAATGGTGGACGCTATCAACCGCAACGACATGTCGCGCTACAGGCAGCTTCTCCACCCTGACTACAGCTATCGCGGCGGCGACGGCCAGGTCCAGCGGGGCCAGGACGCCGGCGTCGCCATTGTCCAGATGTACCGGACCGCCTTCCCCGACGACATGGCGCTCGACGTCCAGCACATCCACACGGCCGGCGACACGGCGATCATCGAGTTCATCGGCAAAGGGACGCACCGCGGCGAACTGGCGGGCATCGCCCCGACGGGCCGAAGGATCGAGTTGCCAGTCATCACCGTCTTGGAGATGCGCGACGGAAAGGTCCACAGCGAGCGCGAGTACATGGACAGCGCCTACCTGATGCAGCAGCTGGGAGTGATGCCCGCACCGGCGACTGCCTAGCGCCCCTCGAGCGTGCGACCCTTCGAGAGCCTCAGGCCCGACAAGCTGAGGGCGGGCGGGGCAGGGCTCTACTCGTGCTCGGAAGCCTCTGCCAGGAGGCGGACGGGCAGACGTTTGGTCGCGTTGAAGAATTCGATGCCGACGACTCTGTCTGAGGTGTCGATGTCGAGGATCGTCGACACCGGGTCGCCCATCTCCTCGCACGCTCGGCTCTCGCCGATCTGGCGCTTCACGCTGTCGAGATGGAGATGGGCTGTGTCGCTGGATGCATCGTATGTGAGCCGCAGCTCCGGCATGTGCTACCCGCTACTAATGAGGTCCCGCCTCTCGGAACGGACAGTTTAGCGCCGAACCCGCCTGTTGCGGAAGTGCCTCACTAGTCGGTAGCCACCGTGGACGGGATATCGCGCTGGGTCTCCAGCCAAAGGCGCTGGCCGTCGGTGGAGATCGTGATGTCGCCGTGCTGGTCGGTACGCAGGACGAGGTCGCCGGCGAGGCGGGCGAGGACCTCGTCCGTTGGGTGCCCGTAGGCATTGTCCGCGCCGACTGAGATAACGTCGACGAGCGGGCTGGCGCGGGCGACGAAGGCTGGGGAGGTCGATGTCGACGATCCATGGTGGGCGACCTTGAGGACGGTTGTACTCAGGTCCATGCCGCTACGGACGAGTGCGCTCTCGCCGCCGGCGGTGATATCTCCGGTGAAGAGGAAGGACACGCCGCCAATGGATAAGCGGGCGACGAGCGAAGCGTCATTGAGGCTCGTCGGGTCCGACGTTTGTCTGGGGCTGAGAACGGTGAGCCGGGCGCCGTTGCCGAGGTCGATCGCCTGCCCGCGCTCTGCCGGGACAACAGGGACGTTGGTGGCTCTCAGGGCGTCAGACCAGGCCCGATAGGCCGCGCTGTCGACCTGCGCAGGGCTCGATAGGACGCGGCCGACGGCGTACTGATCGATGACCGTGGGCAGGCCGCCAATGTGGTCAAGCTGCGGATGAGTAAGCATAACGAGATCGAGACGCCGGTCGTAAAACGGCAGGTGGCGGCCGAGTGCGGGCGTGATCGCTTCGCCGCTGGGGCCGCCGTCCAACAGGATGCGATGACCTTCGGGACTCTCGATCAGGATGGCTTCGCCTTGGCCGACGTCCAGGAAGGTTACGGTGAGGCGTCCGTGGTTGGGCGCTGAAGCCGCGAGCCAGAGCAGCCCGCAGGCGAGGGCGAGCAACACCGCGAGCCCGCCGGTCGGAAGCAGACGCGGGATGCGCGGGTGCCGGGCCGCCGCCGGGCGCTCCACGTGCTGAAGAGGACGGCGATTAAGCCAGACGAGCGCTGCCGCGAGGGCTGCGTAGTAGGCGACGGCGTGCTCGAGGTGGATCCCTCGAAGGTCGACGGAAGCAACGGGAAGGCCGGCGAAGAGGCGGATGACCGTGATGAGGTACGCGGCGGGCGGCCACGCGAGCCAGCCGACGAACGCAGCGTCGCCAGGCAGGACGAGGGCAGCGACGGCCGCGAGGCCCGACGTAATAGCAACTACTACGAAAGCCGGGACCGCGAAGAGGTTGGCGAACGGCGCGGCGAGCGAGACGCGGTGGAAATTGATCGCAATGATGGGGACCGTGAAAGCGGTCGCCGCGAGCGTCATCGCCGCGACTTCGAGCAGCATCTTCGTGAACGGGAACTCGGCTATCGTGGGGGCGCAGGACGCGAGGTTCTGGAAGACTCCGGTCAGCCGTGGCGTCAACAATATCAGGCCAAGGGTGGCCGCAAAGCTGAGCGGCTACGCAACAAAGAAACTCCGTTTACTTCATCGAGACTGATTTCAATCGAATTGGGGAAAATGCCGCGCACTTCGACATAGTCGGTATGGACGACGACCTTGATGTCGAACAAGTCGAAGAATCGGCGCAGGTCGGTTGGAGTTTCAAACTCTCCCTCAGTGGTCGCTTCGGTGAACGACTTTATGCCCTTCCTGAGCCGAAACGCCCACTGGTTGGGCCTGTCCGCGTTGGGTGATTCAAGCGTAGGTGGTGTTGCCCCGTCCTCTGCTCGCGCTTCCGCTAGTGCGTCCGCCTCGGCCATAGCATCAAACCACTCGTTGGTATCGTCGCGCTCTTTGAACAATGTGACCCTTAGCTGGCCAGCGGAAGGTCGGAAGGTCACGCCGAAACGGTCGTCTGCAATCGCGGCGCGTATGCGTTCGATGTCGTGTCGCCGAGAATCGAAGTCGTCTAGCTCGCGTTGCCGCTGGCGCTTGTCATCTTCCAGAGTCTCGCGTACCTTCATCAGGTCACCAAACTGCTGTTGGAATTCCTCGCGCGACATGCGGTTCCAGAGATAGAGGTCATCGAGCCTCTTTTCTCGCTCCTCGACCTCTTTCAGGCGCGTCAGGATGGGCTGTAGACCTTTACTGGCTTCGTCTTGAAGTGCCTGCAATCGCGCAAGGTAGTCTTCGACGGCGGTTCGACCTACGGTTGGGTTCGACAGCAATCCGAGTAAATACGAGACAGCGGCGGCTTCGAGCCGCTCCGCATCCAGTCGGGGAGCATTGCAGCGGGGGGAGTCAGCTAGGAGAGCGCGTCGTTCGCGTCCAGCGCATGAGTATACTCGTGGGCCGTTTTTATTATTTCGACGGCACTTGAAACCGCGACCATCGTTCGCGCAGGTTACCCACCCCTGAAGCGGCCAAAGGTCCTGGTGCTGACGGTTCGGGAGCTTCCGTCGAGCGTCTAGTCTGTCCTGCGCGGCCCACCACAGACACTCGTCCACAATCGTTGGGACGGACATTTCGATGAGACCCGTTTTCTGCCATTCGTTGTCCCGCAGTAGTTGGACGAGGCCACTCGCAGACACGTTGTCGCGTTCTCCGTCCACCGCCGAAAAATGCCTGCCTGTGTAAGTAGGGTTCCTGAGCATGCGGGCAACCTGAGAGCGTTCCCACGTCTTGCTGACGCGAAATCTCGGCTTCGCACGGGGGGACTCTGGGTTGCTGAGGGCAGCGCTCGGCGTCGGCGTTCCCTCGTTGGTAAGCCTGTCCGCGATGGCACTCGCGCCCAAATTCTCAGCCACACACATCTGGAAGATTCGACGAATCACGTCCGCTTCGTTCTCGACTACCTGCCAAGTGCCTTCCGCACCAGGCTCGCCCTTTTCGTAACCGTAGCCGTAAGGTATGGTGCCACCAGGCCAACGTCCCATCGTCCTGGCCTTATACCGCTTGCCAGATATCGTTCGCTCTTTAATCAAGTCTCGCTCGAATTCGGCGATTGAACCTAGTTGACTTAGAAGGAGCCTTCCCATTGGGTCGGGGCCGTAGACCATCCCCTGGGCCGCGAGCTTTATGCCCATCGAAGCCAGGCTATCCGCCAATTGCCGCAGGTCTAGGTTGTTTCGGCTCACGCGGTCGAGCCTTGTAGCAAGAACCTGGTCGAAGCGACCCGCAGCCGCATCGAGCATGAGCCTGGACCCTTCGGGACGGTCGGAGAGGGGAACAGAACCAGAAACGCCGTCGTCCATATAGATGCCCACCAATCGATGGCTGGCTGGTATCGAGTCCTTCAACTCCGCTACCTGAGCTTCGATGTTGCGACCGATGGTCTGCTCCTCGCCAGAGACGCGAGCATAGATGGCGACCCTCAGCTTTCCTTCGCTGGTCGAATCAGTCATTGTAGGTCCTCGGTCGCAAGCGCCTGCGACTGCGACACTATAGACGGTGGGTGTGGTGTCTGCGTAACCATTGTCGTCTCCATAACCGGCATTGCTGCCGCTGTCTGTTCGGCGCAGCGCTCCCAGGATTGCATGTCGTCGGGCGTGTGGTTGCTCGCCAAGTAATACTGGCGCAACGCGCGATACCATCCTACGGCCCACTCCGGCCTCATCATTATCATCACAATCCCTCTCTCGAACCCCGTGCTGAAACCGCATGTGTAACCTTCTCCAAAGCGGTCGTC
>Ga0066676_10000248_pt1 | contig 18118 bp, 19 predicted proteins | sample GraSoiAngelo_125_FD_62293 | JGI IMG/M metagenome (GOLD analysis project Ga0066676, IMG submission 62293) | Grasslands soil microbial communities from the Angelo Coastal Reserve, California, USA - 14_0927_05_40cm | ecosystem: Environmental > Terrestrial > Soil > Grasslands | place: USA...
CCCGCACCGGAAATCCTCCTTCCCGAGCGACCGAGAGCGCGTCGGCAAGGTCCCGCTCGGGGAGCGAAGGGCTTCGCGCGATCACGCCACACGCCCGGCTCCCCAACACGCGGTGCGCCTCCGCGAGAAGGACCGCCGAGTCGACGCCGCCCGAGTAGGCGATCAAGACGCGACCGAGGCCATTCAAGATCCCCTCGAGTCGCGCCCGCTTCACGGGGAGGTCCTGCGCGGCCGAGGATGAAGGACCGGGTCGGGGGAAAAAGGTCGCGGTCACGCTCATCTCTTCGTAGCAGCTTTCTTCTTGGCCGTCGTGCTCTTTGTGGTGCCGGTGCCCTTCTTGGGCGCGCTCACAACCTCGGCGCGCTTGGTGGATCGCCCGGGCGCACTCACGACACCCGCGCGTCCGGCCGGCTTCGACGGCGCGCTCACGACACCCGCGCGTCCCGCCGGCTTCGACGGCGCGCTCACGACACTCGCGCGTCCCGCCGGCTTCGACGGCGCGCTCACGATTGCGGCGCGAAGCATGGGCGGGGCTGAATCGGGCACGGCGCGAAGCATAGGACCCTGCATCAAGAGCCCCGCGGGCCTGGGAGTCGACTCCACCTTGGCCACGGCCCGAACGTGCGCGATCGCGGCCAGGTGGTCCTCCCAGGATTTTGTGAAGATATGGGTCCCATCGCCGCGCGCGACGAAATAGAGCTCGGTCGAGTCGGGCAGGGGAAAGAGCACCGCATGAAACGCCGCGCGGCCCGGGCTGCAAATGGGACCTGGCGGGAGTCCTCGATTCCGGTACGTGTTGTACGGCGATTTCACGTTGAGGTCGCTGTAATAGACCCTGTTTCTAAAAACCCCGAGGGCATAGGAAACGGTCGGATCCGATTGCAACATCATACCGCGCCTCAGCCGGTTGTAGAACACCGCCGCGATGCGCGGTCGCTCGGACGGGACCATAGCCTCGGCCTCCACAATCGACGCGAGCGTCACGAGCTCATGCATGGTGAGCCCCTCGCGCGCGCCGGGCAGCGCCATCTCCTCCTCGAACACGCGAAGCGCGCGTCCCACCATCACCCGGGCGACCTCCTCGGCCGAAAGGAGTGGATAGAAGGGGTAGGTGTCAGGATAGAGATATCCCTCCAGGCGATCCGCCGGCACGCCGAGGGACGCCGCGAAGCTCGAGTCCCGTGTCAGGGCCATGAAACGGGACGGATCGGTTTTCGACTGAGCGGCGAGAACACGCGCGATCTCGTCGGTGCGCAGCCCCTCCGGAACCGTCACCATATCCTGCTTTCCCATCCCGCTCGAGAGCTGGCGCAGGATTCGGTAGATGCTCGCACCTACGGGAATCGTGTAGCGGCCGGCCTTGAGATGCCGGTCGTACCCCAGGACCCGCGCCGCGAGCGCGAAGAGCTCGGGGCTTTTCACGAGACCGTCCGCCTTGAGGATTCCCGCGATCGTCTCCACGCTCGCGCCTCGGGGAATCAGGACCTCCCGCGTCTCGTAGACGCGGGTAACCGAAGCGGGGAAGAAGAGGATTCCGGAGAGCAGAACGACCCCCACGATCCCGCCCAAGAGGAGGGTGCGGCGGATCCGGTGGCGTCGCTTCAATCCGCCCCTCCCCTGGTCCGGCGCGGGCGGTCGAGCCAGCGTTGAAGAATCAAGGCGGCCGCGTGATCGTGGCGATCAGGGTCTCGGGCGGGACGTCCCCTCTGCCGCGCCGCGTCCTGGGCCTCGCGCGTGGTCAAGCTCTCATCCACGAGGTGGACCGTGAGCCCCGACGCCCTGCGGAGCGCGCGGGCAAACCGCTCCACCCGCCGCACCTCCAAGCGTCGCTCCTCGCCTTCCAACCCCAGGGGAACCCCCACCACGACCGATTCCGCGCCCACTTCCGCGGCCACCGCCGCAACGGCGGCGGGCGCTTCACGCACCGAGTCGACGCGCAGGACGCGATGGGGCGTCGCGAGCGTCGAGCCTTCGTCGCTCACGGCGATTCCGAGCTTCCTCAGTCCGAAATCCACGCCTAGCACCCGCACGCCAGGGCCCGGAGCACCGCCGCGAAGTCGGGCGGCACGGGACAGGTGAACTGCATGAGCTCCCCGGTCTCGGGATGGCGAAACTCGAGCCTCTCCGCGTGGAGCGCTTGGTGATCCAGGTCCGACAGGAGGAGCGCGGCGCGGGCCCGGTGCGCGGGAGGGAGCCTGAGCAAGGGACCGCGACGGCCCCCGTATTCCGGATCGCCGAACACGGGATGCCCCAGGTGCGCCAGGTGAACGCGGATCTGATGCGTGCGGCCCGTTTCGAGGGTCAGGGTGAGCTCCGAGAGGTAGTCGAACGTCCGTTCTACATGGTATCGGGTGGCCGCGAAACGGCCCCCTCGTGAAACCACCGCGAACTTCTTCCGGTCACGGGCGCTTCGTGCGAGCGGAGCCTCGATGCGGCCCTGGAGCTCGCGCATGCGCCCCCACACGAGCGCCCGGTAGACCCGCCGCACGTCGCGCACCTCGAGCTGCCTCGATAGGTCCCGGTGCGAGGCCTCGGTGCGGGCGACAACCAGGAGGCCCGACGTGCCCTTGTCGATCCGGTGCACGATCCCCGCGCGCTCGAGGCCCGCGGCACTAGGAAGCGGTCCATAGCGGTGAAGGAGCGCGTGAACGAGCGTTCCCGTGCGGTGCCCTACTGCGGGATGGACCACCATCCCCGCCGGCTTCGCGATCACGGCCAGCGCCTCGTCTTCGTAGACCACGTCGAGCGGAATATCCTCAGGCAGAAGCCGGGTGGGCACGCGGCGCGGGCGGGTAACCTCGATCCGATCCCCCACCTTGACCCGCCGGCTTGCACGCGCCGGCGCGCCGTTCACGCGAACGCATCCGGCATCGATGAGCTGCTGGACGGCGGATCGCGACAGCGAGCGTTCGACCTCGGTTAGGAAGCGATCCAGGCGCTCACCCGCGCGCGAAGTCGGAACCGGGTGGACTTTCGAGATCGGGGTCGGTGCGGCCGGATCGGGCGAGATTCCAGGCAAGGAGGATCACTCCCAAGGTGACGGCTGAGTCTGCGACATTGAACACGGGCCATCGGAGTGTGCCGAACCCCACGTCGATGAAATCGACGACCCTCCCCCAACGGATGCGATCCACGAGATTGCCGAGCGCGCCACCCAGGATACACCCGAGGAGGACGCGGTTCAGAAGGCTGCGATACGCGTCACGCGCGAAGAGAAAGAGCACGACCGCGATCGCGAGCACGGAAACCAGGATGAACGGAAGCCGGCTGCCTGGGAAGAGGCCGAACGCCGCACCGCTGTTGTGCACGAGCGTCAGCCGGAAGAACTCTCCCAGGATGCGGACCGGCTGGCCCATGAGCAGGTGAGTCGACGCCAGCGCCTTCGTCGCCTGATCGAGGGCCAGTACCGCCGCGGCGCACGCGAGGAACGTCCCGAGGCGCGTGCTCATCGCGCCGCGTTGGACGCCTTCTCTTGTTTCTCCTGGCAATTCACGCATAGGTTGGCCTGCGGCATCGCATCGAGCCTCTGTTTCCCGATCTCCTTACCGCACGTTTCACAGACGCCGTACTCGCTGCGGTAGAGCCGGCGCAGCGCCTCGTCCACGCTCATTAGCTGGCGCCCCTCCGCGGAAGCGAAGAGAAACGCCTTCTCCCGCTCCATAGCATCGGTACCCATGTCCGCCATGTGAAAGGAATACGCAGACAGATCGCCGGAGGAGTCCCTCTGAGTCTGCCCCATCGCCTTCTCGAGATAGCCGAGCTGGCTCAAGAGCTTCTTGCGCTCTTCGAGAAGTCGCTCTTCGAAATGTTTGAGATCCTTCTTGGTAAGCAACCGCTCACCCTCCTTTGTGAACCCGCTCGATGCCGACTCGGGCCCGCTCTCCGTCAAAGGTCCACTCCTCAACCGGGCCGCTTCCCGCGATTCGGGGGACGACCTCCTCTGCCAGCACCTCTTCCCTTATGAACCGTTCGTATCGCGCGCACGCGTCGGCCAGCCCGGGACTCAGCTCCCAATGGAGGCGAATCCGATCCGTTACGTCGAACTCGGCGCTCCTGCGCAGCGTTTGGATCCGGTGTGCAAACTCCCGGACAAGGCCCTCGGCGCGCAGCTCCTCGTCGAGGGTCGCGTCTACCGCGACCGCCATCGCGGAGTCCGCCTGGGCGACCCAGGGCGCCCGCGAGGACTCCAGCACCGACACATCCTCGGCGGTCAACGTGAAGCGCTGTCCCGCCGCCTCGACACTCCACCCTCCCCCCGCGATCGCGGCCCGGATCTCGCCGGGCGGGGCCGCCTGGACCTTGGACGCAAGCTCCTTCATCGCGGCTCCCGCTTTCTTACCCAACACCGGGTAATTGGGTTTCACGATGGATTCCAGAACCTCCCCGCGATGGGGCGGGAAAACGATTTCCCTCACGTTTAGCTCGTCCCGGATGAGATCGGAGACCTCCTCGACCCGCGCCCGCTCGCCATCCCCCAAGCCGGCTATGGCCAGGCGTCTCAGAGGCTGGCGGACCCGCAAGGAGGACGCGTTCCGCGCGGCGCGCCCCAAGTTCACGACGCGCAGCGCCGTTTCCATGGCCCGCTCGAGCCCCTCGTCGATCGCGGCACGGTCGGGCTCAGGGTAGTCGCACCAGTGCACGCTCTTCGGCGCGTCGGGATTCGCCGGACGCACGAGGCTCTGGTGAAGCTCCTCGGAAACGAAGGGGGTGTAGGGCGCCAGCAACCGGGCCACGGTTTCGAGACAGCGGAACAAAGTATCGTAGGCGGCCCGCTTGTCGGCGCGGTCTCCCGATTTCCAGAACCGCCGGCGGGAGCGGCGCACATACCAATTCGAAAGGTCCTCGACCACGAATTCCTGGATCGCGCGCGCGCCGCGCGTCAACTCGTAACCGTCGAGCGAGTCGCGGCACGCCGAAACCAGAGTGTGGAGGCGCGAGAGCACCCACCGATCCAGGAGCGTCGGCTTCGATGGCTCCCGGACCGAGGGGTCGTAGCCGTCGATATTCGCGTACAGGGCGAAGAACTGGGCCGTGTTCTTGAGCGTTCCGAGGAGCTTTTTCGCGACCTCGGTGACCCCTTCCGAATCGAACCGGGTCGCGGTCCACGGCGGACTCGTGCTGATCATGTAAAAGCGGACGGCGTCGGCCCCGCGTTGGTTCAGGATCGCGTCGGGATCGACCACGTTCCCGCGAGACTTGCTCATCTTCTTGCCTTCTTTGTCCAGGATGAGCTCATTCACGAGCACGTGCTTGTACGGCGACTTCCCGGTGACGAAGACTCCGATCGCCATCAACGTATAGAACCATCCGCGCGTCTGATCCATTCCCTCCGATATGAAATCAGCGGGATAGAGCGAGTCGAAGCGGTCGGCGTTCTCGAAGGGATAGTGCCATTGCGCGAAGGGCATCGAGCCCGAGTCGAACCAGACGTCGATGACCTCCGGCACGCGGCGGGCCGTACCGTCGCATTTCGCGCATCGGAAGGTGATCTGATCGACGTGCGGGCGATGGAGGTCGAGCGGATCGGGCACCCCTTGCCCCTTCCTCAGCTCCGCGATGCTCCCGATGCAGCGATCCTGACCGCAGCTCTCACACCGCCAGATCGGAAGGGGCGTGCCCCAGTAGCGATTCCGTGAGAGCGCCCAGTCCACATTGCTCTCGAGCCAGTTTTCGAAGCGATTCGCCCCGATCTCCTTGGGGTGCCACGCGACTTTACGATTCGCCTCGAGCATCCGATCACGATAGCGCGTGGTGGCGATGTACCAAGTCTTCCAAGCGTAGTACAGGAGCGCCGTGTCGCATCGCCAGCAGAAGGGATAGCTGTGCGTGGTCATTTCCTCGCGATAGAGGAGGCCGTGACCCCGCAGCCACTCCCGGATGTCCTTCTCCACCTCCTTCACATTGCGTCCGGCCCACGGCTTGACCTCGGTGGTGAAACGCCCCTGCGGGTCGACCGTGTGGTGCTGGGGAAGGTCGAGCTTCAACCCGAGCTGGTAGTCGTCCTCTCCGTACATGACCGCCGTGTGGACGACGCCGGTTCCATCTTCGGTCGTGACGAAATCCGCCTCACAAACGTAGTAGGCCTTCTTGCCCGCCAGCTCGGCGAGGTCGATGAAGTCGAACAGCGGACGGTAACGCCGTCCGGCAAGCTCGCGCCCCTTCATCTCCTTCTCGATCGTGTACTCCCCCTCGAGCTGAGGGAGCCTTTCCTTCGCCAGGTAGTAGCGCTCCTCACGCCCGTCACGCGCCTGTCGCACGCGCACGTAGACGATGTCGGCCCCCACGGCGAGCGCCACGTTGCCCGGAAGGGTCCACGGCGTGGTCGTCCACGCGAGGATGAACGCGCCCGGCTCGTCCTCGAGCGCGAACTTCACGGTCACGGAGGGCTCGGTCACCTCCTCGTAGCCCTGGCTCACCTCGTGGCTGCTCAGAGGGGTGCCGCATCGCGGGCAGTAAGGGACGATCTTGTGCCCCTGGTAGAGGAGCCCCCCATCCCAGAACTTGCGCAGGAGCGACCACACGGTCTCGATGTAGGTGTTGTCGAACGTGAAGTAGGGATGGTCCATGTCGAGCCAGTACCCGATGCGCTCGGTGAGTCGGCGCCAGTCGGCTTCGTAGCGCAACACGCTTTCCCGGCAGCGGCGATTGAACTCTGCGATCCCGAACGATTCGATCTGTTCCTTGCCGCTGATCCCCAGCTCTCGCTCGACCGCAATCTCGACGGGAAGCCCATGGGTATCCCAGCCGCCCTTGCGCGGAACGTAAAAGCCGCACATCGATTTGTAGCGGCAAACGATGTCCTTCAACATCCGTGACAGGACATGGTGCACGCCGGGCAGGCCGTTCGCGGTCGGGGGACCCTCGTAGAAGATGAACGGGGGAGAGCCCTCGCGCCGCTTCAGTCCTTCCTCGAACGCCTTCGTTTCACGCCAGAATTCCAAGATTCGGGCTTCCGTTTCGGGCAGGTCGAGCTTCGTCGAAACCGGGAGGAACATGTCGGATTTCACGCTCACCGCGCGTCGGACGCCCGGGGCATGCGCTCGATGATGCGCGTGACGAGGCGCGTCAGCGTCGGCTCCGCCTTCGCGGCAGTAGCGAGGATCTTCGGTACGTCGAGCGGCTCGAGGGCGTCGGGGAAGCACGTGTCGGTGACCACCGCGAGTGCGAGCACGCGCATCCCGCCGTGGACCGCCACGATCGTCTCCGGCACGAGCGACATCCCGACCAAGTCGGCGCCGGCCCAACGCAGGAACCGATACTCGGCGCGCGTTTCCAGATTGGGTCCTGCGACGCCCACAAACACCCCTTCCCGGAGTGGAATCTTCTCCTCTCGCGCCGTTTGGAGCGCCAGCGTGATCAGCTCCCTGCTGTAGGGTTCGGACATGTCGGGGAACCGCGGGCCCAGCGAATCTTCGTTCGCGCCCCGGAGCGGGTTCTCGCCCATCAGATTGATGTGATCGACCGCGACCACGATGTCCCCGGCCGCGTACAGCGGGTTCATGCCACCGGCGGCGTTCGTGATGAGGAGCGTTCTCACGCCAAGGGCGCGCAGCACGCGAACCGGGAAGGTCACGTCGCGCATCGAGTAGCCCTCGTAATAGTGGACGCGTCCGTTCATCACGGCGGTGGGTCGTCCGCCGAGCGTTCCCGAGACCAGCTCTCCGGCGTGGCTTTCGACGGAGGGGACCGGGAAATTGGGAATGTCGCGGTAGGCGATGGAGGCGCAGGTCTTCATCGCGGCGGCGAACTGACCGAGCCCTGTGCCCAGGATGATCCCGATCTCCGGGGTGATTCCGAGCTTGGGCGCGAGAAATTCCCGCGCCCCCTCGATCGCCTTGAGCTCGCCTGTGGCTTGATTCATCACGACGCTCATTTCAGGTCAGTTTCCCAGCCTGCGTTTGACTTCCGCCTCGTCGATTCCATCCAGATCGACCCATTTCTCCCGCGAGGAGGCGCCTCCCGCGAGCCGGATCGCGCCTCGAGCCAACCCGAGCGCCTCGCTCAGGAGCCGGATCACCGCTTCGTTGGCTTTGCCATCCTGCGGCGCGGCGGTGACCCGGATCCGGAGAGCTCCGTCCTCCCGAACGCCAACAATCTCATTGGCGCGGCTCTTCGGCGTGACCTTGAGCTTGAGCCTCATAGAACGCGGGACCCTGTACCGGGACCCGCGGCACCGGGCCGCGACCCGAAGAGGGCCGTTCCCACCCGGACGATCGTCGCGCCTTCTTCAATGGCGATCTCGAAATCGTCCGACATCCCCATGGAGAGGTCGGCGTCTTCCGTAAGGAGCCCTGCTCCGGCGGCCTCGCGGCGGATCCTTGCCAGGCTTTGAAACGCGCGTCGCGCTCCTTCGGGGCCACCTTCCAGCGGCCCGATCGTCATGAGACCCTGGAGCTCGATTCCCTCGAGCCGGCCCGCAGCCTGGAGAAGCTCGAGGGCGCGATCCGGCGCCGCGCCGAACTTGTCCCGATCCCCGGAGGTGTTCACTTCCACGAGGCAGGCAATCCTGCGATCGGCCTGGACGGCCCTTCTCGAGACTTCGGCCGCGATCGCGTCCGAGTCAATCGAATGAATCACGTCGAACAGCTGAGCCGCGCGCTTGGCCTTATTGCTCTGTAAGTGCCCAACCAGGTGCCATCGGGGGCGGGGCTCAACGGATGGTATCTTCCCTTCGGCTTCCTGGACCCGGTTCTCGCCGAATTCTTGTAATCCGAGGGCGATCGCCTCACGCACCGTGTCTGCCGGGAACCCCTTCGTGACTGGTAGCAGCCGGACCGAGGCGGGATCCCGCCCCGATCGGGCGCAAGCCCCGACGATCCTTTCCCGCAGCAAAAACAGACGATCCGCGAGGTTTCCTTCCCTCATCCACGGAATTCCCTGTAAAAATCCAAGCCGTGCAGTATATCGGCCATCGAAGCTACCCGACAAGGTCAAAGGGACGCGGGCGAGGAAAGGACCCCCAGAAAGTGCTATGCGCTAATTGCGGAAAGGAGTTGGAGGAGCGCGGGTGCAAGGTTCGGTGCGGGAACTGCGGCTATTTCGAGGACTGCTCGGACCCCAGCGCGCCGGGGGAATGGGGGACGCTCGCGGGAAGCGCGGCCGCCAACGCCGTCGCCGACCCACCGTCCGGGTCAGAGGCCCCGGGGGCCGCGAGCCCTAGCGGGCCTCTTTGTACTGAGAATCAGTCCGGCTGAGATGCCCGGTGCAGCCCCGGTTGCGGCAAGGCACCCGTTCGGGGGCGGTCAGCAGCTCCGATACCTTTTCCCCCGTCTGGGACGCCCGCAGCTGAGCGAGAGCTTGAAACTGCTGTGGCGTGTACATATAACCGCACTTAACACAGCGATACCAGAATTCCTGATCCATGGGTCACTCCTGTAGCTTCCCACAGGAACTAACCCCTGCGATCGGACCGGAGTAGGCGGTGATGCGGTGCCGCAACTTCCTGGGGCGCATTACGGCGCGGGCGAACGCGCCACGCTCCCCAATGCGGGAGCGCGCACGTACGATAGACCATCCGAGGCGCGCTGGCAAGCCCCATTCCTACGTGCTAGCATCTAGGTGTCCCTACGGAGGCCGTCAGCCCAACCTGGAATGGAGCATCCGATGGCGAAAGCGCTGGTTCACATGCTGCTCAACGCCGCCGTCTTCCTTCTGCTTGCCAAGTACCTTCCCGGCTTCTATGTCAACGGCTGGGTTTCGGCGATCGTTGCCTCCCTCCTGCTGGGAATCGTGAACGCGACGTTCGGCCTGATCCTCACAATCCTGACTTTTCCTTTGATTATCCTGACGCTCGGCCTCTTCTCCTTCGTCGTCAACGCGATCGTGATTCTCCTGGTCGCATTTCTGGTGCCCGGGTTGAGCATCAACGGATTCCTTCCGGCCCTGATCGCGGCCATCGTGCTCTCGATCGTGAACATGGTCTGGAAGATGGCGACCGCCCCCCGGAGCATCGACTAGATCCATCCCAAGCGCTCCTCGATGCCATCGCGCCGTCTACCGGAGGATTTCGCGCCCAACGAGCTCACCGAGCTTCTCGAGAAGAAGCGCGGGGTGGGCGACAGGATCCTGGACCTCACCGAATCGAACCCCACGCGCGTCGGCCTTCCGGGCGCCGGGCCGGTGGAGCTTCGGGCGCTCTCGGACACGCGTGGGTCCCTCTACGAACCGGATCCCCTGGGGTCCCTCGGGGCGCGGGAAGCGGTCGCGCGCTACTACGCCGGGCGTGTTTCGGCCGGCGATCTCGTCCTCGTCGCGAGCACGAGCGAGGCCTACGCGCATCTCATGCGCCTCCTCTGCGATGCCGGCGACGAGATCCTGATTCCGATGCCCAGCTACCCCCTCTTCGCGCCGCTGGCCGCGTTGGAAGAGGTCCGCGTCGAGAGCTACCGGCTCGCCTACCATGACCGCTGGCAGCTCGACATGGATTCCCTCGAGGCCGCGGTCTCACCGCGTACGCGGGCCGTCGTACTCGTCCAGCCCAACAATCCGACCGGATCATGCCTCTCCGGTGATGAGGCGGCGAGAGTGGAATCGTTCTGCGCGGAACGCAGCATCGCGATCATCTCGGACGAGGTGTTCGGGGACTTTCCCTGGCCCCCTTCCTCCACACCGCTCCCCTCCATGCTCGGCGAGCGGCGCGCGGTCACCTTCGTGCTGGGCGGACTTTCCAAGCTGTGCGGGATGCCTCAGATGAAGCTGGGGTGGATCGCGCTCGCGGGTCCTGCCGCGCAGAGACGCGACGCGTTGCGCGGCCTCGAGTGGATCGCGGATCTTTTTCTCTCGGTTTCCACCCCGGCCCAGGTGGCCCTGCCGGTCCTTCTAGAGGCGAGGCACGGGTTTCAAAGGAGGCTCCGAGAGCGACTGGCGGTCAACTTGGCCCGGCTGCGCGCGCTGGGGAATGGAGGACCGGGATTTCGAGTATTGGAGGCAGAGGGTGGATGGAGCGCCGTCCTCGAAACCCCGGGGATCACCGGCGATTTCGCGTTGGAGGCACTTCGGACGCACAATGTCCTGGTTCATCCCGGACATTTCTATGAGATCGCCGAGGAGCGCCGCGTGGTCGTGAGCTTGCTCCCCGAAGCCGCGGTCTTCAACGAGGCCGTCGCGCGGCTTGCCGGAGTGACATGAATCGGAGGGGTCGAATGTCCCCGCGAAATACGAGGTCACGTCTCTTGGTTGTGGCTGTACCAGCCCTGGCGATCGCAGCCGCCATCGCCACCGTTGCCCTGTCGGGGGCGGCGGTGACAGGGCCCGCGATGAAAACGATCCCCGCGGTCGCCCAGAGCACGTTGCGTCGATCCCTCGAAAAGGCTGCCGGCCTGGTCCCGCCACCCGAGAAGCCTTACGTCCTCGACTCGGAGGGAGCAAAGCTCGAGATCGACCCGCGCGCACCGTGGGATCCAACATCCAGGATTTGGACGCGGCCCGGCCGCGCGACCGCAGAGCTCTATTACGAGACCCCGGGGGACCGCCCGGAAGCATCGGCGGAGGAGCGGGAGCTCCTTGGCCCGATCGAGGTAAGTATCGAGCTGAACGGCGAATCCCGGCTCGCGGATCTCGGCTCGGAAGGGGGCACCCCGCGGATCCTCCCTTTACGGGACGCCGTCGTGGTCGAGATTTCCACCATCGTCCCCGGCTCCGCGGAGGAACGGGTCGCGTCCATGACACCCCGGCAAAGCGCGTTCCGGCCGGCGGCGCTCACCATGTTCATCGGCGACCCTCGTACCGAGGCGGGAATCAGGAGCGCCCTCAAGAGGGGTTCCGATCCGCCCTCCGCCCTCGGGCGGGCGCGGAACCCGGCCACACTCCGCCTCATCAGCATCCGCCTTCATGGCCCGAAGGAGCCCATTGAGGTCCTGGCACAGCGCATCCCGGCAGCTTCCCTCCGCGCTCTCCTGAGCCGCTAAATTCGAAAAAACTTCTGGTATTGGTGGGCTCCCGGTGTAACCTCCATCTCCGCACGGCGGCATTTTCCCGGAGCGAGGGACCGGAAAATCGCCGCTCCATTCCACCGGGCGGCCTCGCCGCCCAAATCACATCCAACATGGCAAGGGGGTATGTCAGATGAAGGTTCGCCTCTCTCTTCTCGGCCTAGGTCTGCTCTTCGTCTTCGCGGGTTCGCTGATGGCAGCCGACGCAAAGGCTCCCGCAAAGCCTTGGACCATGAACGCAACGATCATCGAGGCGTGCAGCTGCCCGATGTTCTGCCAGTGCTATTTCAGCACGGAGCCCGCCTCGCATGAAGGGCACATGGCAGGGCAGGAGGGCCACAAGGAGACCTATTGTCGTTTCAACAACGCGTACAAGGTGAATCGCGGTACGTACAACGGCGTGAGCCTCGCGGGCGCGAAGTTCTGGATCTCCGGCGACCTGGGCGCGAGCTTCGCAAACGGCGAGACGGATTGGGCGGTTCTCACGTTTGATCCCTCCGTGACGCCAGCGCAGCGCGAAGGAATCCAGGCGATCGTCGGCAAGGTTTACCCGGTCAAGTGGGCGTCCTTCGCGGTTGGAGCGGACGCGCCGGTCATGTGGGAGCACAAACTCGGATCCGACGTTGCCCACGCGACGCTCGACGGCGGCAAGGCCGGCGAAGTCATGCTCAAGAGCTCGGTCAACAAGAACGCCGCCGGTCCCGTCGTGATCAAGAATCTCAAGTACTTCGGCGCGCCGAGGAACGACGGCTTCGTGCTCATGCCGAACGAGATCGAGACCTATCGTCTCGGCGACAAGGCGTTCGAGTTCAAGGGAACGAATGGCTTCATGATCACGTTCGACATCGCGTCGAAGGACATCAAGGAGCAGGCCACGAACTAAGCGCTCAAACGACCAACGTGCGCGGAGGCACCTTGGGCCCTACGCCCGAGGTGCTTTTCCGTCCTCGTAGCGAACACGGCGTTTCAGGAACGTCCGGGCGCAGTAGGAGGATTCGATGGACAAGGCCCAGCTCAAAGGCTGGTGGGATCATTTCAGGACCGTGAACGGCATCACGTTGCGCGGGATCAAGGAAGTGCCGAAAGACAAGATCGATTCCAAGCCGTGCAAGGACATGCGCACACCGAAAGAACTCATCGTGCACATGTACACCGCGATGCCGGCAATCGCGGATGGCATCGTCAAAGGGGAGATCACGTGGAACGACGAGGATGACGCGAAGGCCGGCGCGGGGATCAAGTCGCACGACGATCTTGTGCGCTTCGCTTCCGACAGCTGGAAGGCGACCGATAGTGCCGTCCAGTCGCTGACCGACGAGCAGATCTCCGCCATGGTCAAGACGCCCTGGGGACAGAGCTTCCCGGGATTCGTCTGCGTCCAGATCATTTACGACGAGCACCTGCACCATCGCGGCCAGCTCTACGCCTATCTCCGCCAAATGGGGATCGAGCCGCCCTTCCTGTGGGACTTCGAGCACAATTCTCCGGAGTTCCAGCCGCGGGCGGCAACCGCGCAGGTATAGGATTCTGATCGCAACACCTCCGAACCCGAGGGGGCCGGACGCGACGAGCGCCGGCCCCCTTCGCGCGCCCGCCCCGATCGCGTTTCTCTGGAGCGCCCAGTTCTTCTCGCAGTTCGGGGACTCGGTCTTCCAGCTCGCCTTCATCTGGCTCATCCTCGACCTCACCGGCTCGAAATCGGCGACCGGCATCGCGGCGACCATCTCGTATCTACCTTCGTTGGTTTTTGGAATCGGCGCCGGGCTCCTCGTCGATCGATGGAACCGGCGACGGGTCATGATCGGCGCGGACGCAGCCCGCGCGGCGCTCCTCGCGATCGGCTCCCTGCTCTACCTGACGAGCGGCCTCACCCCCATGCTTCTGACCGCGATCGCGTTCGGCGTCGCCACCGCCTCCGTCCTCTTCTATCCCGCCCGCGACGCCATGCTCCCCGAGCTGGTCCCGGCTGCCGGGCTGAATCGGGCGAACGCTTGGGTCCAGCTCTCGCAGCAGGGCGCATTCTTCGCCGGACCGATGGTTGCGGGCTACCTCATCAAGCACTTCGGCGTTGGATCGGCATTTCCCACAGGAGCGATCTTCTTCATCGGCTCCCTGGGAGCGCTGGTCTTCCTGAGAGGCGCGGGAGCAGGACACCGGAACGATCCGAAGCGGATCACGCTCGCGCAGGATTTCCGATCCGGCCTCAAGGAGATCGCGTCCGACCGTACGCTGGTTCTCCTCCTCGCGCTGACCGCGCTCGACAACCTCTTCATCATGGGGCCCGCGATCGTGGGGAACGCGGTGCTCGTCCGCGACACGATCCACGGCGATGCGTCCGCGTACGCGCTCGTCGAGGCAACCTACGGCGTGGCCATGATCCTGGGCAGCCTCACGATCGGGCGTCTGGGCGCACGTCTGGGATACGGGCGCTTGCTTCTGATCGGGATCACCCTGGACGGGTTGACCTATATCCCCGTCCTGGTATGCAGGAGCCTCCCCTTCTTGGTCGCGATCTCCTTCGTCCACGCCCTCGTCATTCCCACGATCACGATTCCGCGCACGACCCTCCTGCAGGGAATGATCTCTCCCAGGCTGCAGGGAAGGGTGTTTGCGCTCGTCAACGTGGTGGTGCTGGGGACGACGGCGGTCTCATCCGGGCTCACCGGGCTCGTGTTGGATCGCTTGACCGCGCCGGTTCTCTTTGGGTGGATCGGCTCCCTCGCGGCGGCGACCGGCCTACTTGGGTTTGCCTCCAAGCGGTTGCGCAGTCTCTAGCGGGGTCGGGTTCGGAGATGCGAGCGCGGCGAGCTTCCTCCGGGTGAACTCGTCGCTCGGATCGATCTTGTACGCGCGTTGGTAGAGAGCGCGCGCCTCGTCCGGGCGCCCGGACATCTCGCGGAGTACGGCCAGGTTCGTGAGCGCGAGCGCGTTTTCGGGATCGACCTCGATCGCGCGCGTGAGCGAGCGCTCGCCGTCCGCGGCTCGTCCATGGGTCGCTTGGAGAACGCCGAGGTTGACCCAAGCCTCCGAGTAGTCGGGATGTTTCCGGATCGCCGATTCGAAGAGCCGCGTGGCCTCCTCCGAGAGCCCCTTGACCGCGAGTTTCACGCCCAGGCTGTATTCGGCGTCGGCGTTCATCGTGTTCGGCATCGGCCCCTGCGCGAGGTTGCCCAGGAGGAACAGGACCACCACCGACGCGATGGCCGCGGCGCGCGCCGGAGCCCGCGCCTCCTTGAAGAGCCACCGCACACCGGCGGCCGCGAAGATGAGGAGGTACGGAACGAGGGGCATGCGGTAGCGCGCCGTGATGAAGAAGGCGAGAACGGCCGCTCCGTACGCGACCACGATCGCGGCGAGCATCGGGGCGCGGCGCCAGCGTACCGCCATCCCGACGAGCCCGAGTGGCATGAGCAGTCCGAAAGGAAACGCCAGCCCGGGGACTTTCCACAAGAGGAGACGAAGCACGGGCGAATACTCCCGGGCCGGGTAGATCTCCTGGTTGCGGGGGATCTCATTCCCCGCGAGGAAGAGGTAGACCTTCTTGAGCTGAAGCCTCGCGAAGCCGAGCGGATCGGACCCTGCGTAGACCAGGACTTTCCCGACGAAGTAGTTCGACGCCGCCCCTACGCCCCGCACCCCTTCCCGCCGCGGCTCCAACACAAATCGCTTCCAGTGCAGGTCGGGACGAATCGCGACGGTCTCGTCATAACGCGGATTATTTCCAATGTAGAGGTTGATCCCACCGTTCCAGGAAATCGGGATGAATTCACCCCCGCGTTTCCAATTGCGCCACGTGACCGGGGCGATGGCGAGCGCGGCCCCGAGGAGGACCAACCATGCGCGCCGGCGCGCAAACGCCGCGAGAACCGCCACGATCACGAGCGACGTTGCCGTCACGATCGATGCGAGCCCGGCGAGAACCCCGGACCCGCCCCAGAGCCAGGTGCTGCGCCGAGGGTTATCGCTCGCGAGGAGCGCCGCGGGGACCGCCGCGAGTTGGAGGGCGATCGTGAGGGTGGGCGTCAGGAGCTCGCCGTCGAAATAGATGAGCATGCCGTAGAGCGCCGCTCCGTATCCTGCCGCGAGACCGACACCCCGTCCGAAGTGGCGCGCCCCGATCCAAGCGGTCATCACGGCGCTCGCGGCGCCGAGGAACGCCTGTACGATCCGAGGGGCGACATAGCCGAGACCCGCTGTGGAATAGATCCACGCGAGCACGTAGGAATAGCCGGGCGGCTGCCAGTAGATCAGGTCGGGATGGCCGCGACCCATGGCGATGGCACGCGCCGCGTCGTCATAGGTTGCCGCGTCGATCACGGGGTTCGTGAAGTAGGGGCTCGCGCGCATGGCGAGAACGTGGATGAGCCGCAACACGAGCGCCACCACGAAGAGGAGCAGCATCGAGCGCCCCGAAAGTCCGGGCCGCGCTTCTGCGTGCGAGCGATCCGGTGCGCGCGTTCGTCCTGGCGCTCGTGTCCGCCTCGATTTCACCCTGTGCGGTCCGCCGTGGCTCTCCCGCGACCCTTGCGCGCCCAGATGTAGGAGAACGGGAACCCGAGCGCGGCGACGAGCACGCCGGCTGCGGCCCGCCATCCGCTCGAGCTCAAGTCGCTCGCAACGATCGCGACCGTGACCAGGATGAACACGACCGGGGTGATCGGGTAGAGGAGCGTGTGATAGCTCGGCGCCGGAACAAGGCCCTGGCGCACCTTGCGCCTGTACACGAAGAGCGCCGCGACCGTGAGGCCATAGAAGAGCCATGAGGTTGTGACGAACCAGCCCGACACGTCCTCGAACCCGCCCGCGAACCAGAGCCAGATCGTCGAGAGTGCCCCCTGGATCCAGAGGGCGACGTCGGGGGTGCCGCGTTCCACGTTCACGTGCGCCGCGCGCTTCCAGAAGAGCCCGTCGGCGGCCATCGCGAGCGTCACACGGGGGCCGGTCAGGATCGAGGCGTTCACCGTGCCGAACGTGGAGACCGCCACGAGGACCGCGAGCGCGCGGCCGCCCCAGTCTCCGAGGATGCGCCGCATGACCTCCGCTCCGACCGCTTCGTAGGTGCCCACCTCTGCGGGGCTCAGCACCGAGAAGTAGGCCAGGTTCGTGATCACGTAGACGGCGACGACGAGCAGCGTCCCTCCCAGGATCGCGATCGGGAAGTTCCGCGCCGGGTTCACGATCTCCCCGCCGACGTAGGTGGAGTCGGTCCATCCGTCGTAGGCGAAAAAGATCGGGATCATGGCGAACGCGAAGGCGAGGAGAAACGGGTGTCCGCGGTGCGGCTCGGTCACGACCTGTCCATGGGGCGCCCCCGCGTGGGGAAGGAAGAACGCGGCGAGGCAGAGGACCAGGATCCCCAGAACCTTGAGCGTCGTGAGCACGGTCTGGGTGCCGGTCCCTTGCTTCACGCCGAGGAGGTTGACGAAGGTGAGGAACGCGATCGCGCCGAAACCCGCAAAAAACTCGGCGCCCTTGCCGAGCCCGACGGCCTGGCAAAAATAGGTCGCGAACACGCTCGCGATGGAGGCGATCACCGTCGGCTTGATCACCCAGAGGCTTGCCCATCCGAAAATGAAGGCGAGCCGGTCGCCGAAGCTCTCACGGATGAAGACGTAGAGCCCGCCGGTGCGCGGGTGGGTGACGGCCATTTCGGCCAGGGCAAGCGAGCCGCACAGCGAGAGAACGCCGCCGAGCACCCACGCGAGGAGCGCCGCGGCCGGGCTCGTCAACTCCTGCGCGACGGAATGCGGGGAGCGGAAGATACCCGATCCGATGATGCTCCCTACCGTGATCGCGGTCGCGGCGTAGAGCCCGATCCGCCGTTTGAGCTGGGGCTCCTCGCGCTGCGGAGATGTCTGGCCGACCATGGCGGCAAACCGTACCCGCTCGGGGCGGCGCTGTCCACGGCATCCGTCCGGCGAAGAACGGTATACTCATGGGAGCAGTCACCATCGAACCCGTCGACCCAGCCGTTGAACAGGGACTCCTGCTGCGGAGGCACCATGGCGATAGCGGCAAACGGATCGGCCCGGACTACCCTGAGCGTGCTGCTTGTCGGCTCGCTCGTCCTCGTGGGGCTGATCATCCGACCCTTCGCCGCCGCCCTCTTCATGGCCGCGGTGCTCGCGGTCACTTTTCATCCTTGATACGCCCGGCTCGTGACCCGCCTGCGTGGGAACCGGACGATC
>Ga0066676_10000269_pt1 | contig 17595 bp, 14 predicted proteins | sample GraSoiAngelo_125_FD_62293 | JGI IMG/M metagenome (GOLD analysis project Ga0066676, IMG submission 62293) | Grasslands soil microbial communities from the Angelo Coastal Reserve, California, USA - 14_0927_05_40cm | ecosystem: Environmental > Terrestrial > Soil > Grasslands | place: USA...
CGCGAGGACGACGGAGAGGGCGCGCGTGTGGAGCGGGTGGCCGCGGGCGTCGAGCCGCATCGGCCCGAGTTTCCCCGGTGCACGGCCCTGGCGCAAGCCTCGCCTGGCGTCGCCCCGCCGATCTGGTTATGGAGACGGCCCATGAAGATCGCAGGTGCGGTGGCCCTGGTGACCGGCGGCGCCTCGGGCCTGGGCGAGGCGACGGTCGGGATGGTGATCGAGAACGGCGGCAGGGCCGTCATCCTCGACCGGCCGGGGTCTGCGGGCGAGGACGTCGCCCGCCGGCTCGGCGCGCAGGCCCTCTTCGCGCCGGCCGACGTGACCAGCGCCGAGGAGGTGCAGGCGGCGGTCGCGAAGGCCGTCGAGCGTTTCGGCGCCGTGCACGTGTGCGTCAACTGCGCCGGCGTCGGGGCGGCCATGCGCACGGTCACCAAGCAGGGCCCGATGCCGCTCGACCTGTTCGCCAAGGTGATCGCCATCAACCTGACCGGGACCTTCAACGTGCTCCGCCTCGCGGCGGCGCAGATGGCGCAGAACCCACCCAACGAGGAGGGCGAGCGCGGCGTCATCATCAACACCGCTTCGGCCGCCGCATTCGACGGCCAGATCGGCCAGGCCGCCTACTCGGCGTCGAAGGGCGGCGTGGTCGGCATGACGCTGCCCGTCGCGCGCGACCTGGCCGCGCTCGGCATCCGCGTGGTCACCATCGCGCCCGGCACCTTCGACACCGCCATGCTCGCCATGCTGCCCGAGGACCAGCGCCGGAAGCTAGCCGCCGAGATCCCGTTCCCGTCGCGCCTCGGGCGGCCGAGCGAGTACGCGGCGCTGGCGCGCCACATCATCGAGAACCCCATGCTGAACGGCGAGACCATCCGGCTCGACGGCGCGCTGCGCATGCCGCCCAAATAGCCGATCGCCCGCTATCTTGTCGCTTTCGCGCCCCCTGTGCTAACGGCGCAGGATGGCCTCCGCCGCGAAGCGCCTCGGCGTCATCGGCGCGGGCAACATCGGCGGCGCGGTCGCCGCCAACTTGCTGGCCGACGGTCACGGCGTGGCCGTGCACGACACCGACCCGGCGCGCTGCGCTGCGCTCGTGCGCGCGGGAGCCGTGCGGGCCGACACGCCGGCGGCGGTCGCCGAGCGGAGCGAGATCACCTTCACGTCGCTGCCGAGCCCGACGGTCATGGAAGCGGTGGCGGACGCCTGGCTCTCGGGCGCGGCGCGGGACGCCGTGCTGGTGGACCTCTCCACCAACTCGCCCGCCACCATCCGGTCGGTGGGCGAGCGGCTCGCCGCCGCCGGCCGCCATCTCCTCGAGGCGCCGCTCACCGGCGGCGCGCCGGGCGCGCAGGCGCGCATGCTCGTCTTCATGGTGGGCGGCGAGCGCGCCGTCTACGAGCGCTGCCTGCCGATCCTCCAGAAGCTTGGCCGCGCCGTCTTTCACATGGGCCCGCTCGGGAGCGGCAACACGGCGAAGCTCGTGAACAGCCTGCTCGCCTTCACCGCGACCTGGGCCTCGCTGGAAGGCCTCGCCGTGGCCGCCAAGGCGGGCATCAACCTGCGCACCATGATCGAGGTGATCCGCACGGGCGGCGCGGGCAACTTCTTCACCGACCGCATGGTCGAGGGGATCAACGAGCGCGGCCGCCCGACGCAGTTCGCGCTCGCGCTGGCGGCCAAGGACGCGGGGCTGCTGCTCGAGGTGGCGCACGAGGCGGGCGTGCCGGTGCCGGTCGCGGCAGAGGTGGCGCAGGCGCTGGTTGCGGCGGTCGAGGCGGGACTCGGCGGGCGGGACTTCACGGATCTCGTGGAGCTGATCGAGCGGCGCGCGGGCGTGGCCCTCCGGCTCCCGCCGCCCGCATGACCACCGCCCGGTTCATCCTGCGGCAGGCGTGGGACCCGGGCGCCCGGGTGAAACCCTACCTCGCCGCGATCGAGGCGGCGCTCGACGCCGTCGTGGCGCGCCCGGGGCGGGGGCGGCGCCGCGCGAGAGGAGGCGAGCGATGACCGCGATCCGCGTCGGCTGGATCGGGACGGGTGTCATGGGCGCGCCCATGTGCGGGCATCTCATGGCGAGCGGCTACCCCGTCACCGTGTTCAACCGCACCCGCGAACGTGCCCGCTCGCTTCTGGAGCGCGGCGCGGCGTGGGCGGATTCGCCGCGGGCGGTCGCGCAGCACGCCGACGTCGTCTTCACGATGGTCGGCTTTCCCGACGACGTGCGCGAGGTCGTGCTCGGCCCCGCGGGCGCGCTGGCGGGCGCCGGGCGCGGAACGATCCTGGTGGACATGACCACCAGCGAGCCGTCGCTTGCGCGCGAGATATACGAGGCGGCCCACGGGCGGGGCGTGGCGAGCCTCGACGCCCCCGTGTCGGGCGGCGACATCGGCGCGCGCGAGGCGCACCTCTCGATCATGGTGGGCGGCGAGCGGGACGTCTTCGAGCGCGCCGCCCCGCTGCTCCGCTGCCTGGGCACCACCATCGTCCACCAGGGCCCCGCGGGGGCGGGGCAGCACACCAAGATGGCGAACCAGATCCTGGTCGCGAGCGGCATGGTCGCGGTCTGCGAGGCGCTCCTCTACGCCTACAAGGCCGGACTCGACCTGCCCACCGTCCTCCAGTCGGTCTCGGGCGGCGCCGCCGGCTCGTGGTCGCTCACGCACTACGCCCCGCGCATCCTCGCGCGGGACTTCGTGCCGGGCTTCCTCGTGGACCACTTCATCAAGGACATGGGCATCGCGCTGGCGGAGGCGCAGCGGATGCGCCTCTCGCTGCCGGGCCTCGCCTTGGTGGAGCAGCTCTATCTCGCGCTGGCCGCGCAGGGCGACGGCCGCAAGGGCACGCACGCCCTCGTGCTCGCGCTCGCGAGGCTCTCGGCCGTGGAGTGGCCGGCTACACCTTCAGCACCTCCGCCGCCGCGTTGAGCGCGCCCACCGCCGCCGGCACGCCCGCGTAGCACGCGGTCTGCATGAGCACCTCGATCAGCTCCTCGCGCTTGATGCCGAGGTTGAGCGCGCCCGCGAGGTGCAGCTTCAGCTCCTCGGTGCGCCCGAGCGCGGCGAGCTGCGCCACGGTGCAGAGGCTCCGGCTGCGCAGGTCCAGGTTCGGCCGGGACCAGAACATGCCGAACACGAACTGCGCCACCAGGCCGAAGAACTCGGGGGCCAGCTTCTGCGCCGGCAGCTCCTGCCCGCCGGCACGCGCGCCCCACAACTTACCCGCGACCTCGAGGCCGCGTGCAAGGTAGTCCGTCTCTCCCGCCATGCTCCATCTCCTCTCTAGGCGACGCGCAGCACGATCTTTCCGAAGTGCGCGCTCGACTGCATCCGGCGGTGCGCCTCGGCCGCCCGGGCGAGCGGCAGGACGCGGTCGATCGGGGCGCGGAGCCGGCCCGCGGCGAGCGCGGCGCCGAAGCGCGCGCGGAAGCCCTCCACGATCCTCGCCTTGTCCGCGACCGAGCGGCCGCGCAGCGTCGAGCCGATGACCGCGAGCCGCCGGAGGAGGAGCTGCGCCAGGTTGACCTCGCCCTGCGCGCCCCCCATGAGCCCGATCAGCACGAGCCGGCCGCCGGGCGCCAGGGCGGCCAGGTTCTTCGCCAGGTAGGCCGCGCCGATGTGGTCGAGGATCACGTCGACGCCGCGCCCGCCCGTGAGCTCGCGGGCCCGCGCGCCGAAGTCCTCGCTGCGGTAGTTGATGGCCGCCGTCGCGCCGAGCGCCACGCACTGCCGGCACTTCTCGTCGCTGCCCGCGGTGACGACGCACGGGTTGCCCGCTTCGCGGCAGAGGAGGATCGCCGCCGTGCCGACGCCGCCTCCGCCCCCGTGCACGAGCGCCGCCTCGCCGGGCGCCAGCGCACCCAGCCCGGGCATGAAGAGGTTCGAGAAGGCGGTCAGGAAGACCTCGGGGAACGCACCCGCCTCCTCGTCGCTCATCGTCTCGGGCACGGGCAGCGCCGAGCCGTGGTGGACGACCGCCTCCTCCGCGTAGCCGCCGCCAGGCAGGAGCGCCATGACGCGCTGCCCGGGCCGGAAGCCGCGCGCCTCGGGGCCCACCTCCACGACCTCGCCAGCGCACTCGAGCCCCAGGATCGGCGACGCGCCGGGCGGCGGCGGATAGAGTCCCTGCCGTTGCAACAGGTCGGCGCGGTTGACCGCCGTCGTGCGCACGCGGATGCGGAGGTCGGCCGGGCCGAGGGCGGGGGAGGGCGCCTCGCCCATCTGCAGCACCGATTCGTCGCCCGGCTCCCGGATCACGATCGCGCGCATCGGGGACGGCTCACCACAGGCGAGCCGTCCGAGTCAATCGGGACGGGCGCGGCTTGACCTCGTCCGGGGAGCCACGTACGCATCGAGGCAGCCCATGCTGGTCCTCGTCCTGCTGGTGGCCGCCCTCGTCGCCGTGGCTCTCTGGCGCCTCGCGGCGCGCGTGCGCGACGTGGACCGGCAGGTGAAGGAGCTCCGCCTGCTCCGCCGCGAGATCGAGGAGCTCGGCGCCGAGGTCGACCGCGGCCTCGGCGTCACGCGCGCGCATCTTGCAGCCGTCGCGGCCGGCGAGCCGCCCGAGCGCGACGTCATCCTCCGCGGTGCGCCCTGGCGCGACATCCAGCCCGCCGAGGCGCTCGCGCTCTGGGAGAAGACGCCCGGGCTCTTCGTCCTCGACGTCCGCACGCCGGCCGAGTTCGCGACCGGGCACATCCCGAACGCGCACCTGATCCCGATCGACGAGCTCGAGGACCGTCTCGGCGAGCTGCCACCCAGGGACACGCCGATGCTCGTCCACTGCGCCGCGGGCGGGCGGAGCGCGGCCGCGTGCCAGACGTTGGGTCAGCGCGGCTACACGCGTCTCCTGAACCTCGCCGGCGGCATGCACAGCTGGCCGGGGGTACGCGTCGAGGAAGCGGCGCCGGCCACGCCGCCGCCGTCGGCGCCGGCCGGCGCCGCGATCAGCTATCGGGGCGGCCCCCTCACCGAGGCGCAGGTCGTAGGCGCCATCCGCGAGTGCTACGACCCCGAGATCCCGCTCAACATCTACGACCTGGGGCTGATCTACGGCGTCGACATCGACGAGTCACGGGTCGCGGTCCGCATGACGCTCACCTCCGAGGGCTGCCCCTCGGCGCGCACCATCCCCGAGGACGTGAAGCGGAAGATCGCCGCGCTCGGGCAGCCGAACGTCACGGTGGACGTGGTCTGGGACCCGCCCTGGCACCCCTCGCGCATCAGCCCCGACGGGAAGCAGAAGCTCGGGCTGGCGTGAGCGGGCGCACCGGACGCCGGTCGCCGAGTCGCCAGCTCGGGCCTTGCATTTGCGGCCGGAAGTAGAGTACGTAAACGGCCCCTTTTTTGCGGCAGCGGACGACTCCTGTGCCTCGATTGCTCGATCCTCCACAAGATTACCGAAGGGAGAGTCTCCGCTCGTGTGCGGAGACGCCCGCGCCTCGGGAGATGGCTAATGGGAACGGGGCGCCTCGCGTCTTCGTCAGTGCTCCAGGCTCCGCGCCCGGCTCGAGTGATCTGCTGGTCTCGTTTCTCCGGGTTGCGGCCGCCGCGGCGCGCACCACCACCGGCGCCAGTCGTGCGGCAGCCGCCCTCCCGGTGGACGCTGCGTCCGGTGCGCACTCACTGATCATACAGCGGGAGGGCAGCCTGCCGCCGCTCCCCGGCGGCCTGATTCGTCTCGTGGCGCGGTCGGTGCGCGGCGGCCGCAGGCTCTCGCTCGAGGACCCTGGCGGCCCGGCGGCTCTTGCGACCCTGGCAGCACAGGCTGGGGCCCGCGTGATGGCGGCGGTATCCTTGCGGGTGGAGGGCGCGGAGGGATGCCTGCTGGCCGCGCGCGACACGAGGCGGCCCTTCTCGCCGGCCGAGCTGGCGGGGCTCGAGGGTGTGGCGCAGTCCGCAGCGCTCGGAGTCGCCGAGGCCCGGGCGTTGGTGAATACGGACCGCCGGCGTTTCGCCCGCGAGCTGCACGATACCTTCGGCCAGACGCTCACGGCTCTCGTCTTCGCGGTCGATGAGCTCGAACGTGGACTCCAGAGCGTCGAGGAGCGCCGGCTGACATCAGCGGTGCGCTCGCATGCGTTGAAGGCGTTGGACGACATGCGAGATGTGATCGCCGCCGTCAGGCGAACGGAGGGAGAGCAGGAGCGGTGGCGGAGAGTCCTCGACCTGGCGAAGGATCTCTCGCAGTCGGGCATCCAGGTCCGCGTCCACAAGGATCTGCCCGAACCGCTCCCGGCGGGGCTGGTGGAGTGCCTGTACGAAGTCGCCCGCGAAGCGCTGTTGAACGTCAAGCGTCACGCCCGAGCCCGGAATGTACACGTGCTGCTCTGGCAGGACGAGCGAAAGCTGGAGGTCATGGTCTCGGATGACGGGCAGGGACTGCGGCCGGAGGAGCTGGGAACGGGCTGGGGAGGCTTCGGTCTCCGCATGATGCAGGAGCGACTGGAGGAAGTCGGTGGGGCGTTCATCGTCGAGAGTACCGGCGCGCGCGGAACCCGGGTCATCGCGCGCATACCCTGGACCGGAGGGGAGAGATCGCACTCGCGGGCGTCGATTGCGCGTCGTCCTGGCGGATGATCACCCGGTCGTCCGGGCCGGGCTGAGGCACATCCTCGATTCAGGCGATACGATCGAGGTCGTCGCCGAGGCGGAAGACGGCCGAACCCTTCTCCGGCGGGTCCAGGCCCTGAGTCCGGACGTCGTGGTGATGGACGTTTCCATGCCCGAGCTGAACGGGATAGAGGCTACGCGGGCGATCCGCCGGCAGTTCCCCACGACGCGGGTCCTCGTGCTCTCGGTTCACGGTGCGGAGGCGGTCGTCCTGGATGCCGTTGCGGCGGGGGCTGCCGGATACCTGCTGAAGGAAACGGCCACCGAGGAGCTGCAGCGGGCGGTCTCGGCGGTGGCCAGAGGCGAGGGTTACTTCTCGCCTGGCGTGGCCGGCCTGCTCGTCAACCGGCTGAACGAGCGCGCCCGGCAGCGGCCGCTCCTGAGCGCCCGTGAGCGGGAGGTCGTCCAGCTCATCAGCGAAGGGGAACGGCTCGGTCAGATCGCGGCCAAGCTCTTCGTCAGCATCGCGACGGTGAAGAGCCACCGGGCGAATGCGATGCGTAAGCTCAGCATCCGCACGACGGCCGACCTGATCCGCTACGCGATCCGCGGCGGTCTCTCGCCCCTCTGAGGCCAGCGGCCCGCGGCGGTGGCCGGGGGCCGTCGCCCTGATCCTCCTCCTTCGAACGAACCCTCAACCCTCCGAACGCCGAGAGCGAAATCCCGCGCAAGTCGAATTGCGGGCACGAGACGCCCTCTATAGCATCCGCACATTCATGATCCCCACCGGTATTCGGTTTCGCAACGCCAAGGGCAAGCCTCCGCCCTCGAGCCGCGAAGAGGTGACGCCCGAGGTGTCGCTCAGAGACGATCCCGCCGCCGACTCGCTGGGTTTGCTCGAGCTGGGACTCGCCCTCGAGCGCAAGTTCCGCGTCGTGCCTCGTCCGTCCATCCTCGAGCGCCTGCGCATCTACCTCCTCGCGGTGGTGCAGGCGCTCGTCCCCGGCCCGGAGACGGCGGCAGCTGCTCCGCAGACTCGGGCCGGGCGCTTCTCGGCAAGGGTCGTCCCTGCTGCGGGCGATTCGAGCAGAAGCCTTCAGCGCGCGGGCTGGCTCACGCCCTACGCCATAGAGACGATCGCCGAGTACGCCCTCCACGCCGGCCCCGGCGCCCGGCTCGAGGTGACGTTGCCGTCGAGTGTCAGCGATACCGAGCTGGCGTTGCTTCGGGACGAGTTTGCCTGGCTCGGCGAGCGGGGCGTCCAGGCGAGCGTTCGTCGGGACTACAGTATCGCACTGATCGAGGAACACCCCATCCCCCCCCCGCCCGGCGGTCTGACCGTCCGCTGGCGCGCCGCTCGAGGCCTCCGCCACCCTTGAGGCCGGTGGCGGGGACCTCGGGCGGGTCCAGTCACGGGCCACGTCGTCGCGGCGACGCGATTTCGGCACGGCCGGTGGCGGCGGTTTACCTTTGCCGGGCGCGCGGCGACCGGTGTAGAGAAGGCGCGTGCCTCCCGCGGGTCGCAGTCCCGGAGCCCGCGCGGCGCCGCGCGCGGCGCCGCCGCCCGCCTCCGCCGCGCAGCGGCGGCCGCTCCCGATCGCGCTCACCGCCGTGTGGTGGGTCGTCCTCGCCGTGCTGCTCGTGCAGAAGGGGCGTGCCCTCGAGCAGAAGATCACGTGGTACCTCGCGGTCGACCAGTTCGGGTACGCGACGTTCGCGCACGACCTCCTGCGCGGCCGTGTCTTCCACGAGTGGGCGCCCGGCGAGGCGCTCAAGAGCCGGCTGCCGCCGCGCGCCGACGTCCTCGTCCAGAGCTACGTATGGGACCGCGGCCGAATCTACTCGCGCTATGCCCCGGGCTTCCCGATCCTGCTCGCCGGCTGGCTCGCGCTCTTCGGCGACGACAGTGCGCACTACCTGAACCCGCTCCTCTTCGTCGCCGTCGTCCTGCTGGTGATCGCCCTCCAGCGCCGGCTCTTCCACTCGCGGTGGCGGGCGCTCATGGGCGGCGCGCTCCTCGTGCTGTTCGCGGGCAACGGGTTCGCGGGCAGCAACGTGAATCTCTGGGGCCTCACGCTGACGCGCGACATCTCGGCGCACGCCGTCGCGCTCGCCGGGCTCGTGCTGCTCGTGCCGTGGGGCGCCCGCCGACTGGGACCGCGCCGCGCCGCGGCTGCGGGCCTGGCGCTCGGGTTCACCGTCTCGATCCGTCCCGACGGCGTGCTCTACCTCGTGCCGGCGACGCTGCTCGCTCTCGTACGGTGGCGGCGGGAGCGCGCGCGGGGCGGCGCCCTCGCGCGCGCGCTCGCCGCGGGCGTCCTCGGCGTCGCGCTCGGCGTCGCGCCCTCGCTCGCGTTCTACTGGGCCGCGACGGGGAACCCGTTCCGGGCCACGCAGAGCATGGAAGCGCAGGATTTTCTCAGCGAGACGCCCCGCCCGGGCAGCGCGGTCGCCATGGCGGACGCCGGCGGCGTCAAGGTCGCCTATCCGCCCCAGGGCTGGCACGGCGGCACGGCGGTGCCCGTCCAGGGCGGCGGGCTCAGGCTCGCCAACTTCCCGCGCACGTTCGAGGAGAACTGGCAGCTCATCCAGGCGACGTACGGCCGGCTCTTCCTCGTGCTCGCGATGTGGGGAGCGTACGTCGCGCTCGCGCTGCGGCCGATCGTCTTCCTGCTCACGGTGCCTTACGCGGCGCTCGCGGTGCTGCTCTACAGCTGCTGGACGACGCCGCAAATGCGCTACCTCATCGGCGCGAGCGTGCTCCTCCCGGTCCTCGTGGTCGAGGGCCTCATGGGGACCTTCGACCTGGTGCGTCTGATGGCCCGCCGGCGGGAGGAATGGCCGCCGGTCGCGTTTGCGGGCGGCATCGGCGTGGCGCTTCTCCTGGGCGTCGTCATGAGCCTCCACACGTCGCCACCGGCCGCCATGGCGTCGTCACATGTCGGCGCCTTCGTGCGGGCGATCCCCTGGCTCGTCCCCGGCGCTGCGGGTGTCGGCCTCCTCGTCGCGGCCGGCTGGCCCCGGCGGCGCGCGGCGGGGTTCGTCGCCCCGGTCCTCGGGCTCGTGCTCGCGGCCGCAGCGATCGCCGGCGATACGAGCACACTCGGGCGCCGGGCGAGGTTCCAGAAGCCCGAGATGACCTACGCGCGGGAGAACCTGAGGCGACTCGTGCCGCCGCACGCCGTCGTCATCACCACCGAGGACGTCGGCCGTCCGGCCGAGAACATCGAGTACTATGGCGGCATCCACGCGCTCTACCTGACCGACCTGACGCGCTGGCGGCTCGGCGTGCGCGACGCCGCCGCGCTCCTGCTGCGCTCCGGTATGCCGCCGTATCTCTTCATCCCGTTCACGCAGCCGGACCGCGAGCAGATGCTCGCCGAGCTCGCCGAGTTCCAGGTGGAGCAGGCGGCCGACATTCCCGCGCCGCAGGCGATCGGCTACTTCGTGGCGGCGCCGTTCCACCGCGGCGTGCGGATGCTTCTCTACCGGATCTCCACGCCCGGCGCCGCAGACCGAGGCGCCCCTGACAGCTAACTAACTAACCTCGTAGCGCAGCCCGTGAAGAAGTCGAAGAGGCTGGGCGAAGAAGCCGCGCGACGGGGCGGGGGCGATCGTCGCCGAGGTTCCCGTGGTAGCCGCCCCGTCGCGGGCGCCGAGCGCGCGTCGACGTTGGTCCGCGTGCTGGGTAAGTCAGCCAAGGGGGCGCGCATTCCGTGCCGAGATCCTTATATGGTCATGCTTCATATGGTCATGCTTCAGGACCAAGCATTCGGTTTTGCGGAGGAATCTCTCCACCCGGGAACGCCCTTCCCGGGAACGCTCTTCCGGTGGCTCCCTCGCGCAGAGTCTACAGCAAACAGACATCACCTGAACCCGGTATAGCCTACCGTCCGTGACATCTGCTAACTCTCACAGCGTGGAGCACTTCTCCGGGATGAGCGGCTGCGACAAATCGATCGTGAGGGAGGGTGGAGTTTCAGAGCGCGGGGCCCGCAGCGGGAGTGACCGGTGCTTTCCGAAGACATGTCTTCGTCGCGAGGAGAAAAAGGAGGGTTAGATGAGCAAGCTAGTCGTGGGTCTCGCAGGAATCGTGCTGGGGGTTGGTCTGTTGGTTTCGGCGGCGCGGGTGGTGTCCGCTGCCCCAGTGTGCGGTCATGGCCCATGCGGGGACGAGGTCGGGCAGTGCGGCCTCAGCGGTAAGGCCAGAGCAGCGTGCTTCAAGACTGCCATAGCCGCTTGCAAAGCCTCGCACGCGGCAGGCGGCTGCACGTGCGCCGATCCGGGGTGCTTTACCTGCACCGGCGGTAGCGCATGCGTTTTCGCTTCGCCCTCGGGCGCGTTCCTCGAGTAGCTACCTTCGTTCTCCCGTCGGGGGCGGGGTGCTGACCCCGCCCCCGACCTGGTGCGCGCTTCCGCGGTGCGGTCCAGCCTGCGCGAGAGGGGAAACGTGTTGGTTGTCGCGCGCCGCGCGTGAAGTTGCCGCCGCGCGAGCATGACGGAGCCAGAGGCCCTCCGTCCCGCCGTCAGTCCGAGCAGGGTGCGCCGGCCGCGCACGCCGAGCGACTCGCGGAGGCGGCGACGCGGCTTGGGGGACGATCCCTACGTTCGCCTGCCCGCGGGCGCGCGCACGAGCCAAGGTGAGCAGCTACTGACCTGCGGGCGCGACTACTGGCACAGGCACGTGGACCCGCTCAGCTGGCAGTGCAGCCCGCAGCCCGAACCGCATGTGGCCCCAGTGTTACACGTGCATGTCGAGGTGCAGCAGGAGGTGCCGTCGCACTGCTCCCCAGGGTCGACCTGGTGGTTCCCGCACAGGCCGAATCGCTGGGCGAACACGCCCTGATAGTTGCCGTCCTGGCCGTAGCTGTCCCATGCGACCACGAACTTCCCGGCTGCGGCCGCGACCGCCGGGCGTCCCTGATCCTCGATGATGTAGCTGTTCACGCGGAACTCACTGGCCAGACGGCCACCCTGGGCGCCGAAGCGCTGCCCGAAGACCTCTGTCCCGATGCAAGCTTCCTGGCCGGGTCCGTCCCAGGCCACGAGGAACGTGCCGTCCGAGTTCATCGCTACTGCCGCGTCCTTCTGGGGATTCGCGGTGAAGCTGTTCACGAGGAACTCGCTCCCCTGGGGCGTCCCCGAGCTGCTGTACCGCTGGCCGAAGATGCCCGCGCCGTCACCCGCGCCCGCACCCTCCCACACCACCACGAAGTCGCCCGCCCCGTCGGCAGCCACGGCCGGATGCGTTTGATTGGAGGCCGTGGTGGTATTCACCCGGAATTCACCCGCGTTACAACCGCCTCTGGGCGTCCCCGCGCTGTCGTAGCGCTGCCCGAAGATGCCGTAGCCGCTGCCGTCCTGTGCGGCGCTGTGCCACACCACCACGAAGTTGCCCGCGCCGTCGGCCGCCACCGCAGGGGAACCCTGAACGCCGGTCGTGTAGGTGTTCACCCGGAACTCACCACCCTGCGGGGCCCCCGCGCTGCTGTATCGCTGGCCGAAGATGCCGGCGCTGTCGGTCGCGCCGGGGCCGGCCCAGACCACCTTGAAGTTGCCGAGACCGTCCACCGCCACCGCCGGAGTCTGCTGCACCCCGGTCGTGTAGGTGTTGACCCGGAACTCGCTGCCCTGCGGGGTGCCCGCGCTGTCGTACCGTTGGCCGAAGACGCCGGCGGCGTCGCCCGGGCCGGCTCCGTCCCACACCACCAGGAAGTTTCCGCCGGGGCTCCGCGCCACGCGAGGGTTGTCCTGATAGCCCGTCTTGTACGTGTTCACCGCGAACTCGGTACCCTGCCGCGTCCCGGTGCTGTCGTAGCGCTGGCCGAAGATACCGGTGCTCGGGTACCCGTCGCCATTGCCTGAGCCACTCCATACCACCACGAAGTTGCCCGTCGCGTCGGCCGCCACGGCCTGAGGATAGCCCTGCACGCCGGTGGTATACGTGTTCACCTGAAATTCGGGGCCGGCGGGGACGGACCCGCCGTCGCACGCGTCTCCCACCCCGTCGTGATCGCTATCCACCTGACTCGGATTGTAGACGTTCGGGCAGTTGTCCAGCGGACACGTGTTCGCCGGAAAGCCTGGATCGCCGAAGCCGTCGCCGTCCGAGTCCTGGCACGTGTCACAGGCGTTCCCGATGCCGTCATGGTCGGTGTCCGCCTGGTCGGGGTTCCGGATCGAGCGACAGTTGTCGATGCAATCGGCGACACCGTCCCCGTCCGTGTCCCCGCCGCCGACGGCAAAGTAGCGGACCGCCGTATTGGTGAGCGTAAAGGGGCTCGTGGGGTTGCCGAACCTCCACCCCACGCCGACCGTACCGTCGGCGTTCTCGATTCCGGCAGCCGCCGTCTGTACGCCACTCCCCGCACTCGAGTATTGGACCTGGATCTCGTGGCGGCTTTCGTAGAGGATGATCTCCCAGGTGGTCTTGGGATTGCCCGTGAACAGCGGCACACGGTCGAACTCGACGATGAAGCGCCGGTTGGGGGCGGTGCCCAGCGTCTGGTAGTAGATGGCTCCGAAACTGCTCGGGTCGAGATCGGCCCAGAGCCCCGCGACGTCCACGTTCGGGCATCCTGGGCTCGGGAGTGGAGTCTGGCCGGTCGGCGCGCTTCCTTCGCCGCCAAAGGTGATGAACCCGTTGCTCGAGACGAATACCTGCGAATTGCTGATCCCGTAGTAATTGAAGGTGAAGCCGAGCGGCAGCGCGGCGCTTTCCTCATCGTCGCGGAGCACGAGGAGCGTGCCGGTCTGTGAGATGTCGACGAAGGAATACGTCGGCGCATAGGCGTCGAGCGGCGCGATCGTGTCCGAGAACCTGTAGCAGCCCGCGTTGTCGGGCCCGCCCACGGCGGAGGCCGGCCGCGGCGATTCAAGGACGCCGAGTAGAACGATCAGAGTCGCGGCCGCAGTCCAGTCCCTCATCTGCTCTCCGATCGTCCCCCAGGGAACGGCCTTCGGCTCGCTACGCCAAGCTCGGCGGGGGTCTTCGCATCCGCTTGAGCGTCCTCGATCGCAATCTCCTGGGCGCAGGCCCCCCGGCCCCAGGCGTCTCCTGGGAACCGCCCGGTCACCCGCGCACCGACAGGTGCTCGTCTACCGCGGGCTGTTCGCGCCCGTCAATCGAACAAAGACGGGAGGGCGGTGGCGAAGGCCATAGAGGGTGCAAGGCGCTCCTCCGCGACCTCGTCTTCTCGACCCGTTTCGACTACGGGGGTGTGGCAAAGCGATGCTCGCCGCCGCCGCGCTCGCCGGGATCGTGTTCGCCGTTTACGCGGCCGGCGCCTGCCCCACGATCTACGTCGGTGACAGCGGCGACCTGGTCACCGCGGTTCACGTCTTGGGCATCCCGCATCCGACCGGCTACCCGCTCTACGTGCTCCTCGGCAAGCTCTGGTCGGTCCTAATTCCCGTGGGCACGGTGGCCTGGCGGATGAGCCTCTTCAGCGCCGTCTGCGCCGCAGCGGCTTGCGGGGCATTGTATCGGCTCTGCCGGAGCCTGGCGCTCCACCCGGTTGCGGCGGCCTTCTCGGCGCTCGTCCTGGCGTTCAGTCCGAGCTTCTGGTCGGAGGCGAACGTCCAGAGGGTATACGGCCTGGGGGCGCTGTTCGTCGTACTGGCCACGACGGCCGCTTGGCGCTGGCAGGTCCGCCGGGACGGGACGAGCCTCGCGTGGGCATCGTTCCTGTGCGGCTTCGGGGCCGCCAACCATGCCTTCATGGCCGTCTACGCACTTGCCCTCGGCGGTCTCGTACTCACGGCGGAGCCGGCCATCCTGCGCTCGCCGCGGCGCGTCGTGGCGGCGGGCGGCGCGTTTTGCGCCGGGCTGCTTCCCTACCTCTACCTGCCGTTGCGCGCGCGGGCGCATCCGCCGCTCGCTTGGGGCGACCCGCAGACGCTCGGGGGATTCTTCAGGGTGGTCTCGCGCCGGGAGTTCTGGGGCCGTGCGTGGCTGGAAGGTCCGGCCGACCTGCCGGTCATCGCGGCGAACTACCTCGGGAGCTTCCGCGCGGAGCTCACCTGGGCCGGCGTCGCCCTCGCGCTGGTGGGGACGGCGGCCGGCCGCCGCCGGCGCTGGCCGGTGCTGCTTCCCGGGCTCGTCATGGCCGGGAACTTCGGGCTGCTGGCCGCTCATGGCTCGCGTCATGACCTCTTCACGTGGCACCGCTACTACATCCCGTCTTACGTGATGGCGGCGTTCCTCGCAGGGCTCGGAGCCCAGGTAGTGCTCGAGCGGCTGCCTGCGATGCTCCGCTTCCTTCCGCTGCTGGTCCCGGCTCTCCTGCTGGCGCTGGGGTGGCGGACCTTCGACCGGAGCCGCTACCGGATCGCGGAGGACTTCGGCACCGCGGTCCTCCAATCCCTACCCCCGGGCGCTCACCTCGCTGGGGCGGACGACAACGTGCTCTTCACCCTCATGTATCTTCACCTCGTCGAGCGGCGGCGGCCGGACGTGGACCTCATCATGCAGGGCGTGGGCGGCATGGAACTGCCGCCGCTGCGCTTCGATCCGGAGAACGACCCGCTGTTCTTCACCCATCACCCCAACTGGGATCATCCGTTGCTCGACGTCGTGCCCGTGGGACTCGTCTTCCGGGTGTGGCCAGCCCGCCGGCCGCCTCCGCCCGCGGCGGCCACTGCGGAGGCGCTGGACGGCGAGCGCGATCCGCGGGTGCCGAAGGACGATCTGACGCGAAGCCTGATCGGCCACTTCCACTACATGCGCGGGGTCACCTTCGCGCGCGGCGACTGGCCTCGCGCCCGGCGCGAGTTCGCGCTCGCCGGCGCGACCGCGGACGACGACGACGTGCTCTTCTACAACCTGGGTCTCGTTTTCCAGCGCAACGGGCTCCTCGAGGACGCTCTCGCCGCCTTCCGGCGCTCGCACGCGATCAACCCCCGGCACCTGGCGAGCCAGAGACGGCCACGTGCCACCGACCGGGTGGCGGAGCTCACGGCCGAGGAGAAACGGCTCGAGGCGATCGAAGAGGATCTGGTCCGCGACCCGACACTCCTCCCGCTCGCACCCGACACGCCTGCCTATCACCGGCAGCTGGCGACGCTTCTCGAGCGGCAGGGCGAGCCCCTGGCCGCGCACGGCCACCGCCTGAAGGCTCTCGAGATCGACGCCGGTGCTTGACCGCCTCCGCGCCTCGTCCTACCGGAGTGCGATGGGCATGCGCTACCTCCTGGTGCTGGCCGCGCTCGCCTCCTTCGCCCTCGGCTGCGGCGCGAACCCCTCGACGGAGCGCATCGTCGTGCTCGGCCTCGATGGCGTCGACCCGCGGATCGTCGATCTGCTGATGGCCGAAGGCAAGATGCCGAACTTCGCCAGGCTCCGGCAGGAGGGCGCCTACGGGCGCCTGCTCAGCAGCGAGCCGATGCTCAGCCCGATCCTCTGGACGACCATCGCGACGGGCAAGCCCCCGCAGGAGCACGGCATCGGGCACTTCGTGGCGGTGAACGAGAAGACCGGCGAGCAGTTGCCCGTGACCAGCCAGATGCGCCGAGTGAAGGCGATCTGGAACATCCTCTCCGACGCCGGCCGGCGCGTGGCCGTGGTCGGTTGGTGGGCCACGTGGCCGGCGGAGACCGTACGCGGCACGATCGTCAGCGACCACGTCTGCTATCATTTCTTGCTGAGCGACGGGGCCGCAGAGGAAGGGCGCGCGCCCGGTATCACGTTCCCGGCCGAGGCGCAGGCCGAGCTGGCCCCCCTGATCCGCCGCCCGGGCGACGTGACGCTCGCGGAGGCGGCGCGCTTCGTCCACGTCGGCGCGGAGGCCTTCGCCCGTCCCTTCGCCTTCAGCGACGACCTGAGCCAGTTCAGGTGGGCGCTGGCGACGGCCGAGAGCTACCGGCGAATCGGCCTGCACCTCTGGGAGCGCGAGCGACCGGACCTCCTCATGGTCTACGTCGAGGGCGTCGACTCGACGTCGCACCTGTTCGGACACCTCTTCCGCGCCTCGGGACTCGCGGGCGAGCTCGCGGCGCAGCAGGAGCACTACGGAGGGACCGTCGAGGAGATGTACCGCTACGCCGACGGCCTCGTCGGCGACTTCACGCGGGTGCTCGACCGCCGCTCGACCCTCGTCGTGCTGTCCGATCACGGCTTCGAGCTCGGCGCCGTGCCGGATGATCCCAGCAAGACGCGCGACATGCGCCGCGTGAGCGAGCGCTATCATCGGCGCGAAGGCATCGTCTACCTCTACGGGAACCGCGTGAGGCCCCGCGGCCGCCTCGATCAGCCGAGGCAGCTCGACGTGACGCCGACGCTGCTCGCGCTCGCCGGCCTCGCACCCGCGCGGGACATGCCCGGCCGGGTGTGGACGGAAGCGCTCGACGTGAACGCGGAGCCGCCGTCGGTCGCCAGCTACGAGACAGAACGGTCCCGCGGGGGTGAGGGCGCGACCGACGCGGCCGTCGATCCCGCCATCCTCGAGCGGCTGCGCAGCCTCGGCTACCTGGGCGCGCGCTCACCGGAGGGCGACCGCAACCTCGCTGCCCTGCACTTCGAGGCCGGGCGCTATGCCGAGGCCGTGGAGGCGTACGAAGGCCTGGTGCGCCAGCACCCCGAGGACAGCGGCCTGCAGACGAGCCTCGCGGGCGCGCTCGGGGCGCTCGGACGACTCGATGAGGCCCTCGAGCACCTCGACGTGGCGCTCCGGCTCGACCCCATCAACCCCGAGGCTCACCACAACCGGGCGGTCATCTTCGAGCGGCAGGGAAAGCGCGAGGCGGCGAGCGAGGAGTACCGCACGGCCCTTCGTTATAATCCGCAGTACGAGCCGTCGCGGGAGGCGCTCATCCGTCTGACGGGATCGGCGCGTGTGAACCAGCCCCAGACCGACGCGGAGAAGCTCGCCGCCGCGCTCGCAGAGCAGGCGAGCCAGGCGGCCCGCCGGGGGGATTATCCGGCGGCCCTGAAGGCGCTCGACGAGGCCGCGCGCATCGCGCCGCGTTACGCTCTCGTGTACCAGTATCGCTCCAATGTCGCGTACCTCATGGGCGATCGGCAGGGCGCGATTGCCGCACTGCGCAAAGC
>Ga0066676_10000271_pt1 | contig 17534 bp, 16 predicted proteins | sample GraSoiAngelo_125_FD_62293 | JGI IMG/M metagenome (GOLD analysis project Ga0066676, IMG submission 62293) | Grasslands soil microbial communities from the Angelo Coastal Reserve, California, USA - 14_0927_05_40cm | ecosystem: Environmental > Terrestrial > Soil > Grasslands | place: USA...
CGCCAGGTCGACGGGAATTGGGACGACCACGACGACTGGGATGCGCCGTGCGACTCGGGCCCGGTCCGCGTGGCGCTGACGAAGAGCAGCGGCCGGATCACCGATCTGCGGGTCTACGTCGGTGGCGAATGGCGGCCCAACACCACCGCCACGGACCTCGGCACGGTCGGCACGAAGGACGCCGCGAGCTATCTGCTCGCCCTCGCGTTGAAGGATGAGAGCCGAGCGTCGGAAAAGGCGATCTTCCCTGCAGTGTTGGCCGATAGCGTCACGATCTGGCCCGACCTCCTCAAGGTCGCGAAGGCGGACAACGTGTCGCGGAAGGTGCGGCGCTCGGCCGTCTTCTGGCTGGGGCAGGCGGCCGGCGATGCCGCGACGCGCGGGCTGACCGACCTGGTCGATGACGGCAATGCGGATCACGAGGTGCGCGAGAGCGCGGTATTTGCCTTGTCGCAGCGACCGCGCGACGAAGGGGTGCCGGCGCTTATCCGCATCGCCAAGGAGAACAAGGACCCCGACCTGCGGCGCAAGGCGATCTTCTGGCTGGGGCAGTCGGACGATCCCCGCGCGCTCTCGTTGTTTGAGGAGTTGCTGACCAGGCCCTGAGTATCTTGTGGCATGCCCTTCTGGACCGGACGGCGTGCCCTTGGCGGGATCCTCCTAGCAGTCGTCCTGCTCGCCCTCGGCTGGGCGGCGGTGGTCGTGACGGTCGCGATCCAGGCCGCGCATGACGAGGCCACCGGCGCCGACGCCATCGTGGTGCTCGGTGCCGCGCAGTACAACGGCCGGCCTTCCCCCGTTTTTCGCGCCCGACTCGATCACGCCGCGACACTCTACCAGCGCGGCCTGGCGCCGACGGTGCTGGTCACGGGAGGCGTCGGCGTCCGCGACTCGCTCAATGAAGCCAACGTCGGGCGCGACTATCTCGTCCGACTCGGCATCCCTGACAACGCAGTGCTTCCCCTCGTCGGCGGACACGACACCTTCACATCGATCGATCAGGTCAAGCGCTGGTTCGATGGCCGAGAGAGCCGCCGCGTCCTGCTGGTCAGCGACGGCTTTCACATGCTGCGGTTGCAGATCATTGCGAGACGCCTCGGGCTGACGCCCTACACCTCGCCGGCGGCAGGCTCGCCCATTCATGCCAACGTGCGGCGTAACGCCGGGTACCTGTTCGCCGAAGGGTTCAAGGTGCCCTACACGTGGCTGTTCCAGCGCTGAACCACCCCAAGGGACACTGTGAAACTCGAGCGTAAACGAATCCACACCGGACGGGTCATAAACTTGGACGCGGACACGGTGCGCTTTCCCGATGGCTCCACGGGAGAGCTCGAGATCATCCGCCACCCGGGTGCCGCCGCCGTGGTGCCGTTTGCGTCGGATCCGCGTGGTGACGATCCGATTGTCCTGCTGATTCAACAGTACCGGTACGCCACCAATGGGACGCTGATCGAAATCCCGGCGGGTCGGCTGAATCCTGGAGAGGATCCGCGGGTATGTGCTCAACGGGAGTTGCTCGAAGAGGCAGGTGTGAAAGCCGGGCGGGTCGAACGTCTTACTACTATATGGACGACGCCTGGATTCACGGACGAGCGCATTCACCTTTTTTGGGCAGCCGACCTGACTGCGGACAAACACGCCCGCGAGCCGGACGAATTCATCGAAGTCGTGCAAAAGCCGCTCTCGGAGGCGCTCGAGCTCATCCGCAGCGGCGTGATTTCAGACGCAAAAACCGCATTGGCGCTGCTTTTTGTGGCTGGTTTCGTTCTGGAGCATTAGTCGCTCCGTCCTTCGGATCTAGATCAAATGTGGAATTGCGTCGTCCCCAGGCTGGGACAATATTCCCCTTTCGCAGCCCGCTGCGAATCGCAACTGGTTACCCTGTAAGGAGTTACTCCCCTAGCCTGGGAGGCACAGTTTGTGCCAAGTCCTCATAAGGCGAATCAGCGCAGGGTTTTCCGTGTTCCCGTTCGAAACGCAAGGGTAGCTATGCGGACCACACTCAAGCGTCCCACCCCCGCCGTCGACCCCCAGCGCGCGCTGCAGCGTGAATGGCTGCACGAGCTGGATGATGGACAGGTCGTCATGCGCCACCTCGCCGGTGAGCCGCAGGCGTTCGGCACCCTGGTGGACCGCTACCAGACTCGGCTCCTCAATTTCGTAAACCGGACGATCGGCGACCGCGAGCGTGCTGAGGATCTCGTGCAGGAAGTGTTTATCCGGGTCTTCCGCCATCTCCACCGCTTCGATCAGACCAAGAAGTTCTCGACGTGGATCTACACGATCGCGTCGAACCTCGCGAAAAACGAGCTGCGCAACCGCAGCCGTAACCCCCTGGTGCTGTTCCAGACCATCAAGAAAAACTGGGAAGCGGATCATCGGCCGCTGCAGTTCGAGGACACCACGGCGCGGCCCGACGATCTGTATCGCAAGCGGTTCCTGAAAGACGCCGTGGACCAGTGCGTCCAGCGGCTGCCGGAGCACCACCGTGAGGTATTCGTGCTGCGGGAGCTCGAAGGGAAGAGCTACCAGGAGATCGCCGAAATCACCGGGTGCAATCTGGGGACCGTGAAGAGCCGGCTGAATCGGGCTCGCAACAGCTTCGCCCAGCTCATCGGCCCCGTCCTCGTTTAGCTACAACTTGACCTGTTTCCACCCCGGTCGCGGAACACTCCGTGGCCGGCGTGGTACATTTCTCCCATGCTTTGCAGGGAGTTTCTCGAGCGGCATAGCGAATTCCGGGACGGGTTAATCACGTCCTCCTGGGAGCTGCGTCGCTTTGCACGACACCTGGCCCACTGCTCAACGTGTCGTCGCTACGACGCCACGATTCATGAGGCGATCAACGCGTTGCACGCCGCTTCGCCCATTTCCCCATCACCGGATTTTCGCCAACGCCTCGACGCCCGCATCGCGGTCGAGCGCCGGCGAGTTCCCCGGCTGCCCGCACAGGCTCGTGTGTCGGCAACGATGCTCCTGATCGCTGCGGTTGCGCTCTTTGTCGTCGAGCTCGCCCAACGGCCGCAGATCGTGCGCGCGCCGCTCTTGCCGCCGGTCGCGTTTCCAAACCCAGTGGCCAGCGCCGGGCTGCCGTTCGTCTCATTCCAGGACCCCCGCGCTCGTGTCGTCAGCGGGAATCCGTATCCGTACGGCACCACGTTCTTCCAACCTGCATCGGCGTCGCGCTAAAGCAGCTGTTCGGCTAACTTCGCTGGATGGCGGCGGTCACCCTCGATGCACTCCTTCGCGGTCTAAAGAAGGGCGCTCCCCTCCCCGAACTCGTCTATCTGCTGCACGGTGACGAAGATGTTCTCAAGGACGAGGCGATCCGCGCCCTTGTGGACCGGACCGTGGGGTCCAGCCGGGACTTCAATCTCGACGTTCGGTTCGCCCCCGATCTGACGCCCGAAGCGTTTCACGCCCTGGTGAATACACCACCGATGCTGGCCGAGCGGCGCGCCGTGGTGATTCGCGGCGTGGAACAGCTCGGCAAGCGCAAGACCAAGTTGCGCGACGAGGTGGTGCGGTACCTGGCATCGCCCAATCCGACCACATTGCTTGTGCTCGTCGTCGCAGCGGGCGAGGAGCCCGATGCCGATTTTGTCCGGGCATCGACCTCCGTGGCATTGGACGCGCTTGCAGCGGAGCGCGTGCCGCGCTGGGTGCAGCACCACGCGTCGACGTTGGGGCTCACCCTGGCTGCGGACGCCACCGAGCTCCTTCTCAAGGCGGTGGGCAACGATCTGAGTACGCTCAGCCGCGAGCTCGAGAAGCTGGCATCGCTGACCGCTGGAGCCGGCGGTCGCCTGGTAACGGCCGATGATGTGTCCAACCTGGTGGGTGTGCGTCGCGACGAAACGGTATTCGATTTCGTGGAAGCGGCGCTGGAGCGTCGAGTGGCGCGCGCGGCCCAGCTCGTCGAGCCCGTGCTCGAGCAGGCGGGAATGAGCGGCGTCAAAATCTTGTCTCTGCTGGGAACCCACTTGGTGGGGACCGCGCTGGCGCGGGCCGAGCGCGATCGGGGAGTCCATCCGGCGCGCTTGCCGGACACGATCTACCGGCAGATGCAGAGCGTCCGTCCGTATGGTATGCGCAGCTATAAAGAGGAAGCTGCTCGCTGGACCGCGTGGAGCGGACTCTGGACCACCCGTGAGCTGGGCCGGGCCCTCCGCGCCGCGCTCGCGGCCGATAACGCATTGAAGACGGCAACCGTGAGCGACGACCGAGGGATCATCACGCAATTGGTCCTGGGATTCGCGAAGCTGAATCGGGAGGCGGCTTGAAACTCGGAATGATGGAACGATGGAATGTAGGAGTGTTTGTCGTACTTCTTTCCATCATTCCAACATTCCCTCTTTCCGCCCAGACAGACGCTCGCCTCATCGAAGCGCTCCGTTTGGCGCAGTCGGGCCAGGTCGATTCCGGCCGCGCCATCGTGCGCCGGTTGCTCGCGACGCTCTCGCCCGGCGATTCGGTGTTTCCGCAAGCACTCCTCGCGGCCGCGAAGATGGCGCCGGATGCGCCGACGGTGGCCTCCAATCTCAATCGCATCGTCGTGGAATACGGCGCCGGTCCGTGGGCCGATGACGCGCTCCTGCTGCTCACGCAGCTCTACTTCGCCCAACACGATCCCGCGCAAACCGTCCAGGCCGCCGAACGATTGAATCGTGATTACCCGGACTCGCCGCTGCGGCCGCGCGCGAGCTTCTACGGTGGCCGCGCGTACTTCGAGCTGAAAAACGAGGCGCGCGGGTGTGAGCTGATCCGGCAAGCGCAGGACGGCGCGGGTGACGACGTCGAATTCAAGAATCAGGTCAGCTTCTACGCGGCGCGCTGCAGCCCTCCGGCGACTGCGACAACGACCAACACAACGACGGCGCCACCTACTGATACCGGCGCGAAGGTTCAGCCTCCGGCGGCGTCACGCGCCTACGCGGTGCAGGTGCTCGCCGTGAAGAGTGCCGCGCAAGTCGATGACATGCTCACGCGCCTGAAGGTGATGGGGTTCGAAGCGCGCGTCGTGCGGGATTCGACCGGCTTCTTCAAAGTCCGCGTCGGCCGCTACGCCACGCGCGAGGAAGCGCAGCGCGCGCAGACACGCCTGAAGCAAAGGGTCGGCGGGCAGCCCTTCGTGGTGGATGAGCCGTGACAGCAGTGACCGAAACGCCACTGATGCAGCAGTATCGTGACATCAAAGCCCGTCACCCGCAGACCATCCTGTTTTTTCGGATGGGCGACTTCTACGAGATGTTCGAGGACGATGCCAAGCTCGCCGCGCGCGAGCTGGGGCTGACGCTTACCTCGCGGAATAACGGCGCCGCAGCAGAAATCCCACTCGCAGGCGTCCCCGTGAAGGCCGCCACGGAGTACCTGCGGCGGCTGATCGCCAAGGGCCACCGCGTCGCGATCTGTGAGCAGATCGAAGATCCCAAACTGGCCAAGGGCGTTGTCCGCAGAGCGGTGGTCGAGACGGTCACGCCCGGCACGGTGCTGACCGACGACTGGCTCGTGAGGAATCGCAATAACTACGTTGTGGCGGTGGATCCCCGCGGCACAGTCGCGGGGCTCGCTACCCTCGATATCACCACCGGCGAGCTGATTCTCGAAGTCGTACCCACTGCGGAGATCGACACCGCACTCGCCCGCTACGAGGCGCGAGAGCTCGTGGTGCCCGCGGAAACAGCGGTTACCTCGCCGCGGGCGACGGTCACGGTGCGCGAAGCGTGGGAATTCGACCCCGAGCTCGCGCGTGAAGATCTGACGCGCACGTACGGCATCGCCTCGCTGGATGGGCTGGGCGTTGGTGTCGACGACGGCCCGGCGATCGGCGCCGCCGGCGCGCTGCTGCGCTACGCGCGCGAGCTGAAGCCGGGCGGCCTGCCGCACCTGGCACACCCCACGATCGTGCGGCGCGGCGACGTGCTGCCGCTCGACGAGATGACGCGCCGCAATCTCGAGCTCGTCGAGCCGCTGCGTTCCGGAGGCGGCGCAGACGCCGACGCCGCGACGCTGCTGGGCGTCATCGATCGCACGCTGACCCCGATGGGCGGCCGGTTGCTGCGCCGCTGGCTGTTGGCGCCGCTGGTGGACCCCGCCGCGATCAACGCGCGACTCGACGCCGTCCAGGTGCTCGTCGGCGATGGCCGCGGCCGCGCGCGCCTGCGCGAGGCACTCGACGGGGTGCGCGATCTCGAGCGGCTGGCGGGACGGGCAGCCCTGGGCCGGGCGACGCCGCGCGAGATGGGCGCGCTCCGCGACTCGATCCTGCGGCTGCCAGACGTTGCCGGGGCAGTCGACGGGTTCGACGGCCGCGAGCGCTCTGCCTTGCTCGAAGCGACGGCGCACGAGCTCGACCTGCTCACCGACATCGGCGAGGAGCTGTCGCGCGCGCTCGTCGAACACCCGCCGGCGCAGCTCGATGACGGGGATGCGATCAAACCCGGATATGACCGCGATCTCGACGATCTGAAGGCGACACGCGACGGCGGCAAGCAGTACATCGCCCAGCTGCAGGCGCGCGAGCGGGAGCGCACCGGCATTGCGTCGCTCAAGGTCGGATTCAACAAAGTCTTCGGGTATTACATCGAGGTCACCCACACCCATCGCGACCGCATCCCGCCCGATTACGAGCGGCGCCAGACCCTGACCGGTGCAGAGCGCTACGTCACGCCCGACTTGAAAGAGTACGAAGCCAAAGTCCTCGGCGCCGAGGAGCGCATCGCCGCGCGTGAGGCAGACGTGTTGGACCAGCTGCGGCGGCGCGTCGCGGGCGTCGTCACCCGCGTCCAGACGACGGCAAGTCTCCTGGCTCGGCTCGACGCATGGGCCGCACTGGCCGACGTCGCCGAGCGCGAGCGGTACGTGCGGCCGGAGGTGACGAGCGACTTCGCGCTGCAGCTCGAGGGCAGCCGGCATCCGGTCGTGGAGCGGATGATGGCGCGCGAGGCGTTCATTCCCAACGACGTGACGCTCGACGAGGCGGGCCGCGTCGTGCTGCTCACCGGGCCCAACATGGCCGGAAAGTCCACGCTGCTCCGCCAGGTTGGCCTCTGCGTCGTGCTCGCGCAGATCGGTTCGTTCGTCCCCTGCCGCCGCGCCAGCATCGGCGTCGTCGATCGCCTCTTCACCCGGGTCGGCGCGTCCGACAACCTGGTGCGCGGCCAATCGACGTTCATGGTCGAGATGAGCGAGACGAGCGCGATCCTGCATGCGGCGACCGCGCGCAGCCTGGTGCTGCTCGATGAGATCGGCCGTGGCACGTCGACTTACGACGGCGTGGCGATCGCGTGGGCCGTCACCGAATGCCTGCACAACAGCATCGGATGCAAAACGATCTTTGCGACTCACTATCACGAGCTGACCCAGCTCACCGAGGAGCTCGAGCACGTCCGCAACTTCAATGTCGCGGTGCGTGAGGTCGGCGAGGAAATCGTATTCCTGCACCGGCTCGAGCCGGGCGGCGCCGACCGCTCCTATGGAATTCACGTCGGTCGGCTCGCGGGGCTGCCCGCCCCGGTCGTCACGCGAGCGTGGCAGGTGCTCAAGCTGCTCGAAGCCGGGCATCATGTCGCAAAGCAACCGGCTCCCGCACCACTCGATGCGAGTCAGCTCGGGTTATTCGGCCAGGCCCCAACCCCGAGCCCCGATCCCCTGCTTCTTGAGCTCGACGGCCTCGACGTCAACTCGCTGTCGCCGCTCGACGCCCTGAATCGGCTCGCGACGTGGCAAAAGCGCCGCAAAGATGGAGGCTCCTGACGTGCGATCGCTGTTGCTCGTGGCGTTCGGACTGACGGCCTGCCGCGGCGGATCGCGGCAGCCCGATGGGCAGACGAGCCAGGCCGCGCCGCCACCCGAGTCGGAAGCGCCGGTCGCGCTCAATCCCGACGCCCCAATCGCGTATCCGGCGGCGCTGTTCGATCGGAAAGTCGAAGGCGACGTGACGCTGCGGCTGTTCGTCGATTCCACCGGCAAGCTCATCCCGGAATCCACGCGTGTTGCGGAACCGAGCGGCTATCCGGCGCTCGACTCAGCCGCGCTCGCCGGCTCGACGGCGCTGCGGTTTGCGCCAGCGAAGCGGCACGGCGTCGCGGTGGCGACCGCGTTCCTGCAGCCCGTGGAATTCCGCCAGGTGGGTACGACGCGCACGGGCACCGTGACGCTGCCACCGACCCTCGCGCCGACGCCGCCCCCCGCGCCACCCGCGAGACCCAGACCCCGTCCGCCGGTCGTCCAGCCCGACACCACGCGGGCAGATACGACTCGGGTTCGCCCCGCGCCAGCCGATACCACCCATCCACCTGCGGATACCACCAAGGCGCGCCCGGACACGAGTGCCACAGCACATTAAGCCGTACGCCAACGTCCTCGAGACGATCGGCTGGACCCCACTGATCCGGATCAACAAGGTCGCGCGCGGGATCCGCACGCCGGTATTTGCGAAGGCGGAGTTCTTCAATCCCGGTGGGTCGGTCAAGGACCGCATCGGACTGGCGATGATCGAGGCGGCGGAGCGCGCGGGGAAACTCAAGCCCGGCGGTTTGATCGTCGAAGCGACGTCGGGCAATACCGGCGTGGGGTTGGCGCTCGCGGCGGCGGTGAAAGGCTACCGCTGCATCTTCACCATGCCGGACAAGATGTCGCAGGAGAAGGCTCGGCTGCTGCGCGCCCTTGGTGCCGAGGTCATCATCACCCCCACCGCCGTGCCGCCCGACCACCCCGACAACTACATCATGAAAGGCCGCGCCATCGCGGCGGCGCACGAGAACGCGATTTTCGCCGACCAGCACTACAACCCGGTGAACCCCGACGTGCACTATCACACGACGGGACCGGAGATCTGGGAGCAGACCGAGGGCAAGGTCACGCATTTCGTCTGCGCACCGGGTACCGGTGGTACCGTGAGCGGCGCCGGGAAATACCTGAAAGAGCAGAACCCCAAGATTCGTGTCGTCGCGGGCGATCCCGTCGGATCGATCTATACGGACTACGCGAAGACCCGCCAGCAGCACGATGGGGCGCCATACAAAGTCGAAGGTATCGGCGGCGACAAGATTCCGACGTCGCTGCACTGGGACGTCATCGACGAATGGGTGGTCGTGAGCGACAAGGACGCGATGCAGATGGCACGCCGCCTGTCCAGGGAAGAGGGGCTGTTCGTGGGCGGATCGACGGGCGTCAATGTCGTCGCGGCGCTGGACGTAGCGCGCCAGATCGACGATCCCAAGGCGCTCGTCGTCACCGTGCTCGCGGATACCGGCGAGCGGTACCTCAGCAAGGTCTACAACGAGGAATGGCTGCGCGAGAACCAGTTGATCGACGACGAGCGGCTGACGGTGGGCCGGCTCGTGGCCGCTAAGACGGGCGACGCGCCGGCGCTGATCCATGTGGCGCCCGAGGCGTCCGTGCGCCAGGCGCTCAATCTCATGTCGACTTACAACGTGTCCCAGCTGCCCGTGCTGGACGGCGCTGACGGCGTGGGCGCCATTTCCGAGCAGGCGCTGATGGCCCGCGCGATCGGCCAGCCGAAGATTCTCGACAGCGCGATACGGGACGTCATGGACCCGCCGTTTCCGGTCGTAGACAGCGAGTCGCCCGTCGCGCTGCTCACCACCCTGCTGTCGCGCACGACGCCGGCCGCGCTGGTGCGACGCAACGGCAAGGTCATGGGCATCGTCACGCGCTACGATCTGCTGCACCAGCTGGCGGGCATCCGCTGATGCGAATCGCGGTGCTCACCGGTGGCGCCACGGCGGAGCGCGCCGTCGCATTCGCAAGCGCCTCCCAGATCGTCGCCGCGCTCCGCAGCCGCAAGCACGACGTCCAGGTCGTAGACCTCGCCGGCGGCCCCCTGGACGAGCGCGGCGAGCGTGAGCTGCTCGGTGGCGACGTCGGCCTCACACCGCCGAGCGTGGACGCCTTGGCCGAACGCGAGCGGCGGATGCTGTCGGAGCAGCTTGGTGAGCTCGAGGCGGTGCGGAATGCCGAGGTGCTCTTCCTCGCGGTGCACGGTGGCGCCCTGGAAGGCGGCACCCTGCAAGCCGTGCTCGACGTGATCGGGGTGCCGTATACGGGCAGCGGACCGCTCGCCAGCGCGCTGGCGATGGACAAGGACCTGTCCAAACGGTTGTTCCGCGCGGCTGGTGTGCCGGTGCCCGCCTGGTTCATGGCCCCGGTTGGGGCGGAAGACGTGACCACTGCGCTCGGGTGGCCGGTGATCGTCAAACCGTCCAAGCAGGGCTCGTCCGTTGGACTGACCCTGGTCAAGAAAGCCCAGGACTTGGACAATGCGGTCAAACTGGCGGAACGCTATGACGATGAGGTGATGGCTGAACAGTTCATTGCGGGTCGTGAGCTGACGGTAGGCATCCTGGGAGACGTGCCGCTGCCTGTCGGCGAGATCGTTTCCAAGCACGAGTTGTTCGACTATGTGACGAAATACACACCCGGAATGTCGGAAGAGACCTTCCCCGCGAAGATCGATACGATGCTAGCCCGACAATTGCAGGAGTATGCGCTGATGGCGCACCGCGCTTTGAAGCTCAGCGGCTACTCACGGATCGACTTCCGGGTGAGTCCCGAGGGGGACATCTTCTGTCTTGAAGCGAACTCCCTGCCGGGAATGACCCGCACAAGTCTGTTCCCTCAGGCCGCGCAGGCGGCGGGGATCCCCTTTCCCGAGCTGTGTGACCGTATCGCAAGCCTGGCCCGGAACAACAGGGCCTGATAGGGGGGATTAAAACCAGACGCCCTAAAGGACACGTAGGAGAATCGATGGGCCCGCAGCGGATGTACGGTTTGACTCCATGGGTGAGGCGACTGCTCGTCGCCAACCTACTCGTGTTTCTCGTCCAGAACACGCTGTTCGTCGACGGGACGCTCACGAAGGCACTGGCGTTTGCTCCCCTGGACGCCTGGAAGCAACCCTGGACGTTCATCACGTACATGTTCATGCACGCGGGGATTCTGCACCTCGCGTTCAACATGCTCATGCTGTTCGTGTTCGGCTCATCCGTGGAAGAACACATGGGCGGCCGAATGTTTATTCTCTTCTACCTGCTGTGCGGCCTCGGTGGCGCGGTCGCGTCGTTCCCACTGACGCAGGCCGTGGTGGTCCCGCAGGTACTCGGCGCATCGGGCGCCGTGTTGGGCGTCGCCGTGGCGTTCGCCTGGTACTGGCCCGATCATCCGCTGTTCGTCTTTCCGCTGCCGGATCCGATTCCGGCGAAATGGCTCGTCACGTTCCTCGTCGGGCTCGATCTCGTGATCGCGCTGCTCGGTGTGACTGACGGCATCGCGCACCTCGCCCACCTCGGCGGTGTGGGTACTGCGCTGCTCTTTCTGAAAGGGCAGGACTGGCGCGCGACACGCGGCGAGCGGAGTGGGCGGCAACGGTCGGAATCGAGTGTGCTGGTGTCGCAGCCGCCGCGTGTCAGCCGCAGCGGGGCGATCCCTCCCTCCGCTCGAGCGCCGAAATCGCGCAGTAACCCCGACGCCCGCGCCAACGCCGAGATCGATCGCGTGCTCGACAAGATCATCGCGAGCGGCGTCGACAGTCTGACACCGGCCGAGCGCAAGTTTCTCACCGAAATCAGCCGCCGGTTGCGTACGCCACCAAAGGCGTAGTGTCAAGTCAGAGTCGATAACAGGCGACATTGATATCCGCTGAGTGCCTTCCCAAATTGGGCGGCAACCAGCGCAATGCTCGTCAATCTCGTTCCGGAGTTCCTCGCAACGCTGGCCGCGCCAGATCCCTCCGCGGCGTACCACGAGTATCTCGATCGCCATCGTCCCGTGTTGAGCGCGTATTGGCAGAATTATGTGCTCGATCCGGAGTCGCCCCACGCCGAGCCGATCATCGCGACGGCGCTGCGTGCGGAGCGCGCCGATCTCAAACGTTTGCTCGAAGACGTGGATGTGGTCGCCGTGGCCGAAGACGCGCTGCGCCGCGCGACCGACATGCTCGAGGCCGATTGTCCGGTGGACCTCTACCTCATGGTCGGCGTCGGCGCCGCCAATGCCGGCGAGCTGGTGGTGGGCGGGCGCGGCATCGCGTTCGTCTGCCTGGAGCATTTCACCGGTCGCGCCAACGCGCAGACGTACGGCATGGGGCTCGCGCCCGAGCTGCTGCCGCTGTGGATCGCGCATGAAGTCGCCCACGCGCTGCGGTACACCTCTCCCTCGAGCCGCGCGGCGATGCGCCGTCTCGTCGGGGAGTTGGGTGGAGGCGGGTACTACGACAGCTGGGAGATCGGCTCGCGCGCGACGTTGCGCGAGCTCGTCGTCAACGAGGGCGCCGCGATCGCCGCATCCCAGGCGGTCGCGCCCGGCTTCGAGCCGTGGGAGTACTTCGGTTACAACCGCCGCCAATACCGCCGGCTGCGCGAGCTCGACGCCTTCCTGCGGCGGGCGTCCGCCACCGACCTCGACTCGACGGGCCTGGGTCTGCGGCTGCGCTACCTGTCCGGCGGCATGAGCCCGGCGGCCCGGCTGCTGGCAGGGAAGGTGCTCCCCGAGCGCTCCGGCTATTACCTCGGTCTCCGCCTGGTCGAGAATTACTTCGCCGAGCATGGCGCCCCGTCCACGGTGCGGGCCGCGGTCGAAGAGCTGCGGCAGGCGGATGATCGGGCCTCGGGTATCCAAACGGCGTGAGCCCCCGCGGCAAGAAGCCCGCTTCCCCGATGTCGCGTGTCCCGGAGCGCCGCCACAATCGGCCGCTGCGGGAGGTCCTGGACGAACTCCTCAGCCATACGCGGGAAATCGCTCGGCGCGCCAAGACCATGACGCCGGCGGAACTCGACTATGCCCAGCAGCGGCTGGAATGGCTGGCGGATGAGGTGTGGCGGCTGTCGACAGGCGAGGCGAGTCCGCCCGAGTAGATTACCGGAATGGCGACGCGCGGCGAATTCAAGGTAGCGATCACCAAGGAAGACCTCGTCTTCGCGGCGGCGCATTTCATTACCTTCGCCGGCCACCGCTGCGAAACGCTGCACGGCCATAACTATCGCGCCGGCGTCATTGTGGAGGGCGGGCTCGAGAAGGACAGCTGGTTTGTCCTCGATTTTGCCGCCGTGAAGAAGTTGATGCGGCGCCTCACCGACGAGCTCGATCACCGCGTCCTCTTGCCGCGCGACAATCCCAAGCTCACGATCGTCGAGGAGAACGGCAGCGTGCGCGTGGCATTTGATGGCCAGCCCCGCTACGTCTTCCCCGCACGCGATTGCGTGATCCTGCCCATCCCGAATACGACCGTCGAGATGCTGTCGCAGTATCTCGCCGGCCGCGTCCGCGCCGAGCTCGGCTCCGTGCACCTCACAGCGATCGAGGTGGAGGTGGAGGAGAACTTCGGCCAGTCAGCGAGCTACCGTGAAACCCTCGACTAAGCTTTCGCCCGCCGAAATCGGCGATCGTTTGAAGAGCCTGCCCGGGTGGCGGCTCGACGATGGCGCCATCGTGCGCGAGTACCAGACCGATGGCTGGCCCACGACCCTGATGCTCGTCAACGCGATCGGGTTCTTCGCCGAAGCTGCCGACCATCATCCCGATCTCGCCGTGAGCTGGGGGAAGGTGCAGGTGAAGCTCTGGACGCACAGCGCCGGCGGCGTCACGGCGAGCGACATGGAGCTCGCGAAGGTGATCGAGCAGACCGCGCTCTGGCGGCCGCCGGCCGGCAGCGCGCTGCGCGGGACGACGAAGAAGTTCGTGGGATCGTGACGCACGTTCTACCACTCGTTCCCGCTCCCGACCCTTTCGGCACCTGCGTTCGTTTCAGCGGACTCCCTTACCTCCTGTTTCTCGATAGCTCGGCGCAAGGCGCGCTGAGCCGGTACTCGTTCCTCGCCGCCGACCCGGTCGCCGTCGCGCGCACACCGGAAGCGGCGCGCGACATGTTGCGCACCCACCGGCATCCGCCAGTCGCCGGCCTACCACCGTTCCAGGGCGGCATTGCCGGCTACATCGGCTACGACTGGGGTGCCGAGCAGGAGCAGGTCGTCCGGCCACCCGCGGACCGGCTGACGCCAGACCTGCCGGACGTCGCGCTCGCCCTCTACGACTGGGTGATCGCGTGGGATCATCTGGAGGCGAAGGCCTGGCTCATCACGACCGGCAACGGGGAGCGGTCAGCCGCACGCACGGCCTGGGTCCGCGACCGGCTCCTGGCCCAGCCGCCCGCCATTCCGGATCATCCCGCCCCGACGCCCGAGCAGCCGCGTTCCAACGTGTCGCGCGCTGAGTTCGAGGCCGGCGTCGCGCGCATTCGTGAGTACATCGCCGCGGGCGACGTCTATCAGGTCAACCTCTCGCAGCGCTTTCACGCGCCGTTCGTGGGCTCCGCGCTCGCGCTGTATCGCCGCTTGCGCGCCCGCAACCCCGCCCCCTTCGGCGCCTATCTCGAGTACGGTGGCGCCCAGGTCGCGAGCATCTCGCCGGAGCGGTTCCTGCGACTCGACGCCATGACGCGCGCGGCGGAAGCGCGGCCCATCAAGGGAACGCGTCCGCGCGGTACGACCGCGGTCACGGACGCCGGGTTGGCGCGCGAGCTCCTGGAGAGCGAAAAGGACCGCGCCGAGAACGTCATGATCGTGGATCTGCTGCGCAACGATCTCGGAAAAGTCTGCCGCCCAGGATCAGTGCGCGTCCCGAAGCTGTTCGCGCTCGAGGCGCACCCCACGGTCCACCATCTGGTCTCGACGGTAACGGGTGAGCTGAGGGATGGAGCCGACGCGTTCGACTTGTTGCGCGCGGCGTTCCCCGGCGGATCGGTGACGGGTGCGCCGAAGATTCGTGCCATGCAGATCATCGCGGAACTGGAGCGGGCGCCGCGTGGCCTCTACTGCGGGGCGATCGGCTACGTCTCTGCCACCGGCGCGATGGACTTCAATATTCCGATCCGGACGATCGTGCTACGGGATGGGAGCGCGACCTTTCACGCGGGCGCCGGGATCGTATGGGATTCCGAGCCGGCCGCGGAGTACGAGGAAACGCTCGCGAAGGCGCGCACGATGATCGAAGCGCTCACTTCCCCACGCAAAATGCCGCGAACACGCGGTCGAGTACATCCTCTGGCGTAACCGCGCCAATCAGCTCGTCGAGCGCCAGCACCGCCGCGCGGAGATGGGTCGCCGTCGCGGCTGCATCCACGCCGCCCGTGCGCGCCGTCCAAAACGCATCCAGCTCGACGAGGGCCCGCTCCAACGCGGTCCGATGCCGCGCGCGCGTGACGACGGGCTCGACGTCACCCAGCGCGAGCAGTTTGCCGAACGCGACTTCTGCAAGCCGGCGGCGCAGCTCGGGCAAGCCTCGCCCCGTAACCGCGGACACGCCGTCGCCCGTCACGTCGGCTTTCGTGCGAACGACCACGACGGGAGCGCTAACCTGCGCAAGGAACGCGGCCCGCGACGGGTCGTCGCGCTCTTCGCAAAAAAGCACCAGATCGGCCGCGGCGAGGTACTTCTTGCTGACCTCGATGCCGAGCTGCTCGATGCGCTCGCCCGAGTCGCGCAAGCCTGCTGTATCGACAATCCGAAACGGGAAGCCCTCGATCACGGTGTAGGCTTCGATCGCGTCGCGCGTCGTGCCCGGAATTTCGGTGACGATCGCGCGCTCCGTGCCGAGCAGTGCGTTGAAGAGCGACGACTTGCCCGCGTTCGGTCGCCCCGCAATTACCAGCAACGCGCCTTCGCGCAGCCGCTCGCCTTCGGGGGCGGTGCGAAGCAGATCGGCGACACGCCCACGCACCACCTCCCACGCACCACGCACGCGTTGCGGTGACACGGGGCCCTCATCCTCCTCCGGAAAGTCTATGTCGTACGCGATCAGCGCCTCGAGCTCGAGGATTTCGCTGCGGAGTGCGACAAGGCGGTCGGACAGGCCACGCTCGAGCTGGTGCAGCGCCCGGCGCCGCTGCGCCGGCGATCCCGCATCGATGAGATCCGCGGTGGCCTCGGCCTGGAGCAAGTCCATCTTGCCGTTGAGCACGGCGCGACGGGTGAACTCGCCCGGCTGCGCTGGGCGCGCCCCGGCGGCGGCGAATGCGGCGAGTGCCGCGGCCGGTACCACCAGGCCGCCGTGCGTCGAGATCTCGACGAGGTCGTCGCCCGTGTAGGAATGCGGAGCCGGGAAACAGGCGGCCAGGCAGTCGTCTACCGGCTCGCGGGAGTCGGGATGTGACAGTCGCGCGCGGAACACGGTGCGCGGCGGTGTCGGATGAAACGGTTCGAGGCAGCGGGCGGCAATGGCGAACGATCCGGCGCCCGACAGGCGAATCAGGGCAAGCGCTCCGCGACCCGGCGGCGTCGCCAGCGCGACGATGGGGTCGGAGAGCAGTCTAGGTCTTTGGCGGAGGCTTGGGAGTCGACACAGGCGCTTCGCGCAGGCGGCGCTTCGCGATCATGTATTGCTGCGGAATGCTGAAGAGATTCTGTGCCGCGTAGTAGAGGTTCAAGCCCGACGCAAAGTTCAGGAACAAGAGCGTCATGACGATCGGCATGAAGTAGACCATCATCTTGGTCTGCGGGTTCGGCGGCACACCGATCTGGCCGACCTTGGACAGCACGAACATCGACAGACCCATCAGGATGGGAATGATCTTGAACGGATCGGGGCGCGACAAATCCGACAGCCACAGGAATGGCACACCGCGGAACGCGATCGTGTTCGCGAACACGAAGAACAGCGCGAGCAACACGGGCATCGGGAGCAGCATGGGCAGGCAGCCGCCGAGCGGATTGACCTTGTGCTCCTTGTAGATGCGCAGCATCTCGCGCTGCAGCCGCTCAGGCTCGTTCTTGTACTTGTCCTGCGTCTCCTTGATGAGCGGGGCGACCGCCTGCATGCGGATGCCCGACTCCATCGCCTTCTGGTTGAGCGGCCAGAGCAGGATGCGGACGACGATGCCGAAGAGAATCAGCACCCAGCCGTAGGCCAGATTCAGGCGCTCGTGCATCCACAACAGCACCGTGAGCACGATCTGCGACACGGGCTGAATGATCGGCCGGAAGATGCCGCCGTACGGATTGGCATCGTCGAGACCGTGGCCGAGCCGCGCCAGGTGACGCGAATCGAGCGGACCGGTGAACACCTGGTACCGGAACGTGCCGGCAGGCTGCACCGGCATCGTGACCAGCACGGTGGCGCGCGTTGCCTGCTTGCCGCTGCGCGGACCGCCGATCGCGATCGCGCCCGCAAACGTGGGCTGCCCTTCCTCCAACGCGAGCGCGGCAACGAAGAAGTACTTCGATTTCACCCCGACCCACTCGAACGGGCCGTTGAGCACGGCACGCTCACCCGGCTTGATGCTGGAGAAGTCGGTGCGCTCGGTCTTGGACGCCTTCGTCACCACGGAGTAGTGGCGATAGTCATCCACCGAATCCTTCTCGGCGGAACGAAGTCCATCGGCCAGGTCGAGCAGCAGGATGGCGCCGCCGCTGCCCAGTCCCGTCACCGAGCCGTTCACCTCGAAGCGATACTCCTCGGGCAGGAAGCGGTACTCGAGCGTCACATGCGAGCCGGCCTTCTCGGCTTCGAAGCGCAACGGC
>Ga0066676_10000273_pt1 | contig 17481 bp, 5 predicted proteins | sample GraSoiAngelo_125_FD_62293 | JGI IMG/M metagenome (GOLD analysis project Ga0066676, IMG submission 62293) | Grasslands soil microbial communities from the Angelo Coastal Reserve, California, USA - 14_0927_05_40cm | ecosystem: Environmental > Terrestrial > Soil > Grasslands | place: USA...
CGATATTTCAGTGAGGAGAAGACCTTTTGGCCTGACGACGTCCGTCGGAGGCACACCCAGCTTCGGCATCGCGGCGCGGCGGAACTCAATCGATTGATTGCTACCTGCCTGATGCACAGGTAGGAAAGGAATCCAATTCTCCGGCACGGTGGTGCCGAGCACGTAACGGATGCTCGCGGTCGAGGCTGCAATTGGCGGCGGCTCGATCCCAAATCTGTCCGCGGCGTCATAGCCGTTAATGCCTTTGCCTGTACCATCGGGAATCACTTCCTCAACGGCCCAAACCATGTTCGTCATCTCGTCCCGCGTGTAATTCACTTGTTCGAGTGGGTCGCTTTCGAGCGTGCTGGTAATTGCGGCGGGAAGGAAGAATTGCCGATTGTAAGTGCCGAGCTCGTCCTTGTTGCTGAGGTTGAACATGCTCCAGCGTTGCCAATTGCTTTCTTCGCCTTCATCGGCGGCGCGGATGAGCGTGCGCTCACCAAACACATCGGTAACAACGAGGCCTTTAATCTCGCAGAGCGTGTTGACGTTCATCGCATACGGAATAACGAACCAATCATTGCCGTAGATGAGTCCGAGCTCCGCGAACACGAGCATCAGCGAGTCGGTCGTCTTCGCGTCGAGCTGACCGAAGTTGATCTGCCTATTTTCCATTTCCCAGAAGCGCGGATTCGGCATGCCCTTGAAGGACGCGGCCACTGGAAGGAATGAGATTGCCGGCTCGATCGGTGACGGCACGGCGGGAGCTACGGCGTCGGTAACAAGTGCGCCCGCGTTCGGATCAACTTCGAAGGAATACCAGTCGAGTCGGCCCTCGTTGTAATGCGTGGCATCAAGGATCAATTGCGTGCCATCGCTTCGTGGCGCTGCGGCTTGCATGCGGTAAGTGAGCCGTCGCGGATCCCACGCTGTCTCCACGCCGGCAGGCAGCGAATACTGGCGCGCGAACCATTCGCTTAACGCGATGGTATATTCGCCAACCTTCGCCTGGTCCGCGACCGCGATCGGAACTGTCGCATTGAGACTCTCATCGCTAATCGCATGCAGCAGCTGCTGGCCGTCGAAGTCGCGACTCTTCGTCGCGACGTAGACATTCAGCGCGTCTGTTTGCCCGCGGAATGATTCCTCGGCATTCGCTGGAAGTGGAAACGCGGCGCGATATTTCGCCGCGTATTTCGTGCGCAATCCTGCGCTGTGGAGCTTCAGGAAAAACTGGGCTACCTGCACTTTCAGCGCGTACGGAAATACGAGCGACGCCTTCTCGATCGGAATCGCTTCACGCTCCACCACCGTCTCGAGTGGAATGTCTTCATCGTAGCCATGCCCGGCGCCTCCGCCGAGCGCGACGCGGTCAACACGCGTCTGCGCCGTGACTAATCGCGCGTCGATAGCGGAGCCGGCATCTTCCGCTTCCAGCTCGCCCATCTGCCACTGGCGCGTGAGCAGCCAGAGCGGGTCGCGAATTTCCGCGCGCAAACTTCGCGCAAAATCTTCCGTACGCGCGCGCGGCTCGAGCCGGTTGTAAGCGGTGATTTGCGGATCACGGTAAATCTCGGCGAGAAGACCGGCCTTCGTTGCGAAGATGTTGTGAAGTGTGTCGAGCGGCATGGCAAATCAGGTCCTGACCAGTTTGGCGGCGGCCGCATTCACGAACGCTACGTTTCGCGCGTAATCCAAATTGATCGTGCTCTTGCCGGTGGTGAATTCCGCGATCGTCGTCGGCAACAACGGCTCCACGCGTCCGAGTGTTTCAATCATGTCCGGTTCAACCGCGCGCAGCTTCGCGCGCTCAAAGGTGTCGAGCACGGTCGCGACCAGGTTATCCCAACGCCAACGTCCGGTTTCGATTGGAGTTATCGCGAGCAGGATCGCCGCGGGCGGTGCGCTGTTGGGCGCATCGTAGTTGAATGAAATCCCGGTGACCTCTTCTTTGTTCGGGAGCGATTCAGTCCATTCGTCGATGAGGAAACCGCATTGCGCGCTGGCGGGTGCGAAGCCCTGCGGCAGACACTGCACGATCGCGATCGTGTCGTGCACGATGTTGGTGCCGTCGGGAAATTCGACGCCGAGCCAGGTGTCATCCACGCGGTAAGGCAGTTGCATCGGACTGCAATCACCGGCGTCCGCGTCGAAAGTTGCGCTCAACATACGCATGAGTCCGAAGGGGTGCATGCTCGGACGCACCAGAGCGACACCGTGCAGCCATTCGTCTACGGGAAGCGGAATGCCTTTCGTCGTCGTGATATATTTCAAGAGCTGCGCGCGATCACCGTCCGCCGTGGCGACATCCGGCAGATTCGTGAAACTGAATCGCGGCAGCAGTACGAAGTCGTCGCCGAGCAGCGACCTCGCCATGTCGCGCAGCAGCGTCACCTTCTCTAGCGGCTTGGTCGCGGCGTCGTTGACCCGCACCAGGCTGGCATCAAACGCTTTCCCCACTTCGACGTACCGCTTCTGCAGAGAATCGTTCTGCGCTACCAAAGCTTCGCGTTGCTCGGCGGCAGCGCCGACTGCACTAAGCGGAAACGCGTGCACGAATCCGGCGTTCGCAATGTCGATGAGCGCGTTTCGCAGAGCGTCGATTGCCGCCGCCGTCTGCAGGTTCGCCGCATCGTCCGCTGCGGTTTGCAAATCAGAGAAGAGAAGATCGAACTCGCCGCGGATTTGCGTGACTCGGGTTTGCAGTTCGCCGACATCAACGTTGCCGGGATTATCGGGCGCGACCGCTACCTTCTTTGATGTAGGCACGAAATCCTGCGCCTGTAACGGGCGCGCTTTTCCGCCGAGCTCGCGAATCGCATTGGCCAGCGGCAAAATCTCGGCGAAGGAACGCACGCTCAGATCCGCGCTTCTGCTGTTCGCGAATTCAATCTTCACGACCGTCGTATCCGGCAGCGCATGCTGCTGCGCGAAGAAATATCGGACGCGACTCTCCAGCTCGGAAAAGCCGGTCACTTCCACTTTCTTGCCGATCAGGAAAACGAGATCGAGCGGCTGCAATTCCAGATCGGCGAGACTGACTGTGTTCGCGAACGGCGCGCCGACCGCTTCCACGCTGCAGCGAATTTTGGTTGGATTGCCTAACAAGTCGGCGACCCAGTTATTAAATGCCGGCTCGGTGCGCGCGCGGCGGCTGTGCGGAATCGCCGGCCATGGATTGCCGGTCACTGCTGGGTTGAAGTGCAGCGCAACGCGGTTCGTGAAACTCAGATCGGTGCCGCGCGAAGAGTTAATCACTTCCACCTGCACCGGCAGCTCGCCGCCGGAGATCGCGAGCATGACTGCGCCGGCGCGATCGAAATTTCCAAGTGAGAGCTGATACGCGGCTTCCGCGGTGAGGACGTCGCGGAGCGAATCGAGCGAGTTCTCCAGGTTTCGCTTCTCCTGTTTGATCGCATCGATCTGCGTCGCGCCTAACGAGTTCAATTCCGTGATGCCGTAGGGAAAGGCAGCAGTCATGCGCGCGAGGTCGAGACCGTTGGTAACGGAAAAGTCCTCCGCGATTTTCGCTGCTTCTCCCGCGATGCCCTGCTGCGGCACCTTGGTCCGCTTGATCGGAAACGCCTTGCGAAAGAGAGGCTTGAGCTGGTCGAGAATGACCGGCGCGGTGGGACGCGTGGTCCAATCATGCAGCCCGCGCTCGAAGAGATATCCGAGCAGCGTCTCGAGCGATTGCCCGTTGCGGACGCCGTCGATCAGGTATTTCGCGCGACGCACGCGCGCGGAAGAAAGATTGACCGCGAGCTTGTCCTGCTCGACCGGCGAAGCGTGCGTGAGATAACCGTTGCGCAGAATCGCCGCGGCGGTCGCGTGGTTTAGCGACGGCGTGTGCACGTAGCCGCCATTGCGTGGATCGAGGTAAAGATTGTCGCCGCCTTCACGCAGTTCGTCAGGCAATGTTTCCTCCGGAATCTTCACGCGTCGCTCGCGTGCAGGCCGGACATTTTCCAGATAGCCGTAGCTGCCAAGATGCAGTCCGAGCTTGCGTTCGTTCCCGAGATTGCGATGAGCGCGCGCTCGCAAATCGAAGAGCGCGGTCTGCCAGCTATCGAGACGCGAGTTCACCGTATCGACGTGCTCCGCGAGCAAGCGCTCGAGCCGCGCTGTTGGAAGCTTCGCCAGGACGGTGAGGCCCTCTTTCGCGGCGGCGAAATCTCGTGCGACATGCGCCTGCAGTCCGTGGGTGAAGCGATCGAGCTGCACATATGAGAGCAGCGGACGATCGGAAGTTTCGGCGGGCAGAACACGATTGGCGGGCGCGCGGAAAACTTCCCAATGCGAAACATCGGGCTGCACGCTGATGTTCATGAACTTGCGGCTGCGCACCAGCTCCGGCGCTGCGATGTCGAGTTCGGTGAGCAAATTGAAAATGCTCAACGTGCCTGCGTGCAGCAGCGCATAGCGCAACATTAAATAGAGGAGCGAATGCGGCGGCGTGACGCCGTCGCCGAAGTCTTCCGCTTCGAGCTTGTCCGGGTCGGCGGCATTCGCGATCAGCCAATCGATGTAGTTCCGCCCGGTCGCTTCTTCGTAGGGCTTGATCCTGTGCTCTTCGGAGAGCGGAAGGCCATCGATCAGGTTCTCGCGATCGAGGCGCGTGTGATAATGGCGAAAGATCAACTGCAGGAGTAATGGGACCGGCTTGTTCGTGGCGTCGTAGCCGAACATCCTGAGAAAAGCGCGCGCGAGATTCCGCTCGATGAGCATATTGATCACGTCCGCGCCGTAACGCCCGCCATAGGCGAACTGCTGCTCGTTGCGGAGGTAATCGTAGCTGTAGCCGACGCGTTGATAATAATCGGCGGAGGTCGGCTGCAGGCCGAGCACCTTCATCAGGTTCGCGCCCGCGTCGTTGTCTTTGCTGATGTGTGGAAGCTGCGGCTTGAGCGTGGCCCATTCGCTTTGCAGCTCCGCCAAAAGGCGGCGCACATTTTCTTCAAAGCGAAACGGTCGCTCCGCGAGACGGCCATAGCCCCACTGCGGAAATGCGCTCGTGAGAAGAAATCCGTAAGGCTGATTGCCGACGCGCACGGCGGGCAGCGGACCGCGCCCGGTCACGTATTCGGTGAAGATCGCGCGCACACGCGCGATCGTGTCGCTGCTCATCACGTCGTTGAGCATTGTCGTCAGGTAATAACCAAGCGTGCCGGCGAAGAGCGCCTTGTTCATCGCGACCGCTTCGACATGATCGGCGGCGTCAGCGTTGGTGATGTGCTGGAGCGCGTCGTAGTTGATGCCGAGGTACTCGGCTAGCCGCCGTCCATCTGTAGCTTTGGCAGCCTCATCCATCGGATCAAAAAGGGGCGGTCCGGTTTCTGTGAAGTAGCTCTGCTCGGCCTGTGGATCAGTCGCGCCAAATCCCGATGAGTCGTTGTCGGTATTGTTCGTCGGCGTGCCTTGCCTAACGAGTGCAAAACCCTTCGCGGAGTAGTGATGATTGTGAATCAACTCTTCGACGAGCTTCTGCGTCTCTGTTTTCGTCGCAGATAATTTGAGGCCGACGACAAGGAGCTGTTCGAAGCCTTGCGCGAAGTCCTCCTGCGTGAGTGCCAGGCGGAAACCCAACCCGCGCTGCACTGCGAGCGGGAAGTCTGCAACCCAGCGGAACTCTTCACCGAGATCGATCCGATTGGTCGCCGGATCGCGCTTCAATCCCGACTTGCCCTCATCATCCAGCGGGACCGGACCGACGACAACGATGTCATCGATCTGCGCGCCGACGACGGTGTGCACGGCCTTGCCACCACGAAACGCCATGAGCACAAAACGATCGGGCATGACGCGGCTGTGCGGCGCTTCCGTCCAGCTATCCGGCTTCGCGACATCGAGCGGCGGAAACTCAAGCGCATCATCGCTCGCGGGTGGCGGTGTGCTCCAGTTCGTCGGCTTCGTTTGCAGCGCAACCCAGGCCGACCGGTTCGCGCCGAAGCGTTTCACCAAGTCCTGCCAGGCCGCTTTGCGCGCAGTCTCGTCAGTCGCAGCGCGCAACGCCTTCCAGTAGGCGATCCCCTGTGTTTGCTCGCGCTCCATCAGCAGCTCTTCGTGTGTGTTGATCGCGATCTCATCGGGAAAGACGCGCACCCAAAGTTCCTGCTCCTGGCGTTCCGCTTCCTTGAAGCGCGTCTCGATTTGCAACGGCAGGAGCATGATCGGCGTCGTGTCATCCCACTCCTCGATGAGTCGCTGCGGTCTGCGTTGAAAGAGCTCGTCGAGCAGCTCGCGCACGTTGCCGTCGCGTTGCCTAACGAGTTCATTATCGCGCTTGATCTGCGCGCGTTCGCGTTCGAGCTCGCGCGAACGATCCGGATAAAACTCCGGCTCCTGATTGTCTCCGAGTTCGCCAACGATCTCTTTGCGATCCGCCTTCTTTTGCTCGCGTTGCAGAGTGAGCTGGCGCAAACGCGACCGGTGTAAGAGCCCGCGCGCATCGTCACGCGCGGCCCGCGCTTTGCCCAGCGCGTCGAGTGTGTCGCTGAACTCGCTCATGGCGGCGTCGCCGGAACCTCCAGGTTCTCCAGCATCTCCTTCGCGTGCACCGCGATCATGACCGGCTTCTGGTAAAGGACTGACGCCATATCGGCGGAGTGACTGCCCCACTGCGATTTCTCGGCGGCGGAAAGATGATTGAAGAAATCAGGCGCGGGCGTCTGCGTTGTGTCGATGAAGCGCAGGCTTTCGGCGAACTTCGTCCAGGAAAGATCGTCCCACGTCACGACCGTCGGCGAGTCGGGATCGAACTCGATATCCATGCCGAAGCGCGGTTCGCCCGGCACTTCCTGGATGATGAAATACCAGCCCCAATCATCAGTCGCGTTTTGCGGATGCTCGGCGCCTTTCGCTTCTTCCGGAGTCATGTCGAAACCGAAGAAGCGGATGTCCGGTTCGATCTCCGCGCGGAACAACGGAAAGCGGATTTCCGCGTGCATCTCTGCTTCCGTTTTTACTTCCTGGATGATCGGGTCCTGGCTCGAATCAGCTGTCCCGTCTTTCCGACGAAAGATGTGTGCCTTCTGCGCATAAACGATCGTATTCGGATATTTTTTGAGCAGCTCGCCGCGCACGAGCAGGACGAGTTGGCGGCCCGGCGGACGCGCTGGATGCCGATGCGAACCGAGCTTCGACGCCGAGAACCACGTGTCCATCGGCACGATGTCTTTGTAGCGATCGGCGCGTTCTTCCGGTGTGAGGCCGGGATCGTCCGCGATGATGCCTTTCACATCCCAAAACTGCCGGAAGTAACTGCCACGTTGATCGGTCGGATATTCGCGCCAGAGCAATTCCTTTCCGAACTCGTGGTTTAATCCGGTCATGTAGGCTTCGATGAACTCGGGATTCGTGACGAGGAGCGAAATCGTGTTCGGCGGCACGAGTTCGAGGTTAGGCAGAAACAGCTCGCTCGAGATGTCGCGGAGCTTTTCGTACATCGGATCGGGGAAATCCGGATAAGCCATCGCCGGGATGAGGTGCTCCGGCTTGAGCAGCCAATCGGGATTGAAGGTGAAGCGCACCTGCCGCGCGACGAGCTGCGGGAAAACGGCGGTTGCGCGCATCGCGTCGACAAGCTTGGTGTGTGCGTTGGCAATGTCGAAGCGCATGAGCTGCGGCTCGGGTGGTTTGATCGCAAGGCGCTCATTGAAACTCACCGCCGCGGCGCGGAAATTCTTTCCTTCGACACTGTCCGTGCCGGCTGCGGCGCGCGTGGTCATGGCAACTTCGTTGAAATGCAATGCCTCCGCAGATGACGATGTACTTGTGGATGTCGTCGTCACGTCCGTGCCGCTGGTCGCGGTGATGGGTGTGACCGGATCGGTGACGACGAACGCAAAGTCTGATCGTGGCGGCGTGTTCTGGATATCGCGCAACGTTGCTTCCGGATCGGCGAGCGACTTCGCTGCGTGCAAAGCGCGCTCGCGTTCCGCGGTCTGGAAATAGCCGACAACGGCGCCGGCCGCGACAACGAGGCCGAGCCACCAAACTGCGCCTAGCGCCAGAAGCAGGGCCGCGACGAGGAAGATGATAAGCAAGAGCAAGCGATGCGTGAGCACCCATTGCAGCCACGGCGGCTCGTGTGCGCCGGGTAACTTTTCCGCGATGCGTTCATCCGTGATGACGGAATCGGGCACCTGCTTCGGCGGTGCCGCGGTGATGCGCCCGCTATTCAGGTCCTCGACCAAACGCGCGTGCGTGAACGTGACGTTCGCCTGTCGCAATCGCTTTCCGTACGCGCCGCGCGGACGAATCATTCGGCGCAACGCGCTGTTCATCGCCGCTGGTGGAACGGTGCTGTTCGAGAGCTGATGGAAGAGCGTCGTGGGCGAGCCCTTCACCTTCTTCAGGACCGGCGAGAACACGGCCAGCATTTCCGCGGGTGCGAGCCGTTGGACGAAGTTGGTCTGAATTGCGCGCACTGTTTCCATGGCGAAGACCGAATGCAGGATGACGCGATTGGCGGCCAAGATTTTCTTCACCTGCTCCCAGGCGCGCGCGACATAATCCTCCTGGTTCTTCTGGATCACGTTGATGCCGAAGCCGGACGGCACGCGCAACCGCGGATCGCGATTGAGATCGTTGAGCCAGCCACCGCCCGCGGGATCGATGCGATGTTTGTTCGCGTGATTCTCGCCGTAGATCGGTGGCGACACGACGGGATCGGCCGCGCCGTCAGATGTATCCTGCACGTCCGCCGGGAAATTCAGGATCGACTTCAGGTCGGCAAAAAATGGCTTGGTTGGATCGACATCCTTCGGTCGCGAAACTGTGGTCGGCGCTTTGAGCGCGCCTTCCAGCCCGAGAATGGTCTGCGGATTTTCCGGCGGTGGGATCGGTCCGATGTCCGCGCCTTGTGTCATGCCCCAGCCGGGCTGCGACGCGTCGATGTCGCGGATGCCGACGCGTCGATCCATCGGGCGCGGCTCGAGCAATTTGACTAACGACTCGAAGTCTTCGTTCTCGCCGGTGCGGAAATACCAATCGTAATACACTGGAAATGTGACCGGCGCGGTGCCGGCAGTCCATGAAGGCTGCTGCGCGTCAATTGTAGAAATATCCGCCGTAAGATCGACACCGATCCGGCGTCCGGTTTCGAAAGCCGGTACAACGAAGGCGTGGTAGCCGGTTTTCGGTTTCAGTTTCCGCGGGCAGAAGACGCGGCTGATGATCTTGTCGGAATTCGGATGATCAAGGTCGTGCAATGAGCGGAGGAATTGTTCGAAATCAGTCGGCGTGGCGTAGCCTTCGTTGATGTGCACGTGACCCCAGGCCCATGTCTGGCTCGGCTGCGGCAACGCGTCGCTTTTCGTCACCGTGACCGTCGGGAGCGGAAATCCTTTCTCGTTGCGCGTGAACTCGCTCGTCGCATCCGTCTCACCTTCTTCCAAAACGAGAAGCGCGATCCACGGGCGCAGGCGCTGGCCGTTCGCCCGCGCGGGTGTGTAGCGCCAGAGAAAATCCTCATCGTAAAATTCGATGAAGGGGAGGTAGTTCGGCTCGAAGTTTGTGATCCAATTCAGCGGCTCCGTCCGCACAACCATGTCGGGATTGAGGCCGATGATGTCGCCCGGTCCGACGAGCGCGAAATCCTTGTGCACCGGTGCGGTGTTCAGCATCACGTCGATCGGAACACGCGAGCGTTCCTTCACCGCGGAGGCGCCGAGACCGAGGTTATCCGGCTCGGTGATGCGATTGCCGATGCCTTTGCGCAGCCAAGAGCTGAAGGTGTATTTCGCGACGGTGATACTCATGCCGCGTCACTCAGTTCGTAGGTCGACATAACTTGCAGACGACCACTCAAAGACGGATTGGCTGCGACCAATTCATCATGAAGCTGCCATGCTTCCGTCGATGTTTTGGCGCTTAGTCCCGGCCCGGCCATCGCGAGGTCGCTTTGATTGACGACTTGGAACTCCGGCTTCTTCACATCGACTTTGGCGATCGGTGTCCCGCCAATCCGACGGCTGACCGCGAACTTGTTCTTCGTCACCGCGCCGGCGCCGGAGAACATCGAGAAGACGGAGCCGAACAGCCTAACGAGTCCTGCACGAATCGTGAGGCCGCGTTTGCGGTGCACATAGCTCAGCTCATACGTGACATCTTTCGCCGTGTTCGCGCCGGTCTGTGAACTGTCACCGACGCTGAAGCGCAAGCCGCTGCGCATTTTGTCGAACGACTTGCTGGAAAGCTTTTCGCTGTCGTTCAGATGCTGGAAGTTCGCGATCGCGAATTCTTCCCGGACTTCTTCGGTCGTGCCCTCGGCAAACGTCAGCTCGAAACGCGTTGTGCCCTTCGGCTTTTGATTTCCGAACTTGTTTATCTCGAGTCCGAGCGGCACGACCTTCTGACTGACCGACAGGACGGCGAATGGATTGAGCACGATCTGCTCGGGCGGAAGCTGGAGCTTCTTCAGCGTGACGTTTTGATGCGTGTTGGCGGGCAAAGTCGCGAGCCAATTACGGTCGTCCTTGAGCGCGGCTTCGATGAGCGGGAGCACCTCCACTTCCGCTTCGATTTGCGCGGCCGCGTCGTCGCCCCAGGTGACATCGAAGTCGATCGAGATGGAGAAAAGCCAAAGGTCGATGCTGGCTTCGCCGCGGGCCCGGAATGGATTGGGCCCGGAGAGCTCGCCATGAACGTGAATGCCCATGAGCTCGTCGGTGCCGTCGCGCAACGCGAGTCCCGCTTCGAGATCGGCAATGAAATGGAATGGATTGAATTGAACGAGCAGGTCGTAACCGAGGAAGCCGTAGATGTTCAGCCCGCAGCCCTCCGCATACAGCTCGACACGCGAACCGGACTGCACCGTGTTCGACGTGATCGCGAAATAGGTCTGGCAAGAAAGGCGCGGGTTATCGCCGGAGAGAAGCGAAATACCGAGCCGCCGCAGTCCGCGCAGGTCCGGCGGGATTTCGTTAAAGGCGGGATGAAAACCGCCGACCGTGAGGATCAAGATCGCCTGGTCGCCCCAGCCGATGCGCAACGCCATGTCGCCGGTCAGCGTGTAGATGAGCAGGTGCGAATCGTAGAGACTGGCGTCGAACCAGATCAGGCCTTTCTCGAAATCGATGCCGCCGGCGAAGTTGACCTGCAGGTTCAGGATCGGCAGATCTTCCGCCGGCAAACTGGCACGCAGCACGCCCGCGATCACGATCGCGGGTGTCGGCAAGTCGATGATCACGCCGATCTCGAGTGAAAGCAGCGTCGGCGTGCCCCAGCCGAGTTTTCCCATCGGCCCGATGACGAAGTGATCGGAGGCGAGCGGGAAGATGTTCTTAATGTCGCTGATGATGCGCGTGATGTTCGCGATGATGTCCTGCGGAAAGAGGATGCTGTTAAGCGCGCCAGTGCGAACGCCGACGCGGAGTGCTTCGGTGTCCAGACGGCGATTGAGCGCGAGTAATCCGCCGACGCCGACGAGGGTGAAGCCGAACCCAAGCTGGATGGGCGCGAACTCCGCCGTGATGAGTACGAGAAGCGCAAAGCCCGTGCTGCCGTCGGGCATTTTCGTGTTGATAATCGCTATCGCTTTCAGCGCGATGACGCCGCTGAAACTCAGCTCCAGCGCCCCGGCGTATTCACCGCGCGCGACATCAATCGAGAGGAACCCACCGCCTTTGATGACGCCCGCATCTACCGAAAGGCCGACGCCGTTGGGCGGCTTGAAAGTGACATCGATCTGAAGTGGACCGGCGTTGCCGCCGCCCTTCGGAAAAGTGACCTTGGCATTTGCGCCCAGACGATTAACGGTGGCACTGATCGGCCCAAGCTGTGCACCGATGTCGGCGGAAAATTCGATCGGGATGGCGCCATCCTGAAATCCACCGATGAGATAAATGTTCGGAATCGAGATCGGTCCGAGACTTAAGTGCGCTGGAATGAGTATCTCGATCGCGGCGCTACCACTGAAACGCAGGCCATGGTCAGTGTCGTAAATGGCGCTCACATCGAACGGTGCTTCCACTTTCACGCCGCTCAGAATAGTGGCGATAAAACCGTCGCTCTGTGAAGTGTCGATGACCAGCTTGCCCTTCTCGAGCCCGATGGCGGCGCTTAACTTCACGTCCGGAGAGGGCGCACCGGCCGAGGCACTGAGCTGCATCGGTAACCGGCTGCTGAAGCGTTGCAGCTCGAGGCGACTTCCGCCGGCCTGACCAATCAAGATCATTGGACGCCCGTCGGCGTTCTCCGCTTTCACACCGAGCGCGAGAGCGACGGTCGCGGCAGCCGCAGGTGGCTCAATGTGCAATCCCGTTTGCGGGTGAAGCACGAATTCCAGACCGCTTTGGAACCGGGCTTGGGCGTTAGTCGTCGCTGACCAAGGGCCGCCTAACGGTACGGCGACATCGACATCTCTCTCGGCGGCCGCGCGCACACGAATGCGCAGGCCGGGAATTGCACCTGGTGCGACAGCTAATCGGAAGATGAAGGCCTCAAGCGCAGCAGGTTGGCCTGGTGCGGTAATAATTATCGCCTCGGCCTCCGGGCGATCCACCATCGCTTTGACGCGACGGAACAATTCCAACCCATCAAAATCGGGCCGTCCGAACCCGTAGAGATTCTTTAAGTGCTGAACTGGATCGTTGACGAGCGGTCCGAGACGATCAAACCGAATTCGCTTCAAGTGATGCGGCGGCAAACTCGCATCTGCTGGATCGCCGGGGACAGGAACGTCGTCGAAGATGCCCGCAAGATCTAACGCACCCTTGACCCCAGGTTGCTTATCTTCCAAATAAGAAATGAAGGCAAGGTGGAGCAGGCGTTCGGGAACGGCTTGAGCAGCGGCCCGAAGTCGCGTCGTCTGAGCGGGCGTGAGACCGCCTGCGCCTTGCACAACATTATCGAGCGCGACACTGAGTTGGGTGAACGCTGTGACTGCTTGGATAATGCGTTGGGCGAGCGTTTCGGCGGCGGTGATCATCGCAACATCATCGCTGCCGCTGATGGCAGCGACTAACTCGGCGACCGACAATGGCAACTGGCCGCAGGCGTTCGCCGACGCCTGCAATGCTGCTGTCACGTTTCCGCTGGAGAGCGAGCCGCTGGGCAGCCGTAGACCGAGCTGCTCGATCACCTCCTCGACGCCGTTTCCTTGAAGTCGCTGCGCCAGGGGGGAAAGCGCATCGCCGAGCAGGCGGGCGAGAGTTTCGATGAGTCCGGGTGTACTCATGGGCCAGCACCAAGCTTAAGCGCAGCTTCGTCGAGTCGGGCGAGATCAGCGCCAGGCCAAAGCATCACGAAATCACCGAAGCGGTTGATATCGGCTTTCAAGCGCGACCCGCCGAACCGGCCGAGCATCGGGATAAATCGAGCAAGAAGATCCGCCACGTCGCAGCCTTCAATCGTGGGCGGCAACAAAATCAAAGCTGGCGCGGGACCGTGAAGCAGGCGGCGCACGAGCAGCGGTCCGCCGTGTCTGCGCCAGACAGCGCCCACGCGTCGGTTCTTGTTCACGAGCCGAAGACTCTCATCAACATGTTCACTGATAAGAGACGCGAACAGCATGAGGCCCGGTCTTGGGCCCAGGCGATCTCGCCAATCATTGAGACAAGAGGCAAGGTTGTGTGGAGTGTAGCGTCCTGGCATCATGTTGAAGGGCATCGGAAAACCACCACCACCTCCGCCACCACCACCGCCGCCGCCTAACGAGGCTGAAAGCGTTACTAACGTTTGAGCGGCGTCTACCTTTCCGGATCCCCAAAGTTTGTTGGCGCGGATATTCTGAGCCGGATCGTACACCGGCGGAATGTCGGCGGCTGGGATGCCGTCGATGCGGGCGTCGTGTTGGATGCGACGCCGCACATCTTCAAAGGTCAAAGTCTTGCTTTTCTCGAACATCAACGCGACAAGCCCGACCACATGCGGCGAGGCCATGCTCGTCCCGCTCAAATCAATAACCTTTTGGTCGCAACAGGACGACGGATCATCCTTCGGAGCGCCGCGGCTGTGAGGTGCTCTCACGCCAACGCCGGGAGCGGCGACCGTGGGCTTGAACTCCTCGACAGGCAAACCCGGCGGAATGACATCGGGGCCGCGAGACGATGAGTCGGCGAGGTCACCACTTCCGTCGTCGTAGGAGGCAACGGTGATCGCATTGCGCGATGTCCCTGGTTCTCCGATGGTGTTTTGCCGGCGCCGCGGCGTGTGCTCGGGATCGCTTTTCGGAATCTTGAAACTCGGGAAGCTATCCGAGTGCTTGCTGTCGAACCAGGCGTCCCAATTTGCCGCGGTTCCACCGGTATGCACTAGCTTCATCTGCCAAACCCCCGGCCTGATGCTTAGGTTTGGTGCCACGGCGATCGTGACGTCGATTTGCTTCCGATTGCCGTTGCTGGCGAATGGACCGCCAATGATAAACCCGAGCGTCATCAAACCGATTGACAGTGGCGATCCGACCGGTGTGCTCGCCGTGACAGCACCGGTGGTGTTTGCACCGGCCAACGCTGGGTTTGGCGGCGCGACTAGCTCGATGCTTAGTGTCGCTGTTCCGGTGTACCAGATTTCCAGATGGTCAGGTGTAGTCGAGCCCTCAGGAATGTAGAAGGGCACTGTAGCCGAGCCGCCGACAGGAATTACGCCAGTCTCGTGGATCTCGATCTCTCCGGCGTTACCGGCAGACACGACAATGGCGAGCCCTTGCGGAGGCGATCCGCCGCTTGGTCGCAAAAGTTTGTCGATGAAACCATCTTGTGTGCTCGCGCCATCGTGTGGGCCGCTATCCCTGCCGAAACTGCAGTTGATGACCACTGGTCTGATCACGGGCGGGTTCCCCTGCAGGCGAACGCCCGCCTCGGCGCACCAGCGCATCGCCTCGCTGATGTTCGCCGTCGCTCCCGCGGGAAGTGCGATCGCTTTTACGACCAGCAGGTCCGCTTCCGGCGCGACTCCTACATAGCGGCCCGGGAAGCTGCAGCGATCGTCCTGGCGTCCGTTGCCCGCCGCGATGCCCATAACGTGTGTCCCGTGGCCATTGGTATCGACGCTGATGAACGGTGGCCCGGCGGTAATCCCCGCATTGATCGCGTTAGAGTCGAATACTCTGCCGAGAGTGGCCGGGAACGTAGGTGGCGGGGCCGCTCCACCCGTTGTCGCACTCTGATCCCACAGTTCAAGGATACGAGTCTTGCCATCCGGCTTTCGGAAGGAGTCGTGAAAGATATCGATACCGGTATCGATAACCGCAACGATGACTCCAGCGCCGCCCGCGGACCACTGATGATCTCTCTCGGGCCACGGCGTTTCCGGCGGCACTTTCCACGGCACCTTCATCTCCCTCACGGTCCCGTCCAACGCGATCCGGAAAACTGGCTCGAGTGCAATCGACACAACGCCTGGTAAAGCAGCCAGAGGTTCGATATCCCGCAGGAAGATCACCCCTGATACCGTGCCGTCTTGATCAAAACCCGCATCCAAGCCCGCGGCTTTCAGCGTCGATAGGTCAGCGGTATGGTTAACAATCACCGACACTCGGCGTGCCTCGACTTCTTCGACCTTCAACCCGGGATGCTCGCCAGATCGCGCGTAGCCCAGATCGGTGTGCCAGAGCGTCAGCGCCTGCTGAAGGGTGGCTTCGAGCTTTGACATGATGTTCTACTCAAAGGGGCCTGCGCAACGCTTGCGAGCCCAAGAAATACCAATGCATTTGCCGGTAGCTTTCAGGACGAACAACTGCTCAGGCCCCTTGTCGGTGTAATATTTCGTGAAAGATTTTTGGAACATCGCAATCTCGCCAGTAAATCTGACCGCGATGTAGAGCGGCTCGTCGGGCGCGAGCCCAAGGTTGCCGGCAGATGCGTTCCTGGCGAAGTTGTCTTTTCGGGCCAACGGGAGATCGAGTTCCGTGTCGAGCGTCGCCATAGGATTACATAAGTCGACTCGTGAGATTTCGATCAACAGCGAAACAGTGAGCTCTGAGATCCGATACGGCAGCGAACGCCTCGGCTGTCGGGAGGCAACTTCCCGTCGCACCGAAGAACTTGAGAGTTCGAGGCTTCACATGAATAGTTAATGAAACCGAGCTGTCCCGGTCCTCCTTTTCGCTCGTTCGAATTTTGATGTCGAGAAAATTCGCGTCACACAACATTGCCGCCAATACGTCCTCATTGGGAACGCATAGCAGCCGCCACCTGCATTTGTCGCCTGACGCGAAGATCCATTCCAGGCCATCCGCGGACGCGCGTCCGCTTATGAGTGTGCGTTCACTCTGATCTAATTTGCCCGCAAAACCAGAACGCGATCAACGGATCGGTCATTATGATTCGGACGGAAATATGTAAAAGCAGCATGCGGCAATACTTTTTCAGCTCGCTCGGCACAACCACGAACTAGTATTACGGGGCTGCCAGCGCCGCTGCGCTTTCTTGAATCAGGGAGTCGAGCTTATTCAGATCGATCGGCTTTACCAAGTGATGCTGGAATCCTGCCTCATAGCTCTTACGGATATCATCTTCCATCCCGAAACCGGTGAGAGCGATCCTTAGAGCTGGCTTGGAGGAGAGTTTCTGCATCAGATCGATCCCGCTTCCATCGGGCAAAGCCAAATCGCTGATTAGCACATCAAATTCCTCGTTTGCGCCTAAATCAAGGGCAGATTGAAAATTTAGCGCTGATTGCACATGGTAGCCCCGCCGACGAAGCAAATTCGTAAGCGACCGATTTGTATCTTCGTGATCTTCGACGAGCAGAATTCGCATTGGTTGACGTTCCGGCAAAATTGGTGAAACGGCCGGAGCGATTTGAGCTTCTGCTTTTTCGCACGTCGGGAAAACTAACGTGAACGTTGCGCCTTTGTTTCGACCGGCGCTTTGTGCAGTGATCGATCCCTTATGAGCTTCCACGAGGGTCTTGCTTATGGCGAGTCCAAGGCCGAGACCTCCCAGTTGAGTCCGGCCGCCTTGCTCGAACGCGTCGAAAATTTTCGGCAGAGCTTCCGCTTCAATTCCAAGGCCGGTATCAGCGATTTCGATACGCACTTGTCCATTGGAATCATTTCTGGTGGTAATGATGATTTGCCCATTCGGCGGCGTGAACTTCACGGCGTTGTTTATCAGGTTCCAAAAGATCTGCTGCAGTCGCGCAGGGTCCGCGCGCATGTGCACTTTGTACGCGGCGAGGTTGACAGAAGTCGTCAGATGCTTGCGATCGATTTCTGCCTGACATATCTCGAGCGCGTTTTGCAGTAACGTATGCGCATCAACGACCTCAAAATTCAGCTGCACCTTGCCGCGATCGATGCGCGTCAGATCGAGCAAGTCATCGATCAGCCGCGCTTCCAGTTCTACATTGCGGCGAATCATTTGCAGAGATTCCTGAATGTCTTTCGGCAACTCCGGCTCGCTCTCCAGTGCGAGAGCAGCGGCGAGCACTGGTGTAAGAGGCGTGCGCAATTCGTGGCTAAGCATGGCCAGAAAGTGATCCTTCGCCAGATTGGAGCGCGCCTTTTCCTCGAGCTCCAGGTTTGTCTTCTGCAACTCCGCGGCGAGCGATTGC
>Ga0066676_10000275_pt1 | contig 17428 bp, 16 predicted proteins | sample GraSoiAngelo_125_FD_62293 | JGI IMG/M metagenome (GOLD analysis project Ga0066676, IMG submission 62293) | Grasslands soil microbial communities from the Angelo Coastal Reserve, California, USA - 14_0927_05_40cm | ecosystem: Environmental > Terrestrial > Soil > Grasslands | place: USA...
GTCAGGAGCACGAGGGGACGGAAATAGTTCGGTTGGCGCATCGGAGCCCCCAGGAAGGAGTCGAATGGGGTGCTCCAGATCCTCGAGAGATCACCAGGACCGCGGACATCCAGCTTCGCGTCGACAATCGCTACGTCGTCCCAGACGAAGTCGTAGCCAAGCGATCGCCAGTAGGGCAGGGCGGCAGCCAGGATGACGAGGGCCGCCAGAAGGGGCCAGTAGCGAGGTCGGGCCGGGCCCCAGGTACGCTCGGCACGCGGGTTCTGGACATCCTGAGCGGCGCGAGATGCTTGGGGGATTTTGGGTTGCGGGGCTCGGAAACGCGCCATGGGGGAGACGTTAGGGACAGGGCGCGGGGGCGGTCAATGGCTATATCGCCACGTGGTGCGAGTGGGGTCCCTCCGGTGAAGAGGTGAGGCGGCGGCCGCTCGTTGACTCATAGGGCCTCGCCGCGCTACATTTCGTGTCTACCCCCAAGGAGCGATCCAACCCGACATATGGTCAGGAGCATGACGGGTTACGGTCGGGGCGAGGTCATGATGAACGGCCTGCGCCTGACGGCCGAAGTCCGATCTGTAAATCATAGATTTTGCGAGCTTTCGGTCCGCTTGCCTCGGACTCTGTCGGCGTTCGAAGCGGAGGCGAGAAAGCTCCTCACGGAGAGGCTCACCCGGGGCAAGGTTTCGCTCGCGGTCACCTGGGGTGGCGAAGGAGAACGCCAGGCCGAGCCTACGGCCACCCTGAACCTCGACGCGAACACGGCGGATCGGTACATGGAATTGATCGGCCAGCTCAAGTCCAAGTACGGTCTGTCCGGAGACATCGACCTGAAGTCTTTTGCGGGGCTCCCGAACATATTCGTGTGGGAGGAGCCTTCGTCCAACGCCGATTTGTACCTGTCCCTGCTCCGCGAGGTCGTCACGAAGGCCGCGGACGACATCATCCGGATGAAGGAGCTCGAAGGGGAGGCCTTGAGGGCCGATCTCGAGGCCCGTGTGGACTCGATCCGGAAGCGTGTGGCGCAAATCCGCGAGCGAGCACCGGAGCGCCTCCGAGACGCGCGCACGCGGCTGCGAGAGCGGGTCAATCTCCTTCTGGAGCAGGGGGAGCTGCCGGAGGAGAGGATCGCGCAAGAAGTCGCGATTCTCTCGGACCGACTCGACTGCACCGAGGAATGCGTGCGGCTCGAAGCGCATTGTGGTCATTTCAGAAAGCTCTTGGAGGAGGAGAGCACGCCGGGGCGGAAGCTCAATTTTCTTTTGCAAGAAATGAACCGGGAGATCAACACGATCGGGTCCAAGTCCTCCGATGTTCCAATCGTGGAGCAGGTGGTGGAAGTGAAGGAGGAGCTTGAGCGTATCCGGGAGCAGGTCCAAAACATCGAATGATCTCGACGCCTGGCTTCGCGCCGGGCATCGCCCTTTCGTGGTCGTGATCTCGGGACCTTCGGGTGTGGGAAAGAGCTCGTTCGTGAAGGAGCTTCTGGGGGCCGGCCTGGATTTGGAGTATTCCGTGTCCGCCACCACGCGGGCGCGGCGGCCGCACGAGGCGGACGGGCGCGATTACTTCTTTCTCGGCCGCGACGAATTCAGCCGCCGGATTGAAGCGGGCGATTTCGTGGAGTGGGCGGAAGTCCACGGTGAGCTGTACGGGACGCTTCGGAGCGAGACGGAACGACGGCTCATGTCGGGGAAAAACGTGCTCCTGGACATCGATGTCCAGGGAGGGCGCGAGGTCCGGAAGGCCTACCCGGACGGGGTGTTCATCTTTGTGCTGCCTCCATCCTTGTCGAGTTTGGAAGAGCGGCTTCGGGGGCGGGGGACGGATCCGGACGAGCGGATCCGGCTGCGCCTCGATAACGCGCTCCGGGAGATCAACCTCGGGAGCGAGTATGATTATGCGGTCGTGAACGACGATCTCCCGTCCGCGCTGCGCCGCGTCGCGTCGATCATCGTCGCGGAAACAAGCCGGGTTTCGCGCCGGCTTCCGATGAAATCAACCTAGCACGAGATGAGAATCTCGAGTTCTTTGGAGGTACATGTGCTGGACGAAAAAGGCGTGCTTCGCTCAAGCAACATCCCGAACAAGTACGAGCTGATCATCGTGGCGGCGAAGGAAGCGCGCCGGTTGAACGAGCTCAGCCGCCAGACCGGCCTCAATCTGGGCGGGAAGGTGACCAACGTCGCCCTCGAAGAGGCGCTCAAGGGCAACGTGCTCTATCGCTATCGGGCGGAATCCGAGGAGCTGAAGCCGGAGATCCCGGAGAGCGCCGAGGAGTAGCGATACCGTGGCGACGCGTTCCGGGCTCGAGCAAGCGCGCGTCCTTCTCGCGATTACGGGCGGGATCGCCGCCTACAAGGCCCCAGAGCTGGTACGGCTTTTGGCCAAGGAGGGGGCCTTGGTTTCCGTTATCCTCACACGAAACGCGCGCCGCTTCGTCACACGCGACGCGCTTCGGGCGGTCACGCACGGCCCGGTTCTCAGCAACCTCTTCGAGGCCCAGGCGCTCGGCCAGGGTCCTTGGTTTCCGGGCTCGCCTCCGTCTTCCCTCGGCATGGCGCACATCGGAATGGCCCGCGAGGCGGACCTCTTTCTTATCGCTCCCGCGACCGCCAACCTGCTCGCGAAGCTGGCGCACGGCTTGGCCGACGACCTCCTTTCCACCGCGCTCCTCGCGACGCGCGCCCCCGTGCTCATCGCGCCCGCGATGAACGTCGCGATGTGGGCGCACGCGGCCGTGCGCGAAAACGTCCGCATCCTGCGCGAGCGGGGCGTGAGCTTCGTCGACCCCGAGGAGGGCGAGCTCGCCGACGGCGAATGGGGTATGGGCCGCATGGCGGCACTGGAAACGATTGTCGCTGCCGTGCGGGCCGTGATGCCGGCCGAGCGCCCCGCCAAAGGCGGGGCCGCCGATGCCGCTCCGGGGCGCTTGCCCAGGGCCGCGCGGGAAATCGCTCGTCCCGTGGAGGCGCCCTACGGCACGTCGCCGGGGCCCCAAGGCCTCTCGCTCGTGAGCCAACCTCTCTGGGGGCGGACGGTGGTGATTACAGCGGGGGGAACCGAGGAGCCAATCGATCCCGTCCGCGTGATCACCAACCGGAGCAGCGGCAAGATGGGCTTCGCGCTCGCCGACGAAGCGCGCAGGATGGGAGCGCAGGTGAAGCTCATTGTCGCGCGCACGAGCGCGCCGCCGCCCGACGGAATCCCGCGCTTCGAAGCGCTCACGGGGGATGCGATGGCCTCTGCGGTGCGCGACGCCATGCGCGACGCGGACGCGCTGATCATGGCCGCGGCGGTGAGCGATTTCGCCCCCGCCAAGCCGAGCGACTCGAAGCTGAAGCGCCGGGAAAGCGGCGTGACCCTGGAGCTTCGCGCGACGCAGGATATTCTGGCATCGATCCGGAAGGAGTTTCCGAAGAAGCAGATCGTCGGGTTCGCCATCGAGACCGAGGACGAAGAGCGGGGCGGCATGGAGAAGCTCAAGCGAAAGGGGCTCGACCTCATCGCGATCAACAACCCGCTCAAGCCGGGCTCTGCGTTCGGCTCGGACCAGAACGAAGTGATCCTGCTCGACCGCTCGGGGGAGGCAGAGCACCTGGGGCTGCGCTCCAAGCGCGACGTGGCGCGCGCGATCCTGCATCGCGTCGCGCGCGCTCTGGAGACCGAGGTCGTGCGGTGAGTGATCCGCGGGAGGAGCTGACGGGGTTGGCGCGCGAGGCGCGTGTGCTCCTGGAACGCGAGCGTGCTCGGGGGCGCGCGTACGTGACGCTGGCGGGCCGCGCGATGCAACCTGCGGACACCGGCCCTCGACCGCGAGACGAGGCGTCGCGGGCCCAGGTGGCGCCCTTGGCCTCATCGCCTGATCCATTCACCCCCCACTCGTTCACCGCCGACTCCACGACCCGGGCCAGCACGATCGCGCTCCCGGGGTTCGAGTCGCTGGTGCCCTCCCCGGCCGGCCTCTCGGTACGGGAGGACCTCCCCGATGACCTGGGCACGCTGGCTCGTCTCGTCTCCGAATGCCGCAAGTGCCGTCTCTGCGAGACCCGCACGAATACGGTGTTCGCGGATGGAAGCGTGAAGGCGAAGCTTCTCCTCATCGGGGAAGCGCCGGGCCGAGACGAGGACTTGAAGGGTCTTCCTTTCGTGGGGCGCGCGGGGCAGCTTCTCGACAAGATGATCGCCGCCATTCAGCTTCGCCGGGACGAGGTCTACATCTGCAACGTGCTCAAGTGCAGGCCCCCCGAGAATCGGACTCCGCTGCAGGACGAGGTGGACCAGTGCATGCCGTATCTGGAGCAGCAGCTTGCGCTCGTCCGTCCGGCCCTCATCTGCGCGCTCGGCCTCTCGGCGGTGCAGGCTCTGCTAAAGACCAAATCCTCCATGGCCTCCCTCAGGGGACGCACGTTTGAATACAAGGGTATTCCGCTCATCCCGACGTATCATCCCGCAGCGCTCCTTCGAAATCCCGGCTTGAAGCGCGAAGCCTGGGAGGACCTGCAGCGCGTGCGTGACACCTTGAAAGCCCAAGGGGCGAGTTGAGGAGCCTGTAATGGAGCGTGCGGCAGGACGGGTCGCGGTCGAGCGCCGGCCCTTCGAGAAGGAGGACGTCGTGGAGGGAGGACGGATACCTCCCCAGTCCCTGGACGCCGAGCGCTCGGTGCTGGGGGCGATGCTCCTCTCGCGCGACGCGATCGCCGCCGCGATCCAGAACCTCGACGAGCGCTCCTTCTACCGCGAGACGCATCGCAAGATCTGGCGCTCGATGATCAGCCTCTTCGATCGGAACGAGGCGGTGGACCTGGTTACCCTGGTCGAGGACCTCAAGCGAAAGAAGGACCTGGAGGCGGTCGGCGGCGCGACCTACCTCACGAGTTTGGACCAGTTCGTCGCCACCGCGGCGAACGTCGAGCATTACTGCAAGATCGTGAACGAGAAAGCGACGCTCCGCCGCTTGATCGACGTCGGGACCGAGATTGTCGGGGAATGCTACGACCAGAGGAAGGAGCCCGCCGCGCTCTTGGACCGCGCCGAGCAAGCGATCTTCGCGATCTCGGACGACCGGCTCCGCACGGGATTTCACCCGATGCGCCAGCTCGTGCTGCAGGGTTACTCCGCGATCGAGGAGTATCGTCAGCGCAAGGTCCACGTCACGGGGGTACCCTCTGGGTTTTACGACCTGGACGAGATGACCGCGGGATTTCAGAAATCGGACTTCGTCGTGATCGCCGGCCGCCCCTCGATGGGTAAGACGAGCTTCGCGATGAACATCGCGGAGAACGTCGCGGTCCACCTGAAACCGGCCGAGCGTCAGGCGATCGCGGTTTTCAGCCTGGAAATGTCCAAGGAGTCGCTCGTCCAGCGGCTGATGTGCTCCCTCGCGCGGGTCGACATCCATAAGATCCGCCGCGGCTACGCGAGCAACGACGAGTACAAGCGGCTCCAAAACGCGGCCGCGCAGCTCCACGAAGCGCCGATCTACATCGACGACACCGCGGCGATGAGCATCCTCGAGATGAGGGCCAAGGCGAGGCGACTCGTCTCCGAAGTGCCGCTCGGGCTCATCATCATCGACTATCTGCAGCTGGTCCGAGGACCCGAGTCATCCGAGAATCGCCAGCAGGAGATCTCCGCCATTTCGCGCTCGCTGAAAGCGCTCGCCAAGGAGCTCCACGTTCCCGTCATCGCGCTCTCCCAGCTCTCCCGGGCGGTGGAGACGCGTGGAGGCACGAAGCGCCCGGTGCTCTCCGATCTTCGCGAATCGGGCGCGATCGAGCAGGATGCGGACGTGGTGCTCTTCGTCTATCGCCCCGAGGTGTACGAGACCGACCCCGCGAACCGCGATGGCAAGGCGGAGATCATCATCGCGAAGCAGCGCAACGGCCCGACCGGAAGCGTGGATCTCGCGTTCGTGAGCGAGTGCACCCGGTTCGAGTCGCTCCGAAGCGTACCGGAGCCGAAGTTCTAGCGCCCGCGTGAACGAGACGAGCGCCGAGCAGCTCGCCGACCGCGCCCCGTTTCGCTTCATCCTCAACGGCCTCAGGGACGCGGGGGAGGTGCTCATCCTCCTTGGGGACGTGCTCCGCGAGCTCCCCGGGGGCCTCCGGAAACTCCCCCTCCTCGTGCAACAAATGATGGCGATCGGCATCGGCTCGATGCCGTTGACGCTGATTGTAGCGCTATTTACGGGCGCCGTGGCCGCGGTGCAAGCGAGCTATCAGTTCCGCGACTATGTGCCGATGATTTACCTGGGCACCGTGATCGGGAAGTCTGTGGTGATCGAGCTGGGGCCGGTGCTTACCGCGCTCGTCGTGGGCGGGCGCGTCGGAGCCTCGATCGCCGCCGAGCTGGGCACCATGCGCGTGACCGAACAGGTGGACGCGATGGAAACCATGGGAATCAGCCCGACGCGGTACCTGGTCGTCCCGCGGGTCGTGGCCGCGACGCTCATGCTTCCCGTGCTCACGATCTTCGCGGACATGGTCGCGATTTTCGGCGGGTACCTGGTTGCGGTGTTCACGCTCGACGTGAGCGGACATACGTTCACGAGCGGGCTCAGGCTCTATTTCCATCTGCGCGACGTGTTCTCGGGGTTGATCAAGTCGTTTTTCTTCGGTGCGATCATCTCGACGATGGGATGTTATTACGGGCTGAAGAGCGAAGGAGGAGCCGAAGGGGTGGGGGTCGCGACGACGCATGCGGTCGTGGCATCGTGCCTCTTGATTCTCATCGTGGACTACCTCCTCGCGTCGTTCCTGTTCCGGGTGCTCTTTGCCTGATCCCTCGATCGTGATCGAAGGGGTCTGGAAGCGGCTCGGCGCGAAGGAGGTGCTTCGCGGCGTCGACTTGACGGTCGCGGAGGGAGAGTCGGTCGTCATCATCGGCCGGAGCGGCACAGGGAAGTCCGTGCTCTTGAAGCACGTCGTCGGACTGATCGATCCAGACCGCGGAGCCGTGCGCGTCGACGGCCAAGACGTGCCCGCGCTCAGCGTCAAGGAACTGTTGGATCTCAGAAAACGGATGGGGATGCTCTTCCAGGGAGGCGCTTTGTTCGATTCGCTCTCCATAGCCGAAAATGTGGGGCTGCCGCTTCGCGAGCACACGCGGATCGCCGAGACGCAGGTCGACCTGTTGGTCCACGAGAAGCTGCACCTGGTTGGCCTCGAAGGAGTGGAGACCATGCGTCCCTCGAGCTTGAGCGGCGGGATGAAGAAGCGCGCCGCCCTGGCGCGTGCGCTCGCCTTGAATCCGAAGATCATGCTCTACGACGAGCCGACCACGGGGCTCGATCCGATCACGGCCGACCTGATCAATCGGCTGATCCGCCGGCTACAAGAGCGGCTTGGAATCACCTCGATCGCCGTGACCCACGACATGCGCAGCGCTTATCACATCGCCGACCGGATCGCGATGCTCCACGAGGGCCGGATCCACGCGATCGGAACCCCTGCAGAGATCCAGGCGTCGGCCGATCCAGCGGTGAGGCAGTTCATCGAGGGGAGCGCCGAAGGGCCTCTCCTCCCCACGTAAAGGGTCAGGGATGAACCATACGTCGCGCCGAGCCGCCATCCAGGTCGGGATCACGGGCCTCCTCGCCCTCGTGATGCTCTTAGCGGGCATCGCGTGGATCAAGGAGTACCGTCTCGGACAGAAGAAGAAGATCCTCGTGGCCCGGTTCGAGGAGGTCGGGAATCTATCCGAGGGGGATCCGGTCTCGGTGCGCGGCGTCAGGAAGGGCGTCGTCCGCGAGGTGAGGCTCCTGGACCAGGGCGTGCGCGTGGAGTTCGAGATCGACCGGGACGTGGTTCTCCACCCCGACGCGATGATCCGGGTCGCGAACATCGGCTTCATGGGGGAGAAGTTCCTGGCCTTGGACCCCGGATCGGCGCCCGGCCGGTACGATACCTCGAAGCCCATCCCCGGCCGTTTCCAGTCGGGCGTCCCCGAAGTGATCTCGGGTGCGGGGGAGCTCATCACGCAAGCAACGGAGCTATCCTCGCGGCTCAATGAATTCCTGGACGCCGTCGATCCGGCCACGATGGAGCGGGCTTCGAAGAATCTCGAGAAGATGTCGTCGAACCTTTCAAATGCGGTCGAGAGGAATCAGGAGGATCTCAGGCAGGCCATCCTTGATTTCAAGAGCGCGGCGCACCAAATCAAGACGATCGCGTCGACCAACTCGGACCAGGTCACCTCCTCGATCCGCGACTTCGGAACGGCCTCGCAACGGCTCACCGCGCTTTCCGAGCAGCTCTCCGTGACCGCCGGGTCGCTCAACCGCGTGGTCTCGCGGATCGACAACCAACAGGGATCGCTGGGGAAGGCGATCGCGGATTCCTCGCTCTATGACGAGCTCAAAGAGACGCTCCGCAACACCAACGACCTGGTGAAGGACATCAAGAAAAACCCGAAGCGCTATCTCAAGATCGGTATTTTCTAGCGGACATCGGCCCCGAAGGCCCGCTCGGGAGATCACGCAATGGCCAAGAAGGCACCTTCATCCTCCGCACTCCGTACGGTTTTTCTCTGCTCCGCCTGCGGTAACGAGAGCCCCAAATGGTTCGGTCGCTGCCCGCACTGCAACGAGTGGAATACCGCCGTGGAAGAGACACCCCGAGCCTCGACGCACCCGGAGAAACACGGTTACGGCGTGGGCGCCGGAGCCCCGGAGCCCAAGCGCCTCGCCGATATCGAAGGACGCGGCGAGGACCGCCGCCGCTCCGGAATCGGCGAGCTGGACCGCGTCCTCGGCGGCGGACTCGTCCCGGGCTCGCTGGTTCTGATCGGCGGTGATCCCGGCATCGGGAAATCCACCCTGGCCCTCCAGCTGGCGGGCGCCTTGGGCCGCGCGGAGCACAGCGTGCTCTACGTCTCCGGAGAGGAGTCGCCGAGGCAAGCCCGGATGCGCGCCGAGCGGATCGCGCTCCGCGGGGCCGCGGATCACCTTTGGCTTCATTCCGAGATCGACTTGGACGCGATCGCGGCCGAAGTCGACCGCCTGAATCCGTCCCTTCTCGTGATCGATTCGATCCAGACGCTCTACGTCCCGTCGCTCAACGCGGCGCCGGGCAGCGTGTCGCAGGTCCGGGAATGCGGCTTGAGGCTCCTTCGCCTCGCCAAGGATCGCTCCCTTCCGGTCATCCTGATCGGACACGTCACGAAGGACGGCTCCGTGGCCGGGCCGCGAACGCTGGAGCACATGGTCGACGTCGTACTCTACCTGGAAGGGGACGCTCACCACGAATACCGGATCCTGAGCGCCGCGAAGAACCGCTTCGGCTCGACCAACGAGATCGGCGTCTTCGAGATGCGCGGCGACGGCCTCTCCGAGGTGGAGAATCCCTCGGAGCGCCTCCTGCGGGACCGCGGACTCGAGGTTCCGGGCTCAGCCGTCGTCGCGTCCATTGAAGGATCCCGCCCGCTCCTCGTCGAGGTGCAGGCGCTCGTGGCCCCGACCCACTTCGCGAACCCGCAGCGGGTCGCGCAGGGCGTGGATCCGAGGCGCCTCGCCGTCGTGATCGCCGTGCTCGAAAAGCGGGCGGGGCTCTCGCTCGCGGGCACCGACGTGTTCGTCAACGTGGCGGGGGGCATCCGGCTCGAGGAGCCGGCGGCGGACCTGGGCCTTGCGCTCGCCCTCGCGTCGAGCTTTCGCGACATTCCCCTGGCCCCCGACATGGTCGCGGTAGGCGAGGTCGGACTCGGAGGGGAGCTGAGGCCCGTGCCCCATATGGAGCGCAGGCTTCAAGAGGCGGTGCGCCTCGGTTTCCGCTCGGCCGTGATCCCCAAGCGAAACGCCCCCGCGGCGGAGTCCGGGAAGGGGAAGGCCGCTTCGACGATCGAGCACGTCGCCGCCGCGACGCTGGACGAAGCGATCGATCGGTGCTTCCCGGCGCGCGCCGCGGGGACCACGCGACCGTCTCCGGGCCCACGGCCCGCGCGCACCTCGACACGGGGCTGAGGCGTGGATCTGGCGGTCATCCTGGCCGGTGCGGGGGAGGGTCGCCGCATGGGCGCGCTCGGGCCGAAGCTTCTCCTCGAGGTGGGCGGGCGCCCCGCGCTCCAACGCGTCCTCGATACGTTTCTCGAGGTCGAAGCCGTCGGGGAGATCGCGGTGGTCGTTCCTCCCGCGCTGCTTCACGACGCGGAGCGCATCGCCTCCTCCCGCCAGAATCCGCGCAGGGCGCGCATCGCGATTTCGCCGGGCGGGGAGACGCGCCGGGATTCGGTGCGGATCGGAATCGACTCCCTTGCCCGCTCCCTTCCCTTCATCGCCGTGCACGATGTGGCCCGCGTGCTCGTGACGCCGGTTTTGATCGAGCGTGTGCTCCAGGCCGCGCGGACCACCGGCGCCGCGATCCCTGCCTGTCCGGTCCGCGATACTCTGAAGGAAGTCGCCGGCGGCCGGGTCCTGCGTTCGGTCCCGCGCGAGGGGCTTTCGGGGGCCCAGACGCCCCAGATCTTCGCGCGTGATATACTCGCGCGCGCCCACGCGCTCGCCGGAGAGCAACATGCGGAAGCGACCGACGACGCGATGCTGGTCGAGAGGCTCGGCTCCGAAATCGCCGTCGTGGCGGGCGAAGCGGCGAATCTCAAGCTCACCGAACCCGGCGACCTCGTCGTGCTGGAAGCGTGGCTCAAGGCAGGACATGAATCGGAGGGATGATGGGTGGATATCGTGTCGGAATCGGCTACGACATCCATCGTCTCGAGCGCGGGTTCCCATTGGTCCTGGGCGGTGTCCCCCTCGCGCATGATCGCGGGCTCAAGGCGCATTCCGACGGCGACGCGCTGGCGCACGCAATCGGCGACGCGCTCCTGGGCGCGATGGGGCTCGGCGACTTGGGCGCCCATTTCCCCGATACGGATCCCGCCTACCGAAGCGTATCGAGCCTCCACCTTCTTGAGCGGATCCAAGGGCTAATCCAGGAAAGAGGCGCGCGCGTGGTGAATGTGGACTCGACCCTGATTCTGGAATCACCGCGCGTCGGCCCCCACGTGGATGAGATGCGGGAACGGCTCGCCCGGGCCCTGTCCTTGAATCCCGAGCAGGTGTCGGTCAAGGCGACGACGAACGAGCGGCTCGGCGCGCTGGGTCGAGCAGAGGGAATCGCGGCCATGGCTGTGGCTCTGGTGGAGGTGACGGGAGCATGAGGATCGCGGTTCTGATGGGTGGCACGAGCGCTGAGCGGGAGATCTCGATTCGAACGGGGGCGGGCGTGAGCCGCGCGCTCCTGAGCCTCGGCCATGACGTGGTCCTGCTCGATACGGGAACGGGAAAGCTCTTAGAGGAAAAGGAGCTGCATGCGGCGCTCAAGCAGCCGGGCGGCTCCGCCATCGCGCCGACCACGCTCCCGCAGGCCGCCGCCAACATCGGGCTCGAACCGTTCGTCCGCGGGATGCCGCGGGACATCGAGCTCGTATTCGTCGCGCTGCACGGCGGCGACGGGGAGAATGGAACGCTTCAGGCGCTCCTCGATCTCGCGCAGGTTCCGTACACCGGCTCGGGGGTGCTCGCCTCGGCTCTCGCGATGGACAAGGCGATGTCCAAGCGGATCTTCGTCCAGGAGGGGATTCCCACGCCGGAGTGGGTGGAGCGCTGGGCGCCCGAGGATCCGTCGCAGCCATGGATCCCGGAGCTGGACGACGAGGAGATCGAGCGGCTGGGCGGCTTTCCGGTCATCGTCAAGCCGAACGACCAGGGGTCGACCGTGGGGATCACGGTCGTGAGCGAGCGGGCGAAGCTCAAAAGCGCTCTCCTGACCGCGCGGCGTTACGGCCGGCTGGCCCTCGTCGAGCGGTACATCCCCGGTCGCGAGGTCACCGTGTCGGTCCTCGATAACTTGGCGCTCCCGGTCGTCGAGATCATCCCCGAGGGGGGCTTCTACGACTACGAGCACAAGTACACCGCGGGCGCGAGCCGCTACGAAGTACCCGCCAAGATTCCGCATGAGACGAGCGAGCGGCTCCTGAGCCTGGGGCTCAGGGCCTGCCGCGCGCTGCGCTGCCGCGGCGTTGCGCGGGTCGATTTCCGCCTGCACGAGGACGGCACGCCGTACTGCCTGGAGGTGAACACGGTTCCCGGCATGACCGAGATGAGCCTCGTGCCGAAGGCGGCCGCGGCGGTCGGCAAGAGCTACGAGGACCTCGTGCGCACCATCGTGGAATCAACCCCGATCCGGGCCCCGCGATGAACGTGCCCGCCGCCCTGCCGACCACCGACATCGTGACGATCCTGATCCGAATCGGCCTCATCATCATCTCCGCGTTCCTGTTCTCGCGCCTCGCCGCGATCGCGATCGGACGGATCGAGCGTGCGATTCGCGCCGGCACCCAGGGCTTCGCGATCGAGCGCGAGAAGCGCGCCAAGACCCTGGGACAGATCCTCCGGAGCGTCACGTGGCTCGTGCTCGTGCTCGTGGCCTCGCTCATGGCGATCCGCGAGCTGGGCTTCGATATCACGCCGGGGCTCGCGGCGGCCGGGGGCTTCGGCATCGCCGCGGGGCTCGGGGCCCAGACCTTGGTTCGGGATTGGATCGCGGGCGTGTTCATCATTCTCGACAATCAGTTCGCGGTAGGGGACGTGGTGCGCACCGCGGGCGTATCGGGAAAGGTGCAGTTCCTGTCGCTGCAGCACACGGAGCTTCGTGACGGAGAAGGCGCGCTCCATTTCATTCCGAACAGCGAGATTAAGGTCGTCACGAACCTCTCGCGCAGCTGGTCGCAGCCGACCGTCCGTATCCCGATCGACGCCGTGGAGGATCCGAAGCACGTCGTGGCCGTTCTCCGGGAAATGCTCACGCGTTTCGCCGAGGATCCCGCCGTGAAGCCCCATCTCGAAGGGGAACCCAAGGTTCTCGGGATCGAAGACATCTACGCCGGCTACTTCACGGTGCTCTTACAGGTCAAGACCAATCCCGGGCAGCGGCTCGAGATGATGCGCGAGCTTCGCATGGCGGCCCTGCATCGCCTCCGTCAGGAGGGGATCTCGGTTCGTCCCTCGGCGGGATCCGCGGGTACTACGTGAGCCTGCGCGTCTACGACACGCGCCGGCGGCAGAAGCTTCCCTTCGAGCCGGTCCATCCCAAGCGCGCGGGCATGTACGTCTGCGGAATGACGGTGCAGGACAAACCCCATGTCGGTCACATGCGATACGCGGTCGCGGGAGACGTCATGCGCCGCTACCTCGAGGCGAAGGGGTTCGCGGTCACCTACGTCACCAACTTCACCGACATCGACGACAGGATCATCGACCGGGCGAACCGTGAGGGCGTCCCGTTCGGCGACGTTTCGGAGCGGAACATGGAGGCGTTTCTCACCTACGCCGACCTGCTGAACATCAAGCGTGCGACGCACTATCCGCGCGCGACCGAGCACGTGCCGGAGATCATCGAGTTGATCCAGCGATTGATCGCGAAAGGGCACGCCTACGCCTCAGGAGGCGACGTCTACTTCGACGTGCGGAGCTACCCCAAGTACGGGGAGCTTTCCGGGCGGAAGCTCGACGAGCTGCGATCGGGCGTTCGGATCGAGGTCGGGGAGTCAAAGCGCGACCCGCTCGATTTCACTCTCTGGAAGGGGGCGAAGCCGGGGGAGCCTTCGTGGCCGAGCCCGTGGGGGCCGGGGCGCCCGGGCTGGCACATCGAGTGCTCGGCGATGGCGATGAAGTATCTGGGAGACACGTTCGATTTTCACGGGGGCGGGCAAGACCTCATCTTCCCGCATCACGAAAATGAGATCGCGCAAACCGAGGCCGCGACCGGGAAACCGTTCGCCCGCTATTGGGTCGAGAACGGCCTGGTCCTCCTGAGCGGGACGAAGATGTCGAAATCGGAGCAGCATTTCTTCCTGATCGAAGACGTCGCGCGTCAGGTGGAGCCTCAGGTGATCCGCTTCTACCTCCAGAGCACCCATTATCGAAGCCCGATCGAGTGGAGCGAGGAACGGCTGCGCGAGGCGGGAACCGCCTACGCGAGGCTGCGCGCGGCGCTCGCGACGGGGGAGAGGGCGGTGGGAGCGCAGGACGGCGCGGCGGCCGGGTCCGCCAGTGCGCGCGGGGCATCCGCCGCGGAGCCCACGGGCCTGCAGGCCGAAATAGAGGAAACGGCGCGGCTGTTCGAAGAATCGATGGACGACGATTTCAACTCGGCCAAAGCCCAGGGGCACTTGTTCGATCTCGCAAAGGCCATCAACCGCGTGGCGGAATCGGACGCTTCCACCCCGAGCGAGCGAGCCGCCCTGCCGGAGGCGAGCCGCACCCTGAGACGGCTGGGGGAGACCCTCGGTCTATTCTGGGGGGCCCAAGCCGAGGAAACGGCGGCCCCGGACGAGGTGCAAGCCCTTGTGAGACAAAGGGATGAGGCGCGCCTCCAGAAGCAATGGCAACGGGCCGATGACCTTAGGGCAAAGATCGAGGCCCTGGGCTACGTTCTCGAGGACCAAAAAGGGGGGACGCGCGCCCGGCGAAAACCCTAATCCCGATTGAGGATCTACCAAGCCAGCCGATGCGTATCTTTCAGCGGCCGAGCACACTCAAAGACGAGCTTCAGATCCTCTTCCTCGCAGTAGGAAGCGCCTTCCTCGTTCTAGCGACCGTCCTGCTCTATCAGAATGGGCAAGCCGCCCTCCGCCGCCAGCTGATCGCGAGCGCGTCCTCGGCGGCCGAGACCGCGTCCGCCCTCGTGAGCCTGGAAGACCATCGCGCGGTGCGCACGCCCCAGGACTTCAACTCGCGTCCGTTCCGAGACATCGTCCAGAGCCTGGGCGCGCTGCGACGCGCGAACCCGGACATTGTCCATCTCTTCACGATCGCTCCCATCGGAGAGCTGGGCGGGTGGGGTGTGGTCGTGGACATGGGCGGCTCCGCGCCCGATCGGGAGGAGCGCAACCTGGTCCGCGGCCGGTTGCCCATCGGTTCGCCCCCGCCGGCGAGCCTTCCCAACTTCCTCATTCACCAGGGCATGGCGGGCACGACCGCCGAGATCCTCGACATCACCAATCCCCAGCGCGCGCGCGCGGTGGCGGTGAGCCCGATCATCGGACCGCACGGCGGCTCGGTCGGGCTCGTCGTCGTGGAGCTGAGCGCGGCGGGGTTGATCCAGGAAGTCCGGCTGCTCTGGTATGTCTCGATCGCGATCTTCCTGGTCGGGCTCGTGGTGAGCGTCGTCGCGTCGAACCTGGCCTCGCGCTGGGTCACCCGGCCGATCGAGGAGCTGCTTCGCGGCGTCGATGAAATCGCCAGGGGCAATCTTAGGGCGCGGGTCTTGAGCCAAAGCCGGAATGAGCTCGGCGCCCTCGGATATGCGTTCAACCTGATGGCCAAGAGCCTCGAGGCATCGAAGGCGAAAAACGACGAGCAGCAGGCGCTCCTGCGTGAGCTGCATCGGACCGGCTCGCAGGTGGCGTCCACACTCGAGCTGCCGCGCATGCTTGAGACCGCTTCGCGCGGGCTCCGCGCGATCTGCGGCGGCGAGGAGGCCTTCGCGGGAGCGATGGGCCCCCGGGACACATCGGTACGCCAATGGTCGCGGTCCGGGCCCGGCAGGCTCGATATCGAAGGATGGGACACGCCGGTGACGCTGCTCGAGGAGGTGCTCCGCGGCGACACGCGGCTCCTCGCGCGAAACGAGTTCGCCGCCGCGGGGCTACCCATGCTGCTCGACCGCCCCGGCGACTACGCTCTCGCCGCCCCGCTCCGCGTGAGCGACCAGACGTTGGGCGTTCTGATTGCGCTCGGAAGCCGGTCGCAGTTTCATCCGGAGGGGATATCGCTCGCGGCGCTCTTCGCGCGCCAGGTATCCGCAGCCGTGGGAAACGCGCGCCTCTTCGAGCAGGTGCGGGCGGTGGATCGCTCGAAGAGCGAATTCCTTTCCATCGCGTCGCACGAGGTGCGCACGCCGCTCACGGTCATGAAGAGCTCCCTCGATATTCTCGTCTCGAGCCCCAAGTTCGAATACACCGCCGACCAGCGGCAGCTCATCGCATTCTGTCAGGAATCGGTGGAGCGTCTCATCCGGCTCGTGAAGGACATCCTCGACGTCTCGAAGATCGAAGCGGGCGTCCTTTCGATCCAATTCCAGCCGACCTCGCTGAACGACCTCATCGAGAAATGTCTCTTCTGGGTGCCGCAGCTTCCGGGTGGGCAGGGCATCGAGGTCGAGGCAAGGCTTCCGAGCGAGCCCGCGATGGTGCTGGCCGATCCTCAGCGAATCATGCAGGTGCTCGAGAACCTGATCGCGAACGCGATCAAATTCTCGAAGCCGGGCGGCAAGGTGACGATCGAGCTCAAGGGGCACGATCGCGAGTACGAGGTGATCGTGTCGGATCAGGGGAAGGGCATTGCCCCCGACGACCTGATCCGGATCTTCGGGAAGTTCTACCAAGTCGCCGATTCCGCCACGCGCGAGCAGGGAGGCACAGGGCTCGGGCTCGCGATCTGCAAGGGAATCGTCGAAGCGCACCATGGGAAGATCTGGGCCGAGAGCGCGCTCGGGGATGGGAGCCGCTTCCATTTCGACCTGGCGCGCGTGATGGACGCGCCGATCGGGGATCGAGCCGAGGGAGTGATCTCGGTCGACTCGCTCCTCTCATCACTCCGCACCGCTTCCGCTCGCGCGGCCCGAATCGAGTAGTCACCGCATACCGATCCGCAATCACCGCAGCGCCAAGCTCCGGTCCGTCAGTTGACGCGTTCGGGTCCATGCACGTACACTGCGCCCGGCGAGTCCGCCCGCGCTCGCGGGGAGTCCGCCGAGGGCTGGCGTAGCTCAATTGGTAGAGCATCTCATTTGTAATGAGGCGGTTGGGGGTTCGAGTCCCTTCGCCAGCTCCAGATCTTAATTCAGCAAGGGTTGGTATGCCGGAGGGGTTCCCGAGTGGACAAAGGGAGCAGACTGTAAATCTGCCGGCTTAGCCTTCGAAGGTTCGAATCCTTCCCCCTCCATATCTAGACGAAACATCTAGACGAAACGAGCTAGGATCTAGGTGAAATGCCCGTCCGGCGGACGCGCCGGCGGGACTCAAGGCTTTGAGCGGGAATAGCTCAGTGGCTAGAGCGTCAGCCTTCCAAGCTGAGGGTCGCGGGTTCGAATCCCGTTTCCCGCTCCATTTTTCCTCCTTACCTGGTTATTCACACGTTTCCACCGATAGCATCACGCTGTAAACGAATGACTTAGGAAGTTATCTTCCGAGCCCTCGGCCAATCGTGTCGGCCTTTACAGGGCACTACGCCGGGCCCAAATTTCTTATTGACAGCGATTTCGAGGGGGTTTAGCTTCATCGGTTCGCGACTACCGGCGACCTTTTTCCGCGAGGAGAGGGTCGGGACGGGATATTTTGTCCTGTTGGGGAAGCTTTCGAGGTTGTTTGGCGCCTTGTGGGGCTGAAGTTTCAGGTCGGCCCTTGCTCGCATCCGATTTTGCCGCGCGCCGCA
>Ga0066676_10000282_pt1 | contig 17263 bp, 14 predicted proteins | sample GraSoiAngelo_125_FD_62293 | JGI IMG/M metagenome (GOLD analysis project Ga0066676, IMG submission 62293) | Grasslands soil microbial communities from the Angelo Coastal Reserve, California, USA - 14_0927_05_40cm | ecosystem: Environmental > Terrestrial > Soil > Grasslands | place: USA...
CGCCGAAATTTCCGGTGCGGCTCCAATTCGAGATGCTTGCCAATCCGGTTGAGTTGCAGATCGATTTTTAGTGCGTTGTAAGAGCCGGCGTGCACCGAGATTTTTTCCCGGCCAATTACCGTGATGGTGGCAAGATAAGCGTTCGTGGCCGGATAGACGACAACGCGGTAAATGCTGCGATTCCTGAGTGGCTGGCTACGCACATAAAGGAGGGCCGAGTGCAAATCGAACAGATTGGGAAAACTAAATTGGCGGGGTTTTGTTTCGGCGGAGCCGCCTTGGCCTACTGTCGCCCTCGCGCGAGTAACAAAGCTATTAGTGAAAGTCAGGTGCGTCGCCACTTTCTTTGATCGATAATTCTCTGTTTGCTCGGTTTCGATAGGGCGGAGCGTCTCTGGGTTCGCAACCGCACGATAATTCACGTCCAGCTTCCATAAGGCGCGGACGAAGCCGATCGTCCGCCCTGTTCCAGCGAGCTGAAATTTGTCATCGGATGTTTTTGTGAAGTGGACCTCTCCTGTAGCCGCCGTCAGGCCTGACCACCCGAAACGATAACTTGCGCGGAGAGGCCGAAGCTCTGGAAAATCTCCAGGTGGCTCCTTGCTGACCGTCGACTGCCAATTCGCCGCGAGCGAGCCAGAGCAGAACGCGAGAAGCACCACCGCCATGCACTGTCCTAGCCGAAATCTGGCTCGACATGCAACCAGACGTCGAACGAACATTTCCGCAGGTTGCGACCGCTCACAAATCGTTTCCCGGCGATGTGCGCGCCTGCTCTTCACCTGTACGAAAAAATACACGCGAATTTAGCTCGCGTGTATTTTCGAATTGTCGAACTTAAAATTAAGGTTTCGAGGCCCTTGGCGGCGCTGGGGAGGGACTCGCCATCGTTTTCTTCTCGATAGAACTTGTGGCGCGGCCCGGCTTGTTTAGCACTGCGATGATGTCGTTCGTAAAATCGACATTATCGTGTGAGTACATTAAAACAGGGACGCCGTTCAGGCTTACACCGGACTTGTCAAACACCAAATCCATATTGTTAGCTTTCACTTTTTCCATCACTACGTCGGTGATTTCTTTTACGATACCCTCTCGCATACGCATCGCCTGTTCTTGCAGCTGCCGTTCGCGGGTTTGACGGAAGTCGTTGATTTCCCGCTCCATGTTTTTGATGTTGGCAATCTTGTCGTCGCGCTCCTTTGCTTTTTGGCTCTTTGCTTCGGCGCTCAGGGCTGGAGCGTCGAGCTGCTTGTTCAGATTATTGATTTCGTCCAGCGCCTTTTTGTAGGCCTCAGCCCGATCATCATATTCTTTTTTGGCCGAATTTTTGGCGTCATTGATTTTCGTCTCCGCATCCTTGGTCTTGCCATACTCCTTAAACGCGCGCTGCATATCCACGGTTCCAATTTTTAACGTTCCCTGAGCGAAACCCGCAATGGGACCGGCGAGCGTTATAGCGAGCATGGTAGAGAAAAGCTTCTTCATAGGACAGGGTAACGGTGGTGGGAACCGCGTTAGACTGCAACCATTTATATTCGTTCAAAATTGATAACCAACATTGAAGTTGAAGTGCCCGCCGCCGTTGTATCCGTCGCGCTGGAGCGGGTATCCATAATCAAGGCGCAACGGACCAATTGGCAAATCAAGTCGAAGCCCAATGCCGATGTCCGATGCGATATGATTGAACCCAAAGGACCATGAATCGCTATTGACGAAACCGGTGTCATAAAAGATTGCGCCCCGTGCCTTCTCGATAATCGGAAACGTAAATTCCACCGTCGCTCGGGCCATTGAGTTGCCGCCGAGTGGTTCGCCGTTGTGATCCTGCGGGCCGACTTCACGAAACGGAAAACCGCGCAAATTATTTGAGCCACCCAGAAAGAGCCGCTCAAAAATTGGAACCTGGTCGCTGCTCCCTGAAATCTGGTTGCCGCTCCCCCACGTGCTAACGGTCGCGATTTCGCCGTTGATCAAGAGGATCGTGTCCCACCAAAAATGGAAATATTGCGACCCCTCGAGGTCGAGTCCATATATCTGGGCATCGCCTCCGAGAAAACCCCCCGCAACACGAGGCGCGAAAGTGACCCGCTGACCACGCCGAGTAAGCAGGGGATTATCACGCCGGTCAAATACAACACTGCTAAAGATTTCGCTCTCCACAGTGGAACCCTTTTGCGACTGGATCTGCTCGGATGCGCTTGGGTCTACATTGAAAATATCAACGTCCTGCAGACGATAGCCCAGCGTCGCGTAAATAAACGCGTTGATCGGTTTGCGCAGCTCGATCGCAAACCCGTAATTGCGCTGGTCGTACTGCGCGCTCAAGTAGTTTGCCTCGTCATAAAAAAGCTGACCGCTCAGCGCCAATCGTCGATCGAGGAAATAAGGTTCAGTCAACACGAGAATGAAGTCCTTTCGTTGCGTGCCATACTGGATGCGCAACCTGAACTTTTGGCCCGCGCCTGTAAAGCCCGGCCAGTTGAACAAATCGAAATTGCCTTGCGTGAGTTCCGCGAAGCCGACCAGCTTGTCGATCGTGCTGAATCCACCACCAAAGGTGAGCGAACCAGTCCGTTTCTCTTGCACCAGAATGGTGAGATCTTTACGGCCCGGTATCTCCGTATCTTCCGGGTAAGTTTCGACCTTTGCAAAATAACCGAGGTTCTCCAGGCGCTTTTTGGTCGTGTCCACACGAACCGTGTTGAAGACATCTCCCGGCGCAACCAGAACCTCGCGACGAATCACCTTGTCCTTGGTGCGTGTGTTACCGGCAATATTGATCCGGTTCACAAACGAGCGGTCGCCCTCCTCGATCTTATAATGCACATCGATCCGGGCAGGACCGGCAGGGGTGCCTTCGGGCAAAACCACCAGATCGACATAACCGCCGCTCCCGTAAGCGTCGGCAACTGCTTTCGCATCATCGCGGAGCTGTTTTGGCGAATAGACGCTGCCCTCCTTCATTTTTAACAGCGCGCGAATCTTTTCTTCCGAGGTCGCGTGGTAACCCGAAATCGTCAACTTGCCCACGTGATATTGCGGACCTTCCGCAATCACGATGGTGAGAATCAGTGGGCCTTTCGTGGTGCGCTCCTTCCGCACGTCCTTGATTTCCACATCGATATAGCCGTGGTTTTGATACCACTCGCGGATTTTGTCCAAATCCTGTTGCAACTGCACTTCGTCCAGCCGCCCGGACTTATCGAGGAAGTACACGAGCGTTTTGCCCCGCGTCTTCATCTGTTTGCGCAACACTTTCTCGCTAAAATGCTGGTTTCCCTCGAAATGGACCTGGCGGACCGCCCCTTTCACTCCTTCGTTGACAGTGAAAACAACACGCGCCGTGCCGCGTTTCTCATCGATTGGATCGACGCGAAATTGAACGCTGACGTCGTTGTAGCCTCGTCCCTGATAAACTTCGATAATTTTTTGGCGCGCTTCCTCCAGTTGCTGTTCGTTTACCGGCTGGTTGAGTTTCAATTTGATTTCTTTGCGCAGTCTTTTCGCTTTGACCTGTTCGGCTCCATCGATTTCGATTTCGCGCACGATCGAGCGCGTCTGGACGGCAACGATCACCTTCACGCCGTCGCCTTCCGGCTGGGCAAAGATGCGAACGTTCAGAACGGAGCCGGTCTTGTATAGGGCCTCAATATCCTGCTCGACTATTTGATCGGAATACGGCTGGCCCACCTTGGTTCGCATTTGCGCTAGGATTCGTTCCTTGCTCACGGTCCCAGGCCCCGTGTACTGCACGTCGATGGACTTGATGATTGGAGGCCCCTGAGGCGCTTGGGGGTTCTGTGCTCGGGCCGATATCGCGCCAAGCAGTGCGCAAATGAACGCGACCTGAATTGCTAACGGTCGGGGGCGCATCCATCGGGAAAAATGTCTCATAGGTTAAGAGCTGCAGTCCCACGCAAACGGAACCCCCGCAGGACAGGCGGCTATATCGGAAAGAACAGAGCAATCGTCAAGACTAGATTTTCCGTGAAAGCACGCGGTTTGTTCCACAGACGGCTTCGTCGCAATTCTCAGTTCAAAAGCTCGTACCAATTATTTCGCCGGCGCGGTTCATAGCCGGCATCGCAAATGAGCGATTCAATCTCTTCCGCGTTTAGCCGAAATGTTGTCCCGGCGCTGCTCACGACATTTTCCTCCATCATGACCGAGCCGAAATCGTTCGCGCCATATTTCAGGGCGACCTGGCCGATCCCCGGCCCTTGCGTCACCCACGAGCTTTGCACGTTGTCGATGTTATCTAGGAAAATCCGAGCGAGCGCTTGCGTCCGCAAATATTCCACCGCGCCAGTTGGGCGTTTTACCTTCAGAACGGTATGCTGCGGTTGAAACGTCCAGCAGATGAACGCGGTGAATCCCCCGCTGCGCTCCTGCTGATCACGAATACGCTGCAGATGCTCGATCCTGTCTTCAACCGTTTCCACGTGACCGAACATCATTGTGGCACTTGATCTCAACCCGAGCTCGTGCGCGACTTGCATCACGTCCAGCCATTGATCGCTGTTGATTTTCAGCGGCGAAATTTTTTGGCGCACGTGATCAACCAGAATCTCGCCGCCGCCGCCCGGAATTGAGCCAAGCCCCGCGTTTTTAAATTCCGAGATCACTTCGCGCAAGGGCATCCGGAACGTTTCCGCAAAGTGTTGGAATTCCGGCGGACTAAATCCATGGATGTTGATGTGCGGATATTTCTCCCGGATGTGATGCAAAAGATCGACATACCACTGGAACGGCAGTTTCGGATGATGTCCACCCTGCATCAGGATTTGAACCCCGTCCGCAGCCGACAGTTCATCGAGCTTCTGATCGATCTGCTCGAACGAAAGGACATAATGATCTTCATCTTTTTGGGTTCGATAAAACGCGCAGAATTTGCAGTAGACGTTGCAGACATTCGTGTAATTGATGTTTCGATCGACAATGTAAGTGACGATCACGCGGCCGCGCCCGCTGTAGCTTTTCGACTTTGCCAGGTCCCGCCGCGCATTCGCCAGCGCCCCCAATTCCTCTAGCGGGAACCGATAGAGTTGCAGCGCTTCGTCCGAAGAAATCCGTTCGCCTGCGAGAACTTTTTTCGTCAACGCATCTCGATTTAGGGAAACCATCGCCGGCCATTTTAAATGACGCCGTGGCTCATTGCACGTAGATCATTCTGATGGAGCATCGAGTAGCAATTGTGGGCGCTGGCGTGTCGGGACTTACTTGCGGTGTCCTTTTTGCCGAACACGGATATCGGACGGCGATTTTTGCGAAAGAAACCGGTCAACAAACAATCTCTGGAGCCGCCGCGGCGCTTTGGTTCCCGTATGATGCCGAACCGGCCGAAAAAGTGATCCCGTGGGCGCTCCAGACCTACAAAGTTCTTGTCGATCTTATCTGCCACCCTATGCACTCGCCGGGGCGAGCCAAACCCTCGCACGGCGGCGTTTCGATGATCGAATTACGCCAATTTTCCAGGACCAGTGAGATTCAAATTCCCGATTGGGCGATCCCGCTTGGCGCGCGTCGTCTTCCTTCTGTAGCAACCAGCGTGCGTCTGGTTCAAGACTGCGCACAGCGCGGTGGTTACAGTTCTGCATTCAAAAGCGGCTTCGCGCTCAAGGTTCCATTAATGGACACGACGATCTATCTCGATTATCTCGCAAACCGTCTTCTCGACGTTGGCGGCGAGATCCATGGCAACGCCCGGTTCGAGAAACTGGAGGAGGTCGATCTCAACTTCGATCTCGTGATCAATTGCGCGGGCATCGGCGCACGCGAGCTCGTTCAAGATATCGATCTTGAACCACATCGCGGCCAGGTCGCGATCGTCCCAAAGATCGATAATCTCTCCTGCGCGATTGTCTGCGATGATCTGCCGCTCATGTACGCAATCCCTCGCACGAACGATTGCGTTTACGGCGGCACGAACGACATCAGCGACAATCTCGATGCCGATCCAATAGCGACTGCGTGCATTCTCGACGAATGCAGTCGTGTGCTGAAGATCGACAATCCGCCCGTTCTGGCCGAACGCGTTGGCCTGCGTCCATTTCGCAAGTCAGGCGTTCGCCTCGAATGCGATCGCCTGCGCGATGGGAGAACTGTCATTCACAACTATGGCCACGGCGGTTCGGGCTTCACTCTGTCTTGGGGTTGCGCGGAAGAAGTTTTCGCCCTCGGCGGTTTGCTTGGGTAGCGCACGCGTCTCGCGTGCTGGTTGCGCCGTCTCGCCGTAACAGCCTTTTCATGGTCGCTTCATGAGCCAGGGCGATCACGTTTAGAGAAAGTTCGCGATGGCGGGCCGCCATCCTCAGCACGCGAGACGCGTGCGCTACCTAAGTGAGAGGCTGCGTGCACCCACTACGCTGAAATCGCTTAATTTTACGTCAGCGCGATGGCCTGAAAAGAGCTGACAACGTCGTCGGGGCCTTTTTCAGTGAAGAAGCTTTCGTAATATCCCGGGCCGAGGTCCCAGGAAGGGCCTTTGTAGTAGTCGTCGCGATAAAATCGCCAGACGCCGCTCACTACGATGAGACAACTGATCCGGTCATTCCAGAAATCGCCGACATAATGAAAACTCAGGTTGGTACGCGCGTAAGCCCCGCCAAACCCGGCGTGATCGTAAAGCACGATCTCCGGCAGGCGGATGATTTCTTTGGATGGCTCAACCTTTACCTTCCCAGCGGCGCTCGCGTGATAACTCAGTGGGCCGAGTTTCCATTTCGTGTCGATGATGCAGCCGTTGGTCGGCGACAATTCAGTTTTCGGTATTTGTCTCATAAGCGGCAGATGTTTGTTATCTATCTTGCACCAATCAAACCGGGGCTGTCGAGTAGATTGAACTGCGGATTTCGCGAATTCAACGGATAAAGCGTTCTGTTTGATTTCATCATCTGTGTTATTCGCGTAATCCGCGGCTAAAAATCAAATGATGTGTTCGCGATTATCGGAGCGGAGGCGGATCGTCTTTGTCTGCAAATCGTGAGTCGCACGGATGAAGCGCACGGTTTTACTTTTTGCGCGCATCAAAATGGAATGCGTCGTCGCCTTGGCACCCTGGCCTTTCACGCCCCGCAAGAGTGCGCTGTCGCTGATTCCCGTTGCGCAAAAAATGATGCTTTGCCCGTTGGCGAGATCGTCAGCCGAGAAAACCCGGCTCAAATCTTTTTTGTACCCATCGTCGATTAGCTTCTTTCGTTCCTTTTCATCGCGCGGCCACATTTTGCACTGCATCTCTCCCCCAAGACATTTGATTCCCGCTGCTGCCAGCACCGCTTCGGGCGAACCGCCGATGCCCATGTAAAGATCGACATTACTTTCCGGTAACGACGGCGCCATAGCCGCGGCGATGTCGCCATCGCCAATCATGCGTAAGGATGCGCCCGCGGCGCGAATCTCTTCGACAATCTCTTTGTGCCGCGGCCGATCGAGCATCATCACAACCACGTCCTGCACCCGCTTCTCCAGCGCGCGGGCGACGATCGCGAGCGTTTCGGCGATGGAGCCCTCGAGCTGCAAAGCGTCGCCACGCTTCTGCATGTACTGAATCACACGCGGCCCGTAACATAACTTCATCATGTAAAATGATGGAACATCCCGCAGCGCGACTTTCACGCCTTCCTCGGGGCTGGCCGCGGCGATGCAACTAATCGAGTTCGGCGCGCCTTTGGAAATGTTGGTCGTGCCGTCGATCGGATCGATGGCAATGTCGAACTGCGGCGAACCGGGAATCCAGGTGCCGAGTTGTTCGCCTTTGAAAATACCGGGCGCCTCGTCCTTAATTCCTTCACCGATTACGACCTCGCCGCAGATATTCATCAAATCGAACATGCCTCGCATCGCATCGCACGCAGCCGCGTCGGCTGCTTCCTTATCGCCGCGACCAAGCCAGCGCAACGAATTCAGCGCCGCTGCCTCAGTCGCGCGCACAAAATCGAACTCGATGACGCGCTCAATGTCCTGATAATCCTGTCGATGGAGTCGCGGCATGGCGGAAGAGAAGATTCACACAGTCACGAACGATGACAAGAAAAGCGCGATTGAGGTGAGTGAAAGTGATTTGTGACCGGTGAACGCGTCCGCTTACTTTTCCATTTCGGTGACGTGCCCGGAATGTTCGTGTGCGCTGTGACCATGCAGGGACGGACGAATACGCAGAAAAAATTCAAACGCGTACCCGGGACCGTCTCCATAATAGCGATCGAGAGTGTCCGGGCGGCCGTTGATAGTGAATTGAGAGCCGAGTCCGATATCGAGGCCGTTGCCGTGCGACAAGTCGCGCACGTAACCAACCGTGTAGGCGTTCACGGGAAAGATGCGCGAGTCGGCCGCCGGATTTAGAACGAGCTCCTGACCAGATTTTTGCACGCGCTCCCACCGCAGGTAAACGGTATTCCGCCCGCGCTGATAATTTGACTCGACCAGGAACGACTGCGTTTTCCCTTCGCCAGTGTCGTTGTTTTGGCCCCAGACAAAGCTGTTCGACCAGTTGCTATCGTTTCCGAGCGGGAGGTTATAAATGAGGGACCCAGTCGTGCGATGTCGGTTGATCTGAGGCTCGAGCGCTTCGGGGCTTTTAATGTAACCGTACGAAACTTGCAGCGCCAGATTTTGCGTCGGGTTCCAGGAAATGCGGCCGCTGTAGGAATCGAATTCTGGCTGATCAAAATTGTAGCGGTCTTCGTCCGGCTCACGGCCAGTGAAGATGCTGCCCTCAATTTTTACGTTGCGCCAGACGAGACCTGCGGTTGTGACACCGAACGTGACGTGCGTCGAATCCTGCCAGTGATGGCCGATTGGCGCGTCTGGATCGTCCATTGCCGATGGGCGATGCATGAATGTAGGCGGTCCAAGCGCGGGTTCGCCCGGATAACCAAAATACAAATACGCGCTCAGGCCGGCGTCGAACTTCTGCGAATAGCTAATCGACAATTCATCGAACAAATCGTGCGGATGTTGCCGGTCATGCAGCGGTTGATCGTGCCACGATTCGCCAGTTTGGAATAAAAGCGGATAACCGCGACCGCCTTCTGTCAGCGGATCGAGACTCATCATTAAGCGCCCGCCGATCTGCGCGTTGTCACCGAAGGGGTGGGAATACATTGCCATAATCCAGTTGGGAGCATCGATCCGGTCGTCGCCGCGGCGTGTGCTCACGTTCGTGTAACGCGGGAAAATCGCGCCATGCAGCATCAGCATGTCATCGCCGAACATGAACATTTTGCCATACATTGGAGATGAATCGGGTAGCCAGGACGTGCCGGAACCCTCGCGGCTCATCGGATCGGCAATGTCCACCGAGGAGTGCATCGACATCTGCATATGCGACATGTCGTGCGATTCGTGCCGCTGCATGGCGTGCTTTTGATGCGATTCACCCGGCATCGCTTCGTCGCCGTGATGCTGATGCATTTCGTGTGATTCGCGAACGTTGCTTTTCGGTTTTGTCTTAGTCTCCTCTTTCTTGGGAACCAGCTTCATGCCGCATTTCGGACAGTTGCCCGGATGATTCATCACCACTTCCGGATGCATCGGGCACGTGTACTTTTGTTTTTTCTCTTGCTCGCTTGCCGCGCCGTAGCCGCGCGAAGGCGGATGCTCGTGGAGCGGGCGATTGGGGTCAATCGCCCCTACCTCTGCGCTGAGGCTTATCGCGAGCGCAATTGTGCTGATTGAAATTAAGATCCGTTCCTGCATGTCGCTTGTATGTTTTCTGTAGAGGCAGCCGTGTCGGCTGCGACGGTCTGCGCAAATGCAGGCGGCACGCGTGCCGCTACAGTTGAAGATCCGCGATCGCGGATCGCGATTCGTTAGGCGAGCAAAGGCGGAGCGTGTGTGAGAAGGCTCCGCTGCAAGATTAATTCAGCAAATGAGTACGAGCGGGGCGGTCCGGTGTCCAGAAACAAGGGTGCCAGCGTCGTTTGCGAACAAGCAATGAAGAGCGCGCCCTCACCACGATAAAGATCGGCATTGGAGAATTTCGCGTCGTCGCGGGCCCAGCTTTTTGTGATAACCGGAGCAACCGCACGCAAAATCTTGCAGCATTGCACGTGCGAGGGTTGCTCTTTTTGCTTTGCCGGTTTGGAATGAAACGGGCACTCGTTTTGGGCGGAAGTTTTTGTCGCCACCGCAGCGAACGCGCAGTGATTCGAAATCGCGATCCAGGAACAGATCGCAACCGCGACAACTGCGGCGCGCCCACCTGCATGCATCATGGCTTCAAATCGATGAACCACATCAAAGACTCAAATGTTTTCTTCTGGCGGGTCGATCAGCGGCCCGACCGTGCTCGAGGCGATTCCTTCCGGCGGCATCGTCTCGCTGGGTTCGATTAATTGCCTGCTCGGCTGATCAAACTGAGGTTGCTCCACGCGCGTCGCCAATAGCATCGCTGTGAACAGCAACACGGCTGCAAAATAATATGGCGCGCCAGGCACATAAAACGAATGTCTCGGATCGATGAACCAGGCGAATATTCCCGAGAACAAAAACGGCCCGATGACGAATGCGATGGAGCGCAGGCTTTGGATCGCTCCCTGCAATTCGCCCTGCTCTCGTTCGCTCACGCGATGAGTCATCATTCCCTGCGCCGCGGGGAATGAAATGTTCCACATCGAAATCACCGGGATCGAGGCGATGTAAACTCCGCCGGTTCGAGCCAGACCGGCAATGACCATTCCGACGGCGCCGAAAAACTGGCCGATGTAAAGTGTTCGCCTTTCACCAAGCCATCCGACGATTCGTCCGGTAAGCCCGCCGGAAATCGCCGCCGTAAAGACGCCGACGACCGCAAGCGAAATGCCAATCGTGGTTTGGTTCCAGGCGTAACGATAAATCGCATAGAGCGCCCAGATCACGAAGACCTCGTGCGAGACATAGGCAAGAAATTGGAGCGTGGCGAGCTTCCACAATTCGGAATGCGACCGGAGCAAAACGAGCGAGCCGATCGGGTTGGCACGGCGCAACGTAAATTCTTTGCGGTGTTCGTGGCGCAGCGATTCCGGCACAAAAATGTAACCGTAAAGCCAGTTCGCCAGGCTAAACCCGGCAGCGAACCAGAACGGTAGACGGGGACTGATATCTCCCAGCGGACCGCCAATTCCTGGGCCGAGAATAAAGCCGAGACCGAATGCTACGCCGATCATGCCGAACGCGCCTGCGCGTTTCTCTTTCGGAACGACATCGGCAATGTACGCCATCGCCGTTGGAATACTCGAGGCCGTGATTCCGGAAATGATGCGGCCGACAAATAGCCAGCCGATCGTAGGCGAAAGCGCCATCACGATGTAATCCAGGCCAAGCCCGAGATTCGACAACAAGATTACCGGGCGTCGTCCGAACCGGTCCGACAACACGCCCAGCACCGGCGAAAAGAAAAACTGCATCAGCGCGAACACAGTACCAAAAATGCCAAGCCACGTAGCTGCGCTGGTCGCGTCGCCGCCGAGAAAATTCAGAATGAGCTTGGGCAGAACCGGCGCAATCAAACCGAGCGCCAGCATGTCGAGCATGACCGTGATGAAAATAAAAGCGACTGCCGCTTTGCGTGCTTTCATCGGGAAGATCGCCAACTGTAGAGGCGGCCGTGTCGGCCGCAAAACAGAAATGTCGCAGGCGGCACGCCTGCCACTACAAATTCGTGTTAATCTGTGGCTCGATTCCGATGATACCGCTTTCGTATCGTTCGCCCAAAACCGAAGTGCGCAACAGTAACATCCATGGCCGCGGTTTGTTTGCTACGGCTGATATTGCGAAAGACGAAATCGTCGCCGTGAAAGGCGGTCATATAATTGATCGGAAAACACTGCGTCGCGAGATCACGCCCCGGCTCGGCCCGGTGGAAATTCAGATTGACGACGATTTGTTCATCGCGCCGGTGACCGACGAAGAACGCGAGTTGTCGATGTTATATTCGAATCACTCTTGCGATGCGAATCTCGGCATGCGCGGCGAGATCACATTTGTCGCGATGCGTGATATCCGCGCCGGCGAGGAACTCACGCATGATTGGGCAACAACAGATGACGACGATTATTCCATTGAATGCAACTGCGGAGCGCCCAACTGCCGGAAAATTCTCACCGGCAAAGATTGGCAGCGGCCGGAATTGCAAAAGCGCTATGCCGGATATTTCTCAGCTTATCTCGCAGATAAAATTAAGCGGATGCATAGCCCGATTACAGACTAGAAGTCATGTTAAAACGCTTTGCGCAAGGCGAGCTGCGGCTGGGCCGAATCGAAGCGTTCAGCGACGGCGTGTTCGCGATTGTGGTGACGCTGCTTGTGCTCGAACTCAAAGTTCCAATTCTGCACGATCGCACCATTACGAACGAACTCGGCCATCAACTTGTCGATCTTGCCCCGAAGTTCCTGAGCTGGCTGATCAGTTTCATCATCGTCTGCAAGTTCTGATTGAATCATCACCATTTGCTCAGCTTCGCGCGTCATGCCACCTACGGAATGGTTTGGCTGAACTCCATCTTTCTAATGGGGCAAGCGTTCATTCCCTTTCCGACCGCGTTGATGGGAGAGTATCCGATGAATCCATTGGCTGTAAGCCTGTTCGGAATAGTCATGGCCGTGAACACTCTGCTCTTTATCGCATTGCAATCGTACATTATGCGAAACTTGATCAGGCCCGGGCTGGTTGACGCGCGAGTTCCGCATCTTACGCAGAAGTCTCTTATCGGCGTTATTTCCTATCTGCTCGGCGTCACCGCGACCTTGTTCAAAGTGCCCATCGCGTTCGTGCTCTACGCACTCACGCCGCTATTTTTCATCACGCCGCCGCAGGCGCGTCCCAATAGGGGCACGACTGAGCATGTCCCTCCAACTCAATAGCGATAATGCTCTGACTTATACGGGCCGTCGATAGGCACGCCGAGGTAGTCGGCTTGTTCTTGGGAGAGCTTCGTGAGCTTGACGCCGATTTTTTCCAAGTGCAGGCGCGCGACTTCTTCGTCGAGTTTCTTCGGCAAGACGTAAACGCCAACTTTGTAAGTGTCGCGGTTCTTCCACAGATCGAGCTGCGCCAGGACTTGGTTGGAAAATGAGTTCGACATGACGAAGCTCGGGTGACCGGTGGCGCATCCAAGATTTACGAGCCGGCCTTCGGCGAGCAGGAAAATTTCGTGGCCGTCGGGGAATGTGTATTTATCTACCTGCGGTTTGATGTTCGTTTTCTTAACGCCTTTCGCCGTATTTAGCGCGTCCACCTGAATCTCATTGTCGAAATGTCCGATGTTAGCGACGATCGCCTGATCTTTCATCCGCTGCATGTGCTCGAGAGTGATGATGTCGATGTTCCCGGTGGCGGTGATGTAGATATCACCCCGGCTGAGCGTCGCTTCGACTGTTGCGACTTCGTAACCTTCCATCGCGGCTTGCAATGCGTTGATCGGGTCGATCTCGGCAATGACGACGCGCGCGCCCTGGCCGCGCAATGATTGCGCGCAACCCTTGCCGACATCGCCGTAGCCGCACAAAACCGCGACTTTGCCGCCGAGCATAACATCCAAAGCGCGATTTAACCCATCAACCAGTGAATGGCGGCAGCCGTAGAGATTATCGAACTTCGATTTCGTCACGGAGTCATTGACGTTGATCGCTGGAACGAGCAGCCGATTTTCCTGATGCATTTTGTAAAGGCGATGCACGCCGGTGGTCGTCTCTTCCGAAACGCCGCGCCAATTCTTTACTATCTCATGCCAGCGGTACGGATTCTCGCGCTGGATTTCGAGCAACAGATTTTTGATGACCTGCTCTTCTTTGTTCGCCGATTTCGCCTTCGCCCAATCGCTGCCTTCCTCGAGTTCGTAACCTTTGTGGATGAGCAAGGTCGCGTCGCCGCCGTCATCGACAACGAGTTGCGGACCTTTGCCCTCGGGATGCGAGATCGCTTGATAAGTGCACCACCAATAATCTTCGAGGCTCTCACCTTTCCATGCGAACACTGAGACGCCGGACTTCGCGATCGCTGCCGCAGCATGATCTTGCGTTGAGAAAATATTGCAGCTCGCCCAACGCACACTCGCGCCAAGATTGACCAGGGTTTCGATCAAGACCGCTGTTTGGATCGTCATGTGCAGCGACCCGGTCACGCGCACGCCTTTTAATGGGCTTCCCGGTGCGTATTTTTCGCGGATTGCCATCAAACCCGGCATTTCCTTTTCCGCGATGGAAATTTCCTTCCTTCCAAAATCGGCAAGTGAAATGTCGGCGACTTTGTAGTCCTGTTTTGTCTTTTGTTCGGTCGTTGTAGTGCTCATAAAAGTTCAGGTTCCTACCTTGCGGCCACGCCTAGCGCGTCCGCTTTGTCGGTCCGCTCCCACGTGAGCGCGTCGAGATCATCCACACGTCCAAAATGGCCATAGTTGGTTGTCTTGCGATAAATCGGCCGCAGCAGATCCAGCTGTTTGATGATCTCGGCCGGCTTGAAATTGAAAACTTCCCAGATTGCGCGCTCCAACTTTTCCTCATCCACCTTGCCGGTACAGAAAGTATCGACGCTAACGCTAACCGGCTCGGGGTGACCGATGGCATAAGCGAATTGGACTTCGCATCGGTCCGCGAGCCCTGCCGCGACAACGTTCTTTGCGATCCAACGCCCCATGTAGGCCGCGCTCCGATCGACTTTGCTCGGATCCTTTCCAGAAAATGCCCCGCCGCCGTGCCGACCCATTCCGCCATAGGTATCGCAGATTATCTTGCGACCCGTTATACCCGCGTCGCCTTCCGGACCGCCAATGACGAACCGGCCCGTCGGATTGATTAAGAATGTCGTCTTCTCATCCAGCCATTCCGGCGGCATCACTTTCTTGATGAGAAGTTCGGTCAGAGTTTCGCGGACTTCTTTTTGTTTCACGTCGGCGGCATGTTGTGAAGAAACGACCACGGTCGTGGCTCGAACAGGTTTATAGCCATCATATTCGATCGAGACCTGCGTCTTGGCGTCGGGGCGCAGCCAGAGAACTTCGCCTGATTTGCGCAATCGCATCAGCTCACGTCCGAGTTTGTGCGCGAACGATATGGGCGCCGGCATCAGCTCGGGGGTTTCATTACAGGCAAAACCGAACATCAAGCCTTGATCGCCAGCGCCCTGTTCTGCGGTGGCCTTCCCATCGGCTGCTACTTGGTCGACCCCTTGCTTTATGTCGCGCGATTGCTCGCTCATTTCACAGATCACCCGGCACGTGTCGGCGTGAAAAATGCAGTCGCCATTCACATAACCAATATTGCGAACCGCCTCACGGACTCGCTCTTCGAAATCAAATTTCGCGTTGCTGGTGATCTCGCCTGCGAGCACGACCAGGTTGCCCTTCGCGAGGGTTTCGCAAGCAACGCGGCTCAGCGGATCCTGCTCGAGACAGGCGTCGAGAATGTAATCGCTGATTGTATCGCAAACCTTGTCGGGATGCCCTTCGGTGACCGATTCAGAGGAAAAAATGTAACGACGGGACATGGTAAAAGGTGATTCGTTAAAAAGGTTACAACGTTAAAGCGGATTAGCTGTGCGATTTCATGGGTCAACCGTTGTAACGATGTAACATTTTAGCAATGTAACGTTATCAGACAACATATTGACCAATCATGATACGTCGATATATCGTAGGCCAGTACCATGGCGTCAACCATTAATTTGCTCCGATTGCTGGCAGACCCGACCCGTTTGCGTCTGCTCCTTCTTCTCGAGCAGGAAGAGCTTTCAGTGGCTGAGTTGCAGCAAATTCTTGGCATGGGCCAGTCGCGCATCTCCAGTCATCTCGCCCAATTGAAACGCGCGGGCGTCGTGGAAGATCGACGGGTCGGGAAAAATGTTTACTACGGCGCAAACCACCATGGACAGGATTCACAGCGGGCGCGCGTCGCGGAGTTAACCCGCGCGTTCGCGCGCGAACTGCCGGAAACGTCGCGCGATCGCACGGGTCTCAAGCTCGTTCTGCATAAACGTCAGGACAAAGCGCGAAAATACTTCGACGAACTCGCCGGCAAGTTTGGCCGAAGTTATGTGCCTGGCCGGTCATGGAAAGCGCTGGCACACACGCTCATCATCTTGCTCCCGCCGTTGACGGTGGCCGACCTGGGGGCCGGCGAAGGAACGCTTTCGCAGTTGCTGGCTAAAAACGCGCGCAAAGTCATCGCCGTCGATAATTCCCCGAAGATGGTCGAGTTCGGATCGCAGCTCGCAAGAAAGCACGGATTCAAGAACCTCGAATACCGGCTTGGCGATATCGAAGATCCGCCGATTACGAAAAACAGTGTCGATCTTGCGATTCTAAGCCAGGCGTTACATCACGCCGTTCATCCGCAGCGGGCCATCGCCGCGGCGCACCGCATTTTGAAACGTGGGGGCCGATTAGTGATTCTCGATCTTTTAAGCCACCGGTTCGAACGGGCGCGCGAATTATATGCTGACCACTGGCTCGGATTTAGCGAAGTCCAATTGCACCAATTTCTCGAGAAGAGCGGCTTCCGAGAAATTGAAGTGAGTGTTGTCGCACGCGAGAAACAGAGCCCGCATTTTCAAACTGTCTTCGCCACTGGCGTAAAGTGAACGCCGCCGTTCATTTTCGTGTCTATACTTTCGCCGTTGAACCATAGTCGAGAAAATCCCGAATCTCTTGTTATGAGCGGCTTCTTCGAGGAAGTGAAGCGGCGCAAGGTGTACCGCGTGGCGGCAGCCTATGTCATTGCTGCTGGGGGTATTATACAACTGGCCTCGGCCGCGTTTCCTGCGTGGGAATTGCCAAACTGGGCGCTGCGCTTCGTGATCGTCCTGTTGCTCCTCGGCTTTCCCATTGCGCTCATGCTTGCCTGGGCATACGACATCACGGCGCAAGGCGTGCGGGCAACGCCGACGATTGCAGGACCGCAAACGCACCGCAGTCGCAATGTGATCATGCTTGTCGCAACCGGGGTGATCATTTCCGCGGCCGCAGGGTTCTTTCTCCTGCCTCGCGTCTCCGCTCACAAGATCGACAAGTCGATAGCGGTGCTGCCATTTGAAAATCTGAGCGACGAAAAAGGGAACGCCTATTTTGCCGATGGCATTCAGGACGACGTGCTCACGAATCTATCCAAGATCGGCGACCTGAAAGTGATTTCACGCACGTCAGTGATGTCATATCGGGGGAAGGCATCCAACGTCCGTGAAATCGGGAAAGCGCTGGGCGTCTCTACGATCTTGGAGGGAAGCGTTCGCCGCATCGGCAATCGGGTCCGCGTAAACGTTCAATTGATCAATGCCTCCAATGACGAGCACATG
>Ga0066676_10000287_pt1 | contig 17207 bp, 10 predicted proteins | sample GraSoiAngelo_125_FD_62293 | JGI IMG/M metagenome (GOLD analysis project Ga0066676, IMG submission 62293) | Grasslands soil microbial communities from the Angelo Coastal Reserve, California, USA - 14_0927_05_40cm | ecosystem: Environmental > Terrestrial > Soil > Grasslands | place: USA...
GAAAACATGAATCGGACATCCATACAGAGGTTCTTGCTGGTTTTCGCGGCGATGACTCTTGCCGCTGCCCCATCGTTTGCACAGAAGCAGACGCCACCCGCCGGAGGTCCGCCGAAGGCATTTACGTTGCCCGCGCACGAGAGTTACACCCTGCCGAACGGATTCCAGGTGACGCTGGTGCCGTACGGGGCGATTCCAAAAGTTACGGCGAGCCTGGTGGTGCGAGCCGGAAGCGCGAACCAGGCGGCGGAACAATACGGGGTGGCATCGATCCTGGGAAATTTGCTGAAGGAAGGTACTGCCACGCGAAGCGCCAAGCAGCTCGCGGAGGAATTCGCGCAGATGGGCGGCGACTTGAACGTGGGCGTTGGCGAGGATGAGAGTTCCTTCACGACAGACGTGCTGAGCGAATTCGGTCCGGAGGCGGTGAAGCTGCTGGCTGATGTTGCACAACATCCGCTGCTGCCGGAATCCGAGCTCGCTCGGCTGAAGAACGATGCAGTGCGGCAGGTGACGATTGCGCGGTCGATCCCGCAGCAAATCGCAAACGAACGATTCCGCAAGATACTCTATCCGGATCATCCTTACGGGCGCGTTCTGCCCACGCCTGAGGACATCCAGAAACAGAGTATCGAGAATGCCAGGGCGTTCTATCAAGGAAATTTCGTCGCGGCGCGGGCGCATCTTTATGTTGCAGGGCGGTTTGACAGCGCAGCGGTGAAGAAGGCGATTGCCGAAAGCTTCGCAGGCTGGGCAAAGGGCGCGCCAGCGGCGAACGCGCCGCCGAAGGCACAGGCAAAGCACTTGCTGGACGTGACGGACCGGCCGGGTGCGGCGCAATCGACGATCTATGTGGGACTGCCAGTGCCTCCGGCAAACAGCCCGGACAATATTCCCCTGAGCGTGATGAACACCTTGCTGGGAGGATCATTTGGGTCGCGCATTACCTCGAACATCCGCGAGCAGAAGGGCTACACATACTCGCCGAGCAGCCAGATTTCGCGGCGTTTGCACGACGCGTACTGGGTGGAAACGGCGGATGTGACGACGGCGGCGACCGGGCCTTCGCTGAAGGAAATTTTCGGCGAGGTGGAGCGATTGCAGAAAGAAGCGCCAGGCGCGGCGGAATTGCAGGGCATCCAGAGTTATCTGTCGGGCCTCTTCGTGATTCAGAATTCTACGCGCGGAGCGTTGATCGGACAGCTTCGTTACGTAGACCTGCAGGGGCTGGGCGAAGGATACCTGAAAACCTACGTGCAGAAAGTCAACGCTGTCACGCCAGCCGACGTGCAGCGCATGACCGCGCAGTACATCAAGCCGGAGCAAATGACGATCGTGGTGGTGGGAGACAAAGCGAAAATTAGCGAACAACTAGCGCCTTACGCAACGACGAGCGATTCGAACAAATAGACAGCCTGAACAGTTCAGGATTTCGGGGTATGACGGCGGGGATTAGCCGCAGCGGCGGCTCGTCTAACCCTGCGAGCCTTTTCCGCATAGAGATCGTGGTCCGCTTCCGAGAGCAATTTTTCGATGCGCTCGCCGTCGCCGCAGTACGTGGAAATGCCAATGCTCGCAGAAAGGACCGGCTGTTCCGTGTCGCTAGCAAGGACTTCGCGGATGCGGTTGGCGACACGACGCGCTTCGTCCTCCTGAGACTCTGGAAGAACCAGGGCGAATTCGTCGCCGCCATATCGCGCGGCGGTATCGACTGCCCGGCAGTGGATGCGGAGGGCATCGGCAAGACGGCAGATGGCGCGGCTGCCGACGAGATGGCCAAAGTTATCGTTGATTTTTTTCAGGCCATCGAGATCAAGCAGCAAAACAGAGAACGGCCGACCGTTGCGATCGGTGCGGTCAGTCTCGGCTTCCAGGACGTCGAGCAGGCGGCGGTAGTTAGCGAGTCCGGTGAGCGGATCACTCACGGCAAGATGGCGCACCTGTTCAAAGAGCCGCGCATTGTCGAGAAGGGCTCCGCACAGCGCGACGGTGTAGCCCAAAACCATGAGCGCCTGTGCGAAGACAAACGGAGCGTCCAGCAAGCGCGTGGATTGGGCTGCGGAAAGCTGAGCGGCCAGATTCAGCCAGGTGGCAGCATAGATCGTGCGATCGAAAGAGGAATCCTCGACGGACAAGCGGCGACGGAACCAGATGAGGCTCACAAGGAAAATCGCGCCGGGCAGCAATTGCTCCGGATACGGGAAAAAGGCACTGGGATGGTGAGAAACTTCCGGCGGCAGGCGGCGAAGGGCGGCGGAGACAACATAAGTGAGAGCAACTACAGTGAGCAAAGCGCCGGCGATTTCACGACGTGGATGACGCGAACGCGGCAGGAAGTGCTCGACGAGAAGCGCCACCACGAGCAGAAGCGCCAGAGCCAGGCGGCCAAGCCACCAGGCGAGAGGCGCCCAGAGCAGGCGAAAAGGAGCTTCTGGAAAAATTTGAAAAAAGAGAATGCTGGTGGCGGTTAGTACAGCACCGGAGAGAAGAAATCCAGCGCCGAGTATCAGCGAGATGCGGTCCTGAGTCCCCTGGAAACGGACCAGGGTAACAGCGGCGAAAACAAAGGCAAGAAGAGCGCCAATGACCTGCAGGTAGCCTTGAAGAATGGCATCCGGCTGAAGAGCAATGCGACGAAGCCAGTAAGCAGCTAGAACCACTAAAAGAAAGGCACTGACATGCGCCAAGAAGACCTTGGCGTTGCTGCGACGGTGTGTGAGAGGGGCCTCCCCCATAGGGGTATTCGCAACTTTCCTTTGTTTTCGCGACTGAGCGTCTACTTAATTAGACTACGCAGGAGGTTTCGCCGTTGCCGAGATTCGAGGATGGGGTTAGACAAAAGATAACGTTCTGTGGAAAATTTACGCCCTGTACGAAAGGACAGGACAAAATGCGCAGGCGCAATTCAAGTTGGAAGTTTGGGCGGACAAGGAAGCTTTTGCAGTTGCGCGGCGCGGTTGGATTGCGCACACTATTGAACATTGAAACGATTGAATAAGGCCGAATGAACATGCGAGGCAGGCCAAACGATTGCAAGAGTCTGCTTGCGCCACATGCATGTTACAGTGACGCCGCATTCGAACGATAGTTCCCCAGGAAAAGGAGAATTGCGTGAGCGAGGAAGGCACGGCGAGTTCCGCGCCATGTCTGCGGCGCACTCTGACGCTCTGGGACCTGATTCTGTACGGCGTGATTGTGATTCAGCCGGTGGCGCCAATGTCCTCGTTCGGCGCGCTCAGCGATCGCGGTCATGGCCACGTGGTCACAGCCATTCTCATTGCCATGGTGGGCATGCTGTTCACGGGGATCAGCTACGGACGCATGGCACGCGCCTATCCGAGTGCTGGTTCTGCCTTCACGTATGTGGCCCAGGAAATTCATCCCGCCGCAGGATACGTTACGGGGTGGAGCATGGTGATGGACTACATGCTCAATCCACTTATCTGCACGATCTGGTGCGCGCAGCAGGCCCATGACTTTGCCCCCGGCCTTCCGGTATGGGGATGGCAGATTTTCTTTGCGAGTATTTTTACTCTGCTGAACATCCGCGGCGTTAAGACGTCGGCGCGGGTAAACGCGGGGATGGCTGCGGCAATGAGCGCTGTAATCGTAATCGTATTCGTCGCGGCGGCTCGCTACATACTTGGCCACCCACATAACGACCCCATGTTCTTTGCGCGCCCGTTCTACGATCCGCAAACATTCACTTACGCGCGACTCTTTGGCTGCACATCGATTGCCGTCCTGACGTACATAGGCTTCGATGGCATTTCCACGCTCTCCGAGGAGGCTGAAAATCCGCGGCGAAACATCATGCTGGCGACGGTGCTGACGTGCGTGGTGATCGGCCTGCTCTCAGCACTGGAAGTGTATGTCGCGCAACTGATCTGGCCGGTCTCCGAACCGTTTCAAAATCCGGATACGGCTTATGTCTTCGTTGCCGCACGCGCGTGGCTGCCACTTTTTAAGATTGTGGGAATTACGTTGATTGTCGCGAACTTTGGATCGGGCTTGGGTGCGCAGCTTGGAGCTGCACGGCTACTCTACGGAATGGGCCGGAGCAATGCTCTTCCAAAATCGTTTTTCGGTGCCGTGGATCCGAAACATCACATCCCGCGAAACAGCGTCCTCTTTGTAGGTGCAATTGCTCTCGTCGGCTCCTTTTTCCTCACCTACGAGCGGGGATTGAATCTCTTGAACTTTGGCGCATTGATCGCGTTCATGGGCGTGAACGTGGCGGCCTTGCTGCGCTACTACGTTCGCAATCCGGAAAAGCAATTGGGCAATCTGATCCCGCCAATTTTCGGTTTCTTAATCTGCTTTGGCCTGTGGCTAAGCCTCGATCACATGGCACAGATTATCGGGGCCATCTGGATGACCGCGGGAATTGCGTTCGGAGTGTGGAAAACGCGCGGGTTCCGGGAACAGCTCTCTTTTGAAGTACCTGTGGAATAACGACTCGGCGAGGAAAGGGCGTTTGCATATCGGTGGCTCAGGACAGATGATGATGCAATCGGAGAACCCCGTCTTGGTGAAACGTCATAGCGGAAAGAACCAAACCATCACGATGCGGGATGTCGCGAATTCCAGCGGCTTCTCACCGGCGACGGTTTCCATTGTGCTGAACAATGCGCCGTTGGCCCGGTACATCGCACCAACCACAAAAAAACGAATTGAAGAAGTGGCCAAGAAACTCGGCTACCGGCCAAATGCGATGGCACGTTTTCTTCGCAGCAAACGAAGCCATAGCGTCGGAGTGATGTTCTTCGATATCACGGACCCTTTTTGCACGCCGGTTTTGCGGGGCATCGAGAACGCGCTTTATCAATCATCGTATGTCCCGATTTTCGCCGACGCCCACAACCAGAGAAACCGGTTCGAACGGTACCTGGAAATGCTGCTGGAGCATCACGTCGAGGCGTTGATCGTGGTAGCCAATTGGCTCTTCGTGGACATCCAACTGCTCGCGGACCTCAGCAAGCGAAACATCACGGCGGCGACCATCGGGTGGGAGATGCCCGGCAACGACGTCAGCTCGGTGATGGTGGACAACGAAGCGGGAGGGCGGCTCGCGCTAGAGCATCTTCACCACTTGGGGCATCGCAAGATCGCGTTCATCCGCGGGCCTAAAATGTTGATTGACAGTGCACCGCGCTGGAAAGGCATCCAGAAATTCGCGCACTCGGCCGGACTGGAGATCGATCCGGCACTGGTGCTGCAACTGCCGGATTCGTTCGACCCCAATTCCGGCTTCGAAGGCGGATACCGGTTCACCGAAGAATTGCTGCAGAGAAAAAAACGCTTCACGGCTTTGATGGCCTTCGACGACTTGACGGCCCTCGGCGCGATTCGAGCGCTGACGAAAGCGGGCGTGAAAGTGCCGGAGAACTGTTCAGTCGTAGGTTTTGATGACGTGCCGCTATCTTCGTTGTCCGCACCGTCATTGACAACGGTCAGGCAGCCGCTGGAAGCGATGGGAAATCTGGCCGTGAATATCGTTATGGAAGGCGTCAACGCCGGGCTCGAGAAACGCGACTGGAGCATTTCGCGCCACAAGATGAACCCGGAACTGGTGATCCGCGATTCCACGCAAGCGGCGGTTCTGAGCAGTTCTGACGATTGAAGATTACGTCCCTTCAACGTCAAAATCACTTCGCCCGGGCAGAATTGCGCATGACAACGATCTAAGTCATAAAAAGAGAGCGGACTGAATGGTCCGCTCTCTTTTGTTTCTACGCTGAATTGATTCAACTGCTCATTTCGCTGCTGGCAAAAAAGCCTGGGAAGCCACCAAAAATTCAACGTAAGGCAGCTCGGTTGCAACGCGGACACGCTCGAAGCGTCCTTTCGCACTCCCACTGGCTTTGAACGTCAGAAGGTACTGGTTGCTGAGATGCGTGGAGAGCTCATCAAAATAGGGCTTGAGCGTGACGGGAGCACCAGTACCAAGGTAAAAGGATTCGGCGCCCGTTTCGTCGGATAGCTGGCTGAGATTCGATTGCGCTCGGTTGGCGATGAAGAATCCGCGCCCACGGTGCCCCGCATCCGGAGCATAGATTGTCCAAACGTTGATATTTTGCTTTTGCGCGCGGCTGATAGTGGAATCGAGATCCGGGCTCCTAAAGTCAAAACCGCCGCGAAAATAATCGATGCCGGAAGAGATCAAGAGGATGGAGCGCCTATCCGCGGAAGCGGGCCAACGCTTCATCAGGTCCAGAAGCGTGAGATAGGGGCTTGAGAACGCCCCCCCGCCGCCGAGCGGGATGCGCAGCGCTTTAGTCGCAAGTTCGTGGTCATTAGTAAAATCCTGGACGAGCATGGCCGTGCCATTGCGCGCATAGGACACAGAAACATAAGTGGTGTCAGGCTGGCTGGTGAGAAACGCCTTCAGATCGTTCCACTGATTGGCGATGCTCGCGGCCAGCGAATCGTCAATTAGAACGGCTAGATATAGTTTTCCGCCGTGCTTCCAGTCGGCAATTTGGGTGCGCTCTTTGTTTAGGTAAAGCTGGACATCGTCTTTAGTAACGAGCGGCGGACTGGTGTCTTTCTTACCGACGGCGGTTACCGTCATGCTGACGGTTCCCGGTGCGGCGGCGGTGACATTTGTAACAAATAGTCCGGATACCACGACGAATGCCCCGATCATCCCGGCGATACGGTTGGACTTTATTTTCTTGATCATTGTTTTTTCCTCTTACCTATCCCCTTACTCTTAGATGCAACAATCGGCCCGGCGGACGTATAAGGAGCCGATTCCCGGTTGAGCGCGAGCAAGGCGTTTGCTGTTACAGGTGATGGGAGCCATTTGCGTGAAGCACGGCGCGGCAATTGCGTAGTATGCTGCTGCGTCTGCAAAGAGGACCGGCGCGGTGAAAAACTACATTGGAGCAATCGACCAAGGCACGACCAGCACGCGATTCATGGTTTTTGATCAGTCGGCGCGTATCGCGGCCGTGGCGCAAAAAGAGCACGAACAGATCTTTTCGAAGCCGGGCTGGGTGGAGCACGATCCGCTGGAAATTCAGCGGCGCACGGAAGAAGTGATTGCCTCGGCCCTGGAGCAGAGAGGGTTGCGCGCTGCGGATTTGGCCGCGATCGGAATCACCAATCAGCGGGAAACCACGGTCCTGTGGGAGCGCAAAACCGGCAAGCCGGTTGCCAATGCGATTGTTTGGCAGGACACGCGGGTTACGGAAGATGTCGGGCGCTTTGCCAGCAACGGCGGACAAGACCGTTTCCGGCCCCAGACGGGATTGCCGCTGAGCACGTACTTCAGCAGTTTGAAGTTGCGCTGGCTGCTCGAAAATGTTCCGGAGGCGCGGGAAAAGGCAACCGCGGGCGAGTTGCTGTTCGGAAATATCGATACGTTTCTCCTCTGGAACTTAACAGGAGGCCCACAAGGCGGCGTGCACGTGACAGACGTGACCAACGCGAGTCGAACGCAACTCCTGAATTTGTTAACACTGGATTGGGACGAAAAGTTGCTCGCGGCGTTTGACATTCCGCGTGCGGTACTGCCGAAGGTGCGTTCGAGCAGCGAAGTCTATGGGGAAGCAACTCTCAAAGCGATCGGGGGAGTTCCTGTCACTGGAATCCTGGGCGATCAACAAGCGGCGCTGGTCGGCCAAGCGTGCTTTCGCCCGGGCGAAGTCAAAAACACATATGGCACAGGTTGCTTTCTGCTGATGAACACCGGGGAGCGGATGGTACCCTCGAGTTTTGGCCTGCTCACTACGGTCGCGTACAAATTAGGCGATGGGGCTGCAAACTACGCACTGGAAGGCGGCGTTGCGATTGCCGGGGCGCTGGTGCAGTGGCTTCGCGACAATCTAGGAATGATTGAGAAGAGTTCCGACGTCGAGGCGCTGGCGCGAACCGTTAATGATAATGGCGGCGTCTACTTCGTTCCAGCGTTTTCCGGGTTGTACGCGCCCTATTGGAAGGAGAATGCGCGCGGCGTGGTTGCCGGCTTGACACGCTACGCAAACAAAGGGCACATCGCCCGCTCCGTGCTGGAGGCCACGGCATTTCAGACGCGGGAAGTGGTCGAGGCGATGGAGAAAGATTCGCATATCAGCCTCGCCAGTCTTCGCGTGGATGGGGGCATGGTTGCTAACGATTTGTTGATGCAATTTCAGGCGGATATTTTGAACCGTGAAGTCGTGCGACCGGTGATTCAAGAGACGACGGCGCTGGGCGCGGCTTATGCTGCCGGCTTGGCTGTGAAATTCTTTTCCGGCCTGGAGGAGTTGCGAGCCAATTGGGCCGTCGATCGCACCTGGAAGCCGCATCTTGCCGAAACGGAACGTGAGCAATTGCATAAGCAATGGAAGAAAGCAGTCACACGATCCTTTGACTGGATGGAATCCTGATGGAGGCGCTTGCTTATGACCTCACCGCTGGCTGGTGAATTTTTCGGCACGATGATTCTCATACTGCTCGGCGATGGAGTTGTCGCGGCCGTGCTGCTCAAGCGATCGAAAGCGGAAGGGAGCGGCTGGATGGTGATCACCGCCGGCTGGGCGTTCGCGGTGATGGCGGGCGTGTTCACGGCAATTGCCTGTGGGAGCAACGATGCGCATCTGAATCCCGCGGTGACGATCGGCTTCGCGATGCGGGACGGCAGTTTTGCCAAGCTTGCTTCCTACATTGCAGCGCAAGTGCTTGGAGCAATCGTGGGGGCAGCGCTCGTGTGGCTGCACTACTTTCCGCACTGGAAAGAAACGCCGGATGCTGCTGCGAAGCTAGCATGCTTTTGCACGGCACCGGCGATTCGCAATACTGTGGCGAATTTGCTGAGCGAAGTCATTGGAACCTTCGTGCTTGTTTTCGTGGTTGGCGCGATTTTCTCAAAGAGCGTTTCTGCGTCTGGTCCTGCAGCGGGTCTCGGCCCGTATCTCGTAGGAAGCCTGGTCTGGGGCATCGGTCTGTCTCTTGGAGCTACCACCGGATACGCTATCAACCCGGCACGAGACCTCGGGCCGCGCATCGTGCACGCCATTCTACCGATTGCGGGGAAAGGCGGCTCGGATTGGGGCTATGCGCCGATTCCCGTGGTTGGACCGCTCGTCGGCGGCGTGCTGGCCGGTGTGCTTCTGCGGCTGCTCGCAATTTCCTGAAGTAAGCGAAATCTTCGGTTAAACAGGAGTGGAGAAGAGGATGGGTTTGATGCGTTCCCTGTTGCTGGCTGCCTCGCAGAATCGATGGCTCCGTGATCATGCCACGCAATACTCCTTTGTACGCGGCACAGTGTTGCGGTTTATGCCCGGAGAAACGCTGGACGACGCGCTTGGAGCGGCGGAGACGCTGCGAAGCAATAGGATTGGGACGGTATTCACGCACCTCGGAGAAAATATCAAAGACCGCGGGGAGGCGCAGCAGGTTGCTGAACATTATCTCGAAGTATTGAAGCGTATCAGAGAAAAAAGTCTGCAAGCAGAGATATCCGTCAAATTGACGCAACTCGGGCTGGATCTCTCGGCGGATCTCTGCTTCGAGCATTTGAACGCCATTATCGAGCGGGCGGCAAAAGACTCCATCGTCTGGGTGGACATGGAGGCCAGTAACTATGTGGACTCGACACTGGATCTCTATCGCCGCGCACTGATGGCGCATCCCAATGTCGGCATCTGCCTGCAAGCCTACCTGTATCGGACGAAGGATGACCTGGGGACACTTCTTCCACTGCGGCCTTCGATACGTTTGGTGAAAGGCGCATACAACGAGCCGCCAACAATCGCGTTCCCGCGCAAACAGGACGTCGACAAAAACTATTTCCAACTTGGAAGGCAGATGCTGCGAGCCAAGAAGGAAAATCGTTGTATGCGCGCCGCTTTCGGCACACATGATGTGACGCTGATCCGGCGGCTGGCCAATTGCGCATCCGAGGAAGGCTTCGCAAAAAAGGAATTTGAGGTGCAAATGCTCTACGGCATCCAGGGCGCCGAGCAGGAACGCCTCGCCAGCGAGGGCTGCACTTCCATTGTGCTAGTCGCTTACGGCAGCTACTGGTATCCGTGGTTTGTGCGGAGGCTTGCGGAACGGCCGGCGAATTTATGGTTCATAGTGCGCAACGTTTTCACTGGATAGCAGCCATACCGAGTGTCTGGCGTTTGTCGGACTGATCAAAGCTGAAAAAATGACCGAGCGACCTTTGATTGCGGTGGTGGGCAGCGCAAACGTGGACCTTACAACGTTCAATGACGTCTTCCCGCGGCCGGGAGAAACCATCTTCGGCAAGAAGTTCGATCTTGGGTTCGGCGGCAAAGGCGCGAATCAGGCGGTTGCGGCACGTCTCTGCGGCGCGAACGTAGGAATGGTAGCGAAAGTCGGGAGTGACCTTTTCGGCCCAGCCACGATTAAAAACTTTGAATCGCTAGGGATTGACGCGACGTACGTGCGCATCGCCGAAGGCGTCTCCAGCGGGGTCGCTCCAATCTTCGTGGATCCGAGCGGCCAAAATCGCATCATCGTCGTGAAGGGCGCGAACGACACGCTTTCGCCAGAAGACGTGGACGCTGCCGCGCCGCTGCTCCGCAAGGCGCACGCCATCATCCTGCAGTTTGAGGTCCCGCTGCGAACCGTCTATCACACCGTGAAGTTCGCGAAGGCCAACGGGATTCGCTGTATCGTGAATCCCGCTCCGGCACAGCCGGTTGACTTCAAGCAAGTAGGCACCGCAGATTATTTCATCCCCAATGAGAGCGAAGCTGAAGTCATTACGGGAATACCAGTTCACTCGATCGACGATGCAAAAAAGTGCGCCGAGTTTCTTCTGCGCCAGGGAATGCAGCGCGTGGTCATTACTCTTGGCGAGCGCGGTTGCTTGGCAGCAGGAGCGGATCGCATGGAGCTCATTCCGGCATTCCAGGTCCAAGCCGTGGACACTACCGGCGCGGGCGACGCCTTCATTGGCAGCCTGGCGGTTTTTTTGAGCAAAGGCTTGTCGGAGGAGGAAGCATTGCCACGCGCAAATCTTTACGCCTCTCTGTCCACAACCAAAGTAGGGACGCAGAAATCCTTCTACAGCCGGCAGGAATTCGAGAAGGAGTGGCGGAATCGCGGAGGGCGCCTGTAAACCGGCTTTGTCTAAGTGCTAAGATGGAGGTTCCTGATTGCTTTATCACTTGTGGTGACCATCTCATGACTCTGCGCGACAATCCGCGAATCGGCAGCCCGTCAAGTCTGGATCGCCCCGTTCTTCGTGCACCGATTTCACCTTCCGATACCGCCATTGCCAATTACGCGGGGCGTGATCTCCAGCCCAACCGCGGCGTACCGCTCAATTTAGATTGGGTAAACGCGGTACGCGTGAACACGAGCGCCGTCGAGCGCCGCGCGCAAACCATCGGAACGCGGCGAACGGTAAAGAAGGAATGGCAAGCGGCTTGGCTCCTGCGCGCCATCACCTGCATGGATTTGACGACGCTCTCCGGAGACGACACGGACGAGCGTGTGCGGCGCTTGTGTGCGAAGGCGCGGCAGCCGCTTCAGCAGGAACTCGTGCAGAAGCTTGCTATCGAGAGTCTAGACATCAAGGTCGCAGCCGTGTGCGTTTATCATACCTTCGTCGAAACCGCGCGGCGCGCCATTGAAGGCAGCGGCATTCATGTGGCAGCAGTGTCCACGGGATTCCCCGCCGGTCTTTCTCCGTTTGAAGAGCGCGTCGCGGAAATTCGCCGCTCGGTGGAAGCCGGCGCGGACGAGATTGACGTGGTCATTACACGCGCGCACGTCTTCGGCGCGAAATGGCAAGCGCTGTACGATGAGATCGCCGCGTTCAAGAACGCTTGTGGACCCGCGCATCTGAAGGTGATTCTAGGCACTGGTGATTTGATGACCCTGCGCAACGTTGCGCGCGCCAGTTTCGTTGCCATGATGGCCGGAGCAGACTTCATCAAGACGTCCACTGGCAAAGAAGCGGTGAACGCGACGCTGCCTGTGAGTTTGGTTATGACGCGCGCCATTCGCGAATACGCGCAGGAAACCGGAATGGCGGTGGGCTTCAAGCCGGCGGGCGGCATTCGTACCGCGAAACAATCGCTCGAGTGGCTTGCGCTGATGAAAGAAGAACTCGGCGACTCCTGGCTAAAAGCGGAATTGTTCCGGTTTGGCGCGAGTGGCATGTTGGCCGATATCGAGCGGCAACTGGAGCATCATGTAACGGGACGCTATTCGGCGGACTATCGCCATCCGATTGCGTGAGCTTCGGAATCTTGATTTCGTGGCGAGAGACTGAGAAAAAGCGAATGAGCATTGTCGAAAAATTCATAACCATGGAGTATGGCCCTGCGCCAGAGGACCCGCGCGAAGCTCTTGCGTGGCTGGACCGCAATGGCCGGCGCTTCGGACACTTCATCAACGGCACATGGCAGGCGCCCGCTGAAGGCGCTTATTTCGACACCACAGATCCTTCCACTGGTGAAAAACTTGCGACGGTGGCACAAGGTTCGGCCGCGGATGTTGATAGCGCGGTGAAAGCCGCGCGCGCTGCTTTACCTGGATGGCAATCCCTCACTCCTCATGCGCGTGCTCGATATCTTTATGCGCTGGCCCGCCAGGTACAGAAACATTCTCGCTGGCTCGCGGTGCTCGAAACGCTGGACAACGGCAAGCCGATTCGCGAAAGCCGCGACATCGACATTCCTCTGGTCGCACGTCATTTTTATCACCATGCGGGCTGGGCGCAGTTGCTTGAACAGGAATTTCCGGGATACACCGCATGCGGCGTCGTGGGCCAAATCATTCCGTGGAATTTTCCATTACTCATGCTGGCATGGAAGATTGCGCCCGCGCTCGCCACTGGGAATACCGTCGTGCTGAAGCCCGCGGAGTTCACGCCCCTGACGGCGCTCGCTTTTGCGCATATCTGCCAGGAGGTCGGCCTCCCCGCTGGCGTCGTAAACATCATCACCGGCGATGGATCGACCGGCGAAGCACTGGTGCAGCATCTCGACGTTGACAAGATTGCGTTCACTGGTTCGACGGAAGTAGGCCGCGCGATTCGCAGAGTCACGGCACAGGGCCACAAAAAACTTTCGCTCGAACTTGGCGGAAAGTCTCCTTTCGTCATTTTTGAGGATGCCGATCTGGACAGCGCCGTGGAAGGCCTTGTCGATGGCATCTGGTTCAATCAGGGACAGGTTTGCTGCGCGGGTTCACGGCTGCTGATGCAAGAGAGCATCGCGGAAAGGTTGATCGGCAAGATTCAGGACCGCATGAACACGCTGCGAATCGGTCCACCGCTCGATAAAGCAATCGACATTGGCGCCATCGTCGCGCGCGTACAGCTCGAGCGCATTCAACGACTGGTCGATCAAGGTGTGGCAGAGGGCGCGACGTGCTGGCAACCGTCCATTCCTGTACCTTCGCGTGGCTTGTATTTTCCGCCGACATTGCTAAGCAATGTTCATCCGACTTCCGTCGTGGCGCAGCAGGAGATTTTCGGACCGGTACTTGCGACGATGACTTTCCGCACTCCGCAGGAAGCCGTGGAACTCGCCAACAATACGGTGTATGGACTGGCCGCGTGCGTATGGAGCGAAAGCATCAATGTTTCACTGCACGTTGCGGCACAGCTCAAAGCCGGCGTCGTTTGGGTCAACTGCACGAATCTCTTCGACGCTGCGTGCGGCTTCGGTGGCTATCGGGAAAGCGGCTTCGGACGCGAAGGCGGACGCGAAGGTCTGGTCGAATATCTGGAGCCCGCGTGGTTCAAGCAGGCGCCGCCTCTTCGCGCCAAACCGCTAGCCATCGATCAGCCGCCCGAGCAGCGGGTAAACTTCGCGGCTCCTCCGATCGACCGCACGGTGAAACTCTATATCGCCGGGAAGCAGGCGCGGCCGGACTCGGGTTACAGCATGGCGGTGCACGGTGCAGACGGGCGCTTACTCGGGGAAGCGCCGCTTGGAAACCGCAAGGACATTCGCAACGCCGTCGAAGCGGCGCGCAAAGCAGAAGGCTGGAGCAAAGTAACCGCGCACAATCGCGCGCAGGTGCTCTACTATATTGCGGAGAATCTTTCCCAGCGTGGCGAAGAAATTGCCAGCCGCTTGTCCGATGTGGTTGGAAAGAAGCAAGCGGAGGCCGAAATCAGCCTCGGCATCGAGCGCATCTTTTCCTATGCCGCGTGGGCCGACAAGTACGACGGCGCGGTGCATAACCCGCCGTTCCGCAACGTCGCCTTGGCGATGAAGGAGCCGATTGGCACGGTAGGAGTGATCTGTCCCGCTGACGCACCCTTGCTTGGGTTCCTTTCTCTCGTGATGCCGGCCATTGCGACAGGCAACACGGTCATCGCCATCCCTTCGGAAAAATATCCGCTGATTACTGCCGATCTTTATCAGGTTTTCGAAACCAGCGATTTGCCGGATGGCGCGGTTAACATCGTCACTGGCCGCGCCGCGGAACTGATGAAGACGCTGGCGGAACACGATGACGTCGACGCCCTCTGGTGTTTCACGGATGAGGCCAGCGCCGCGGCGGTGAAAGCTCTTTCGGTCGGCAATCTGAAGCAGGTTTTTACAAATGAAGGCCGCGCCATCAACTGGTTCGACGTCAAACAAGGCGAAGGCCGCTGGTTCCTCGACCACTCCGTCCAAGTGAAAAACATTTGGGTTCCCTACGGAGAGTAGTCCTCAATTGAAGAAAAGCCTGCCAATCCGGCTATTTCAGTACCGACAAATTTGTGTCCTGTAGTTTCGACAGGCTACTCCAATCTTACGGCATATAAGTGTGAGGTAGACTCCTCATGCAAGCCTGCAGAAACGAGTCGCAGCGATCAAGCTGAGGTGATTCGATGAATCTGTCATTCATTTATTGTCGATCGGTGACTTCGATCGGTGTCCTGGGACTTCTCTTGGGCTCGGTAAATTACGCGATCCTGGCTGAGGATACGACGTCAGCCTCACGGGGTTTGCGCGTAACGGTTAGTCCTACGACGGGAGACTATGCCATCGGACAAGCAGACAACGTTGGGGGCGTATTGACCGCCAATGTCGCAGCTAAGGTAGATGGGCAGTGGCTTCACGCTCGCGATTATCCGCGACATTCAATCACAGAGTCCACCGCAAACGACGATTTGGGAATGGCCCATGAATGGACGGTGAGGCACTCAGGACTAAAAGGCGCTCCCGAGCTGATTTGTACACTGCATTCTTATGCGGACAAACCATTCGGCGACATCCAAGTTCGCGTCGTCGATAGCGCTGGCCGGACAATCCATATCGAGGCCATTCGTCCAATCGAAGCGAGACAAGGCAAGATTCTCGATTTGGGCGGGCCAGTTGCTTTAGACCGGGTTCTCTCTGACAGCTATAGCGAAGACCGCCCCGCCTTGAAAATACGCGACCTTGGAGATGGGGAAAGTGTTCATCGCGGAGTCGGCAGCCAGCTCTTGTACAATCGGGAAAGTCGCCTTAGTTTTTTTGTCGGGGTACTCACTTCCAATCGCTTTCTGACCGTGTCCCGTGTTCACGTCGGCGGCTCATTAAACGCCCCGCAAATCCAAGCATTCGAGGTTGACTCCACTGGTACGACCGAATTGACTAAAGAGAACTCCCTGAAACAGTCGCCGCCCGAAGATCAAATGGAACTGAGCCTTGTTCTTCCGCCAGGTGGAGCTTTGGATTCCGAGAAACTCTTTTTCGGGGTTAGCGGCGACTACCACTCTCAATTGGAAATGTATGGTTCATTGATCCGTGTGCTCCATCACGCGCGGATTTCGTTTCCCTCTCCGATGGGCTGGTGGAGCTGGACGGCTTATTATTTCGGCCTCAACGAGGGAAGCGCACTTACCAACGCTCACTGGCTGGCTCAACATTTGAAGTCCGTGGGATACCGGTTCTTCCACATTGACGAGGGTTATCAGTACGCCCGCGGCGAATACGCTACTCCAGATTCCGCACTTTTCCCGAATGGGATGGCTGCGATGGAACGAAAGATTCGCAGCGAAGGTTTGATTCCAGGCGTGTGGACTGCGCCGTTCGAGGTTGCCGACCGGTCTTGGGTCTACGAAAATCATCGCGACTGGCTGGTGCGCAACACGAAAGGTGAGCCGATCCGCATCGGACAGGTTGCTGGCAAGGACCAGTTATTCGTGCTAGATGCGACGAATCCCGGCGCCCAGGAATACTTGCGCAAGACTTACTCGACGCTGGTAAACGAATGGAGCATCGGATATATCAAATTGGATTTCATGGAAGATACAGCCGTCGAAGGTCGCTATTACCGGCCCAATACTACAGCACTCGAAGCTCAAAAAATCGGTCTACAAATCATTCGGCAAACCGTCGGAGAACATGTGCTTCTAGATAAAGACGGCAGCCCGATGCTCAATCCCGTCGGTATCGTTGACACCGGGCGCATTTCTCTCGACACCGGCCACACTTTCGAGGCAACGAGAGATGCCGCTCCGGGAATAGCGGCAAGATACTATATGAACCGAAATTTCTTTGTCAGCGATCCCGATGCTTTTTCCGTTTCCACGCAGATTGTGACGGATCAGCCCTGGCATGGCGGCAAAGTTCCCCTCACTCTTGACGAGGCCAAAGCGTCCATCGCTCTTTCCGCAGTTTCAGGCGGAATGTACGAAATCGGTGACGATCTCCCTACTCTCGGAGGAGATCCGCAACGCCTGGCGTTGATTCAGAATCAAGACCTGATCGAGACGATTAAATTGGGCAGGGCCTCGAAACCGCTAGACCTCATGAGCTATTCGCCCGAGGATAGCCAGCCAAGCATTTTTTGGCTTGAGGAAGATCGTCGCCAGGGCATGCTGACAATCTTCAACTGGACCGACCAACATCATTCGCGTTCCATCGAGTTCTCCAGGCTGGGCTTACCACCTTCAGGTCAGTACACGGTCTCGGATGTGTTCGATGGCAAAGCCATAGCAACTCCGAATCCGAACTCCGTCGTTGTGGACCTGCCTCCTCATTCAGCTCGCGTGCTCAAGATCGTAAACACGGGTGCTCCCGCACAGTCACCGATTATCAAAGTTGACAATATGCCAAGCATTAAGACAGTAGCGGTCGCAACCTTTCGTGCTCAGCCAGCGACTTCCAACGACACTGTGGTTAGCTTTAGTTGGAATTTTGGGGACGGTGTCACGCTAGAGGGCCCAGAAGTTTCTCATGCTTATACAAAACCGGGAACGTATCAGGTCGTCGTAACTGCAGCCGGTCTGGGAGGTCTTTCGACAGAAG
>Ga0066676_10000288_pt1 | contig 17178 bp, 15 predicted proteins | sample GraSoiAngelo_125_FD_62293 | JGI IMG/M metagenome (GOLD analysis project Ga0066676, IMG submission 62293) | Grasslands soil microbial communities from the Angelo Coastal Reserve, California, USA - 14_0927_05_40cm | ecosystem: Environmental > Terrestrial > Soil > Grasslands | place: USA...
CCACCAGGGCGTGTTTTGGAGGACCGAAGGCTTCTCCTCGAACCCCCCCGCGGGGACCGGATGAAAAATGAGCCCGATCGCCACGAGGACGGTGGCGGCGGCTAGGACGTACCCGCCGGCCCGGGCAGCCCCCGGATCACGGAATAGATTTCCTGACATCAGCGCCTGACGATCCCAATCACGTTCCCTGTGGCGCAGTCCAGGCGCAGAAGCTCTCCCTTGCGAACTCCGTAACGGGCGACGGGAACCTGATAGTCGCCTTGCCCACCGGCAGACCGGATCAGGATCAGAGGAGCGCCGTCCCGCGGATCAATCATTGGGGTGCGGCAGCCCTCGCCGGGGGTAGGTTCCACCGCCCGGCCGTCGGGTCCACGGACCTGAAAATGGGTCGGAGCATCGATCGCGGGATGTAGCCCGGTGCCAGCCGCACAGCCGCCGGCGGCACACACCATGACTAGGAGCGCGGAGACGGCGGATGCCTGTCTCAGGCGCGGCGGCCGCTCCAGCATTCGAATCACCAGCGCGAAGACCGCGTAGGCCACCAGCGCTGTGACCGCGGCCGCCTTGCCCGAGGGGGGAGGCGGACCGAAGAACACATACACCTGCACGCCGAGCATGATCAGGCCCAACACGACGAACGCGGTCCGCCGCGCCGCGCCGCTCCGGAAATACAGCCACATCCCACCAAAAAGAAGGACGGCCTCCAGGCCGAGAGCCAGGGCGGGGAAATTCCAAAGCCCGAGGCCCATCTTTGCGGTGTTGTCGTAGAGTGGCAGATCCGGCCTGTGGACGACAAGGTCGAGGACCCAGTGGGAGAAAACGGCGGCGCCGACGAGGAGCGCCGACCAGGCTCTCTTGCCTGGCGCGACCAGTCGATACACGGCAAACGCGGCGGCGGACCAGAGCAGCGCCGCAACCAGGCTGTGCGTGTACGGCATGTAGTAGAGATCGAGCGGATTCGTCGCCGTGAATCCCGGCACGATGCGCACCTTCTCGATTCCAAGAAGGACGAACGGCGCCCAGGCGACGTCGAGCAGCTGAACCGCGATGAAAAGCACCCAGAGAGGGATGGATCGATCGCCGCTCTTCGCGGCGAAGCTCACACCATAGTGACCGATGAACACGGACGCGATCTCCTAGGTTGATCGAGCGCGGATGAGCCCGCCAATGGCCGCGAGGTGATGATCGTCGTGCTCGGCGACGAAGAAGAAGTGGTCGATCACGCTCATGGGCTGGGCGAGACGTGGATGAAGGGCCGTTCGATCCAGGTCGGCCTGCCCCAGTGCCTCGAGCCGCTCGACCGTGGTGAGGCGAGCGCTCCGGAACGCGGACAAGAGGTCCTCGAGCGGCCGCTCGTTGTGCCGAGCCTCGTGCGTTTTCCGATTCTGAAGATCCGCCGTGCGGAGCTGCTTGGCCCCCTGCAAGAAGTCATCGAGCCGGCCGGCCCACAGCCCCTCGAGATCAAAAAGATGCCCGACGTTTTCTTGAATCGACCAAGCTTCGCCGATCCGACGAACCAGCACACTCGCCGTCAGGCCTCGCACGCGCTCTTCGAGACGTGCGGGAGTGCCACGAACGCGCTCGAGAATGTCCGGGAACGCCTCCCGCGGGAGCCCGAGCTCGAATCGGCGATCGAACCAGCGCCGGCGTGGCGAGGAATGGACTTCGCTCGGGCTCATCGCGTTATCGACGGACCGATTCGCCCATGATCTTATGCCCTCGCTCGATGACCTCGCGCACGAGCAGTTCGAGGTCTTCGCGGCGGGTGCGGTGGTTGCAAATGCAGACCCGGAGCGCGAGCCGTCCGCCCAAGCGGGTCGAGCTGGGAACCGCCGTTCCGCTCTCCTGCAGACCGAAGAGGATCTCCTCGTTCGCCTTGTCGAGGCGGCCGCCGTCCGTTCCCCGAGGCGCGAAGCGAAAGCACACGATGTTGAGCGGTACGGGCGCCATCAGCTCCAGCTCCGGACTTGCGGTCACGAGCGCGGAGAGGTACTGCGCCTGCTCGCAATTCTGCGCCACGAGACGTCCGTACTTCGAGACGCCGTGCTCCTTGATCGACATCCATACCTTGAGCGCCCGGAAGCCGCGCGAGAGCTGCACGCCATACTCGCTGAACCAGATCGGGCCGGCGGGAAGGCCGCGTTCCAAGTGGGCGAGGTAGTCCGCGGGCGAGACGAACGCCGCACGATGCTGCTCGGGCCAACGAACGAGAGCGCATCCGACCTCGTAGGGCATGTACATCCATTTGTGGAGGTCGAACGCGAGCGAGTCGGCGCTCTCCATCCCTCGGACGAGCGGCTTGAGCCGCGGTGCTAAGGCGGCGAGCGCGCCGAAGGCGCCGTCGACGTGGAACCAGAGATTTTCAGCCGCGCAGATCTCAGCGATCGCGGATAGATCGTCGATCGCGCCGGTGTTGACGGTGCCGGCGTTGCCCACGACGCAGAACGGATGCCGTCCGGCCTTGCGATCCTCGTCGATCGCCCGGCGCAACGCCGCAAGATCGATCTGGTAGTCATCGTCCACCGGGATCTCCCGCAGTGCCGAGCGCCCGAGCCCGAGGAGCGAAACGCTTTTCCTTACGGAGTTATGGGTCTCCGCCGACGCGTAAAGCGTCATGGAGCGCCTCGCCGCGGCGACCCCCTCCTGCGCGATATCCGCCTCCGCCTTGGCATTCCTCGCCACCGCGAGGCCGACCAGATTCGCCATCGAGCCGCCGCTGACCAAAAGCCCGCTCGCGGCTTCCGGATAGCCGAGCATCTCCTTGAGCCAGTTCAGAACTTGGAGCTCGACATAGTTCGCGCCCTGGTCGCCGCCCCCGATGTTCGGGTTCATGGCGGCGCCCAACATGTCGGCGAGAGCGCCGAGCGGTGTCCCGGTCCCGATCACCCAACCCCAAAAACGAGGGTGGACGTTCCCCATTCCGTGCGGGAACACCGTGCGGCGGAAATCCTCGTACACCGCTCCGGCACCCTGCCCCTCGACCGGAAGCGGAGAGCGCAGTGCGGCCTTGACGTTTTCCGGAACAGGTCGCCATACCGGACGCTCGCGGACACGTTCGAGGTAGTCCATGGCGTCGTCCACCATGCGATGGCCCAGGCGACGCATGTCGCCCCAGTCTTGCGGATCGAGCGTTTCCTCTTCGGTCAGGCGGGCTTTCTCGTCGAGCTTCTGATTCACCGGGGATGACTCCAGTTTTTACGGGACCGGTTCCACGGCGGCCGCAGCGCCGCCGAGCCAATCGCGAACGCGGTCGGCCGAATCGACGACAGGGAATTCCTGCACGACCGGCTCGGGGAAGTTCGCCTCCCACCGTGCACCAGGAGGGTAGCACGCCACCCAGTCCCACACGATCTTCAGCGGTCCTCCTCGAACGGGGTACTTCCTCGTCCACGGGGATCGAAGAATCTCTTCTGACAGGCTCCTGTTCGGGTCCCACCAGTGGGTGGCTCGCGCGTCGGAGACGTAGCATGCCAGCACGTCACCGGACGGGGGGAACGCGTCGGTCCAGAGGACCGGCTCCCACACCACGAACGCGCGGACAGGCGCGCCCGCGCGGGTCTTGAGGATCGCCGCCACCGCGGAGGCCCCCCGCACACACGTCCCTCAGGTCGGCGAGAGCATTACTAGGATTCTAGGTCGATCGATCGCCGCGTTGAAGGAGTCGCGGAGGGCGGGAAGCGTGGTTCGGTCGAGGCGGGCCAGTTTCCCCGGTTCCCCTCCACGGCCCCACCGGCCTTCGTGCGACTTGGAGCATGAGAGCGTCACGAGAGCTAAGACGAACACGAACGCTGGCAGAGAACGGCTCATGGATTACCCCCTGACCCGATGGGCTCACTCGGCGCATCGGCTTGTTTCCAGATCAGCCAGCAGTTCAGGTACGAGAGAGGCCAGAGCACGACAATGTAGCCCATGAATGTGAGTCCCCACAGGAATCCCACCGCCGACTGCAGGATTACCGCGCTTGGGATACGGTGCGAGCCTTCGCCGCGATTCACGCCTGTCACGAGATCGCCCAGCCCAACCGCGAGTCCGAACAGATAGGTGGCACCGTAGAGTGCCGCGAGCGAGAAGAAGACACGGCCGCCGGCCGGCAGCTTGCGAAGCCGTGCCGCAACCAAGCCCACGAGGATCCCGATCAAGGGCGAGACCAGCACGCCCCCCCAGATGCCTTTTCCTACCATATGACCCGCGAGCAGATAGGCAATCGCCCCCCATGCACCACCCGACGCCGCCGAGAGAAAAGCTGTCCGTCTGACGCTCACGCGATGGGGAGGATTGCGTCCGCGGCGGTCACAGAGGGCGGGCCCGGGCTATTTCGGCGGCCATATGCCGAGGGAGCGCCGGACGAGTACCAGCTGACCTATGTGGTAGGCGTTGTGGTCGGCGACGAGCAGCAGCTCGCGCAAATACGTCTGCCCCGTGCCGTGCGGAATCCGCGCGAATAGATCCAAAGCAGGGTCCGCGGCCAGCTGCTTCAGCTCCTCTCGCTCCCGTCGAAACGCAGCGACGCTTTCATCCCACGCCGCCGCTGTAGGGGGGCCCGCGCTCGACGGCCAGTAATCCTCCGGCCACGCGCGCTCCGAATACGCCGGGTTCCGGCAGAAATCGAGGATGTCGTGCTGCGTGAGGCGCAAGTGCTCGAGAAGCTGCCACGGGGAGTGAGGCATGCCGTGCGGCGCGACGCCTCGGAGGGCGGCGTCGACCCCTTCCACCACTGCTTCGAACCCGACGTGCGCGTCTTCCCAGTCGAGGAGCTTCGTCAGGTGTTTCCGAAGCGGCTCGTCTCGAGCCATCGACTGACCCTCCATGGTTAGCCCTTGGGGAGGAATCGACCCGGGAACGAACAAAATTTTATTCCCAGGCGATTCTCACCGGAGAGCGAAAGGACTACCAGGCGAAATCTCAGGGTTATTGCCTACCGCACCGTACCGGGAGACACACGACGTGCCCTCATCTGTGCGTCCCTCGGGGCTCAAGAGGCGACGATTCCGAAAAGCGCCCCGCTCGCGATCCGGCGTAGGGCGCGTAGTTACATATGGGACTGGCACTTTGGGAGCCGGGGACCCCTCCAGAGCCTCCCCTGGCACGCTCCCTGCGAAAGGCATGGGTTGGGAGGCCCGAGTCCCATCGAGCCCCCAATACTAGCCCGGGGCAGTCTATGGGACAGCCGCCATGTGAACGGACTCACGGGACGGCTGCCATGTGGGCCGACCCGGTTGACATAGATGTCCCTTCGACGAGAGCGAGGGGACGCTAGGAAGGGACGCCTCTGGCAGGGCAGCAAGCGGCCAGGGGCGTCTTCCATTGTTTGGCCGATTGCGTCGGGGATGGACGGCGCTCAGCTCACCGTGGGCCTGGTGACTTCAGACGATTCCAAGGGCACGATGCCACGTTGGAGGGCGAATCGGACGAGATCGGTGCGGCTCCGGAGACCGAGCTTGCGCATGAGATTCGCGCGGTGGCTCTCGGCGGTGCGCGGGCTGATGAACAAGCGCCGCGCGATGTCGCTGCTGGTGAGCCCCTCCGCGACGAGGTGGAGCACCTCGCGTTCGCGCGCCGTGAGGGTGCCGTATGGATCGACGGCCATGGGTCGCTTGAGATAGGAATCGATCCGGTCATTGGAGAACGGGGTGCTCAGGTAGCGTCGGCCGGCGGCTGCTTCGTGAATCGCCGTCATGAGTTCCTCCGCGCTTGCATCCTTGAGGACATAGCCCGAAGCCCCGCTCCGTAGAGCCTCGACGACGTGCGCCTCGCTCGAGTACATGGACAGGATCACGACGCGCGTCTTGGAGAACCGCTTCGCCACGCGCCGAGTAATGTCAAACCCGCCTAGACCAGGCATCATGAGGTCCAGGACCAAAACATCCGGTTTCAGTCGCTCGACCAGACTAAGAACCCTGAGCCCGTCCGCGGCTTCGCCGATCACGGCGAATCCGGGATCAGCCTCCAGTAGCGCCCGTAGCCCCCGGAGAACAATCTTGTGATCGTCTCCCAAAACAATCGTCGTAGGTGAGCTCCCAAGGTTCATACGATCAATCCCCCGACTCCGAGCGCTCCCGAAGCGGCAACTCCGCCGTGACCTGCGTGCCCGCCCCGGGGAAAGAGTCGATTCTGAGATGCCCTCCGACCAGGAGCGCCCGCTCCTGCATGCCGGTCAGGCCCGCGGAGCAGCCCGCAGACGCCGCTTTCATATCAAACCCCGAGCCCCTGTCCGCCACACGTAGCATCAAGGATGCCGAATCGGCCCTAACATCTACATCAAGGGTCTCGATGCCTGCATGGCGAGCCGCATTGGTGAGGGCCTCCTGAATGATGCGAAATAATGCGGTCTCCACCGCCCTGGGAAATCGGGCATCGATGCCTCTATGGCTGAACGAGACGCGTACCCGGGTCTGTTCGGTGAAACGCTCAAAATGCCAGGCGAGCGCCGGGAGGAGGCCCAGCTGATCCAGCATCAGCGGCCGCAAATCCATCGATATGCTTCGGGTGCGTCCCATCAGCTCGTTGACGACCTGCAGCATCTCATCGCGGCGCGATCCCGCGGGGTCCGCCAATCCCAGAGGGTCCTGCCCGTCCGCGCTGAGCATGAGCTTGAGTCCCGTCAAGAGCTGCCCTATCTCGTCGTGAAGCTCGCGCGCGATCTCCGCTCGCTCGGTCTCCTGGAGCTCCACGAGCCGCCGCGAGAGGGCTCCGAGGCGCTCACGGTCGTTCCCCGTTTCCTGCTCCGGGAGCGCGGAATCGGCTGTGAGGAGAATCGCGCGCACCCCGTCGAATGGAATGGGGCTCCATGCTGCGACAACATCGAGCAGGGCTCCCCTTTTTGTCTTATGGCGCCAGACGCAGGTCCCGGGCGAAGCCGATTGCCCGTTGGTCAATCTCTCCTTCACGACTGGCGCATCCCCGGGAAGATGAATATCCAGGTAGGACATGTTGCGGAATTCATCCAACGAGTAGCGATACTTGGAAACCGCCGCTTCGTTTGCCGCGAGGAAGCGCAGCGTGGCGAGGTCAAGAACCCATGCGGGGTGCGGGAGCTTCTCGAAGATAACCCGGTACCGATCGCCGCCCAGCTCGGGGCGGCTCAGCTTCGAGGCAGAGTTCGAATCGCTACGTTCGTGCTGCATGGCGCGATCCCGTTTCTCGTGTGGCACAGGACCCCCTCCCATTGATACACCATCGGCCACCGGAGGTGCGACGATACAAAACATCCATGGGTGGGATGATATAAGCGCCTGGCGGTCCATCGATTGCGTCAGGGCGCTATATATCATTGCGGGGGTCCCGATTGCGGCACACCTTGACGCTAGAATGGTACGCCCGGTTTTCAAGGGAGTCAAGGTCCCCGACGGGCTCGCGTGGCGGACCACGCGCGGGTCGTCCGTTGCGATGCATCACTGATATAGCCTCTTGATCGCCCCCCACGTCTCGGAGCCCACGTGCGTCGTGCACCCGTTCACGCCTCCCGGCGTGGGCGAACAGCCCGTTCCCGCCGGCGTCCCGCTCCCGGTGTAACGATTCAGTGAGTCGAAGAGAATCCAGTCCTCGCTCCCCGTGCTCGCGCGACCCACGGACCGGTCGCTTCCGCCCTCGATGCTTCCGTACGTGTGGGTATCGACGGTCGTCGTGTCGGGTCCCGTCACGCGCAGCAGGTACACCTGGTCTCCGGAATTGTTGAGGCTCAACCCTGCCGTGGTAAGCCCCCGCGAGCGCTGCCACGCCACCGCCGCGCTCCCTACGATGAGCTTCACCTCACCCGGGGCGATCGTTCCCGAGAAGCCGAAACGGACCGTCCTGACCCCGTCGCCAAGACGGTACTCGTCCATCGCGAGCACGTCCGGGCCTGCGTTTTGGATCTCGACCCACTCGTCGTCCTTCGAATCGTAGAGCCCGTCTCCGTCCCAATCGCGCGCCGGAGCCGCGAGGATCTCATTGAGCCTGAGGCCAGGCGCGGCCCGCCCGTCTCCCTCCGCATGACGCACCGATACCGCCTCGATCGCGACCGCCGCGGCGACGGCGATGACGAGCGCCCACACGACACCTCCCCAACGAACCATGTGCATTCTCCTTGCGCCGAAGCGCGGTTTCGTCGGGGCGTCTTTTGAACCAGCGGGTCGAACGAACGATCAGAACGTTTCGCGATGCCGAGTACGCCAGAGGGCGCGGGGGGCTCCTTGATCGGGGAGAAGACGGGGCAGATTCCACAAAACCGGAAGCACGAGCAGCAACGAAACCGCCGTCCCCCACCGGGGATCGCCAAGCGAGACGAGGGTCCCCGGCGCGTTGAGCCAAAGGGCGAAGGCGACCGACGCCACGAGGACGCCTCGGACGCTTCCCAAGCCATAGAATGCGATCGTGATCCCGGCGAATGCGAGCGGGAAAGGCCAGCGTTCGAGTGCGACGGCCGGGTGCGTCCAGAGTTGGAGCGCCCCGGTGAGCCCCGCGCAAGCTCCGCCGGCGGCCAGCATCCAGAGCTGAACCAAGTCCACGTCCACGCCGGCCGCAACCGCCGCGAGCGGGTTCGAGCCGACCGTCCTGAGATCGAATCCGTGGGCGGACGTGCGCAGAACGTGCGCGAAGACAAGCGCGATGAGAAGGCCGAGCGCGAGGACCAGAATCCCCCACGTCAGCAGGAAGGTATGCCCGAGACCGAGGCCTGGGGTCCACTGGAGGAGAACGGGAGCATGGCTCCACTCGAACGCGAGCGCGGGGAGCGCGGCCGGTACCGGGGAGACCGTCCGCGCGATTGGAATCATCGCGCCTCCGAGCAGAAGCCCGCTCATGACCTCGTGAACCGCGAACCGCCGACGCAACCAAAGCATGACGGCTCCCGTCAGCGCCCCCGCGCCCGCCCCAGCGGCGAGCGCGAGCCCCGCCCGGGCGGCCGGATCAATCGAGGGAGTCCGAACGATCGCCGCGGCCACGGCGAACCCGGCGAGAAACTGCGCGTGGATCCCAAGGTTCAGGACACCGGCGTGGAGCGGCATGAGAAAACCGAGCCCCAAGAAAAGAAGGCCCGCCGCGACGAAAACGAAATCGCCGGCCCATGGGGCGGCCCACGCGGCCGGATTCCACGCCGCGGCTTGGCGCGCAAGGAACTGGGTGCCGGCGGCCAGCAAGACAAATGCGGCCACGTTGGCGAGGAGAGACCATACGCCGCCCCGGCAGCGACCCGGGATCACGGACGCCCCCGCACGACGCCCGTGGCGATCACGCCGCCGTTCCCGACATTTCGTCGATGATCGCCTCGCGGGTGAGCGTCTCGGTCACGGGAAGCCACACGAGCTTGCCCGCCGCAAGGACTGCGAGCCGATCGGCCACCCGAAGCGCCTCCTCGGGATCCTCGGAGAGCCAGAGAAGGCCGCTCCGTCGCTCACATTGCAGCACCAGCGCCTTCCGTAGGTATTCCTGGGCCTCAAAACTCAGCCCCTGCGCGGGGGACCGCGCGACGAGGAGCACCGGATCGCGCAGCACCTCCCGCGCGATCACGATCCGCTGCCGCGCGCCTAGGCTCAAGCGGGCGAATCGGTCGCGCGGCTTGGCGTCCGGCACCTCGAAATCGCTGAGGGAGCGGACCGCGTTCCCTCGGATCGACTCGAATTTGAGCCAGCCGCGCCTCGCGAAGGGGCCGCGGCGGGTCTGGCCCAGGATGAGGTTTTCCTCGACGGAGAAATTCCCCAGCGACTGATCGCGTGCGTGCGGTGGGCTCACGAAGCTCACGCCCGCTTCGACTCGCTGGCGGCGGTCGGTGGCCACCAACTCCTTGCCCAGAAACTGGATCGATCCGCGATCCGGTTTGCGATGGCCAAGCAACACGTCGTGGAGCAGATCAAGGCCGTCCGCCGGGGCTCCCACGATCGCAAGGACTTCTCCAGAGCGCACCTCGAACGCGACGCCCGCGAGCGAGGTCTCGCGGCCGCGCCCTTCGAGAACGATGTTCTCGATGCGAAGCAACGCATCGCCGGCGGAGTGGGGTCCTGTCGGCGCCCTGCGGAGCCCGCCCCCCGTCCATCGATCAACCAGAGCAGACTCGGTGACGTCAGCGGTCGAAACCGTCGCTGGGGCCTGGCCCTGCCAGAGGATGGTCACCGCGTCGGCGTCCGGGTAGCCGTCACGCGCCCACGTGCTCGTGAATACGACCGGGACCCCGTCGTCCCGCGCGATCGCGTGGGTCACCGCCAGTAAATGCCGTGCCTCATGGGGACCCAGCTCGCTCGTCGGCTCATCGAGAAACACGGCGCGGGGGGATTCGCTGAACGCCGCGGCGAGCTCGAGCAGTCTCCGCTCGAGCGGACGCAGGGCCTCGACCGGGACGTCGAGAAGAGCCTCGAGCCCCACGCGCTTCGCGAGCGCTCGGGCGTACTCCTCCGCCTTGCGACCGTGGATCGCGATCCCGAACCGCCGCGGAGGACGAGCGACGAGCAGCCGCTCGCGGATCGACAGTTGCGTCGCGTCAAGGTCGCGGGGCAGGAATCGTGTGCCGCGACGCCGATCGCGCAGGGAGGCATCGTCATCGCCGAGCCTGACCGTGCCGCGTTCCTCGCGGCGCAGTCCGGCCAGGGTCTCGAGCAACGCCGTCTTCCCCGTATCGCGCTCTCCCAAGACCATGTGCACGGTCCCGGGTTTCACTTCAAAGTCGAGATCGCGCACAAGCCAGCGCGATCCATCGGGCACCGTGAGGCCCTTCACCCTGAGTCCGGCGCTTCTCCCGCTCACTCCCGACCCCCTTCCCACGTCCCTGCCCGACCCGCCCGCGAACTGGGCTCGCTTCAATCCCGAACGATCCGGGTTCCCGCCGTCCCTTCCAAAGCCTCGCGGATCTTCTCCGGCGAGGTGATGAAAACCGAGCCTCCCCCACTACGCACGAACTCGATCGCGGCTTGGATCTTCGGACCCATGCTCCCCTGAGGAAAATGCCCCTCGGCCATGAATCGTTCAAGCTCCGATGCGGTGGCGGTCGTGAGATCCCGCTGGTCGGGCTTTCCGAAATGGACAGCGACGCGGTCCACTCCGGTCACGATCAGGAGCGCCTCCGAGTCGAGCAACCTCCCCAGGAGCGAGGACGCGAGGTCCTTGTCGATGACCGCCTCGACGCCGTGGAGCGTTCCGTCCCACTGGCGCGAGACAGGGATCCCGCCGCCCCCGGCCGCGATTACAACGTTTCCATCCTGCACGAGCTTCCGGATCGCGGCGATCTCCACGATCTCGAGCGGCTTCGGGGAAGGAACGACGCGCCGGTACCCCCGCCCCGCATCCTCCACCACGGTCCACCCCTTCTCCTTCGCCAGGGTTCGCGCGCGCTCGTGGGAGTAGAAGGGACCAATCGGCTTCGTGGGGCGGCGGAACGCCGGGTCCCGCTCGTCCACGATCACCTGCGTCACCATGGTGACGACCGGGCGGTGGATGCCGATCCGGTGAAGCTCGTTCTGGAGCGTCTGCTGCATCATGTAGCCGATCCCGCCCTGCGAATCGGCACCGCATACGTCGAGGGGCATCGGCGGGATCTGATCCCGCGCCGCCTCGTTTCGGATCAGAATGTTTCCGACGATCGGCCCGTTGCCGTGGCTCAGCACCACGGTGACCCCCTCGTGGATCAGCCGCGCGATCGGCTCCATCGTCACGCGGGTTATCGCAAGCTGCTCTTCGAACGTGCCCGTCCCGCGGGCGGGCAGAATGGCATTCCCGCCGAGCGTGATCACGGCGGACCGGGGTAGCTTGTTTGCGCGCGGCTCGACTTCGCGCGGCGTCATCCGTCAGCGCGCGGCCCGAATCTGGCTCTGGACCCAGGCGCCGATGCGGCGGAGCGCCTCGCGTATGTTCTCGACCGAGTTGGCGTAAGAGAAGCGCATGTAACCCTCGCCGTGCGAGCCGAACGCGGTCCCGGACAGCGCCGCGACGCCGGCCTCCTCGAGGAGGATCCGCTCCGCGTCGGCGCTCGTCATCTGGAGCGCCTGAATATTCGGGAACACGTAGAAGGCGCCCGCCGGCTTCAAACATCGGATCCCGGGGATCGCGTTCAAGCCCTGGACGATCTCGTCGCGCCGCCGATGGAACTCGGTGACCATGCTTCCGACTTCACTCTGGGCCCCGCCCAGCGCCACGATCGCCGCCCGCTGCACGAACGAGGTCGCGCAGGAATAGACGTTCGTGGCGAGCCGCGCGACGTGCTTCGCGAGCGTCGGATTCATGATCCCGTATCCGAGGCGCCAGCCGGTCATCGCGTAGGTCTTCGAGAATCCGTCGAGGAGGATTGTCTTCTCGGCCATTCCCGGACGGGTGGCGATCGACTCGTGGACCCCATCGTAGAGAATCTTGGAATAGATCTCGTCGGATAGAACGAAGATCTCGCGGTCGCGCAGCAGTGCGGCGATCTCGTCGAGATCCTTGGGCGTGAGGACCGAGCCTGTCGGGTTGTGCGGCGAGTTGAGCACCACCATCCGCGTCTTCGGCGTGAGCAGGGGCTCGAGATCCTCGGCGCCGACCCGGAATCCGCGGTCTTCGCGCAGCACCATGGGAACGGGCTTCGCGCCGATGAACCGGACGACCGATTCGTAGATGGGAAAGCCCGGATTCGGCACGATGACTTCGTCCCCCGGGTTCACGCACGCCATGATCGCGAACGTGAGCACGGGTTTTCCTCCCGGGGTCACGACCACCTGGTCCGGGGCTGTCTTGAGTCCCCGGTCGCGGGTGATGAAGGCCGCGATCGCCTCGCGCACCTCGGGCAGCCCCGCCGAGGGACCGTAGTGCGTGAACCCCTCGTCGAGGGCACGCGCCGCCGCCGCGCGGATCGAAGCCGGGGTATCGAAGTCGGGCTCTCCGATTTCGAGGTGCACGATCGACCGGCCCTGGGCCTCCAGGGCCCTCGCCTTCGCGAGGACCTCGAAGGCCGTTTCGGTGCCGAGCTGATTCATCCGGTCCGCATATCGCATCGTGTCTCCTAGGGTGACCGATTCAACCTGAGCCAGAGCGTTCCGCTCCAGGGTCTGGCGCCGCCCGAGTCCTCACCCCGCTCGAGCGCGTATCCGAACTGCCAGAGCCGGGGCCCAAACCCACCGCGCGCGGAGACCCAGAGGCCCGGCTTCGATCGCGTTCGCAACGTAGTGTCGCCGGACGGCGTGAGCCCGATGCCCCATGCCGATGCGCCTTTCCGGATCCGCGTCGCCTCGACCAGCAGCGAGTGCCGGCCGAGCTTTCGCATGCGCAGGTCGAGCCTCGAACCGAATGTCGTGCTCGACGCGCTCGATCCGGCGTTTCTGGAGCCGCGTTTCAGCACGTGCACGGCGAGGCTGCGCCGGTCGTCGCGGGCGAGGGTCGCATCGGCGAGCCCGTAGGACTCGAGTGCCGTGGGCCGATTGCCCACGCGCCCGAGGCCGGCGGTCCCCACTCGCAGCCGCAGGGGCGCGCCGTCGCCTCGCGACCTCGTCACCTCCAGCTCCAGGAGCCCGTCGTCGGCCGTCGCGTTGCCCGACCAGGAACGCCACGTCACGCGGGCCCGCGAAGCGGAGCCGATCGTTTCCGCGCTCAGCTCTGCGGCAACCTGCCTCGCCGTCCAAGAGCGATACCGCCAGCGCGCGGAGAGAAACCCGTTCCCGCTCCGTCTCCCGACTTCCGCTAGGAGCGCGCGTCCATCACGGCAGTCGAGCGCTTCCAGCGCCACGTTCCCGCTTTGGGCTCGTCGTACGACGGTGATCGAGCCGCAGCGCAAAGGTGGAACCGAGGCCCCGCCCCCAGCCGTCTTCGTCTCCGCATCCGCGGCCCGGCTGCGCAACTCCGCGCCGAACGCCGCCACGGCGCGGGTTCGCCCCCATGCAGCCCCTAGCCCCACGCCCCCGATCGGCTCGCGGGTCTCGCTTCGGAACCCGGCGAACGCCCAGATCGCCTGGGGCCCGTTCCACGTGAATGCGCCTCCGTCGAGCGCTCCGGCCGAAGCGCCAAGCGAGGGCTGTGCGCGCGCCGTGCCCGTCCTCGGCCCCAGCAAGCGGCGGCCGCCCCGCGTGATGCGCATCGCTTCCGCGAATAGCGCGGGGCCGCGCGTCACGCTCACCCGGCCTCCAGCCAACACGAGGCGCTCCCCGCCGACCGTCAAACGGGCTCCCGGCCTGAACCGCCGCTCGTCCACGAGGAAGCCAAGCTCGCCGCGCGCGCCCCGGCGCTCATCGAGCACGCCGATCCGCCGCAGCCGAAACTGCCCGCGGGTGACCGCGGCCCGGAACAGCGCGCAGGGCCGCACGGGCGCCCGCTCCTCCTCCAAGGGCTCTGTGGTCTCGAGATCCTCTTCCGGGGCCGGCAACCACGCATCGCCGCCATCCGTGGAATCCGGCTCCGCCGGCGCCTGGCTCGCCCCATCCAGAACAGCCGCATCCGCCGCCGCGCATCTCACCGACGTCGCCATCAAGGGCATGCCGGCGGCGAACACGAAGCACAGATGCCTTGAAAATGGCGCGAGCCGAGTGCGCCGGCGCATGATAGCAGAGGGTCCCGGGGGCAACAACGCCGCCATGGACCGCCGCGATCGAGCCCGGCGCGAGCCTCGCAACGATGCGACAAACCCAACAGCCCAGGCGATTTCGGTGGAAGTGACCTCGCCGATCGAGTATAATACTTCACGCCGCTTCCGAGTGGCTGTCGCGGTCGGGGAGCGGATGTCGCAAACATCCAGCATGCGAGGTCTCCCCGAGGCGACATGCCCAGCCCGTGCCGGTCTGCCGTCAGATGTCGCGCCGTGCCTGGCCTGTCCTTCGCCCCGGAGCGCCCTCGAGATCGGGCATCGATTCGAATCCACCTTCTTTCCGCACCAGTCGATCGATCCAGAAGGAGCTCCCCTATGCGACGTAGTGCTACTGCGCTGATCGTGTCTCTCTTTCTCTCGGCATCCCTCTCCGGCGGCTCTGTCGCCTCCTCGAGCGTGCCCGCGCCGTCCGGTGAGACGGTCCTCCCGGGTGTGGTCCCGACCCAGATCCCCGAGAGCGGGCCCGAAGTCGGACAGCCCCCGGCTCGCGCTGGGCGTTCGATGCGTACGGCTGCTACCGGAGAGACGGTCTGGGTTTTCATCGACAGTCTCGAGACGCGCACGAGCCCTAACAACGAGGGAGGGTGGACCCACTACGACGCTTCCGCGAAGCCGACCGCGTGGCACATCGATACCTTCCTCGGGTGCCAGAACCATTCGTGGTGGTGCGGGGTCATCGACTCTTCCTGGATTTACGACTCGAATCGCGCCGGGTACGACAACGACTGGACTCAATACCTCCAGAACTCGTTCCCCTCGAGCGCCGCACCGGCGGGAAGCCAGGTCACGATCAGCTTCAGGCACCACTTCGACGCCGAGCCCCTTTATGACTTTGGGTACGTCGAGGTGAACGATCTCGATAACAACTGGCAGCAGCTCGCTTTCTTCACGGGAAAGGTTCCGAATAGCTCCCTTTGCGACACCTTCACGGTGAACGTTCCAGATTCCATCGTCGCGAAGTGGCGCGCTGGGAACGACGGCACCGGCACGAACCCCCTTCCGGTGCCGTTCCGGTTCAATTTCACGAGCGATATCGGCTATTCCTCGGCGGACGGCCTTTACAACGGAGACGGCTGGATCATCGACAACGTCACCGTCAAGTCGGGCTCGAACGTCATCTTCTCCGACAACGTGGAAAACGGGATGGGTAACTGGCAGCGGTCCACGTTCCCCGGCGTGGGCGACTTCTTCTACCTCCAAAGCAACGTCCTGACCGAGGACGTGTGTTCCTCGAATCAATCGAAGGTCTGGACCGACTGGAACCAGGCCACCCTGACCCTGGTTCCCCGTCTGGACAACTTCGTCGTGACCCCACCGGTCGCGACGAACCGGGCGAGCACGGTCTTTGTCAATTTCGATGTCTACCGAAACCTTCCGCTCAACTCGTGCTTCTACTACCACACGAATTTCCGAACGAAGAACATCGGTGACGCCCAGTGGGGAAACTGGATCGACCCGACTTTCTTTGTTTATTACGGGGGAAACAAAGACTGGATCCGCCAGGCGATCTCGCTGCCTGGGGCGGGCGGCAAGGATTCCGTGCAGGTGGAGTTGGGCCTCCGGGATTACGCCATCGTCTTTTGCGGCGGCAACTCGTCCTCCTCCAACACATATGGGTTGTTCGACAACGTCGCGATCGGAGTAATCGGCCAGACCGGCCCCGGCTTCATCGTGCGCGACATAGACCTTTTCAACGACACGTTCCAGACGACCCCGTTCTTCCGAGACGACAACTTCAACAGCCCGCTCGGTGACACCACGGTCGTGCAGGTCAGCGCGTCGCACGGGTACAAGAACGGCTTCATGTATTACAGATTTAATGGCGGGTCGTTCAACTCGGTCCCACTCCAGCACGTGGCGCCGGCGCTCCCGACCCATTTCTTCGCCGACGTTCCTCCCGGGAGCTACCCGGCAAACACGACCCTGGAGTATTACTTCGCGGCGACGGACAGCCAGAACGTCACCGCCTATTTCCCGGTCGACGCGATCACGAACCAGCGCTATCGCTCGGCTTCGATCCTGCCTGTGAAGACGGCCATCAATCTGCCGATGGGGTGCAGCGACAGCCTCGCCTCGATCCTCTTCGTGAATCACTTCTCGGGGCGCGAGCCGCAAGCGTACACCGCGTCCGCGCTGACCGCGCTCGGGTTCAAGTACGACACATGGGATGTGAACGGCCCGACGAGCGGAATCGGAAACTGCCTCGGCGGCTCCGACCCGACCGATATCCAGTACCACTGGCCGGTGACGGACGTCGGCAAGCTGCTTCAGTACTCCACGATCATCTGGCACTCGGGGGATCTCTCCTCGTTCACCATCACGCCTCAGGATCAGGCGGTGATCCAGTCCTGGATCCAGCAGCCGGGGAAGGACCGCAACTTCTGGATCTCCGGGGACGACGTTGGCTACGATCTCATGGCAAACAGCGGCGCGAATAACTACAACGGCTTCCTGGGGTTCACGTGCGGCGTGCTCTGGCTGCGGAACAACTGGGAGAACACCCCTCAGGACACGCTCCATCCGGTCGTGAAAGGGGTGCCCGGGGGTCCCGCGGCGGGGCGGTTCATGCACCTGAACGGGGGCTGTCCCATCATCAATCAGTTTGATCTGGTTACGCTTTCCTCGGCCGCGAACCAGGGCAAGTCGGGCACCCTGCTCACGTACCCCAA
>Ga0066676_10000296_pt1 | contig 17033 bp, 17 predicted proteins | sample GraSoiAngelo_125_FD_62293 | JGI IMG/M metagenome (GOLD analysis project Ga0066676, IMG submission 62293) | Grasslands soil microbial communities from the Angelo Coastal Reserve, California, USA - 14_0927_05_40cm | ecosystem: Environmental > Terrestrial > Soil > Grasslands | place: USA...
GTACGCGGCGCCACCCTTCGGACCGAATCGGTTCCAGCCGCCGCGACCACCCGAATCCTGGGACGGCGTGCGTGACGCGCTCGAAGTGGGCCGTATCGCGCCGCAGGCGCCATACGCACCGCCCTTTGACGCGTTGTTGGGCGACCAGGGCACCGTCGGAGAGGATTGCCTGAACCTCAACGTGTGGACGCCCGATCCGAGCACCCGCGGCCTCCCGGTGATGGTGTGGATCCACGGCGGCTCATTTGTCAGGGGTTCCGGCTCGCTACCGATCTACGACGGCAGCGCGTTCGCTCGAGACGGGATCGTCTGCGTCACCATCAACTACCGACTGGGGGCGGACGGCTTTCTCTTCCTGGGCGATGGCATCGCGAACCGGGGGCTGCTCGACCAGCTGGCGGCGCTCACGTGGGTGCAGGAGAACATTGAGGCTTTCGGCGGGGATACGCAACGGGTCACCATCTTCGGCGAGTCGGCAGGCGCGTTCAGCGTGGCCACGCTGCTGTCGATGCCACGGGCGAAGGGCCTGTTCCGACGAGCGATCGCGCAAAGCGGAGCCGCGCACCACACAAGCTCTTTGGCAACCGCCCAGCTGGTCGGTCGAAACCTGGCCGACAAGCTCAGGGTGGCGCCGACGATGCCGGCGATCGCAGCCGTCCCGCTGGCACGCCTGGTAGAGGCACAGGTGGAGTTGGGGATTGAGGTGGCGCTGCGGCCTGATCCTGGTCGGTGGGGCGAAATCGCGGCGAACGCAATGATCTTCGAACCGGTCGTCGACGGCGAGGTGGTGCCGGCCAGGCCAATCGAGCGGATCGCCGCCGGTGCGGGTGCCGACCTCGATCTGATGGTTGGGACGACGACCGAAGAGTGGCGGTTTTTCCTCGTCCCCGGCGGCGCGATCGACCGCGTCACCGACGACCGTCTATCCACCATGGCGCGCTTCATGGGTCTTGATGTGGAGACCGCGCTGGCGCTGTACCGCGCCTCACGACATCGGGCAACGGCGGGAGACCTCCTCGGAGCGCTAATCACCGACTGGTTCTTTCGCATCCCGGCCATCCGGCTTGCCGAGGCGCACGTCAAGAACGGCGGGTCGACGCATATGTATGAGTTCGCTTGGCGCTCGCCCATCTTTGACGGTCGGTTTGGTGCTGCCCACGCGGTGGAGATCGGATTCGTCTTCGGCAACCTCGGCCGCAAGGGCGCCATGACCCTGGCCGGCACCGAGCCGCCAGGTCTGCTGTCAGATGTGATGCACAAGGCATGGGTCGCGTTTGCCACCAGTGGGGCGCCCGGATGGACGCCGTACGATGCCCACGAGCGGAGGGTGATGCGTTTCGACGCGGCGGGCGGGACGGTTCTGATGGACCCGGCGGCCAAAGAGCGCCAGCTCTGGGACGGCATTCGCTGACGTTTCTTTCTCTACTCCGTAACGGCACAGCACGTCGTATTCAAGAACTGGAGGCGAGTGCGGGATTCGAACCCGCGGTGGAGGTTTTGCAGACCTCTGCCTTACCACTTGGCTAACTCGCCCCGCGCGGCCAATCGCATAGTCTACAAGTCGATCGTCGGCCGTACCGGTCGCGCTATCAGGAAAAAGGTAACCGACCTGCTGCGCTCCGGCGGGCTTGAGAGCACATAATCACGCGTCGTGCTGCGCTTCCGGCTGGCAGTCGCGGGCCTGATCGCGGTCAGTTCGCTCGTGGCCGCCTGCACCCCCAGCCCGGCCATCATCGCGCGGCCGGTGGGCAGCCCGATCAGTATCGGAGCCGTTCTCTCACTTACTGGCAGTCAGTCGGAGAGCGGGCAGATGGCTAAAGAGGGTTACCTCTTTTGTCAGAACTGGATCAACGGCAAGGGCGGCGTCATCGTGAAGGGCGTGAGCCACCCGATGAGTATCGATATTGCCGACGATCAGAGCCGCCCCTCCATCGCTGCCTCGACCACTGAGCAGCTCATCTCTCAGAACCACGACACCCTGCTTCTCGGCGCGACAAACGACGCCACCGCCGCCAGGGCGGCAGTCGTCGCGGAGCGGCACCGGGTACCGCTAATCAGCAGCGGCGCATCATCGGACTCCACGTTTAACAGCCATTACCACTACTTCTTTGGGGTACTCACTCCGCATAGCCGCCAGTTCCAGGGCGTGATCGACATGGCTCTGGCCCAGAGTCCCAAACCGCAGTCGGCGGCGATCATGTTCGCGAGCGACAGCCTTTCGACCGAGGTGGCCGGCGCCACGGCGAGCTATGCGGCTGCGAAGGGACTGAATGTCGTGTACGGGGCCAGTTATCCGTCGGGGGTCAACGACTTCAGCGTGTATTTGTGGACAGCCGCGAGCGTCGGGCCCGATCTTATTCTCGAGATTGGTCACGAGGGTGAGAGCGTCCGGACGGTGCAGCAGGCCCAATACATGAACGTTCAGCCCAAGTTGCTCGCGTTCAGCGACGGTCCCGGCACGTCCCGCTTCATAGAGGTTCTGCGCAAGTCTGCAAACTACGCCGTAGGGACGACGCAATGGGCGCCGGCGGCAAGAAACCGAACGAGCTACTTCCTGGACAGCTTTCATTACTCGCTTGCGTATGCGGCGCGGTTTGGACACCTCCCGGATCAGCATGCTGCCGCGGCCACCGCCGCCTGTCTCACCCTCGAGGTGGCGATCGAGCGGGCTCGCTCGACCGACGCGGATCACGTCCGCAAGGCGCTGACCGATATCGACCTCAACACCTTCTTTGGCGAAATCAAGTTCGATGACCGCGGGGCGAACATCGCCAAGCCTGTGTACGTTCAGCAGGTTCAGTCAGGTCGAACCGCGTTGATCTGGCCGCCCGATATCGCCACCGCCCGCCCGCGCTATCCCGACCCCGGCTGGGCGAAGCGCTAGGTAGCGAGCAGGGGCTAGCGGTCGGCGAGCAGCTGCGCCAGGTGCGCCATCACGCGCACCCCTGACCCGGTCGGCCCCTTCGGCACCGTTCTCAATTCCGGCGCGTCCTGCCAGGCGCTGCCCGCGATATCGAGGTGCACCCAGGGGCGGCCGTCCACGAACTCGCGCAGGAAGAGCGCCGCCGTCGTCGCGCCCGCCCAAGGGACTGTCGAATTCTTGATGTCTGCGATCTCGCTCTCGATCAATCCGTCATAGTCCGCCCAGGTTGGAAGTTCCCAGACGCGCTCCCCCGCCAGGTCGGCCGCGCGGCGCACCAGGTCCATCAGCGACGGGTCGTTTCCAAAGGCGCCGATCGCGAGCGGGCCGAGTGTTCTCGCAATGGAGCCAGTGAGCGTGGCGATGTCGACGATATGGGTCGCCCCCTCGTTCACCGCATAGGTGATGCCGTCGGAGAGAACCAATCGCCCCTCAGCATCGGTGTTGATGATCTCAATGGTCTTGCCGCCCGAGCCGGTCACAACATCCCCCGGTTTGATCGCCTTACCCGACGGCATGTTCTCGGTGGTCGGCACAATGCCGATGACATTGATCTTGGGCTTGAGCTCGGCGATCGCGAGCATGGCGCCGACCACGGCGGCGCCGCCGCCCATGTCGGACTTCATCTTCTCCATGTTCAGGGACGGCTTGATCGAGATCCCACCACTGTCGAACGTGATGCCCTTGCCGACGAGCGCCAGCGTTGGAGCACCCTTTCGACCACCGGCATATCGCAGGATGATCATCTTGGCGGGCTCGTCCGAGCCACGGGCCACCGCGAGCAGGGCACCCATCTTCAAGCGGCGCATGTCGTCCATGTCCAGCACCTTGAGGTCGAGACCGGTCGCCCTGGCCGCCTCCTTCACCTTCTCCGCGAACACGCTTGGGGTGAAGGCGTTCGCCGGCGTATTCACCCAATCTCGAATACGGTTCGTCGCCTCAGCCAGAACGATGGCATCCTTGACCGCGGCTGAGGCGGCCTTGTCCCCGTCGAGCCCGATGATGGACAGCGACTCGATGGGTGCAACGGCATTCTCGTGCCTGGTCTTGAGCGACCCAGTATCGAAGTTGCTCAGTCCGATGCCCTCTGTGGCGGCCCGCGCCAGGTCGGCGGTCTCGGCCCTCCCCGTGACCTCCTTCGGCAGCACGACCGCGAGCCGGCGGTGGCCACGACGGCGCAGGGTTTGGCCGGCCGCTTGCAGAGCATTGCGAAGCCGCACCATGTCGAGCTGCTCCACCCTTCCAACCCCGACGAGCACGGTCCAGCGGCTGGGCAGCGTGTTGAGATTGTGGATCGGCACCAGCTCCATGAACTTGCCGCGGAATTCCCGCTCCTTGAGCAACTGCTCGATGGCACCCTTGAGCCTCTTGTCCAGGGCCGCGGCTTCTTTTGGGACATGCGTCTGACCTTCGAGGATCGGAAGGATCAGCGCGTCCGCCTCCACCTTCTCGGCAGCCGTCTCTACCAGCCGTGCCTGCATGCCTTCTCCTCTCCCCGTCGGGCTTTCGTATTGTACGAGCCGCCTCCGGCGCTCGGGGTCGGCGCCTCGACATCGTATAACCGGTAACGTGGTCGGTGGCTGATTCGAGCCGCGGCGATTTCGTCTAGCGCGCCGGGGATTCGCCGGCCCGCTTTCGCGCCTGCCGCTCCTGGAACCGCCGCTCCATCTCGACCAGGTCGGCGTTCGTGTAGCGATATCGGCCCAACTCGTCCTGCCGGCTCGCTCTGGCGATGCCGAGCCGGATCCAGGTGGCGATCGTCGCGGGTGAGACGCCGAGTTTCTCGGCGGCCTCCGTAATTGAGTAGAGGTGCTCCTCAGCCATCGGTCGAGGTTATCGAACCCGAACATCATGAAGATCCCCCTGACGTTGGGCGATCGCGCCCGCCGGTACGATAGCTCATGGATGGAAGAGCTTCGGCCGCCCGTAAGGTGCCCGCAATGCAACGGCCAGCCCAACTGGCAGGAAGTGCGACAACCATATGTTGACGAGGACCCGCCGGGCCGGCTGGGCGTGCACCCCCTGATCGGGTGGCGCTGCAATATCTACCCATACTTCCTACCCGTCTCGCAGTGGGAGAGTTAGCTAGAACTCGAGCAAGGCGGACGGCTCGATAAAGAGGATTTCGCCAGCCGGTATGAGCTCGAGACCCTTCTCGAATTTCGGCGGTCGCGGCGCGATGCCGGGCACCGGTCGCCGGCGACCGACCTGCCGTGCGATCTCCGCAAGCAGGATCGAGGCGATAAGACGCAGCGGCGCGGGCCCGACGGACTCGAGGCCTAGCGTTGCAATCTTCATACGGTCTGCCTCGCTGGTCCTCATCTCGTCAGGGCGAGCCCCGACGATGATCAATTGCCGCTTGCCGTGCGTAAGTCCCAACCGATGAAGCGAAATTCCAGGGCCGGATGGCGTGACAAGGACGATCTCTTCGTAGCGCGACGCACTGTCGAGGCTTGTTGGATGGATGCGCAACGGATTCTTGTGGCGACGCGCGGCAGCCCTCGCCTCGCGTCGCACCGCCGAGGTACCGTCAAACCAGTCGGCGCCGCGGTCTTCGAGCAGAACGTCGTGGAAGCCAAACGCCGCCGCCGAGCGAAGACTCGATCCAACCTCGACGTGGTCATCTCCAACGATCATCAGCCATGGTCGGCGAGTTTCCGGCCGCATCGCGCGGGCCTGAGGGCCTGACCCTCGTAGCACATACCAGGCGCCGACCGCAGCCGCCGCAGCCACATTGAGCGTGTTCACCGTACGGGATTGGGTAGGGATCACCACGATCTCGTCGGCCGCAGCGAGGGTCTTCCGCGAAACACCGCGACGTTCATTGCCGACAGCGAGCGTCGCGTCGCCACGAAGGGGTCGTCGACCGTAGATCTCGCTTGCCCCAGCCGCGTTCTCAACCGCGATCAGCCGTCCGGTAATCGATTGCGAACACGATGCGCCGAGGAGTCGCGCTGCATCATCAATCCGGCTGAGGTTCGCCGGATTCTCAACCCCATCGGCGAAGAGTGTGAGCGTCAATCGAGGAGCTGGCGAAGCCGAGCGGCGATCGCATCTGCGCGGGCTTCGTGTTCGCGGGTGCGCGCACCCCGCTCACCGCGGAGGCGGCGTTCGTGCTGGAGCACGTGATGCCCAAGCTCGTGCGCAAGAACATAACCGAGCATGAAACGCCGCAGCGTGTCCCCTGGCCATGACACCACGCCTTCCTCGCGGAGATCAGCACCCGCAGCCCGCAGTTGGGCTCGCTCGTGCGGCGCCAGCACAAAGCCCAGCCGCCAAGGAGACGGCGCTTGATCGTAGAGAACGATTCGGCCCGGCGCGACCAATTTTGCCAAAGTCAGCCGCTTGGTTGCTGGGGGAGCAGGGACCAACTCCACCGACGCCACGCCGTAGTAGGTCACCTCACCAATGATCCTCAGCGCGTCGCGAACATCGCTCGCCGATGCCGGGTGGTGTCGCCCGGCTTTTGGGCGGCGCGCACGCACAACCGGGAACTTCGCTCGTCGCGCGGCACGCATGCGACGCGGGTCGCTGCGGAGACTACCAGCCATGCGCTCCATGATGCCTCAAAATACGGGGCCGGCAACAACGCCTAGCTGCTACGCTTCGCGCGATGTCGCACTGGCTCATTCAGTTGATCAGTGCCGGCGGTCTGCTGGCGATCTTTCTCACGATGGCGGCGGAAAGCGCGGGGATTCCCATATCGAGTGAGATCGTGGTCCCATTAGGGGGCGCCCTCGCCGCGCAGGGGAAGCTGTCGTTCGTCGGCGTCGTGATCGCGGCCAGCGCCGGCAACCTGCTCGGTTCGCTGGTCGCCTACTTGCTGGTCCGCCGTTATGGCGAGGCCCTGATCCTCGGGCCGGGTCGCCGGGTCGGCCTGACGACCGGCCATTTGCGCCTGGCGAATCGTTTCTTCGAGCGCTGGGGCCTGTTTGCTGTCTTTGCCGGTCGGCTCCTCCCGGTAATCCGGACCTATATCTCGTTTCCCGCCGGACTCTCGCGGATCTCCGTCGTGCCCTTCTCGGTGGCGACCATCCTGGGAGCGATCCCATGGAATCTTGCCCTGGCGTATGCCGGCTACAAGCTGGGTCAGAACTACGAGCGCGTCGCCTCCGTTCTCGGTCCATTTACGATACCGTTGGCGGTTATTGTCTTCGTGCTGGTCGTCGGCGCGTATTACTATGGCCGGCGGCTCGGCGAAATCGAGAGCTAACCGGGGCAGAACCAAGCCCGGTCAGGGAGCTGGTTGAAATACGGCGGCCAGCCGCCGACGCCGGGGCCTTCGCGAGCCATCATCTTCCCAGTCGTGGCATCAGAGATGACCACGATCCATCCGGCGAAGCGGCCCCGCGAGCTGGGAAATGTTCCCGTGTACGCGACCACCCACACCGGGGTTCCGGGTGGTATCGACCCCTGACCGATGGCCGGGTCCCGCGTCTGGAACTCCTGGAACGTCATCAGTTTTGCGCTCGCCGACGAGCCCTTGGGATTACCAATTACGGATTGGATTGCCTTCGACCGGGAGACGGCCGGACATGCGATCCCCCCTGGGTGGGCGACCAGGACAACCGCGACGGCCAGGCCGGCGAGCGCCAGTACGATGGCCAGGCCAACGATTCGGAGCCGCGGCGGAAAAGCTTCGGGAGAGGAACGGCTAACGGACGGCAGCCACGACTTCCGGATCGAGACCCGGATATTTCTGAAACTCGGCGACGCGTTCTCGCTTCAGGCGCTGCACCATCGCCTGATACTCATCGGCGCGACCGGTGCGTTCGTACAGCCGCTTCGGCTGCAGGACCTCGACATCGTCGACGCCCGGGACGCCCTGAGCAACCTCATAACCGAAGTCGGAATCCCGCGTCCAGGCAATCGTGCCCTCCGCGATGGCCTTGACGATCGCGCTCGAGTACTCGATGGTGAGCTTCTTGCTATTCGGTGACCCTTCCGGGCCGCCGACTCGGCCGGTGTTCAATAAATAGACCTCGAACGGGCGCGACCGGTGCAACTCGAGGAACCGATTGCCCTGCTGCTCGTGGCGCAGTGGGAAGAAGGGGTTGGTGCCCGGCACGCGTAGCGCCTTGCCCATCTCGTCTTTTCCACCCGCGGACGTACCCTGCGTTTCGCCCAGCATGAAGTAGGCGGCGGCGTGCTCGGAATCCAGACGCGCCACCCCTGGGATGATGCTTTCGTTGCGGTTCAGAATCAGCAGGACGTCAGCCGGTCCGATGTTGCGGGCGTCTTCTACCCAGCCCAGCGCCGCCAGCTCGAAGGTGGCGCGGCCATTCTGCGTATAGCTCGCGTCGTAGAAGTCGACCGACCCACCATCCTCCTTTTGGGACACGTTCTCGAGGTAGGCGTCCCGCTTGGTCACGGCGCCGTAGATGGTCGGCTCGTGTTTTGGGTCAAGGCTGAAAGTCTTCGCAAAGCAGCCGTTCTCAGTGCCATAGATTTTTCCCTTCGGCATCAGCGCGATGAAATCGTCTTGCACCGGCTTGGAATCGTTTTGCCTGGTGAAGGTGGTGGTCGTCTTGCCTGTGCCGCTGAGTCCCACGATCAGGACGACCCGCTGCGCCTTGCCAACCGGGATGACTTTGCAGCCGGCGTGCATGGCGAGACCGCCGGCGTCATAGACCTTCTTGTTCCACATGCGGAGCCCGCCCTTCTTCGACTCACCGAAGTAATCGGAGTTGAGGACCCGCGTGATGCCCGCTTCGAGGTCGACAAAAATCGCCCGGTCGCTCGGGTAGCCAGGCGCGGTGAGGTTCGGCGTGTAGATCATCGTGACTTCCGGCTGTCGGCCACCGTCCGGTGGGTAGTAGAGATGCCGCTGCATGCCGGCAATGTTGGCGTTGCGCGCCTCGATGAAGAGCCGGGCCGGGGTCAGGAAGGTCGGGTCGTTACCGATGACGCCATCGAGCAGCACCATCTCCTGGTCGCGGATGTACTCGTCCTGGAGCTTCGCCCATTTCCGGCCTTCCTCCGGCGTCACGGTTTGCGCCGTATGCTCCTCCGGTCGGTCGGTGACGATGTACGTGCTCTTGGTGCTGCGTGAGTCCACGCGCGTGTGGACGTTGTAGTTGTCGTAAATGGTGCGCCGCACGTTCGGCATCCTGGCGGTGAGCTCTCGAAGCTGTTCGGCGGAAGGGTTCTCGATCAGGCGCTTGGACTCAGGGATATACCCGCTGCGGATCTCGATGGTCACTCAGTACAGGATACTGGGAGGACGGACGCCGACCTAAATCCCCATCACGCCGACAAGCTCTTTCACGGAGTCGGCCGACCGTCGCAACGAGGTGCGTTCATCGTCGGTGAGATCCAGCTCGATGATCTCCTCCGCACCGCCGGCGCCGAGCTTCACCGGAACGCCCACGAACAGGCCGCGAATACCGTATTCGCCTTCCAGTCGTACCGCACACGGCAGGATCTGCTTTCGGTCGAGCGTGATGGCGTCGACCATCTCCGCGACGGCGGCCGAGGGAGCGTAGTAGGCGCTGCCGGATTTCAGCAGGTTCACGATCTCGGCACCGCCATCCCTCGTGCGTTTCACGATGGCCTCGATGCGATCCGGCTTGATCAGCTTGGTGATGGGCACGCCGGCCACGGTGCACATGCGCGCCAGCGGCACCATCGTGTCACCATGCCCTCCGAGCACAAACGCCTGCACATCGTGGACGGAGACGTTGAGCTCGAGCGCAATGAAGGTGCGGAAGCGGGCCGTGTCGAGGACGCCGGCCATCCCGAGGACACGCTGCCTCGGAAATTTGCTCACCTCGAGGGCTAGCTGCGCCATCGCATCCAGCGGATTGCTGACGACGATCAGCGTCGCATTGGGCGAGTGACGGACCAATTCCTCCGTCACCCCACGGACGATGCCCATGTTGGTCTTGACCAGATCGTCACGCGACATTCCCGGCTTGCGCGGCACCCCGGATGTGATGACGCAGATGGCCGACCCGGCCGTTTCTTCGTAGCCGTTGGTACCAGTGACCCGCGAGTCGTAACCAACGATCGGCCCAGCCTGCAGCATATCCAGCGCCTTACCCTGCGGCAGCCCTTCTACGATGTCGACCAGCACGATGTCGGCGTGGCGCCGCTCGACGAGTCGCTGGGCGAGAGTGGCGCCGACATTACCGGCTCCGACCACTGTGATCTTCGAGCGGCCCATCCGTTCGTACCGTAACAAATCATCGATCGCCGGGTTACACTCCGCGCCATGACCACCGCCATCGAGGCCACGGAGCGTCGCTTTCTGAAGACGCTCCACGAGACTGCCGTCCGGCAACACATCTCGTGGCGAGGCCTGCTCGTGCTCAGCAGCTTTTGGTTCGCGATTGCCTATGTGATGCAACCGCTCGGCGGCAACATCATCCCGCTGCTGGTTGCCCGCTTTACCGATCCGATGACCGTCCATCTCGGCCCGCTGGCGATCCCGGTCGACGTCAACACCTATGTCTCGCTGCTGGACACGATCGGCGCCGCTTTTGCCATCGTCTGGCAGCCGGCGATCGGCGCCATCAGTGACAACGCTCGCTTCTCGCTGGGCCGCCGGCGACCCTTCATCGCGATCGGCGTCGTCGGCGACATCATCTTCCTGACGCTGATCGCCTTCGTCACGTCCTACTGGGCGCTGCTCCTCGTTTACGTCTTCTTCCAGATGGCCTCCAACACGGCGCAGGGGCCGTACCAGGGCATGCTGCCCGACCAGGTGCCGGCCAACCAGCGAGGCGAGGCCTCCGGCTACTACGGGCTGATGAACATGCTGGGAACCATCGTTGGTTTCCTCGTTGTCGGCGCGCTCTTGATCCCGACCCACCACGTGCGGCTGGCGATTCTCACGCTGCCGCTGGTGGTGGCAATCGCCGGGGTTCTCGTCATCTTCGGCGTGCCCGACCGGCGCCGGACTTCGGCCTCGAGCCAGCCGCTGGCCCGTTCCGTCTTCCTCAGCTTCGCGATCGACACCAGGCGGTATCGCGACTTCGCCTGGTTGATGGTCTCGCGGCTCTTTTTCCTGATGGCGCCGGTCGGCATCTCGACCTACGCCTTCAATTTCATCCGCTACACCTTCAACTATTCGGAGGGGAAAGCGTCGCTCTACGCGAGTGCTTTACAGGCGATCGTCGTCGTCTTTGCGGCGATCCTCTGCATGACCGCCGGCTTCATGGCCGAGCGCTACGGCAAGAAGCGGCTGATCGCCGCCGCCTGCATCATCGGCGCGGTCGGCTCGAGCTTGCTGATCTTCGCTCCCAGCCTGCCCTGGATTCTCGGCTTCGGCCTGATCGTCGGGATCTCCCTGGGGATCTTCCTGTCGGTCGACTGGGCGTTCATGACCGATCTCATCCCCAAGGCCGAGGCCGGCCGCTACATGGGCGTCTCCAACATCGCGACCGCCAGCGCCGGGCTGATCGCGCGGCCAATCCTGGGACCGATCATCGATGGTTTCAACAACAACCGCCAGAGCGCGGTCGGCTATCGCGTGATGTTCGGCATCGTGACGGGCTTCTTCGTGATCGCCCTGCTCACCCTGCGACCGGTCCGCGAGATCAAGGTTGAGTAGGGTCAGTCGAGCACGGGCAAGCTAACGGCGACCTCAGTCCCCTTGCCTTCGGCGCTCTTTACCACGATCTCCCCGTTGTGGGCATCGACGATCCATTTGGCGATGGCGAGCCCGAGGCCGCTGCCGCCATTCTCCCGGGTGCGCGCCTTGTCCGCCCGGTAGAAGCGCTCAAAGATGTGCGGCAAGTCCTCGGATGGGATCCCAGCGCCGTTGTCGGCCACTGTGACGCGGGCGCGGCCATCGCGGCGGATGACGCCCACCGAGACTTCGCCACCCGACGGGGTATGGGTCAGCGCATTGTCGATCAGGATCAGCAGCAGCTGACGGACGCGGAGCAGGTCAGCCTCCACCCGAACCCCGCCATTGAGATCGGGCCGCAGGTGCACGCCCCGCTCCTCCGCCAACGGTTCGGTCTGCGTCATCAGGTCCCGGACGACGTCGTTCAACTCGACCGGCTCGCGATCGATGCGCAGCTGTTTCGCGTCGGCCAGGGCGAGCGTCGTCAGGTCTCCAACGATGCGGCTCAGCTGCTCGACCTCCTCGACGATGCTCAGGGCATAGGCACGGTTCGCCCCGTTCGCCCGCCGGAGCCAGGCTTCGACGTTCGTGCGGATCAGGGTCAGCGGCGTTCGCAATTCATGGGACGCATCCGCCACGAACTCGCGCTGGCGCTGAAAGGCCCGGCTGATCGGCCGGAGGGAACGGCTCGCCATCAGCAGTGAGGCGAGAGCGCCCAGCAGGATGCCGACGCCGGACGCGACCACCAGCTGCCGCACCAGGCCCGAGAGGGCGTCGTCGACCCAGGAGACCGGCTGCGCCACCTGCAGCACGCCGACGACCTTGTGGGTTTTCGGGTTGACGATGGGGCTGGTGTCGATCGTGTAGAGGTCGGTGCCGTTCGAGATGCGGGTGTCCACCGAACGACCGGCCTTGGCGGCTGCGATCGGCGCGCTCAGGCTCGGGTTGTTGAACAGTTTCTTGAGTTCGGGGCGCGGCTGGCCCTGCTCCTGGCCCTTGATATCGAGCACCCTGATGAAGGTGTCGGCAACGCTCGGATCGAGCAGCCCCTGCCCGTTGAACGTGACCGTGTCGCCGGTGACGGCGAAGTCTTTATAGGCCTGGGCGACCGCAAGCCGGAGGTCGTTGTCGGCTTTCGCCTGCAGGGCCTGCGACACCGTGACGTACACGATGAGGTCGAAACAGCCGAGGATCAGGACGAGCAGGACGAAATACTGGGCCGCCAGGCGCGCCAGGGCGCCCCGGAACATCAACCCGACAGCCGGTAACCGACGCCATACACCGTCTGGATGAGCTTCGGGGAACGGCCCTCGTCGATCTTGTCGCGAAGGTAGGAGATGTAGACGGCAACTCGGTTCGTGGTGCCTTCGAAGTTGTAGTCCCACACCCGTTCGGCGATTTGCGCCTGGGTCAGCACCTGGTTGGGATGACGCATCAGGAATTCGAGGAGCGCGAACTCGCGCGCGGTCAGCTCGATCGGCGTGTCGCCGCGCCGGACCTGGTGGGTCTTGAGGTCGAGCACGAGGTCGGCCACCTGCAGTCGGTTGGCGTGGCCGTTCTTTTGCTCACGGCGCATCAGCGCCCGCAGCCGGGCCAGCAGCTCCTCGAAGGCAAACGGCTTGGGCAGGTAATCGTCGGCGCCGGCGTCGAGGCCGGCGACCCGATCATGGATCTGGTTGCGCGCGGTCAGCATGATCACCGGTGTCTGGATCCGGTTCTGGCGCAGCCAACGGCAAACTTCCAGGCCGTCCTTCTTGGGAATCATCAGGTCGAGGATGATGGCGTCGTAGCGGGCCGTTTCGGCCAGCTCTTGGGCCCGTTCGCCGTCCAGCGCGACATCGACGGCATAGCGCTCGTCCTCCAGGAGCTGCTTGAGCAGCGTCGAGAGCTTCCGCTCGTCCTCGACAAGGAGGAGGTTCATCGGGTTGTGGCTCCAGTGTACCGGGTCGCCGGCGTGCTTTTGGCGACGGCCAAACCGTAGCAGGCCGTTGTTAGAGCGGTATTAGCCCGCGACCGCCTGGGCTTGCTGGGCGGGCAGCGCCGCGAGATCGGCCGCTGTCAGCAAGTGATTACCGGAGATCCGGCTGCCGCTGTCCACGAACCGCCCCAGACTGGCCCGCGCCCGGCCGACGTTCCAGCCCAGGATGTCGCAGTACTCGACAAAGGTCTCGCCGGCAAAGAACCGCTCCGCCTCTGGCCGATAATTTTCGACGCTCAGATCGGCCACCGCCTGCCAGATCACCCTTGTCAGGAGCGACTGGACCGCCTCCAGGGGAATATCCGGTTCCGCTGCGCCTTTTCTCATCCCTTCCTCCGATCGAACGCCGCGGCAGGGCGGTTTTGCCGTGCCAATTGAATGATAGCTTCGCTAATTTAACAAGTGGTAGCGACAATGTCAATCACGGCGCCCGGAGCGTGGCGGCGGGCGCCCGGCCCGATTCGGCCCGGCGGTCGGGTGATGCAGCAGGCCGGCCGCTCTGAGCCGAGCATCGAGGCGGGTGAGCTGCCGGCCCACGGCGGGCGGCAGCAGGGCCAGGTGCGGAATGCGTTCCAAGTGCTTGGCGATCGGCCAGAGATCCTCCTCGGCCGTCATCCAGTGCAGGCCGTCAAAACGGGCCAGGTTGACGGGCCGGCCGTGGCCGCGGAGGGTACGCTCCCCGGCGAGGTTGTAGTAGTGCTCGAAGTAGGACATGGCGAGTTCGCGGAGCGTGCGGTAGACGGGCTCGCGGTATCGCAGACCGGTGAACTTGCTGGTGCCGATGGCGCCCCACAGGCCCCGCCGCCTGAAGACGGCGATCACGTGGTCCTCGTCGCGCACCGCGGTCAGGTCCATGATCAGTGGCGGGTGACCCTGAACCCGCAGGGCGGCGGCCGCCAGCACAGCGCCTTCGATGCAGTTGGCGGTCCGATCCCGCAGCACCCGCCGGGGCGAGCGGAACGTGTCGCCGTCGGCCTCGACGTTATAAGGGATGGCGTCCAGAAACTGCTGGACCTTCGCCGGCGTGTTGAGCCGTCGACGGAACACGACCAGCTCCGCGGGCGTGAGCAGAGCAACGGCACGGGGCATCATCGGCTATGGCAAAATCTGTAGTTCGACGCGGCTGTGGTGAAATTGGTAAACACGCTAGGTTCAGGGCCTAGTGGGCGCAAGCCCTTGAAGGTTCAAGTCCTTTCAGCCGCATTCCTCCAGCTTCGAGGCGCTCACTAGCGTCCGACCTCCATGTACCAGTCGCTGACGTACGCGTAGCGCTCCTCAGACTCGATCGCCGAGTCGAGCCGCACCCCGTGGATCCGCGTGCTGACCGCCATGACGTACCTGGGGCTGTAGATGAAGACCGCAGGCAGCTCCTTGGCAAAGTCTTCCTGGAACGTCGCGTAGGCCTTGGCCCGTGCCGCCAGGTCGAGCGTATTGCGGCCATCCTCGAGGTCGCCATCGATGAACACGTTCTTCTTCATCCCGGCAAAGTTGAAGCCGCCGGGGTGGGCCTGCGACGAGTGCCAGAACGTATAGACGTCGGGGTCGGGACCGTTGTCGAACGCCGTCAGCGTCATGTCGAAGGTGCGCGGGTTCAGGTAGTCGTGGATGAGGGACGCGGTCGTGACCGGCCGCACCTCGGCCACGATGCCGACCTCCGCCAGCTGGTCCGCGACCTTCTCGGCAACCCGTTCATACGGCGGGACATCGCTCGAAACGGTCAGGCCGAAGCTGAGGCTTATGTTCCCCTTGGTTCGGATCCCGTTGACGAGAACCCAGCCCGCGTCATCGAGCAGCTGGGCGGCACCGGCCGGGTCGTGGGCCGGTTGCTGGGCGGCGCTGTCATAGGCCCAGGTGATCGAGCGCGGGATCGGCCCATCGGCCGGAATCGCCTGCCCGCCCAGAACGTCACGGATGATCGCGGTCCGGTCGATCGCCTTTGCGATCGCCTGTCGCACCTTGATGTCCTGGAAAAACGGCTCCTCGGTCTTCAGGTTGAACAGCAGCTCCGCGTATTGATAGGTAGAGGCGGACAGCACGCGCACGTCACGGTTCCCCCGCTCCTGGGCCGCAGCCGACGGGGTGAGATTGGCGAGGCCGTTGATCTGCCCGCGGTCGAGCGCCTCCAGCGCCGCCGCCTGCGAGGGGAAGCTTCGGATCGTCATCGTCTCCAGCCAGGGCTGGCGCCAGGCAAAGGGATTGCGCTCGAGTTGGATGCGATCCGCCAGGTTCGCCACCATCCGGAAAGGGCCGGTCCCCACCGGGTTCAGGTTGGGCGAAGCCGAGGCGAGCTCGGCGATCGACTTGCCCGCCAGCAGATGCGAGGGAACGATGTCGAGCAGTTCGAGGTTCGCCAGGAAGCCGGCATTGTGCCCGGGCAGGGCGAAGCGCACATGCGAGGAATCCACGGCGGTAGCGATGATGTCTTTCCAGCTCTGGTTCAGGAGCGCCCCCGGGAACTGGGGATCCTGGACGGTCCGGACCGTGAAAACGACGTCATCCGCCGACACCGAGGTGCCATCCGACCAGCGGGCGTTGGGCCGCAGGGTGAACGAGTAGGTCCGCCCGTCGGGGCTCACGTCCCAGCGCGCGGCGAGGCGTCCCTGGACCCGTCCGGTTGGCAGGACGCGGACGAGCGGTTCGAAGAGGAGCGCGTCGAGGTCGTTGGACCCCGCGGTCGCTTCGCCGTATAGCGGGTTCAGCGAGCCCAGCTGACCGACCACGCCTTCGACAAACGTGCCGCCCGGGCGCGGCATCTCCGGAGCGAGGACGACATTCCGGAACACGAGCGCGAGGATGGCCACCAGGACGAGCAGCGGCACGCCCGCCCCCGCGGCGAGCAGCCCGCGCCGGATCAAGCTCCGGGGCTTACCCGGATATAGACGATCGAGACCGCGACGAACAGGACCACCAGTCCGATCGTGGCGTAAAAGAGGTTCTTTTCCAGGCCTCGTTTGGTGCGATAGCCGCCGCCGGAATCGCCGCCGCCGCCGATGGTGCCGCCCAGCCCGCTCGCCTTCGGGGTCTGGAGGAGGACGCCGAGCATGACCAGGAGCGCGAGCACGAGTTCCACCACACCGAGAAATGTCCTCATCGCCAGGGCCGCTGAATTATACCGCCAACCCGCCGATTTGCCCGCTGCAACCTAGCATTGACAGATACACAAATTCGTAGTAGTATCCGATGTGTACGGCTCGGCACGCTGCCTCCGGTTGCCCCTCCTCCTCCTGGCGCTGCTGGTCGCCTCCTGTGCGCCGGGCCGTACCCCTTCCCCAGCGATTGCCCCACTCCCCCTGCCCGCCGCCGCCACGTCGCCGATTATCAGCGGCGGCGATCAGTTGGTTCCACTGCCCGATGGTCCGGCCGCGTTCGCCGCGATCGTGGACGTTTTGCGAACGGCGCGGCGCTCGATCGACCTCGAGCTTTATGAGTTCCAGCGGCTCGATCTGGCCGCGCTGGTGCTCGATGCCCACGACCGGGGGGTCACGGTCACCGCGATCAAGGATCCTTCGGAGCGCAGCAGTACAACTACCTGGGCCGTACTCGAGCAGGGCGGCGTCCGGGTG
>Ga0066676_10000300_pt1 | contig 16859 bp, 18 predicted proteins | sample GraSoiAngelo_125_FD_62293 | JGI IMG/M metagenome (GOLD analysis project Ga0066676, IMG submission 62293) | Grasslands soil microbial communities from the Angelo Coastal Reserve, California, USA - 14_0927_05_40cm | ecosystem: Environmental > Terrestrial > Soil > Grasslands | place: USA...
GTTGATCCCTACCAGCTCTCCGCCGAAGAGCGCAGCCTGTTGGCCCTGCTCAGCGCCGAGGCGTCGTAACCCCTACTGGCTCAGCAGTAGGTAGGTCGCGATCGATAGCGCGACGAAGAGTGCGATGATCCCGACCGCCGCCAGGGCGGGAAGGGCCGCCGGCCCGCCATTATCGGGCGCCTCCATGACAATTCATGGTGACCAGCTCCTCTGAAACGCGCGTGAGGAGACTGTATGAATTCGCTAAGGGTTCTCGGCTCTAGTACCAGTAGTTCGAGCCTTCGGCCGAGCCCGCGGGGGGCGCGGAGTCGCGAAGCAGTCCCTTTGGCCCGGCCAGGGTGCGGACCACTTGCTCGACGCGGGCGATGAAGCTGTCGTAGTCCTCACCCGGTTGCGGAGTCAACGGATCGCCGAAGGTGATGCTGGCCGGATGCCGGCGGGGGATCCGGCGAAAACGCGGGAAGACCTCATAGAGGCCGTCGACATAGGCCGGTACGATCGGGACCCCGGCATCGATCGCCAGGATGGCGGCGCCTTTCTTGAAGGTGCCGATGTTGCCGGTGCGCGAGAGTGTCCCTTCGGGGAAGATCACGACCGACCAGCCGTGGCCGAGATGCTCCTTCAACCGGTCGAGCGCCGGCCGAGCGCCGCCAGCGCGCGGGATGGGGAAGGTGTTAATCAACAGCTCGGTCAGCATCGCCTCCCACTTCCGCTTGAAGATCGAGTCGGCGGCGGCCACGACAAACGCCCGGAAGCGGAACCGACTGGGCAGCGCCTGCAACATCACCACGGCGTCCAGGGCGCTGCTGTGGTTGGAAACGAAGATGGCGCCCCCCTTGATGGCTTTGACGCGATACCGGTCGATCACCGTCAGTGGCGAGAAGGCGCCCATCAACGGGAAGATGATGAAGGTCTGCAAGATGGCCCGGGCACCGCGCACGGTTCGGGCCCGCGGCCACGACGGAAGCTTGACCGGCGGCTGGCTGGTCGTTTCCACCTTTCTCCCCTCCGGTGGGCCGCCCGCTAAAGTTAGGTTCGGGTGCCGATGCCGGAACATCGCAAGCGTATCTGATGGCCCGACCACTCCGAGCGACGGAAAACGTCTCGGCGGAGATCAGTCGCAACCTGGCTCTCGAACTGGTCCGGGTGACCGAGGCGGGGGCGCTCGCCAGCGCCCGCTGGATGGGCCGCGGCGATAAGAACACTGCTGACGGTGCGGCCGTCGACGCCATGCGGCGGGCCCTCGGCATGATCCCGATGGACGGCGTGGTTGTCATCGGCGAGGGCGAGAAGGATGAGGCGCCCATGCTTTACATCGGTGAGAAGATCGGGACCGGCGACCCGCCCGAGGTTGACGTCGCCGTCGACCCGATCGACGGCACCACGCTACTGTCGAAGGGGCTTCCGAACGCGATCTCGGTGGTCGCCATGGCAGCCGGGCGAGGATCGCTCTACGACGCCAAGCACGTCGCCTACATGCACAAGATCGCGACCGGCGCCGACGCGTCCGGCACCCTGAACATCGAAGATCCTGTCGCCGCCAACCTGCAGCGGGTGGCCCGGGCCAAGCGGATGCGGGTCAGCAACCTGACCGTGGTTATCCTGGATCGGCCCCGGCATGAGGATCTGATCAAAGAAGTCCGCGAAACCGGGGCGCGCATCAAGTTGATCAGTGACGGCGATGTGGCCGGAGCCATGATGACGGCAATCGACGGTTCGGGACTCGACGTGCTGCTCGGGATCGGGGGCTCGCCCGAGGCGGTGCTGGCGGCGGCCGCGCTCAAATGCCTCGGCGGCGAGATTCAATGCAAGCTCTACGCCCGCAACCCTGAAGAGAAGGACAAGGCCGAGGCCGCCGGCGCCGACTTCGATCGGGTACTGGGCATCGACGACCTGGTCCGTAGTGATGACGTGTTCTTCGCCGCGACCGGCGTTACCGACGGCGAGGTCCTCCAGGGCGTGAAATATCACATGAACTGGGCGGAAACAGAGTCGCTGGTCACACGTAGCCGTTCAGGCACCCTGCGGCGCATCTACGCCCGCCACCACTGGGGATACAAACAGCGGGAGTGGCTCGGGCAGCCGGAGGAGGGCTAGACTGGCGAGCCCTAACTCTTTAGGGTCGTCTGCGCCGCATTGAACGGAGAAACGACCGACTCGCCGCAGTGGAGGCAGTAGCGGGCGCCCTCGGGTAGCAGCCGGTGGCAGCGCGGGCAGAGATGCATGCCGCCATCGAGCGAAAACAGGAAGTCCGGCCAGGCATCGGCCGTCTCCGGCCCGACCAGCGTGACGGTGTCGAGCAGCTCATCGATCTCCTTGCCAACAAGTTCTTTCTTTTCGATCAAGACCCTCGCCAAGCGGTCGATGGCGTCCTTGTTCTTTACCATCAGACGCCAACAATCGACATAGGCGCTGCCCAGAATTTGCGCGACATCACGCGCTTTTTCTCGATCCCGCAGAACGGTGGCGACGACGTTGGGATCACCCTGAGGCGCCTGCAAAGCGGCGGCCGCCGAAATCAGGCGATGGCCGATCATTTCCGCGCGGAGGCTGTCCTCGTCATTTCGCCGGTCGGGACCCATCCCAAACACGCCCACCATGAGGGCGGCATCTCTCGTGGCAGACATGAGGTCGCCTGACACGCCCTGGCTGTTTTCGCCGTAGAAGACGCGCTCGACCGCGATACTTCCGATACCCCAGCGAAGATCCCCAGCCATTCGTGAGCGGAACTTGGAGAACGATTCTTCGGCGTCCACTGCCTGGTGGTGCCCAAGAGATCCTCCGCGTTTGCGGATCGATAGCCGGACCGATTTCATGTCGGGTATGAAGAAGCGATTCGCCACGGCGTGACCCATCTCGTGCCGGGCAGTAGCCAGTGTTTCCCTCTCTGAGTATTGGATTGGCTCGGCGAGCCCTGCCTCGATATTCGCCATGGCCTCCCGAAGGTCTTCCCAAACAACGCCCTCGCGGCCGTGTTCGAAGGCGTACATCAGGCCGACGGAGAGTGCTTGCTGGATCATTGCTGGCGAGTAACCCTTCGTTATGCGAGCGAACTCGTCGCGCATGTCAGGTTCGTCGAGTCGCTTATCGTGGCGGACCCGGCTGAAGTAGAGGTCCGCGATGTCTTTGCGATCGTCGAAGTCCGGCATCTTGAATATGATCTGGCGTCCGAATCGGCCCGGACGGGTGACAGCCTCGTCAAGCACCTGCGGCCGATTGGTCGCCCCCATAAAGAAAATGTTGTAGCGGGGCGGTTTCAGCGGCGCCAAGCGCAGAGGAAGCGTGCGCTTGCCCAATCGGATCCGCTGCGGAATGATGAAGGTGGCGTCGAGAAGGGCGTTGACGGTCTTACGGATTGCCCGCCGGATGGCGCTCGGGTTATCGAGGCCATCCATGACGACGAGCAGCATGTTGAGCGCCATCATGCCGCCGCCGAACATGCCGCCCATCATCCCGCCGCCGCCCATCCCGGCGCGCCGGCTGCCGAGCGTGTCGAATTCGTCGATGAAGATGGCGCAGCCTCCCCACTTCTTCGCCCGCTTCTTTGCCATCCGGGACATCATCAGGACCTTGAGCACATCCATCCCGAGAAACATGCCGACAAAGGAGGCGCCCGAGGTGACCAGGATGGGCAGTTCCAGGGTGCTGGCGATCGCCTTGGCCAGCATGGTCTTCCCAGTCCCGGGCGGACCAACCATCAAGATGCCGCGCTCGCGCAGGCCGCCGGACTGAATGTACTTGTTCCCCTGCTCGATCAGGCGGAGGATTTTCTGCATTTCTTCGACGGCCGCCTTCTGGCCGCGGACATCCGACAGCCTGACCTGCCAGCTGGCGTCCCCCGGATCGCTGGGGTTCAGCCCCATGCGGGCATAGAGTAAGAACGGCCCGAAGAACAGCAGGAAGTTGGCGAGGAGAAGGGCGAGGACATAGATCAGCGACTGCAACATGCTGCCGATGAGGCCCGGCGCCGCCAGCAGCGCTGTTGTGGCGCTCAGATCGAGGACGACGACGTAGTAGCCCAGGTAGAGCGCCGTCAGCACGCTCAGCCAGAGGAGGCGGGTCCAGGTCGCGGCGCGGCCGACGTCGATGATGCGGCGCTCGCGCGAGGTGCGCTCGCGAATGATTTCGCGATTGATCATGGCGCGCCGGAAGACCGTGAACAGGCCGCGCAGGTAGAGCATGGTGCCGGCCGCCAGCAGGAGGGACGTCACGATCGGGTAGCCGCGAATCAGCAGGAAGGTGAACATGCTGAGCCCGGTCCCCAGCCAGACTAGGGCGAGCAATGGGGTAAGGGCGCTGAAAGCTCGAGCGGTCACCGGCGGTTCGCTCGGCGGTAGTGCCGGCGGCGCGGGCGGGTCCGGCGGTTCGGGCGCGCGTAGGGTGGGATCTACCATCGCTGGCTCATTTTCTCACCACTTCCGGGCTGATCTGTAAGCTCTGCCTTGCCAGACGCCAGCGGTAGATCACATAGGGACCAAGGCTGAGGAAGCCGCAGGTGATCGTGCCATGGACCAGCGTCACAGTCAGGAGAGAGGGTGGCTGCGGCTGCCAGAGATAGATCAGTCCGAGAGCCAGACCGGCGGCGGTCGCGCCAATGACGGGCCGCCAATCCCAGCGGTCCAGCAAGTGATACGCGCCAAAGACCGCCGTGGTCACCACGACCGCCGCGGCCGGCGCGTTCCACCACCGGCTCAGACCTCCCTGCATGAATCCCCGGAAGAACAACTCTTCAATCGGCGCGTTGAGGGCAAGATAGTAGACACTCTGGACGGCAAGGTCAGGACCGTCAGGCACGAACCAGTGCCGTCGACGCCGAGCGAGATATTCCGCGAACCAGGCAGCGATCACGAATCCGGCGAGCGCCAGGGGGATGCTGACGAGGAGATCGCGAATCGGATGGGCGAGCGTGACTCCAAGGGCGGTCACGGGGGTGCCGGTCAGCCGGATGAATATCAGGGGCACGATCGTCAGCGGGGCCAGCCGGATGAGAAGGTCGAGCCGCATCCATCGCCAGCTGTCGGCTACCGTCGTTCTATACAGCACGCCCCGGGCGGCCATTAGCTAACCGTCAGGTCGATACTGAGTGGTGGGCCGCCATTCGCCGCCGACATCGGTTCAGACGCCTCGCCTAGAAAGACCTGGACGGGAATTTGAAACCGTCCGGTCTCGCGAGGAAGGACGCCGATCAACAGGATCGTCTGGCCGCCAGGTGGCAGCGCGGTGGGGAATTCCAGGGTCTGGCCATCCGGGAGCACTCGTGCCTGACTCGACAGATAGCTGAACTCAAACGACGATTGGATCGCCGGGAAACGCAACCGGATGGCCTTGATCGCGATTGGGCCGGTGTTGGCGACGTGGATCTGCCAGACGGCGACTTCGCTCATTGGAACCTGCGGCTCGTAGATCGCCGTCAAGCGCGCATCGGCGTCCGCATCGGTTGGCTCCCGGACTTTCGCCCCGAGGGCGAGCGTTGTCAGGATGCGGCCATCCGGTACCGCAACCCGGGCTGCCGTCGAGCCGCCATTCCTGGGCGTCAGTGTCAGGTCGATTTCTGAATCCATCGCCCTGGTCGGAACCAGGCTGACTGATAGCGTTTCAGTGCCTCCGGGAGGAATGACGCCGGCGAAGAAGATCGACGTTCCGCTGATAGTGGCGGCCGATTCGGCCCCTGTGGCGCCCAGGACTCTCCAGCCCGGGTCCAGGCGGCTGAAGCGCAACGTGAGTCCGTGCACCACCCGTTGGTCTTGATTGTGGACGGTCAGGCTGAAGCTGAGCGGAACCCCGGAGATCTTTTGGTTGGATGACCAGATTGCGCTGGTCAGGGTGAGATCGTAAGGGGCGATTGTTGCTCCGGCACTGCGACCGAGTGACCGAATCGGGTTCCATAGGGCGACCGCGGCGCCGACCAGAATAACGAGAGCCGCCCCGAATGCGACCCACGGCCAGGCGCGCGGCCGAGGCGCGTCGGTGAGCCCGCCGACGTACTCGACCGGCGGTTGGGTCGGCGGCTCAACTACCGGGTGGAGCGGCTCCTCCATGGCTACCTTCTACCATCTGCGGCGCCGGGTTGCGTCAGTCCGTCGCTACGACCTCGAGATCCCGGGCAGTACCGGCCGCTCGATCTCGATGGGAGCCGCATCGTCCACTGCCTCGATCTCCGCTTGCTCGATCCGGGCTTCGCGTCGCAGCAGACCCAGGAGGTCGTTCCACAGCCTCGTACCCAGCGCGATCAAAACCGCGTCACCGGCCGCGTTGACGGCGTTGCGAGCCGGCGATGGCGGCCTGCCATCGACATCTGCCAGCAGGTGGGGGCGGTAGACGGCCGCGAGGACGATCCCGACCGAGGTCTCCACGCATCGGCGGCAATGCACGAACTCATCGAGGCGCGGATGGACTGTGGAGAGCCGGCGGCGAGCTGGCTCGAAGATTCCGCCCTCCACGAAGGTGCAGCTGAGCTGGTGGCCGATCGCGGCGAGGAAAAAGAAACGCAGCATCGCCCGGCCGAGGCTCATCATTTCGAGCTTACCCGATCGCCGGTCAAGGGCTCGAGCGCGTCGGCGAGCTCGTCGAGCTGGGCGGGCGAAAGCCGCCGGGCGAAGTGCTGCCGGACGCCGCGCAGGTGTAAGGGTCGCGCCCGGCGGAGCCGCGCGGTGCCTTCCGTTGTCAGGATCGCCCAGGTCCCGCGACGGTCGGTGGCGCAGTTTCCCCGTTTGACCAGTCCGGCCCGAACCAGCCGGTCGACGAGCCGCGTGATCCCGCTGGGGCTCAGTCGAACGCGCTCGGACAGGTCACTCATGCGCAGCCGGCCATCCTCGGCGCGCCCGAGCTGCGCGAGGACGTCGAATTCGGCCAACGTCATCCCCTCGCCGGCGACCAACTCAGCCTCCAGGCGGCGCAACAGGGTCGCCTGGGCGTCCAGGAAGGCGCGCCAGGCCCGCAATTCAGCCGGTTTCAGTTCACTCCCCACGGGAATATATTGCCCCATCAGGTTGTTGCTTTGAGTAATGTTGCTCACGCAACAATCTAGAACCGGGAGGACTGAGGCATGAAGTGGGCAATTGACGCCTATCACACGAGTGTCACGTTCACGATTCGACACATGATGTCGAGGGTGCGTGGCGAGATGAAACTCAAGGAGGGGTGGATCGACACCGACAGTGACAACCTGAGCAACGCCAGCGTGGAGGTCGTGCTCGATCCGGCGACCATCAACACCGGCGTGGAGATGCGGGACAACCACCTGCGCAGCGCCGACGGTCACTTTGACGTGGCGAATTATCCGACGATTACGTTCAAAAGCACGCGAGTCGAAGGGACGGACCCCTCGCACTTCAAGGTCATCGGCGATCTGACGATTCACGGGCTTACCAAGGAAGTCACGCTCCACGCCGGTTTCACCGGTGAAGTCAAGGATCCCTGGGGTAACCGCCGCATCGGGTTTTCCGCCGAGACGAAGGTGTACCGCAAGGACTTCAATCTCACCTGGAACCAGGCGCTGGAAGCCGGCGGGTTCGTCGTCGGGGACGAGGTGAAGCTGGATATCGACGTCGAGGCGGTGCCGGCCAAGACCCCCGCCGAGGCCAAAGAAGAGATCGAAGCCGAGGCCGCGCTCGAGTCTCGCTAGACGACTCCCCTTCATGCACAGCCCGCCAGTACGATGGCGGGCTGTTTTTTGTCAGCCGATAGAGTAACCGCGTGATCGACGAGGCCTGGGCGCTGAAGCCGGCGCTCGAGCAAGCGCGGGCCATCGCAGCGAAGCAGCTGAAGCCCTCCGACCTGGTTGCGCTGTACTACGATCGCATCGCTCGCATCGATCCCGAGCTCAATTCCTACGTGCTGCTCACCCGTGAGCTCGCGGAAAGCCAGGCGACCGCCGCGGAAAAGCGGGTCGCGCGCGGCGAGCGGCTGGGCTTGCTGAACGGTGTGCCGATCTCGATCAAGGAGACGTCGGCCCTCGCCGGCTATCGCAATAGCCTTGCCTCGCGCGTGTTCGAAAAATCCATCGCCCAGGTCGACGGCTTTGCCATCGGGCGCCTGAAGGAGGAGGGAGCGGTCATCCTCGGAAAGACGAATGCGTCGGAGTTCGGGACCCGCCCCGTCACCGAAGGGCCGATGTTTCCTCCAGCGCGCAACCCGGTTGACAAGAGCCGGACGGCGGGCGGCTCCAGTGGAGGCGCCGCCGCGGCGGTCGCCGCGGGACTTTGCGGCCTCGCCCAGGGCGGGGACGGCGGTGGATCGATCCGGATCCCGGCCTCGTGCTGCGGCGTGGTTGGATTTAAGCCGGCGCGCGGCCGGATCTCCAGCGGCCCGCTGTTCGGCGAAGATTGGGCCGGTTTGTCCACCAACGGCGTGATCGCCCGAACGGTGGCGGATGCCGCTCTCGGCCTTGACGCCATGAGTGGTCACCTGTCGGGTGATCCCTACTGGGCCGACATCGATCAACCGTTCCTTCCCGCGGCGCAACGTCAACCACCGACGCTACGCATTGGATGGACGGTGGATGCCCCCACCAGCGTTGACCCGGAGGTGGTGGCGGTGGTCGAATCAACCGCGAAGGCGCTCGCGCGTCTCGGTCATGCGGTGACCCGCGTCACGCCCGACCTCGCCCAGTTCCGCCCGCTGATCCAGACGCTCGCGGTTACTGCGGTCGGTTCCCTCCCCATCGAGCGGACCGAGCTGCTTGATCCGCTCAATCGACTGATGTTCGAAGCCGCATCATCGTCGACGGCGGTCGACTACCTGCAGACGCTGACGCAGCTGCACCAGCAGGCCCGGAAATTGATCGCGACCTGGGACCGGATCGATGTGTTGCTGACGCCGACCCTGACCTACCCGGCGCCGAAAATCGGGACGCTCGGCCAGCACGTCGAGACCGCCTCGGCTGAGTTCCTGGACTGGTTGAGTTTCACGCACCCCTTCAACTGCACCGGGCAGCCGGCGATCAGTGTGCCGCTGGCGATGAGCAGAAGCGGACTGCCCATTGGAATCCAGCTGGTTGGCGGGCCGCGCGATGAATACACAATTCTTTCACTCGGCGCCCAGCTCGAAGCAACGGTCAGCAGTTAGTGGGATAGGATCCTTGGCGATGGCTGCGGATTGGTTGCTGATCGATGGGTCGAGCGTAATGTTCCGCGCGTTCTTCGGCATCCCGGTGACGGCGTTCAAGGCGCCGGACGGCCAGCCGGTGAACGCCGTCCGCGGTTTCCTCGACATGCTCGCCCGCCTGGTGACAGACCGTAAGCCGCGGGCCATCGTGGTGGCGACCGACGAGGATTGGCGCCCGAAATTTCGCGTCGACGTGATTCCCAGCTACAAGACCGCCCGCCTGGAGCGGGGCGCGATGCCGCCCGAGCTGGAGCCGCAGGAGCCGATCATCCGCGAAGTCCTGGCCGCCATCGGCGTGGAGGTGGTCGGCAGCGATGGTTTCGAGGCAGAGGACGTGATCGCCTCGTTACTGCTGAAGATCCGGGGCAAGGTCGAGATTGTGACCGGTGATCGCGATCTGTTTGCTCTGGTGCGCGATCCTGACGTGTGTGTCCTCTACACGCAGCAGGGAATCGGCCGGCTGCTGGTCGTCGATGAGGCCGAGGTGGAGCGCCGCTACGGGATTCCGGGGCGGTCGTACGGCGACTTTGCGGTGCTTCGTGGGGATCCGTCCGACGGACTTCCGGGGGTACCCGGCGTGGGGGAGAAGACGGCAGCCCAACTCGTCCGCCGCTACAAGAACCTGGACGGGATCATCGCCAGCGGCCGGCTTGGCGAAGCGGGCAACGCCTACGTCCAGCAGGCTCGCCGGGTGGGTGTGCCGGTCAGCATCGCACCCGTCGACACCCCGAAGGGGACGCGGCCGGCGAGGGCTCGTGACCCCCAGCGGCTCGCCGCCCTGAGCGAGAACTACGGCATCGCCGCTCCTGCGGAACGGCTGGTTCGCGCGCTGGCGGGACCTGCCCCAACCCCCGCCCCAATTGCCTAGCAGAAAGAGGCCGTAGAAGGCACCACGCGGGGAAAGCGGAGGGCGCCTCTACGGCGATGCCGGGAGATCGCGACCATCCGATAACGCGCAAGGGGCCTGGCGCGTTACGGCTTATATTGGCGGCTGCAGCATGCTTGATCCGAAGCACCGCGTCATCATCGAGTTCTGCGTCCCTTGAAACTACCTGGACCAGGCGGTCGGCCTGGCGGCGGAGATCCTGGGAGCCTGGGCGCCCATCATGGTCGACGTTTCCCTGCGCTCCGGGAGTAAGGGTAGGTTCGAAGTGACCCTGGACGACCAGCTGATCTTCAGCAAGGTGACGCTGCGCCGGTTCCCGCGTCCGGGCGAAATCCTCAGACTCGCGGAGCCGACGCTTGGCCCCGCGCTCGACTGGCGTTAGCACCCTGTTCCGGCGTCCGCTTCCCTTCCTGCTTGCGCTGGTGCTGGCGGTCGCCGGATTTCAGTACGCTCGCCCGCTGCCGGTGACCGCGGCGACGTCGATCGTTCCCGTGGCGCAGCGCATCGGCACGGCGCCCGCATTGCCCTGGCCCGCGCAGGGGGCGGCGGCCCTCGTCATCGATGGCCTCGGCCCCGTAGGAAGCTCGGGCGGTACCGCGCCACTGCCGATGGCCAGCACGGCGAAGATGATGACCGCCTTGATCGTGCTGGAGGACCATCCGCTCGCGCTCAGTGATCCAGGCCCTCTGATCGTGGTGTCGCGGGCGGATGTTTCGACCTATGTCGCCGAGCAGAACCAGGGTAAGTCGGTGCTGCCGGTGGTGGCCGGTGAGCGGCTCACTGAATATCAGTTGCTGCAGGGGCTGCTGCTGCCCTCGGCCAGCAACTTCGCGGACATGTTGGCCACCTGGGATGTCGGCAGCGTGCCTGCCTTTGTCAATCGGATGAATGCCCGCGCAGCCTCGCTCGGAATGAGCGCGACCCACTACGCGGATGTGAGTGGGTTCTCCCCGCTCAGTGTCAGCATCCCGTCGGACCTCATCGTCCTGGCGCAGACCGCCATGCAACTGCCGGTCTTCGCCCAAATCGTCGCTCAGCCGCAGGCCACCCTGCCGGTCAACGGCGTCATCCGTAACCTCGATGCCTTGCTGGGCCAGGGCGGTATCGTGGGGATCAAGACGGGTCACACCGACCAGGCGGGCGGTTGCTTCGTGGTGGCGGCCGACCTGAGCATCGACGGTCAGCCGGCACGGGTGTATGGCGCGGTGATGGGCCAGCCTGGTGCGCTCCAAGGGGCGTTTGCCGCGACCACAACCCTGTTGCGGGCGCTGGCACCAGTGCTCCACCTTCGAACGGTCGTCCACCGCGACGACGTGATTGCGCGCTATCAGACGCCCTGGGCCGAATCGGGGACGATCGTCGCCGCTCAATCCGTCACCTGGGTATTGATTGATGGCACCACGCTCGCGGGCCGCGTCAAGCTCGACGACCTGCCCTCCACGCTGCCGGCGGCGACGCGCGTCGGCACGCTGTCCCTTGACGCGGGATTGCACCGAGCACAAGTGCCGTTGATATTGGCGTCGGCGGTGAATGGTCCGGATCTTGGCTGGCGCCTGACGCGAGGCTTCTGAGCTTGCTAGCCGGTTCGGCGTTTGCCATAGCCGAGCCCGGGTATAAACCCGCTGACAGCATTTGATGGGTCTCAGTTAGGAAGGGAGGATCGGATCCTGTGAGTGGAAATCTGCCGACGTCAGCTGTCGACACATCCGCTTCGGACAGCGCTCTGTTACTGGGCTCACCGCAGCCCGTGCCATCTTTGACTGATACGGATGCGCCGGCTGTTGTGAGGGTCGATCCGTCGATCGCGACCCGCATCGACGCCATCGTCAGCGACTACGTCAAGGGGTTGACCTCCCTTGACCCTAACTCGCCGGACTTCGCCGCGAAGGTCCGTGCGATTCACGCCATGGCCAGCGACGATATCCGCCAATCAGCGAGCGTCTCGAACCGCCTGCTGGATAAACCCATAAAAGCCATGGAATCAGGCCTGTTCAACCAGAGCACCGCCGTTTCGAAGTCGCTCGTGGAGCTTCGGCGGACGGTGGAAGACCTCGATCCTTCAGCCCATGACCTGCTCAATCCCAAGCGTCTCCTTGGGCTGGTACCCCTTGGCAAACGCCTGCGTGATTACTTCGGCCGATATCAATCGGCGCAAGGTCATCTGAACGCGATCGTCCAGGCGCTCTATCGAGGCCAGGACGAGCTGCGCCAGGATAACGCGGCGATTGAACAAGAAAAGGTCAACATCTGGTCGATCAAGGGCAGCCTGGAACAGTACATCTACATGGCCGGAAAGCTCGATGCGACGCTCGAGGCAGAAATTGACCAAATCGGCCAGACCGATCCCGGGCGAGCGAAGCTGCTCCGCGAGGATCTGCTTTTCTACATCCGGCAGAAACGCCAGGACCTGCTCACCCAGCTGGCGGTCAACGCGCAGGGTTATCTTGCGCTCGAGCTTGTGCGCAAGAGCAACCTGGAACTGATCAAGGGAGTCGATCGGGCGACGACCACCACCGTGTCCGCCCTTCGCACGGCCGTCATGGTGGCGCAAGCCCTCGTCAACCAGAAATTAGTCTTGAACCAGATCGCGGCGCTCACGACCACGACCGGGCATCTAATTGAGTCGACATCGGGGATGCTGCGTGATCAGACGGGTCAGGTGCACGACCTTGGGGCCGATGCGATCGTGGGTATCGAGAAGCTGCAGGCGGCCTTTGCCAACGTCTACGCCGCCCTGGATACCATCGATGCCTACAAGCTTGAAGCGCTCGACAGCATGCGGAAGACGGTGGTCGCTCTTACGAGCGAGGTCACCAGGGCGCAGTCTTATCTGGAGCGTGCGCGAAATGCCCCCGCCACCAAGCGGATTGGGAGCGGCGGCCCGGCCGATCTTTCGCTGGAGGGACCTGCCGCCCCATCTAAATAGGCGCCTGCCATCCTTCACGCCGTCAGTGCTACTGTGAAAACGAGGGCAGGCATGGGATTCACGAGCAAGCCCGTCAGGGTGATCGAGATACCGGAACCAGCGTCGGAGCCACTGCTCGCTCCCGAGCGAGAGCCGGAGCCGAGCAGAAGGGAAGAAGAGGTTCCGGCGACCACGCCGGCATGATTCCCGCGGTCGGCTATCGCTTCTGGCGGGTCGATCCCGATGACGCCTGGACCCGTGGCCGGCTGCAATCGCCGGTGGCCGAGACGTTGTGGCCGCCGCTGGAGAGCCTCAGTGCGGAATGCCAGACCCGCCCCGGTCTGCGTCTCGCTCGGGCCGGCCTGCACCGGACCGAGGAAGACCGGGTCTCGCCGGAGCCGGGCTGCAGCTGCGGCATCTATGCCTACCACGACATCGTGCCGATGACCCGCGCGCTCCGCGAGGAGCCCTTCATGTTCGGTGGGGCGGTCCTCTGCTGGGGTCGGGTGGTGATCCATCCGGAGGGGCTCAGGGCCCAACACGTCCGCCCGCTCGCGCTCTGTCGCCCGGAGAGCCCGATCGTGCAGCAACGAACGGCCGTGCTGCTCGACGAGGTGACCAAGGAGTATGCGATCCCGCTGCTCGATCTCAAAGACCTGGTGGCCTACGCGAGCGAGTTCGGTGCGAGCTACAAGCCCGAGCCGTCCCAGCCGGCCCGCCGCGGACTGGACCGAGTGCGTGATGCACTCTCACTCCGCCGGATCGTTCGCCGGCTGGGCAAAGCGATCGGCGGTTAGCGCCCGATCCGTGCCCCGCGCTTAGGGTTCAGCCGGCACGATGTCGAACACCGCGTGCATGTGCCGTCGTAAGATCGCGCTTCCGGCGGACCACAGCCGACCGCGCCGACAAGAACCGCGATGAGGATGAATGACGGCGCGGATGTGATCGTGGTTGGCGGTGGCCTCGCTGGGCTGGTCGCCACCGCCGAGCTCGCCGACGCCGGGCGGCGGGTGATCCTCGTTGAACAGGAGCCAGAGCCGTGGTTGGGTGGGCAGGCGTTCTGGTCGTTCGGTGGCCTCTTCCTGGTGAACTCACCCGAGCAGCGGCGACTTGGGGTTCGCGACTCCCATGAGTGCGCGCTGAAAGACTGGATGGCGACAGCCGGCTTCGACCGCCCCGAGGACCAGTGGCCGCGGAAGTGGGCGGAGGCGTACGTTGCCTTCGCCGCCGGTGAGAAGCGCGCCTGGCTGCATCAGCAGGGCATTCGCTTCTTCCCGATCGTCGGGTGGGCGGAGCGCGGCGGCTACGGACCGAGCGGCCCGGGCAACTCTGTTCCGCGCTTTCACATCACCTGGGGCACCGGCCCCGGCGTGGTGGCCCCATTCGAGCGGCGGGTGCGGCAGGCGGTGGCGAACCGTGTGGTCACGATGAAATTCCGGCACCGCGTCGATGGCCTTACTCGGGCGGACGGCGTTGTGGACGGCGTGCGCGGCGCGATCCTCGAGCCGAGCGCTGCGGCGCGCGGGACACCCAGCTCGAGAGTTCAGGTCGCCGAATTCGAGCTGCGCGCGCAGGCCGTGATCGTGACCGCGGGCGGCATCGGCGCCAACCATGAGCTGGTTCGGGCCAGCTGGCCGGCGCGGCTAGGGGCGGCGCCCCATCGGATGCTGAGCGGTGTCCCGGCTCATGTCGATGGCCGGATGCTCGCCATTGCCGAGGCGGCAGGCGGAACCGTCATCAATCGGGATCGGATGTGGCACTACGTCGAAGGAATCCAGAACTGGAACCCCATCTGGCCGAACCATGGCATCCGGATCTTGCCGGGCCCGTCCTCGATTTGGCTCGACGCGCTGGGCCGTCGACTGCCGGCTCCGCTCTTCCCGGGCTTCGACACGCTCGGTACCCTCCAGCGCATCGCCAGGAGCGGATTCGACTACTCGTGGTTCGTCCTGAACCAGCGAATCATTCGGCGGGAGTTTGCGCTCTCGGGATCCGAACAGAATCCCGACTTGACGAACAAGGACATTCGGTTGCTGTTGCAACGCGTGGTCTCGAGGTCCGGTCCGGCGCCGGTCGAGGCGTTCAAGCAACGGGGAGCGGATTTCGTGGTGGCGAGCACGCTCGATGAACTGGTTCGAGGAATGAATGCCTTGACGGGCGAGCCGCGAATCGATTACGTCAAGCTCGAGGCGGAGATCACGGCTCGTGATCGCGATGTTGACAATCCATCTGCTGGCGACGAGCAGGTGCGGGCGATTCGTGCGGCTCGCCGCTACCTCGGCGATCGGCTGATCCGTGTGGCGCGGCCGCACCGGCTCCTCGATCGGCCGGCGGGCCCCCTGATCGCGGTTCGCCTGCAGATACTGACCCGCAAGACGCTCGGCGGACTGCAAACCGATCTGTCGGCGCGGGTTCTTGGCGCTGACGGGACGCCCGTGCCTGGGCTCTATGCCGCCGGTGAAGTCGCCGGGTTCGGTGGTGGCGGGATGCATGGCTACCGCTCGCTTGAGGGGACGTTTCTTGGCGGCTGCCTGTTCTCCGGCCGCACTGCCGGGAGGGCGGTCGCGGCTGCTCTCTCGTAGGGCCTCAGATAGGATTCCCCGGTGGCCTCCGAGATTTCCGCCTACCCGAAGGAAGGGGTCGAGCTGCGGCTGATCGAACGCTTCGTGAGTCTCCGCCGCAAGCGCGTTCTCGAGGTCGGCTGCGGCGACGGACGGCTGACGTTCCAGTATGCCCCCATCGCGTCCTCGGTCCTGGCCATCGATCCCGATCGACTCAGCATCGACGAAGCCGCCGCGGAGCAACATCGCCGCCGGATCGCCAACATCGATTTCCAGGTTGGTTCGATCGAGCGCCTGGCCGCTCGCGGCGCCCCGTTTGATGTCGCCCTCTTCAGCTGGTCACTTTGATGAATCGCGCCCACGGGCATGGTCTATGCCCTCCGGCGAGCGGCAGGCCGGCTGCGTGCCGGCGGAAAGCTAATCAGCATCCGACCGCACCTGACCCGACGGCCAACGGTCGCCATCCTTGCCGGTGAGCGTCGGTTGCCGGTCGCGACACTGCTCGAAACGAACTTTGAACGCAACCTGGATGCCGCCGAGTCAGCCCTGCGCCGGGTTGTCGACGAAGGCCCGTTCAAGCCTGCCGGCCTCCGGTCCGCGCAGTTCCGCACGTACCTGGAGCGTCCGTCGCAGATGCGCACCTACCTCGAGCTGATCTACCCGCCTCGTCCGCGATTTCCTCCGGGTGGTCGCGCCAGGCTGTACGAAATGTGGGACGCGGCACCCCGGGGAGCGCGCATCGAAGTCACTGAATCGCTGATCCTGAACGCGCTGCGACGCCGCTAACCCGAGCCGGCCTGGAAACCCTTAGAGCACCAGCGCCATCGGGCTCTGCAGCAGGCGCTTGACCTCCTGCAGGAACTGCGCCGCGGTCACGCCGTAGAAAACCCGGTGATCGACGGACAGGGTGACCCGCATCCGTTTGCCGGGGACGACCTGCCCATCCTTGACGACCGCCTTGTCCTCGATCGACCCGACCGCCAGGATGCCGGAATCGGGCGGGTTGATGATCGCGGTGAACTGGTCGACGTCGTACATGCCAAGGTTCGAGATGCTGAAGGTGTTGCCGAGGTAGTCCTGAGCGGCGGCCTTGTTCGTGCGCGCCCGCTCGATGAGCTGCTTCGACTCACGGGCAATGTCCTTGAGCGACTTCTGGTCGGCGTTGCGCAGCACCGGCACGATCAGCCGATCCGGCAGGCCGACCGCGATGCCGATGTTGATGTCGCGCTTGCGCTCGATCCGGCCATCGGCCCAGGAGGCATTGACCTCCGGAAACTTCGTTAGGGCCAGCGCCACGGCCTTGACGATCAGGTCGTTGATGCTGATGGCTTCCGACCTGTCGACCGCCTCGTTGAACATCTGGCGGAGGCGCACCGCGTCGTCCATGGCAATCTCGGAGGTC
>Ga0066676_10000359_pt1 | contig 15873 bp, 17 predicted proteins | sample GraSoiAngelo_125_FD_62293 | JGI IMG/M metagenome (GOLD analysis project Ga0066676, IMG submission 62293) | Grasslands soil microbial communities from the Angelo Coastal Reserve, California, USA - 14_0927_05_40cm | ecosystem: Environmental > Terrestrial > Soil > Grasslands | place: USA...
CACCTGCGGAAAGTTGTGGGAGCTTCCCGTCCAGCCGCTGTCGAGGTCCGTGCCCGTCGGCTCGACGGTCAGGGTGAGCTCGCGGGGTCCTCCCGCGGCGTTGGCTGGACACTGGCCCGCGCCCTTGTTCGGCACGCAGCGCAGGACGAGCACGTCGCCGTCCCGTTTCGGCCTGCTGCTCGCGAGGGCCGTGAGCCGGAGCCTCAGCGTCTTCGACGGCTTCGCGCGCTTCCTCCCCTGGCGGAGCCCTAGCGTGACGAGGGTCGCCGGGCCGCAGGTGGGCGCCGTAAGGGATGGCGGCGGCTGGAGACCGAGCTGCTGGGCCTTGGCAGAGAGTCTCACCTCGGTCAGCGGCTGGGGTGTGCAGCCGGGCACGTCGCTCTGGAAGACGCAGATGGACACGCCCAACGTGCAGACGCCATTCGGTGTCGCGTCGACGTCACATGCCGGGTCGCCGTCCTGGCAATCGACGCCCACCTTGCCCCTGTTCGCCTGCACGCCCGCGCTGGTGACCTGCCACTCGGCGTAGCAGTCGGTCTTCGCCGCGCCGCCGCCAGCGACGAGGGCCGGTGACGGCCGCGCGTGGGCGAACGGCAGGACGAGGGCCAGCAGCCAGGGCGAACGGCTTCGCTTCATGACGGTCCCTTCATCATGGCCCCGCAGAACTCAGGGCCTCCTCGGTGGTGCGAGGTTCATCCACTGCTCGACCCGAAGATTCCGCAAACGACCCGGGGGCCGAAGCCCCTCTCGCGCGTGCTGTAGGCTACTTCCGGGTACTTGGGCAAGCACCTCGGCCGCCCTGCCGGACGCGCCTCCGGAGCCCCCGGACAGGGGGATGGGAGCAGGCCGTGCTGAACGGGATGCCGCCCTCGACCTGCGTGGAAGGGGTGGTTGCCGTCGAGCACCACGACGACGACCACCGCCACGACCACGGACCCAACCACGACGACCAAGCATCGGCAGACCACCACGACCACGACGACGACCAGCACGACGGCCACGATCTCGTGCGGCGACGTGAACGGGGACGGCGTCGTGAATATCGGTGACGCGCTCCTCACGGCGCAGTATGACGTCGGTCCGCGCACGTGCGGACAGGCGCCCTTCAGTCACCCCGAGGTCTGCGACGTCGACCGGGACGGCGCTTGCAACGTCGGTGATGCGCCGATGATGGCGCAGTGCGACGTGGGGCTGTTCAGCTGCGCTTTCTCGTGCACCCCGTTGTCGTGCCCATGAGTTCGAAGGACGGCTCTACCCCACACAGCGGCCGGCTGCCGTGCGCGACCGGGTCTCCTAGAAAATGAAGGGCACGAGTCTCCACGTGCGGTCCTCATAAGCCGTGTACCGTTCTCCGAACGCCTCGGCCATCATCGCTTCTTCGGAACGAATCCGGTAGCTGAAGACGGCCAACCCGCCCACCACGACGATCAAGGCGGTGATCCAGTTCAGCGTCGCCAGCGCGGCCCCGCCCCACATGAGCATGATGCCCAGGTAGCCTGGATGCCGGATGACGCGGTAGGGTCCGTCCTGCACGATGCGCTGCCCCTGCGTGATGCGCAGGGTGCGCGTGTAGTACGCGCCGAGCGTCTGGTTTGCCCACCAGCGCAGAGCGATTCCGCCGACCATGATCACGATCCCCGCCCAGCCGGTGAGCGAAGGGTGGCCGAGGCGGCCACGCGGGATCAGGTTGAGGAGCGGCGCGAGAAGGAGCGCCAGGAGCGCGACGCCGAAATACGCCCCGATCAGGCGGGTGCTGGCCCGATCCGATTCCCCCGAATCCAGTCTCTTGGCCTCGCTGCCCTGGCGAAGCCGCCCTTCGGTGACGAGAAACAAGCCTAGGAGCACGTAGGCAAGCAGGGTGGTACAGGCGCTCACGCCGGCTGAATCGACACGATTTCCAATTCCGGGGCCTCCTCTTCGCAGCGAGCACCCGGGATCGTCTTCAGGATCGCCTGCGCGACCCGACGGGACAGTCCGAAGAACTCATCGTCTCCGAAGCCGGCCCCGCTGTGGAACAGCCCGGCGTTGTAGGGGCTGCCGTCGATGAGTGAATCGCGGCGGTCGTAGTGCCCGAGCACGTCCGCATGATCCGCGACGACGAAGCCACTCACTTCCTCCGGCTTGTCCGGGTGTACGATCTGGCGGACCGTGTTGACGACGCCATCGTTCAACGTGGCGTCAATCGCGGCCGGCATCTGGCTGTGCTGGCTACGGATCACGAACCGAGGGCGCGTCCTGATCAGGTCTTCCAATAGGCGCCCGCACCGGTCCACGGCGGGTGACGCTTGGCCGTCCCCCTTCGTCAGACCGTACATGTCCGAGAAGAAGGAGTCGCTGGGGCGCTCGCCGTCCGCTCTCAGTGGAGTACCGGTGACAAAGCACGTGAGGGAGACTCCCGGCTCCGCCTTGTGCGTCGCGCGGACCCCTTCCATGTAGGACGGTCGAAGATTTCCGATGAGCTCGCGATGGAAAGCGACCTGGCGCAGGAAGTTCACCACATCCTTCGGGTGCGTCACCTGCAGTTGCGCGACGACGTGCGCCTCCTGCGGTACGAGCCAGACAAGGTGCCACGCAAGGCGGACGGCATCGATCACCGGCACGGCCCAACTGAAGAAACGGTTGTCGGCCCACGAGGCGAGCCAACTATCGGCCAGACAGGTTCCGTAGTGGGGAGCCGAGATCGTCACGACGCTTCTGATCTTCCGACGTACTTCGTTCGACCTCTTGTCCCACCCCCGGCCCTCCAGCGGCTTCGTACAGGCGAGCAGTTGGGCATCGACGCCGCCCGTGCTGTGTCCGATCAGATGGATGCGCTCCACGCCGACGATGGTCCGCTCGACCTCGGAGAGGCTCGTCGCGCAGAGGTCGCTCAGGTAGCCGACCAGATGGCCCTGCCGCTTTGCGAGAGACTCGGTCGGCAGCGTGGTGCAGGGAACGACCGGAACCGGGTAGCCGAGGGCCTCTTCGAGCAGGCCCCGCATGACCGCAAGGAGGCGGTCCGCGAAGTAGTAGAAGCCCCCGAAGCGGGTGAAGCCCAGGAAGCCGGGAACGAGGACCACGACATCCGGCGTTTGCATACGAACTCCCTCCCCGCGCCAGCCGCCCCGTGAAGGCGCGAGAGCTCGGGGCACGAGGCGGTTTCCCTCCGCTTGCTGGTCGAGAATCGGCGCATAGCACAGGCGCCGTCGCCTGCCCAACACCTACACTGTCACTACTCTAGCCCCGAGCGTGAAGGCCCCGGAGAGCCGGAGGGTGGCGACGACGACAATCGCTCATCGCCATCCGCTCTGCGGCTACGACAGACGACGGGCCGCCAGCCCGACCAGGCTTCCGCCGAGCACGAGCCAGGCAGGGTTCGCGCCATGGCGAACGAGCAGGACCGCCGCACCGGCAGCGAGCGCCGTGGCCGGCAGGTCCACCAGGGCGACCCGGGCCAGGTGCCACGTGACCACGACGAGCAGCGCGAGCGAAGCGACGTTGACCCCATCGAGGAACGCGCCGGCGGTGGGCGAGCGCCGGAGCCGAGGAATGAGTGGCGCGGTCGCCGCCACGAAGACGAAGGCGGGAAGGAAGATGCCGAGCGTCGCTACCAGCGCGCCGGGAGCGCCTCCGAGGACGTAGCCGATGAAGGTGGCCGTGGTGAAGACCGGCCCCGGCGTGATCTGGCCCACCGCCACCGCATCGAGCAGCTGCGCCTCGCTGAGCCAGTGCCAGCGATCAACCAGATCGGAGCGCAGAAAGGCGAGGAGCACGTAGCCGCTCCCGAAGAGAACGGCGCCGACCTTCACAAAGAACAGGAAGAGACCGCTCAGGCTGAACGTCGTGCCGATGGCCGCGCCGCTCGCAGAGGCGGCGGCGATCTTCGGTAGCGGATTCGAGAAGGCGACCGACGTTACGAGACACGCGAAGAGACTCCGCATGCCCCTGCGGGCCAGCGCGACGACGACGCCGGCGCCGACGAGCAGGGCGATCTCGTTGCCGCCGAGGAACTCCAGGGCGGTCGCGGCGAGGCCCACGGCCGCCAGGAGCTTCGTCTTCACGGCGGTGCGAGCGAGGCTCCACAGGGCCTGGGCCACGACCGCGATGACGACCGGTTTGACCCCGTAGAGGAGCGCGGCCGCCTCGGGGAGCGACCCGAAGCGCGCATAGGCCCACGCCGCGGCGAGCGTGAGGACGGCAGCAGGCAGGATGAACGACGCGCCGGCCACCACGAGACCGACCACGCCGGCCCGCTCGCGGCCGATGTGTATCGCCATCTCGGTCGAGTTCGGGCCGGGAATCAGATTGGTCGCGCCCACGAGATCGAGAAAGTGGTCGCGCGAGAGCCATCGGCGCCGGCGGACGATCTCGTCCTCCATCATCGCGATATGGGCCGCGGGGCCGCCGAATGCCGTGGTTCCGAGCCGGAGGAACAGGACGGCGACCTCCTTCAGCGCACCTCCGCCCGCTTTCGCATCTTGCGCGCCCCGCGTGGGCAGCGAAGACGCCGCCGTCCCGTGTGGCTCGTCAGCCACGCTTCGCTGCCAGCACGAGAATCTGCCCGCTCATGTCCGGTTGGTGCATCGTGCAGTAGAAGTGGTCTCCCTGGAGCGCCTGGTCAACGGGCCGTGGGGAAGATGAGCCCGCCGGAGAGGCCGGAGATCGACTCCCCTCGACTCCACGCGCGGAGCATGGTCGGGCGCGTGCGATGTCGGGACGGCCGTCGCGACGCGCCGCTACGGTGGCTGCTCCGCCTGCCACCCCGCGATGTGGTGGCGCACGAGGGGTCCGTCGGCGCCGCGGTGGAAGCGGGCGGCGGCCTCGAGCAGGACGCGGTCGCCGGCGGTGACGCGCTCGTGCTGTCGGAGGTGCTCGATCCAGGACTCGACGACGAACACCTCGAGCCACCGGCTCGCGTCCGCGGTGTCGCGGTAGACGTTCCAGCGGATGGCGCCGTCGCGGCGGCGGACCGGCTCGAGCCGCCGCACGGCGCGCAGGAACTCCTCGGCCTGGTCGGGGTCCACGTCGTACTCGAGCGTGACGAGCACGGGGCCTTCGTCGCCGTCGAGCTCGTACGCGGTCTGCGGTAGCGACCAGCGCGGGTCGGGGCGCAGGTCGAGGTTCGAGAGACCATGCAGCTCGAATCGGCGCGAAGCGACAGCACCGGCGAGGAGCAGCGCCGCCCCCGCAACGAGCGCCGTGGGGATGTCCGAGTGCGTCGCGACGACGCCCCAGAGAAGGCTCCCCGCCGCCATGCTGCCCTGGATGGCGAGCAGGCCCACCGCGAGCGCCCGTGCCCGCACCCATGCGGGCACCGCGTTCTGGGCGGCCACGTTGAGCGTGGACATGGCGCCCATCCACGCCATGCCGCCCACGACGAGCCCGGCGCCCGCGACGAGCGGCACGCGCGCGAGGGCGACGGCGGCGGACACGGCGGCGAACAGGCCCGTGCCGGCGAGGACGAGACGATCGCTCGTGAGGCGCGCGCGGATGCGGGGCAGGAAGGCCGCGCCCGCGATCGCACCCGCACCGAGGCAGCCGAGGAGGAGCCCGTAGCCCGTCGCCGAGAGCTCGAGACCGCGGCGCGCGAAGAGCGGGAGCAGCGCCCAGAGTGCGCTCGCCGGCACCACGAAGGCCGCCGTGCGCGCGAGGACGGCGCGAAACGGCGCCGAGTGACGGACATAGCGCACGCCCGCCCGCATCGCGCCCGGCACGTCCTCGGGCGGGAGGCGCGAGCGGGGAACCTCGCGCTGCCAGCGTGCGAGCACGAGGACGACCCCGAGGAACGACGCGGCGTTCAGGAGAAAGACCCAGCCCGGACCCAGGGCCGCTACCAGGAGACCGCCGAGCGCCGGGCCGATCGCGCGCGCCACGTTCACCGAGATGCCGCCCAGCGCCACGGCGCCCGCGAGCTCCTGGCGCGGCACGAGGTCCGGTATCGTCGCCTGCCAGGCGGGGGCGTTGAGCGCGTTGCCCAGGCCCATGCAGAACGTGAGCGACAGCAGCAGCCACGGCCCCGTGAGACCCGCCACCGTGCAGACCCCGAGTGCCGTCGCGGCGACCAGCATCCACGCCTGCGTCACGAGGAGCAGCCGGCGGCGGTCGACGATGTCGGCGAGGGCACCGGCGGGCAGCGCCAGGAGAAAGAAGGGCAGGCTCGTCGCCGTCTGCATGAGCGACACCATGAGCGGCGAGGGCGCGAGCCCGGTCATCAACCAGGCGGCGCTCGTGTCGTGCATCCACGTGCCGACATTCGAGACGCACGAGGCGAGCCAGAGCGCCCGGAAGACGGGGCTCGCGAGGGGGCTCCAGGCTGACGAGGGCCGGATCTCGGGATCGTGGAGAGGCTCGCGCGACACCGCGACGTTCACCGCCGATCAGCCTGCTACGCTGCCCGCGCGTGAGGGGTCAAGTCCTGCGCGTGCGCAATGTCTTGGAACCGGAAGTACACGGATCGCGGCCCGCGCCGCGCGAAGTGTTCGATCAGGCGCCTGCGGTCGTCCGGGGCGGATGGCGCGTAGGTGGATCGAGCCGCCGTCGCGCAGCACGGCCTCGGCGGAGCAGCCGCGGGGGCTCCGCGGCGTGGTGGCGACCACGTGTCAGCGCGCCCATCGGCTCGCCACGGCGAGTCTCGTCGTGACGCCGACCGGGTAATGCCCGTTGGCTCGGGACGGATTGCATATTAGAACCAGGCCCTCGGGGACCATGAAGCAGCAGCCCGGCACGCCGACGGAACTCTTCGACCTGAGCGGACGGGTGGCCCTGGTCACGGGCGGCAGCCGGGGGCTCGGGCGGGAGATGGCGCTGGCGTTCGCGCGCTTCGGCGCGGACGTCATCATCGCCAGCCGCAAGCAGGACGCCTGTGACGCCGTCGCCGAGGAGATCCGACGAACCACCGGCCGGCGGGCTCTCGGCCGCGCCTGCCACGTGGGCAGGTGGCAGGACCTCGACGCGCTCGCCGATGCCGCCTGCCAGGATTTCGGCGCCGTCGACGTCCTGGTCAACAATGCCGGGATGTCGCCGCTCTACCCCAGCGTCGAAGCGGTCAGCGAAGAGCTCTGGGACAAGGTGCTCGCGGTGAATCTCAAGGGCCCCTTCCGCCTGACCGCCCTGATCGGCAGCCGCATGGCGCGAGGGAACGGCGGGTCCATCATCAACATCAGCAGCGGCGCGGCGACCCGGCCGACGCCGGACGTCATCCCGTACGCGGCGGCCAAGGCCGGGCTGGAGGCGATGACCGTCGGGTTCGCCCGTGCCTTCGGGCCCAAGGTCAGGGTGAACGCCATCCAGGCAGGCCCGTTCTTCACGGACATCAGCAAGGCGTGGGACCTCGACGCCTTCGAGCGCAGGGTCAAGTCGGCCCTGGCCCTGCAACGCGGCGGCCAGCCCGCCGAGATCGTCGGCGCTGCCGTCTACCTGGCGAGCGGAGCGTCGAGCTTCACCACGGGAGCCGTCATCCGCGTCGACGGCGGCGCCTGACCGACCCCCCGGCACCGATCGACTTCGCGCTCCCCGGCGGGTGCTGTCCCAAGGAGAGCCCCAGGTGTTCCGAGCTCAACCGGCGAGCGTCCCAAGTGAGGCGAGCTGCCTCGCTATCGGGCGCTCGGCTTCCTGGGTTCGGCAGGCCGCGAATGGTCCGCCATTAGGAACGTCGCGCGCGAGACGGTCACGACCTTGTGGCAGCGGGGGCACTCCGGGTCCATCCTGCTGCCCGCAACCCCTTCCAGGTAGGAGAGCCGGGCGTTGCAGTGCGGACAGGGAGCGAACGATGCGTGCATGATGGACCTCCAGCGACCCTAGACGAGCCCGAGATTGAGGGCTACTTCCCGTGGGAGAACCAGACGCCCGTGGTCGCCCATCCGCGCGACCGTCGTGCCCGGCAGCATCCGCCGCGGGGGTACCCCGACTACCTTCTCCCCCACCCGACACATCACGATGAGGGCCGCGTGTCTCACGACTTCCACGTTGTCGAACTCGACGCAATCCGAGCCGCTGATCATGCCCCTGTTCTCGGTCTGGCTCGGGAGGTCGGGGGAGGGCGCCGTGTGCGCCGCTCGGTGGTACGCGCGTGGGAGCCGTGCGCGCGCGTAGCCAGCGAGTCGGGCCCACGGTACCCTGCTCCGATGCCCGGCGCAAAGGGGGCCGGCTGGTCTGGCTCAGCCGCCTCCGGGTGGACGTCCCCCGGCGCCCCCGTTGACACGCCCGTCAGGGCTTCAAATACCTTCAAGCGCCCTTGAAGAGCGCTCAAACCCTCGCGCGTGCGCGCAGCCCCTTCGAACCCGCGGAGCTCGAGCGGCGGCGCGCGTCGATCGTCTCCGCGCTCGAGACCCCTCGACCCGCCAACAGGAGGCCACGATGAGGTTCACCTGGTTCAACCTGATGCCCTGGCCGCATCTGCCCGACGACTTCCGCCAGCAGAACCGCTCGGTGTGGGTCGACATCCCCGCCAGGCTCTACGACCCGCGAAAAGGCCACTTCCTGTACCACCAGTACATGGACCAGCTCGAATACGCCGACGCGCTCGGCTTCGACGGCATCGGCGTGAACGAGCACCACCAGAACGGCTACGGGCTCATGCCGTCGCCGAACCTGATCGCCGCCGGGCTGGCGCGGCGCACATCTCGGGCGGCCATTTGCGTCATCGGGAACTCGATCGCGCTCTACAACCCGCCGATTCGCGTCGCCGAGGAGTTCGCCATGCTCGACGTGATCTCGGGGGGGCGCCTGGTCGCGGGCTTCCCCGTCGGCACACCGATGGACACGAACTTCTGCTACGGCCAGATCCCGGCGCTCACCCGCGACAAGTACCACGAGGCGCACGATCTCATCATACGGGCGTGGACGGAGGACGAGCCCTTCGCCTTCGACGGCAAGTATACGCAGCTCCGCTACGTCAACTGCTGGCCGAAGCCCATTCAGGAGCCGCACCCGCCGATCTACATTCCGGGCGGCGGCTCCGTCGAGACCTGGGACTTCTGCGCCGACCGCGACTACAACTACTCCTACCTCTCGTTCACCGGCTACGTCCGCGGGAAGCAGTTCCTCGACGGCTTCTGGGAGCGCGTCGCCGCCAAGGGCAAGGACGAATCGCCCTATCGCGCGGCGTTCGCGCAGATCATCTGCGTCGCCGACACCGATCGGGAGGCCGAAGAGCTCTACTCCGAGCACGTCCGCTACTTCTTCAACCGCTGCCTGCACGTCTACCCGGGCTTCGCCGACCCGCCGGGCTACCGCACGATCAAGACGCTCAAGGCGGGCGCCCTCGCGCAGCTCACCGAGGACGCGCTCAGCAAGTTCCCGACGCTCACCTGGAAGCAGCTCGTCGACGACCGCTACGTCATCGCCGGCGGCCCGGAGACCGTCCGCCAGCAGATGGAGGAGATGATCGAGGGGCTGCGCATCGGGCACGTGTTCTGCCTCTTCCACAACGGGAACATGCCCGACTGGAAGACCCGGCACTCCTCGAGGCTCTTCGCCGAGAAGGTCATGCCGAAGCTCCGCGGCCTCTGGCCGGAGTGGCGGGACGAGGAGCGCTGGTGGCCGAAGCCGATGCCGGATCGGCTCGAGCCCGAGAAGTCGCTCCCCCGCGCGGAGGCGCGCTCATGAAGGCCAGGCAGCTGGAGACGAAGCGCGGTGCCAGGGTCCGCGTCCTGGAGGCCGGCAGCGGCGCGCCGGTCGTGTTCCTGCACGGGGCCGGCGGCCTCCTCGACGAGAACCCGTTCCTCGACGAGCTGGCGACGCGCTACCGCGTCTACGCGCCCGAGCTCCCCGGCTACGGCGAGTCGCTGGGAGAGGAGCTCCTCGAGGACATGCTCGACTTCGCCCTCCACGGCTGGGACGTCGTGGCGGCGCTCGGCCTCGAGCGACCCAACATCGTCGGGCACTCGATGGGAGGCATGATCGCCGCCGAGATGGCCGCGGTCGCGCCGAACGACCTCGCGAAGCTGGTCCTCGTGAGCGCCGCCGGCCTGTGGATCCCGGAGCATCCCATCCCCGACATCTTCGCGTTCCTCCCCCACGAGTACGCCCAGGTGCTCTTCCACGACCCCGCCGCCGGGCAGGCGCTCCTCACGGGCGGTCTCGACTTCACGAACATGCAGGCGCTCGCCGACTTCTACGTCGCCAACTCGCGGCGCATGGCGACCGCGGGGAAGATCCTCTTCCCCATCCCCAATCGCCGCGTGGCGAAGCGGCTCTACCGCGTGACCGCGGAGACGCTGGTCGTGTGGGGCAAGCAGGACCGGCTCATCCCGCCGGTCTACGGCGAGAAGTGGATCCAGCTCATCCCCGACGCGCGGCTCGTCCAGCTCGACGCGGCGGGGCACATGCTGCCCTACGAGCAGCCGAGGGCCTGCGCGACGGTGGTGGCGAACTTCATCGGCTGAATCGCTCCGTCCTCTCGGTCGTCGAACACCAGCCGCGCCATGTCGGGCCTCCGCAACCTGCGCCGCCGTCCCCTGCGCAGCGCGCTCACGACGGCCGGCGTCGCGCTCGGCGCGGCCGCGCTCGTCCTGCTGGGCGCGCTCGCCGAGAAGCTCTCGCGCCTGGTCGAGGGCGGTCGGGACTTCGCCTCCGGACAGATCACGGTGGCCGCTGCCGGGACGGGCGGCATGATGGGCCTGGCCCGGGGCGCCCTCCTCTCCGGCGAGCAGCTCCGGCGGCTCTCCGAGGTGCCGGGCGTCCGCCTCGCTGCACCCCTCGTCATGTTCCCCGTCATGGACAACTCGAGCGCGCTCCCCTTCACGCTCGCCCCGCAGGTGTTCGGGATCGATCCCCAGGCGCTGCGCCTCAACCGCAGGTCGCTCGCGGCGCGGGCCGCGCACGGCCCGGTCGTTCCCGAGGCGCCCGACGAGGTCGTGCTGGGGAGCCAGGTGGCGCGCTTCTTCGGCGTGAGGGCGGGTGACTCGATCACGATCCGGAAGAGGTCGTTCCGCATCGCGGGCGTCCTCGACCCGACGCTCACCGGGCCGGACAGCTTCGTCTTCATGCCCTTCCCGACGGCCCAGGAGCTGCTGCTCGAGAGCGATCAGGTGCTGCGCGGGCTCGCCATGGAGCCCGGCGCCCACCTCCTGCCGCTCGCGACGGCGGCAGCCGTCTTCTGGAACGACAGCGAGGATCCCGAGGCGGTCGCGCGACGCATCCGCGAGCGGCTCGAGCACGTGTCCGTCCTGTCGCCCGGCGACGCCGCCGCGCAGATCGATCGAGCGCTGGCGGTGATGAACGGGCTCGTGGTCGGGAGCGGCTCCGTCGCGCTGGTCATCGCCGTGCTCGCGGTCGCCAACACGATGCTGACGGCCGTGGCCGAGCGCCGCCAGGAGATCGGTCTCCTTCGCGTCGTCGGCGCGACCCGCGGGCAGGTCATCGGACAGCTCCTCCTCGAGGCCGCCACGCTCGGCTTCGCCGGGGGTGTCGGAGGTCTCGCCGCCGGCGCCGCGGCGGTTCGAGGCCTGAACGGGGTGACCGAGCGGCTCGGTGCGCCGGTCTTCCTGATGACCCCGCGGCTCGCCCTCGCCGCCACCGTCCTGCCGGGGGCGCTCGCGGCCCTCGCGGGCGCATGGCCGGCCTGGCGTGCGGCGCGGCTCGCCCCGGTCGATGCGACCCGCTACGCGTAGGATGCGGGCCGGAGGGCGCGCGCTCGCGGCCACGCTCGCACTCAGCCTGGGCTGCGCGGCCCGCACGCTGCCCGGTGATCTCCGCCCGGGGCCCTTCCGCTTCCCGGCCGACATCTTCGCCTTCGCGAACGAGACGGTCTGGGAGTACGGGCTCGACCCGGCCACGGACCTCCGGTCGTGGCGCCGCCGCGAGCCGCGGCCGCCGTTCTCGCTCCGCTGCGGCACGATGGCGCGCGCCGCCCGGCAGTTCTACGCCGGCGCGCGCTTCGACCCCTCACCGTCCCCGACCGATGCGAGCACGTACGAGCGGCTGGTTCGCGAGGTCCTGCGCAGCGATCCGCGGCGCCCGTCCGGGAAGCGCGTCGTGATCCCGGGCTATCCCGATCTGCAGAGCTTCAGCGCCGCACACGAGGCGCTCCTGAAGGCGGCCCTCGCCGGTCCGTGGCAGAGCTACCTCCAGCGCGGCAACTGGCGCATGATCTTCCCCTTCACGGCGCGGCACCAGCGACGCCTTGCACGCCGCCTGCTCGCCTCGCTCGCGCGCAGCTGGCCGCCGATCGTCCACGTTCTGCGCTACCCCGAGCTCACCATCAATCATCTCGTGCTGGTGTTCGACGCCGAGGAGACCCCCGCCGAGATCCGGTTCCTCACCTACGATCCGAACGACGCCGCGCATCCGGTCGTCCTGACCTTCGACCGCGCCGCTGATAGCTTCTCCTACGCCCCGACGCCCTACTTCCCGGGCGGTCCGGTGAAAGCCTACGAGGTCTACGATGGGCTCCTCTACTAGACACGGCATCGCGCTCGCGCTCCTGGCGCTAGGGGCCCAGGGCTGCCTCACCGGCCATCTCCTCGACGCCGCGCGCCGGCGGGAGCAGCCGGTCGCCTACCACGACGCCTCCATCGACGGCGGCCGTCTCCTGCTCGGCTACAGCGCCGTCGTCAGCGACGACCAGGGCCGGCATCTCGAGCGCACGGAGCGGTGGGCGGCGCTCGCCCTCGCAGACCTCCGCCGAGCTGACCTGGCCGTCGCGGCCTTCCCCGTCGCGCGGCTCGCGCACGACGCGCCCGTCCATGGACGGCGGGTGGCGCTGCACGCGGGCAGGGACGGCCGCCTCGACGGACCGCCACCCTTCCTGGAGATCGACGAGGGCCCCGACGGACGCCAGCTGCGCTTCGTCCTGCACGAGACCCCGGGCGCCCCGTATCCGCCGTTTTACTCGGCCGCGCTCACCCGCACCCGCTCGGCGCCCTGGGTGTACCCGCTCCTGCCGCTCAGCCTGGCCGTCGACGCCGCGACGAACCCCGTGCTGCTCTTCTTCGCCCCGGCGGTGATGGTGCTGGGCGACTGACCTGCGCCGCCGCCCTCCGATACTTCCTTGATCTGCCGAAGCGAAACCGGGTATGCGAAACGGTCTGGTTACCTCGATGCTCCGACATCCCGCCCGCACCGAGCGGTCGAGAGCCATCCGGCTGCTCCTGGTCGTTGCCGCCGTCGTCGCGGCGTCCAGAGCGCGGGCAGACTCGAGCGATCCCGTTCCCGTCCTCGGCGGGGATCAGGTTCTCTCGCCGGGGCCACGCTCGCTCGGTTTCAGGGGGATCGCCGCCGACCCGAGCTCGATCGGGAACTTCCAGGGCCTGGTCGCGCTCGCGTACCTGCGCGGGAGGGTGCGGGACGCCACCGGCCACCGCTGGGTGATGGAGAACGACATCCGCATCCTCCAGGGGGACTACGTCTCCGCCGACGGGGTGCACCGGCGGGGGACGTTCGCCTTCGTCTGAATCGATCTGTCCGAGCCCGGTTCGGGCTCGGGGGCGCACGACTTCACGGGCGGGATCACACCGGCGGGCCTGGTCTGGACGGTCCGCCTCCCGGACGACGCGGTCACCGTCGCCCCGCGCGGCAACCTCGTCACGGTGGACGCGCGCGACGTGGCGGTGGTGGACGAGCGCGCGGAGCCGGCCGGGGAGACGCCGGCCAGGGTGAGCTTCCAGATGACGTGGAGGGGTGGCGGCGGCCGCCGGCGCCTGGCGGCGGCGGCACCCGCGTTCGCCGGGCGGTTCTTCCGGCACGTGCGCGCGCACGGCACCTTTTCCGGGGCCGAGGATGGTTTCAGCTTCGCGTCCGCTTCGCGCGCGCGCAGCACGTTCGCCGAGCTCGGGACGGAGCAGAACGGGCTCTTCCTCGTCCCGGCGACCGAGTGCGCGCGGTGCGGCCCCCCGTAGCGCCACGGGCGGGACGGGGTCGCGCTCGCCGAGCGGGCCGGGACTTGATCCCGGCATCCCGGGCCTATGTTGCCCGCGTGGGCGCCAAGGAAGCGAATCGTCGTTCGTCGACGCGTCGGCGGACGGGCACGCGACGCTGGTCGCGCGAAGTGACCGAGCGCAGCAACGCGCTCGACCTCGAGAGGGACGTCTTCAAGAAGCCCAGCCCGCGCGCCATCGCCGAATCGCTGCGCCGCTCGGCCGAGCGCAGCCGGCGCAGAAGAGTGGACCCGTTCCGGTCGGCGATGTCGATGCTCACGTTCTACATCAACCGGGCCGGGCGGAATCTCGACCCGTCCCGGCGGCGGACGCTGGAGCGAGCCAAGCAGGAGCTCCGGCGGCTGTACGGGCGTGCGTGAGGTCGTGCATCCAGGAGTTTCTCGGAGCGGCAAGTTGACGTAACGAGACCCCGCCTTGCCAGGCGCCGGGCAACGGGACTAGGAGTCCGTCATGCCGCTCTCCACGGAAACCCTGATGGATCTCTATCGCCAGATGCGCCGCATCCGGGTCTTCGAGGAGAAGCTCGCCGAGCTGGTGAACGCGGGCCAGCTCGCCGGCTTCCTCCACCTCTACGCCGGCGAGGAGGCGGTCGCGGTCGGCGTGTGCGCGCATCTCGGCGACCGCGACTACGTCGCCTCCACCCACCGCGGCCACGGCCACGCCATCGCCAAGGGCGTCGACCTGCGCGCCATGATGGCCGAGCTGTTCGGGCGGCGGACGGGCGTGTGCAAGGGGAAGGGCGGGTCCATGCACATCGCCGACCTCGACCGCGGCATGCTCGGCGCGAACGGCATCGTCGGCGCGGGCATCCCGCTCACGGTGGGGGCGGCGCTCACCGCGCAGGTGAAGCGGACCGGCCGCGTGGCGGTCGCGTTCTTCGGGGACGGCGCCACGAACCAGGGCCAGTTCCACGAGGCGCTCAACCTGGCCGCGGTGTGGAAGCTGCCCGCGGTCTTCGTGATCGAGAACAACGGCTACGGCGAGGCGACGCCGATGGAGTTCGTCACGCCGGTGCGCGACCTCGCCACCCGCGCCGGGGCCTATGCGATGGCGAGCGCGATCGCCGACGGCATGGACTTCTTCGACGTCCACGAGAAGGCGGGCGCAGCCGTCGCACGCGCCCGCGCCGGCGAGGGCCCGACGCTCCTCGAGTGCAAGACCTACCGCTACTACGGCCATTACGTCGGCGACCCGCTCACCTACCGCACCAGGGAGGAGGCCGAGGCGTGGCGGCAGCGCGACCCGCTCGGCCGCTTCGAGGAGCGCACGGTGCGCGAGGGGCTCGTCGAGCCCGGCAACCTCCGCCGCATCGACGCGGAGGTGACGGCCGAGGTGGAGGACGCCGTGCGAGCGGCGCAGGAGGCGCCACCCCCCGACCCCGCCGACGTCGCGACCGACGTCTACGTGAACGGGTGACGGCCATGGAGCGCGAGATCCCCATGCTCTTCGCCATCAACGAGGCACTCCACCTCGCGATGGAGGCCGACCCCGACGTGATCGTGCTCGGCGAGGACGTGGCCGGCGGCGGCGGGCGGAAGGACCAGGGCATCGAGGAGGCGTGGGGCGGCATCATGGGCGCCACGCGCGGGCTCTTGAAGCGCTTCGGGCCCGAGCGCGTCCGCGACACGCCGATCAGCGAGATGGGCTTCATGGGCGCCGCCGTCGGCGCGGCGCTCACCGGGCTCCGGCCGGTGGCCGAGCTCATGTTCATCGACTTCATCGGCGTCTGCCTCGACCCGCTGCTGAACCAGGCGGCGAAGCTCCGCTACATGTTCGGCGGAAAGGCGCGCGTCCCGCTCACGGTGCGCACGTCGACCGGGGCCGGGCTGCGCTCGGCCGCGCAGCACTCGCAGTCGCTCTACTGGATGACGGCCGGCATCCCGGGGTTGAAGACCGTGATCCCCTCGAACCCTGCCGATGCGAAGGGGCTGCTGCTGGCCGCCATCCGCGACGACGACCCGGTCGTGTTCTGCGAGCCGAAGGCGCTCATGTTCGTGTCGGGCCCCGTCGCGGAGGG
>Ga0066676_10000369_pt1 | contig 15679 bp, 16 predicted proteins | sample GraSoiAngelo_125_FD_62293 | JGI IMG/M metagenome (GOLD analysis project Ga0066676, IMG submission 62293) | Grasslands soil microbial communities from the Angelo Coastal Reserve, California, USA - 14_0927_05_40cm | ecosystem: Environmental > Terrestrial > Soil > Grasslands | place: USA...
GCTACCAGCTCCTGGTGCACGACTCCGAAGGTCGAGAAATCCTCAGCCCTGCGCACACCGTCGAAATCTCTACCGGCGGCCCCCAGGGTACCGTGCCGGTGATTCCAGTTCAGCCATAACCCCATCCGCGGGAGAGCTCGGACGATGACGCGAATGAAACGGCGCACACCCATGCCACTGCCGGCGGCGGCCCTGCTCGGAGCCGGCCTGGCGGCTGCCTTGACCTTGACCGCGGCATCGGCTCAGGCCGGCAAACCCAAGGCGGCGGAGAGCGAGCAGACGTCCGGCGCAACGCTCCAGGGCGCAGGCATCGCGTTGGAATCGGCTCGGCTTCTGCCGGAGGCGGAGCGTACGGCCGGGCTGGAAGAGGCGCTCCAGGTCACCTCAAGGGCAATCGAACATGGACCGGAGGATCAGAAAGACGCCGCTCGGTTTCTCTCGGGGGAGATTCGCTACGAGCTGCGCCGTTTCGATGAGGCTAATGGCGAGTTCCGCCGCGCCGAGAGCGGCTTCGCCAAGACCCCGTTCGCGGACGACGCCGCGTTCGCCGCGATCCAGGCCCATGAAGCCGCCGGACACGACGCCGTGGCTGCGAAGGCTTGGATCGAGTGGGAGGCCAGGTACCCGCAAAGCCCGCTGATGGGTGAGGCGCGGCTCGCCGAGGCTTGGAACGCGCTCCGTCGGGGCGAGACGGCTGCGGCGCAGAAGACTCTGGCCGCGCTGACCGCGTCGCGCCCCTGGTACGCCGCGGATCCGCGGGCCACGCTTGCGTTGGGAGTCGCGCTCTTTCAGCGCGGAAAGCCGGCCGAAGCCCTGGCCGCGCTGGGCCCGAAGCCCACGGGCGCATCCGCGATCTACCTTCGCGCGCTCTGCTACCGGGCCTCGGGATCGCTGCTCAAAGCCGCCGCCGCGTTCCAGGACGTGGCGGACCGCTATCCCGACTCGAGCCTGCGTGACTACGCCTTGCTCGCGAAAGCGGACGCTTTCTTGAAGGCGAAGGATTACCGGAGCGCGGCGGAAGAGTTCGCCCGCGCTGCGGAGAAGGTCCGCGACGAAAAGGTGCGCGCCGAGGCAGAGCTTCGATCGGCGGGCTCGGTCTACCTCGCCGGCCAAATGGACTCATCCCTCGCGATGCTGCGCAGCGTGGTGGAGCGCCACGCCGGCACGAACGTCGCCGCGCGCGCGCAGTTCCTCGTGGGCGAGACACTGTACGGGAAGAAGATGTACGCGGAGGCGATCATCGAGCTGAACCGCGTGCTCACGACATATTTCCAGCATTCCGTGGCCGCGAGCGCCCAGTATCGGGTTGCTCGCTGCCTCGACGCGCTGGGCCGCCGCGCGGATGCGACCGGGACCTACCAGGCCGTCGTTTCAGGCTATCCGCTGGAGCCCGAATCTCCAGCCGCCGCGTATCTCGCGGGCGTGGGTCTCCTCTCGCAGAATCGCCCCCTGGCCGCAGCGCCCTATTTCCAGATCGTGCTCGACCGCTATGCCTCGCGGACCGATTCCTCCTCGACCCTCACCTTCGCGTCGCCCGAGCTTGCGGGTCTTGTGGACGCGGCGCTCTGCCTCCTCGAGTACTCCTATCACAAGGCCGGCGACATCGGCCAGCTAGCGGGCGCGCCACACGTCATGCTCCAGCGGATGCCCCCAAGCCGCTCGCCCTGGCGCGCGTGGGCGCTCTTGATCGACGCCGACGCATCCGCGGCGCAGGGGCGGTACGCGGAGGCGCAGACCAGCCTGGAGAGGCTGACCCGCGACTTCCCGAACCATCCGATCGGAGCCTCCGCGACGAAGCTTCTCGCGTGGACGTACGCGCGGCAGGGCCGCGACAGCCTCGCCGTCGCGTCCGAGGAACGGCTCGTCGCCCAGTTCGGCGCGTCGGGTGATGCCTCGGTCGTGAGCGGCGCGCTTCTCGATATCGCGCATTATCGTTTCAACCAGAAGCGGTATCGCGACGCCGTGGCCATGTACGACATGTTCGTGAAGCGTTTCCCCACCCATCCTTCGCGGCTCTCCGCGCGGTATCAAGCCGGGCTCTGCTACAGCCGGTTGAATCGCGCCGGTGACGCCGTCGACCAGTGGGAATCAATCGTGAGGGACAGCGCGAGCGCCCCGATCGCCGAGCGGGCGTGGGCGCGCGCGGGAGATCTTTACTTCCAGGCGCAGCGATACGTCGAGGCGAAGCGGTGCTACTCGGGGTTGCTCGAGCATTTCGCGACGACCGACGTCGCGGCTCTCGCGACCCTCAGGCTCGCGCAGTGCGAGTACAACGCTGGAAACGACGCGGCCGCCCTCGCCGGGTTTGCGAAGGTAGAGGAACAGTTCCCGGGCACGCCTTCCGCGCGCGAAGCCAAGCGCGGCACGGAGCTTTCGCTCTACCGCCTCGGTCAGACGGCCAAGGGGACCGAAGTGCTCGAGACGCTTATCAAGCAGTACCCCTCGAGCGCCTTCGCCGCCGACGCGCAGTTCCAGATCGCTAAGCGGCACTACCAGGGGAAACAGTACGCCGAGGCCGCCGACGGGTTCCGCCGCGTGGTGAGCCAATTCCCGGGCTACTCGGCGGCGGACCAGGCCCAGTTCCTCCTGGCCGATTCCTACGCTCAATCGGGCGCGCGCGACCAGGCGCGCCTCGGTTATGAGCAATTCCTCTCCTTCTTCCCCGAGAGCGATCTCAGGGCCACGGTGGAGTTCCGGCTCGGACTGCTCGAGTTCGAGGGCAAGGAATACTCGCGCGCGGCGGTCGCGTTCACCCGTGTTCTGGAGGAGAGCGTCTCGACCGAGATGGGCTCGGCGTCGCGATACAACCTCGCGCTCTGCCAGAAGCTCCTCGGGCAGACCGACGAAGCCCGCGTATCGCTCGAGCGCTACCGCGCGGACCGGCCGAACGACTCCCGCACCGCCGACGTGGCGTACCAGCTCGGAGACATGAACGAGGCGGCGGGACAAATGAAGGAAGCGGCTCAGGAGTTCGAGGCCGCGCTGAACGCCGGCCCTTCCCCGGTGCTCGAGGTGGAGCTTCAGTACCGCCTCGGCCGGTGCCGGGAGGCGCTGGGCGACCCGGACGGCGCCCTGAAGGCGTACCTCCGGGCCGCCGCGTCGACCGATCGGCGGAATGCGTTCCGCGTGTCCGCACTGACACGGTGCGCGGCGCTGTATGAGTCGAAGAAGAGCTTCTCGAGGGCGCTCGACGTCTATCTGGACATCGCCCGCAACTCCCAGGATCGCGAGCTGGCCGCGCTCGCCAAAGGGCGCGCCACCCAGCTTCAGGCAGGCAAGAAGCGGTAATCCCGAAACGAGGAACGGAAAGGAGTCATTCCATGTTTGAGAATTTCGACTGGATCGGGGCGATGCGCTCGAGCCCGGTCATGATCATCATCCTCTTCTGCAGCGTCATGACGCTGGGTTTCGCGATGGAACGCGTGATCTACTACACCAAGCGCCGCGGTAATCCCGACGGGGTGCTCGCGTCGGCGATCATCGCCGTGCGCGGCGGGAACCGTGAGGAAGCCGTGCGCATCCTGAACGCGACCTCCCATCCGCTCGGACCGGTCGCATCCGAAATGCTCCGCAGCGCCGACCTCCCACCCGAGGCCGTCGAGGAGAAGCTCCAGATCGCGTTGAGCGAGCAGCGGATGGAGCTCGAGCGAAATCTCGGATTCCTGGGCACGATGGGCAACACCGCGCCCCTGATCGGGCTCCTCGGCACGGTGTGGGGCATCATGAGGGCGTTCCACGACATGGCGCGCACCGGCTCCGCCGGCCCGTCGGTCGTCGCCGCCGGCGTCGCCGAGGCGCTCTTCACAACCGCGGCGGGCCTCCTCGTGGCGGTCCCCGCAGTCATGCTCTACAACCACTTCGTGCGCCGGATGGGCAACCTGCTCACGGTTGCGGAAAACCACGCGCGGACCCTTCGAATCGAGACCAATACCTTCCGGAACGCGCCGCACCACGGCTCGCGGGCCGCCTAGGGAGGCACCAGTGCGCCGATACACGCGAGGCAAGCGGGTTCCAGAAGGGATTCACGACGTGAACATGACGCCGTTGATCGACGTCTCCTTGGTGCTGGTCGTCATCCTCATGATCACAACGCCGATGGCGTTCCAGTCCGGAATCCAGATCCGGAACGCGGCGGCGAGCGCCCGCGCCGCTCTCCAGGAGGTACGCGCCGAGCGTATCGAGATCACCGTGGTGTCCCCGGACAGCGTGATCGTGAATCGGAATCTCATGTCGCGGGCGGCGCTCCCGGGAATGCTCCGACCGCTGCTCGCCGTGAGCGCCACCAAGACGGTCATCGTGCGCTGCAACGACAGCGTACCGCACGGGAGCTTCGTCTCCGTTCTGGATGAAGCCAAGAGCTGTGGCGCCGCGCAGATCGCGGTGATGGGAGGCTGACATGCGCGGTCGCAACGTCGCTCCACACTTCATGATCACCAAGGTCAACGTCACGCCCATCATCGACGTGGCGCTGGTCCTCGTAATCATCCTGCTCGTGACCGCGCCCCTCCTCTCGGTCGCCGACCTTCCGGTGGACCTACCGCAGGCTCGGACCCGCGAGGCGGAGGACGAGCGGAACGTAAGCATCACCCTTTCCTCGACCGGGCGTCTGGCTGTGGACGACAAGGTGATCCCGAGCGAAGACCTCGCCGCCTTTCTCCGCGCGAAGCTCTCCAAGCATGAAAATGAGGGTGTCCTCGTCGTCGTTCGCGCTGATTCGGGGGCGCCCTACGAGGCGGTGCGGCACTTGCTGCAGGAAGCCAAGACAGCCGGAGCCCAACGGATCGCGATCGCGACGAAGCAGAAGACGGAGAACGGACGATGACAGCGGCGGCCCTGCGATTTGATCTCCATCAGACCCGCGTCCGGACGCGATGGACCATGAGCGTGAGCTCCGTGGCGCACGCGCTTCTTTTCCTTTGGCTCGTGTTTCATCCCATCAAGGCGCCCGACATGACGCCGATCACCGAGATCACTCTCCTCGAGCCAGGGGACCTCGCCCCGGCGCCGGCCGGGTCCGCGCCTCCCTCGGCAAGCGGACAGCCGACCTCCGGCGTCGCGGCTCGATCGCTCGCCGACGTGCACTTCCAGCGTCAGGCGAAGCGGGGAGACATCGCGCCCGATCCTCAGGCATCGTGGGCGTTCGAGGACCGGTTGGACGCGCGACTCGCGGCGATGCAGCAGGACGCAAGCCACATGGCCACCGGGATCGCACCCACGAACGTCCCCACGTCCCTGTTCGGATCCTCTCCGTCGGTCATCGCCGGCGGGGCTGGTTTGGGGACCCCGATGCCGTTGATTCGTGGCGGAGGCGGAGGCGGCCCGCCGCTCCCGCTCGCGCGCGGCGGTGGGTCAGGTGCGGCTTCGGCCCTCGCGACGGTGCAGGAGAAGCACGGCGGAGGCGAGTCTCCCGCCCCGGCCCGTACTTCCGACACCAGCGCGCGCCGCACGGTCGCGGGAGCCTCGATCACCGGGCCCATCGCCGATCGGCCGATCGTCTCGTACTCGGTTCCGGTCTATCCGGAATGGGCGAAGCATGACGCGGTTGAAGGAGCAGTCACGTTGTATTTCGTGGTCCGCCCGGATGGAGGCGTGAAGGAGAACATCCTCGTTCAGAGGACAGCCGGGTTCGAGGATTTCGATGAGAGCGCGCGCGTCGCGCTGCGCGTATGGCGATTCAAGCCGCTCTCCGTGGGGCAGGCGGGTGAACAATGGGGCACCATTACCTTCCACTTCAGAATTCGTGAGGCGGGCTAGAGGAGGCGTGTGATGCGACTCAAGGGATGTCACCGGATGGGACGTGGCGCTCTCTTTGCGGCGCTTGCCCTCATGACGGGACCGAGCCTCGCAATCGCGGCGAAAGCCGCTCCGGCCGGGAAGGCCACCCCCGTCGCGAAGGCCACGTCCGACACGACGGCGGTCCGTGACGTCAAGGCGACGCCCGACAAGAAGGCGACGCCCGTGGCGAAAGCGGCCCCGGACACGAAGGCGGCCCCCTCGACTTCAGACAGCTCGATGACCATTCGAGCGGGGCAATCAGGGACCGAGTTCCGTTCCATGACGGTGGAGGGGGAAGACCGGGTGCACATCGATTTCGGCCGCCCCGACCTCAAACTGGATCTGGACCCCGAGGACGTGCCGGGGCTGACGCGCGGCACGGCCGTGGACGTCCTGGACCGCACCGTGCCCGACCTCGCATCGCCGTTGATCGCCCTCTCCGCCGAGGGACAATCGCCCTACGTGGCGCGGCCCTGGCTGCAGCAGTTCGCGACCGGAGCGGTGGCCCGGTTCCGTCCGGCCGTGAAAGGGGTCGTGCAATGGAAGCTTCTCGTCGCGAACTCTCGCGGCGAGACGGTTGCGACCTTCGATGGAAAGGGAGATCCACCTAAAGAGATAACGTGGGACGGCCGTACGAAGACGGGAGCCCCTGTGACGCCGGGCTTGACCTACTCGTACGTCTTCGAAGCCCACGACCGCGCGGGGAACAAGCGGAACTTCGTGGGCCAGGGCTTTACGGTGTCCGCCTACCGGCTCGACACGCCCGCCGGCCCCGTGCTCGTGTTGTCGGGTCGCGATCTTTCATCCGCCGATGCCGGTGCCGCGGGTTACGGCCCCAGCATGAAGTACGGAAGCAAGGAAGCGTCCCCGATGTTCCTCGAGGTCGCGAGCTGGCTCAACCAGTCGCCCAAGGTCCGGGAGCCGGTCCGGGTGGCGGTCACGGCGCGCACCCTCGATCAGGCTTCCATGCTCGCGAACCGCGCGGTCTCGGCGCTGTCGGGCCGCGTCATCGGTGATCCCGGCCGGATTCAGGCGGTCACGGAAGTAGCGGCTGACGCCCCCGAGGGCGGAACGTTGCGCATCGGCATGGTGAAATAAATTGGTCGGAGGGGATGGGATCTGAACCCACGGTGCCTTTCAGCACGCCGGCCGCCGTGACCGACGCCTCTAGCCTCTCGGCAACCCCTCCGACCTCTTACTCCCGCCGGCACAGATTTCACCGAAGAATCCGCCCGCCATACCTGACCTCGATAAAAGACTCAGTGCCGGCGCTGATCGAGCTCGTTCGACGCGTGCCTCAGCCATGTCTTGGCTGACTCAAAGCTGCGGAACGCGTGCACCACGGCACCTCTGAGGCCCGACAGGCTGGCGATCATGCTCGCAAGCGCAAATTCCATCGGGTCGGTAGCGAGGAGGGCCACCCGGTGCCGCCTGAGGACGCCGCTCTGAGCGATTGCTGCGGCGAGGGCATCGGCTTCGTCCCAGGACGGCGAGTGCTCCACTCCTCGCAGGTCCACGAGCACGCCGATCCCATCCTCCAAGCGAATATCGGATGCCAGCCCTCGTATGGCCCGAAGGCTCTCCGCTAGATTCGATCCATCACGGGGGGTGACTGACGCGATTCTCCCAATCGAATCAAATTCATAGTCGAATGACATGTGGACCCACCACTGGGCGAGGGGGCCGGACATCATGCCCGGCGCGACGCCCGTCAACGAACTGAATCCTGGATCGGTTGATCCCATTTCATTGTGTCGAGATCGCCGGCTCCAGCAAGTGCTCCTCGCCGATCGGCTCTCCCTCCCCGTTCAGGAACAGAAGCGATCTCAGGGCCCCCCCATGGTCACCGGCCCAAATCGGTTGTGTAGGGAAAAGGATCCGCTGGCCTGGCTTTACGATGTCCAAATCGAAGACCGCGGCGGCTGGCCGGCTCCACCACAGCGAGCCTCCACGCCGCCGCAGCACGACCCTTGCCGAGACACCCCTCAGGAACGTCATTTCGCCCCTGAGCGTGAGGTCAGAATCCAGTTGTGTCGCACACGCGATGGGCGAGATGAAGGTCTCGGCGTCCACGAGAGCGGTAAAGCTCGGGTCCATGGGGCGGTAGCCTTGCCCCAATCGGCCCAGGAAGAGCTCGTCGGTCAGGGGATTGCCTCCGCCGTCGCGAATCTGTACCCACGCGGCAGGGTCCCCTCCAACGCCGCTGCGAAACCGCCGCCGCTCGAATTCAAGACATTCACCGGTCGGCACTAGGATCGCCTTCGTCGTCACTTCGGTCCGGCCCCGAGGCCCGTTGTCGCGTGCCCGGTTGAAGATCAGCTCCGCGCCCAGCCCCCCAAGCACCAAACCCCCTTTGAGGGTGAGCTGGGCGGCGGGCGCGTCTTCTCGATCGAGGGGAATGAGAGCCGCCCGCAGGCAGGCGGGCATCGAGAGCGTGGACCGGGCTTCGCGCGACTGAAACGTCGATAGCACGGGCCCCGGGGTACTGGAAACGCGATTCCAAGAGCCATTTCCTCCTCCATTCCTGGCGACACTTCCGTGCTTCATCATGGGCTCTCCTATGTCTCCCGTTCGGATGCGACCCCTTGCGGTGAGATCGTTGTCGGCTTCCTCCAAACGAAGGCTCCCTGACACATGACCATGAAGGTTGCGGCCATGATCCTGAGGTCCATTGAGAGGCAGCCGCGGCGTCGGATGTAGTAGCGGTCATAACGAAGCTTCCGCCTCACGGTGCCGATCGAGCGGTCGTACCCGCTCCGCACCTGCGCGAGGCCGGTGATTCCTGGAAGCACGGCGCATCGATCCTCGTAACCCGGAATGGAAGCGGCCAAGCGCTCGACCAACGCTGGACGCTCCGGGCGCGGTCCCACAATGCTCATCTCGCCGCGAAGCACGTTGAGGAATTGGGGGACCTCATCGAGGTGGGTGCTCCGCAATATCGCCCCGAGCCGGGTAATCCTCGGGTCTCCGTCCGTAGCCCATACGGGGCCCGTTCCCCGTTCCGCATCGGCGACCATGGTTCGAAACTTGTACATTCGAAAGGGCCGTCGACCGAGCCCGACACGCTCCTGCCGGTAGAAGATAGGGCCACGGCTTTCCAGCCTGATCGCGATCGCGATCAGGCACCAAAGGGGAAGCGCGAACACGAGTCCCATCGTGGCGACCGCGACATCCAGGGCGCGCTTCAATGCGGGGATCCCACACCCACTCACGACCGTGTGCCGCTCTTGAGGCAGCCCGAGATGCACGCGGCTCCGTCGGGTGGGGGGGACCCCCATCGCAGCTCGCGCGGCACGCTGTGGAGAAGAACGGAGAAACCTTTCATCATCGTGACCTCCTTCTTGCGAGTTTCGGTTTACGGTCCGGCGCGAGCGTCGAGCGGCGCTCGCGCCAACCGAGGTCGTTTCCGGCGATCGCCGGTCACAGGCATTTGCCGGGCAGGCTTGGAGCCACCTCCTCTCGGCGCCGGTTTCAAATTCACCGGACTCGCCAGCCCACAGGGAGCGGGGAAGCGCTGTCGCATCCGTTCCTCGCCCCTGACGCAGGCAATGGTACGAGTTGCGGGAAACAGCCGCTATTGGGAGGTTCCTGAATTGGAGGGAAGGAAAACCCGTAGAAATCGTGTAGGGGAATCCCTGAGGGCGCTAAAGGGTGACTAGGCCTCGGCGGAGGGCGTAGCGAATGAGGCCGGCCGTGTCCCGGATCTGAAGCTTGTCCATGATGCGACTCCGGTGGGTCTCCACGGTCTTGACGCTGATCCCGAGGGTGGAAGCGGCCTGCTTCGTCGTATTCCCCTCAGCGATCAGCTGCAGAACTTGGCGCTCCCGACTCGTGAGCGGGTCCGCAGGGAGCTGCGATCCTGATCGAACGGCGTCGACGACCGCGCGCGAGACGCCGGGGCTCAGATACGTGTTCCCCTGTGAAACCTCCTGGATCGCGCGGACCAGATCGGCGGTGGCCTGCTTCTTGAGCACGTACCCGGAGACGCCTGCCCGGATCGCCTCGGCCACGTATTCGTCTTCGGTGTGAACCGTAACGAGGACGATCTTGAGACGCGGGGATTCCTTGAGAGCGGCCCTTGCCGCGTCGACGCCGTTCAGCCCGGGCATCCCGATGTCGAAGACCGCAACGTCCGGCCGAAGCTCGCGGGTCAGCCGGACCGCGTCACGCCCGTCGGAGGCTTCCCCGATCACGCTGAGGCCATTTGCTTCCAGGGTCGCCTTGATCCCCTCGCGGACCAGGGCGTGGTCGTCAGCCAGCACGACGCGAAGATTCATGAGCACTCTCCAGTGGAAGGGCGATGCAGAGCTCAGTTCCGTGATCCTGACCCGATTCGATTTTCAGCGTCCCCCCGAGCGACGCGACGCGGTCGCGGATGCCGATGAGCCCGAGCCCGGTGGCGGGGGCCCCAGCCGACGCCCGGGACCGATCCACACCGATACCATCGTCTCCGACCCTACAGTGAATCCACCCGTCGTGCACCTCAACGCCAACGTGTACCTGTGATGCCCGAGCGTGCTTGACCACGTTGGTCAGCGCCTCCTGGACGATTCGATAGAGCGCGATTTCGAGGGGCGGTCGCAGGCGGCCCACCACGGGGCTCTCGATCCGGACCTGGAGCCCCGATCGCATAGAAACGCCCTCGCTGAGGAAGCGAATGGCGGGTAGGAGCCCCAGATCGTCCAGAACGGTGGGCCGGAGCTCGTGAGAGAGCCGCCGCATCTGCTCTTCAATGCGATCCAGGTGCCGCCGCACTTCCGCGATTCCGGTGCGAAGCTGAGGCGCCTTCTTCTGCATCTGGGCAAGGGAGAGGTGCGCGGACGCCAGCAGCTGTCCCGCCACGTCGTGGACCTCGTGGGCGATGCGTTTGACCTGCTCCTCGAGGACCTCATTTTGACGATGCAGTGCCGTATTTGCTTCGCGCGCGCCGCGATGGGCCATCTCGAACGGAGACAGGCTCTCGAGGAGGAAGCTCTCCAGCGCCTCGAACCGGCGAGCGGCCTCTCGCGCTGTCCCCGCGGGGGTCGAGACCGCGACCATGGCTCGATGGAAGATGGCCGCCATGTCCAGCACGCCCATCCCTTCGACCAGTGCCCTTCGTCCGATCTCGTAAGCCGCCTGAAACGTAACCTCATCACTCAGGACGAGGTGCTGCCTCAGCGCGCTCGTGTATTCACGCTGGAGCTCCTCCAGAGACAGGTTCACCCCGAGCCTCCCAAATAACGCGCGACCAGGACCAGTGCGTCATCCGTTCCCTTCCCATGCCGGGCCAGCACGCGTTCGGCGATCTCGCGCGGAGCGTGGGAAAGAGACTGGGAGTCCGCGAAGTCGCTCCGGATGCCGTCGGTGGCGAAGATCAAGGTGTCTCCGGCCGCGACCGGGGTCGCGGATGCGGTGATCTGGTGTAACTGCTGGTCCCCAACCAGTCCGGCTCGCGGCACGAGTGACTCCACGCGCGAGGCCGCCCGGGGCGTCGCGCGGACGAGCACTCCGGTCACGTTCCCGACACCCAACCAGGTCATCGCGCCCTCGGTCGGACGGAACGCGGACATACTGAGCGCGACGCCGCGGGTCCGCCTCAGCCTCTCATGGCACCGCCCGAGCAGCGACGGCAGCGGATCCTGTGCGTGGCGCTCCAGCACCTCGAGCGCGATGCGGGTCGCGGTCGCGGCTTCCGAGCCGTGGCCCACCCCGTCGACGACGGCCACCAAAGCGCCCCACGGCGCGACGTGGACAAGATGGCCGTCACCGGACCCTGCCTGGCCCGGAATCGGAAGCGAGGCCACGCCCCAGTCCAGAACCCGAGCGCTCACGATTTCCACATGCTCGCCGTCACGGTCGTGCCTTTGCCCACCTCGGAGTGGATATTGAACTCATCCATCAGCCTCCTCACGCCAGGGAGACCGAGCCCCAGACGCCCCGACGTGGAGAATCCGTCTTCCATCGCCCGCCGTACGTCGTTGATGCCCGGACCCTCATCGCGAGCGATGACGACCAGGCCTTTTTGGCTCCCGTTTTCGATTCGCTTCAGGATGACCTCTCCTCGCGTCGCATATTGGACGATGTTTCGAGCCAGCTCGGAGATCGCGGTCGCGATCAGCGTCGCATTGCCGAGGGTGAAGCCCAGATCCCGGGCGATGGCCCGCCCCTGCTGCCGGGCCAGGACGATGTCCGCTTCGGTTTCGACCCGAACCTTCGACTCCTGCTCCACGCGCACTCCCTCACCCATCGGAACCTGGCTTCGCGGTCCCCGCGAGGTAGTCGAGACCCTCTTCCAGATCCAGCTTGGTCGGAACTCCTTCGAGAGTCAGGCCAAACTGGGCCATGGCAAACGCCACCTCCGGCTGAATGCCGACGATGATGGTTTGCGCTCCGCGGAGTCGGGTCATGTGCGCGACGTCCCGGAGGGTTCGGGTCGAGAAGGAATCCATCACGTCGAGGGCGGTCACATCGACGATGACCCCCCGGGAGCGGTAGCGACCCACCTGCTCCAGGAGGGCGTCGCGCAGCTCGAGCAGGTCCGTATCGGTGAGCGCCGCCTGGATCGAGGCGATGAGGGTTTGACCCTGTTTCAGAATCGGCACGGCCACGGATCGAACTCCGGTTCCGGGAGCGCGGGGCGGCTAGCCCGCTGGCGTTTCGCGAATCGGGAATACCTTGAACCCGAGGAGCCGCTCGGCCTCCTCGATACCTCCTTGGAGATCGCCGACCGTGTTCATCTTGCCCAGGTCGACTCCGATTTTCACCAGGGTCTGCGCGATTTCGGGCGAGAGGCCGGTGACGATGACCGTGGCCCCCAGGAGGCGTGCCGCTTCCACCGTCAGCACGAGGTGATTCGCCACGTTCGCGTCCATCGCGGCCACTCCCGTGATATCGATGACCACGACCTTTGCCCGGTTTGCGCGGATCCCGTGGAGGAGCTGCTCGGTCAGCTGCCGGGCGCGATGCGGATCGATCAGGCCGATCATCGGAAGAATCAACAGCCGCTCGCGTACCTGGAGAACCGGCGTGGACAGCTCTCGGATGGCTTCCTGCTGCTCGCGGATGACACGCTCACGCTCCTGAACGAAGCCTACAGCGACCGTGATCGCGATCCGGTTCGCGGCCGGCTCGTACGCGTCGAGCACCCGGCCCAGGACCTTGAAATCCTCGTGGTACTTGGCGAACAGAGAACGCGCGAGAACGTCGCGCAGGAGAAGCACAATTCCGACGACCTCGTCCGTCTCGACGCCGCGGGGAATGATCCGTTCGGACAGATTGCGGGCGTACGCCTGGAGCGCTTCGAGGGTCCCTGTTTCCAGCGCCTCTACGTAGCTGTCGTAGACCGAGGTCGCCTCGGCGAAAATCTCATCCTTGGTCATAGCTGTGAGGAGCTCGGCCTCCGTGATGCGCACCACCCACTCCTCCCGCAGCTGGGTACGATTCTGCCGCAGGTGGGCCACAAGCTCGCTCAAGAGGGCACTGGCAGATTCCGAGACAGGTTGGGCGGCAGCTTTTGGCTGGGTCGCGACTTTCAGATTGTTATTGACCATGAGAGGGATACCTCCTCGATCCCGCTTTCCGCAGTGTAGGACTACGTAATTCTATGCACCCAGCCCAAGGCGTGTCATGTCGGTATTAGTCCTACAGCGGGCGAATTGGAGGAGCCCCCGCTCTGCTGGGGGGGGGCGGGGGTTGCGCCTAGTGCGGCTCCGATCGGTGCAGCCGCATCTGCTGGTCGAGCCAGATCGCCGCCGCCCCGAGGTTGGGGCGAAACGCCCGCGCCACTACCCCCCTAACCTTGGCCACGTCTGTAATCATTTCGGCCAGGCCAAGTTGGGCACGTCGGGATGCAACCATCGCGATGGGATGGTTTCGCAGCGATCTCGACCTCGCAATAGCCTCAGCGAGCTTGGCCGCCTCGTCCGCGAATGGTGTGTACCGCATCTCGCGAATGTCGATCAGAACGCCATAGCCCGCGCGGAATTCCCGGTCATTTAATAGGTGATCGATCCCTTGGACGATCTCCTCCAAATTGGACACCCCGTGGATCCCGATGATCGCAATCTTGGTTTCGGGATCGACGGTATGGCTGATCGACATAGTAAGCTCAGCTCCCGTGGATCGGTTCCCTGCCGAGCCTGTCACCGGATAGAACGCGCGCCCCCTCCCGCTGAGGAACAAGATTGAAGCAAACCCGCACTCGCGATTTCCACCCCGAATAGCCTTGGCCGGGCACTCGTTTCCCTCTGCTGCCGGCACCCTTTCGAGATCCGATTTGAGGACGGCGAAGGCCGGCGTTCCGGTCGAATTCGCCGAGTGGGTCTCTGGTCGTCGTACTCGTCGTCTCGAGACCTGAGGTCCCTCGTGGTCCCGGCCGCAACCCAGACGCCAGCCGTCGCCGTCCTCGATGGACGAAACTATCTACCGACTACGTAGCCAAGTATCGGCCCGCGGGAAGCCACACGCCATTGGGAGGTTCCTGAATTGCTAGGGGGGGATCACTGGAGAACGGGTAGGGAAAACCCTGAGGCGGACCCAACCATCGGTAGTGACCTATGATGTCGAACGCGTGTAAAACATCCGCCTTTTTCGCGCCGAACCTATGTTGTGCACGACATAGGAGTGATTCTTCGCCGGAACACGCTCTTCCAGAACGATCCCGATGTGAAAATTGCCGCTGGGAAGTCTCCATGCAACCACATCGCCCGGCTCGTACTTCTCATCGGCCGATCGTTCCTTGCCGCGCCTTTCAAAGTACCTCATCAGATTGGGAACTCGACGGGTTGGGGTGCCCCGAAAGGAAAGGCCCCCCGCTTTCGCGAGGGGCCCTTCGATTTACTCCCGGCGGCGACCTACTCTCCCACACGGTCTCCCGTGCAGTACCATCGGCGCTGGAGGGCTTAACTTCTCTGTTCGGAATGGGAAGAGGTGTGACCCCTCCGCCATAGCCACCGGAAAATCCTGCGGCGCACGACTTCGAGCGCGCCGCGCTGCTTCACTGAATCTGGATGCGGATAGGCGACCCACCGAACATCAAAAGTCCGATCAAGCCTCACGGACGATTAGTACCGGTCGGCTGAACGCGTCGCCGCGCTTACACCTCCGGCCTATCAACCTCGTCATCTCCGAGGGTCCTTTAGCTAGCTTGTGCTAGGGGATATCTCATCTTGGGGTGAGTTTCGCGCTTAGATGCTTTCAGCGCTTATCTCATCCGGACATAGCTACCCGGCAATACCGTTGGCACGATAACCGGTACACTAGAGGTCCGTCCGACCCGGTCCTCTCGTACTAAGGTCAGCTCCCCTCAAATATCCTGCGCCCGCGATGGATAGGGACCGAACTGTCTCACGACGTTCTGAACCCAGCTCACGTACCGCTTTAATCGGCGAACAGCCGAACCCTTGGGACCTTCTCCAGCCCCAGGATGCGATGAGCCGACATCGAGGTGCCAAACCCCGCCGTCGATGTGAACTCTCGGGCGGGATCAGCCTGTTATCCCCGGCGTACCTTTTATCCGTTAAGCGATGGCCCTTCCACACAGAACCACCGGATCACTTTGGCCTGCTTTCGCACCTGCTCGACTTGTAGGTCTCGCAGTCAAGCTCCCTTATGCCAATGCACTCCACGCGCGATTACCAACCGCACTGAGGGAACCTTTGCACGCCTCCGTTACTCTTTGGGAGGCGACCGCCCCAGTCAAACTGCCCGCCTGGCACTGTTCCTCGGCCGGATTCACGGCGCGAGGTTAGAATTCCGACATCACAAGGGTGGTATTTCAAGGTTGGCTCCACGAGAGCTAGCGCTCCCGCTTCATAGCCTCCCACCTATCCTACACATGCGGTGTCAAAACCCAATACCAGGGTACAGTAAAGGTGCACGGGGTCTTTCTGTCCAGTCGCGGGTAAGCGGCATCTTCACCGCT
>Ga0066676_10000387_pt1 | contig 15481 bp, 15 predicted proteins | sample GraSoiAngelo_125_FD_62293 | JGI IMG/M metagenome (GOLD analysis project Ga0066676, IMG submission 62293) | Grasslands soil microbial communities from the Angelo Coastal Reserve, California, USA - 14_0927_05_40cm | ecosystem: Environmental > Terrestrial > Soil > Grasslands | place: USA...
GCGCCGCACCCCGGACGTGGTCCCGCGCAGCCGGCGCGTGGGCAGACGCCGCCCGGCCGACCGCCCGAGACGGCCCCGGATGACGCCGGACTCCTCGAGGAGGAAATCCAGGCGCATCGCGAGATCGCAGCCGATGCCCGAAGCGGCGCCGGCGCGGACCCGCAGTCCGTCGCCGCCCTCACGACGTTCCTCCGCTCGCTCGGCATGGACCCCCGCCGCGATCCCGAGTACACCGTGACCGCGCAGCTCGCCGCCGATTTTTTTGCGGAGCGCACGGCCGCCCTACGCAGGGAGCCCGGCCCCCTCCGGCCGTCGCGATACCGGGGCCACACCGGGGAAACGGTCCGCCTCGAGCGGATCCCCGTCTACGGCATGTGCCCTCATCATCTCGTTCCCTATTTCGGAACGGCGTCGGTGAGCTACATGCCCAGCGATCGGATTTGTGGCATCGGCGCGATCGCGCGTCTCGTTCGCGAGATCTCCTGCGTTCCTCGCCTGCAAGAGAGCCTCACGCAGGCGGTGGCGGACGCGATCGAGCGCGATCTCGAGCCCGCGTCGGTCGAGGTGACCGTCCGCGCGAGACACCTTTGCCTCGAGATGCGCGGCGTGGAGCAGCGCGCGCTTCTCGTCACCGAAGCGCGACGCGGACCGCCGGGCGCCCCGAAACCGCCACCACAGGGCCGCCGGTAGCGTGCCTTCCGTTTCCATCGTCCTACCCACCCGGGACCGGCCCTCCCGGCTCCGCGAAGCGCTCGACCGCGTGGCGCGGCAGACGCACCCCGAGGTGGAGCTGGTGCTCGTGCGAGACGGCGGCGCGCCGCTCAGCGCCGAAGTGATCGAGCTCCTGGGGAAGCTGGAATTCCCGGCGCAGGTCTTAGAACACGACGACCCGCCGGAGGGCTTGGCCGCCTCGCGGGACCGCGGCATCGAAGCCGCGCGCGCGGACTCGATCGCGCTCCTGGACGACGACGATCTGTGGGAGCCCGGGCATGTCGCCCGGCTTTCGGCGGCGCTGGACCGTGTGCCCGGCCTCGACGTGGCCTATACCGATGCCTGGATCCTGAACGAAGAGAGCGGCAAGCGGCGCACGCTGGCGCGGGATTTCGAGCTCACGGTCTTCGCGCGGGACAGCTTCATTCCGCCGAGCGCGATCCTGGCGCGGCGGCGCGCCTTCGACCGATTCGGTCTCTTCGACACCGAGATTCCCTACTCCGAGGACTGGGACTGGCTCTTGCGTGTCGCCCTGGGGCAGGGCTTGATCCAGCGCGTTCCCGGCGCGTCGGTCACGATCCGCATTCACAAGGACGGCATGAGCCAGCTCAACAACTCCGATCACGCCGCCGGGCGCAGGCAAAGCCTCGACATTCTTTCGAGCCGATACGGTCTCCCGCCGATCGAGCTCAAGACTTTCTGGGAAGTCGCGGGCGACCTATGCCCCGAAATGAACAACTCGACGCGCTGATCCTGGGCGGTGGCGTGGCGGGACTGACGGCCGCGCTCACGCTCAAGGGATTCGGACTCTCGACCCTCGTCCTCGAGGAAGCGAGAAGCCCGGGCGGCCAGCTTCACGAGATCTACGCTCCAATCACGGATCACCCGCTCGCGTACGGCTGCGACGGAGCGAGGTTCGCGTCGCTCGTGCTCGAGTCCGCGCGGCGAGCGGAGCTTTCGATCCTCGTCGGCGCACCGGTCACGCGCGTTACCGCGCGCGCTCGATCGATCGTGCGGGAACGGGAGCGGCTGCGCGGCCGAACCCTCCTGATCGCGACGGGATTGAAGCGGCGGTGGCTCGGCATTCCGGGCGAGCGCGAGCTTCTTGGCCGCGGCGTGAGCCACTCGGCGAACCGGGATCGCACCGTGCACTCGGGAAAGCCTGTCGTCGTGATTGGGGGCGGAACCGGGGCCGTGGAGGACGCGCTCCTGTGCGCGGAGGTCGGATGCTCGGTCACCCTCCTTCATCGGTCGGCGCAGTTTCGCGCCCGGACCGATTTTCTCGACCGTGCGCGAAACGACCCCAGCATCCGCATCGTTCCGAACGCGCGGGCGGGACGGATCCTCGGCGAGGATTGCGTCGAAGCGGTCGAGTATCGGACGAAGGGCTCTGGAATCGCTCGTACGGTGAAAGCGGACGCGGTCTTCGTGCGGATCGGATGGGAGCCGAGGACGGAGCTACTTCGGGGGCAAGTCGGCCTCGACCGCGCGGGCTACGTGCGGACCCGACCCGGGGGTGCGACGACGGTCTCGAACGTATTCGCGGCCGGCGACGTCTGCTCGCCTCGTTGCCCTACAATCGCGAACGCCGCCGGGCAGGGCGCCGCGGCGGCGTGGGAGATGGCGAGGTTTTTGAGAAGGCTCAAGGAGTAGGCTTGAAAGTGGGCGTTTCCATCTGGGTTATCCCCTCTGCTATCAAGAAGCTGGCGGATCCTACGATTCCGGGCTCTGCGCCAAGTTTGATCCCCAGATGCCAGGTGGTCTCACGAACTTCCCGGGTTGAAGCTGGATACCGGCCCAACCATCCCAGGGGTTCGCTCCTCGTGGCGGAGAACACCTGGCCCACGATTCCCATTCGGCCGCCGACATTCAGTCCCACTTGCGACGAAAATCCTGGCCGCCTGAGTTTCGGGTACCCCTTCTCGTGATCCACGAGCAGGACACCGGGGGAAACATCGAGGCTTACGTACGGGCCGAGCCAGCGCACAAGCCTGAGCCGCATTCCAGCTTGGGTGCGGTCGCCTCCCAAAGCGCCGAAAAAACCCGTTGCGCCAATGGAGTGATGCGCCGCGATATTCCTCGCGTAACCCCAGTCCGTTACCCAACAGACCAAGCCACCCAGACGATCCCCTTCGGTCCGCATCATCGAGAAATCCGTAATGAGATACGAGCCGCAGGCGCTCTTCGGTCCAGCGCGAAGCCGGAAAGATTTCCAGATCGTCCGAGCCGTTTCTTTGCCGAGCTTTGGCGGTGGCGTTCCCAGCCATTCCCGGCGTCGCACCCTGATCGTTAGATCTGTCCCCTCCCGGTCGGCGACCCGCCGCACGCGGTAGGTGGGCACATACTCCACGGTCCCGTCCGGAGCCGTGAGCGCCACCATTCCGTCGGCGCGCGGCTGTACGAAGGTCGCCTCCTTTACGCCGTCCCCCTCGATCTCGAGATAGAAGGTCACCGGGAGCACGGTGTCATGGCCAACTGGAGGCGAATCGGCCACAGCGACGGATGGAGTCAAGGCCAGGAAAGCGGCAACGACAGCGAGGCGCATGCTAAGCCCGTTTTCGCGTAACGAACGTCCGGCGGTACGCCCCTATACTAGCGCAATCCGGCCCGGACTACACCCGCTCGACAAAGCTCCCGTCGCGGGTGTCGATCTTCACGCGGTCGCCGATGCCCATGTGCTGCGGCACCTTCGTGACGAGCCCGGTGTTCATCTTGGCGATCTTGGGTGACGAGGAGATCGTGGCGCCCCTGAGCACGGGGTCGGTCTCCACGATCTCGAGCTCCACGAACATCGGCACGTCGACCCCGACGGGCTTCCCTTCGAAGTAGCTCATTTCCACCGTCATGCCTTCGACGAGGTAGTTGACCGCGTCCCCCAGATGGTCACGCGGTACGTTCGACATCTCGTAGTTCTCGGTGTTCATGAAGGTAAATTCGTCGCCTGAGCGATAGAGGTACTGGAGCGGATGGTGGTCCAGGTCAGCCCGTTCCACCTTGTCCTCGGAGCGGAACCGGTATTCCACCTGGCTTCCGGTGACGAGATTCACCATCTTGGCGTGCACCATCCCGCGCCAGTTCCCGGGCGTCACGTGGAGCACGTTCGTCACACGGCAGGGCTTCCCATCATGCAGGATGACCATGCCGACCTTGATTTGAGTCGCCGGAATCACGGAAAAATCTCCTCAGGGATTGCAAAACGGATTGGCAGCCTCTGAGTATAGTGGAAGCTCAAGCCTCCGGCAAGCCGGTCACCGCGCCTTGCCGGAGTCCGCGGCGGCGGCGACCCTTTCGCACACGCGCGCTAGCCAATCGATAAACGGACCCTCCGTCACTCGCGTTTCCGGGTCCTGATGAGGCCAGAGCGCGAAGAGACGGATCCCACCAGGAGGATCCAGCCGCTCCCGATCGGCGGCGTAGGTGGAGTCCGCCGACCTGACCTCTTCGGCGAGGGATCGCTTGGGAGGACGAGCGAATACTGCGTACCCGGATGGCGGATGTGCGGACTCCCAGGACTCATCACGCAAGAGCAGAAGATAACGATCGCGAACGGCCAGGAGAGGACTGCCGTTCCCGACATGTACGATTAAGGGACCGGATTCCGTTTCGGCCCAGAATTCGAAGAGATTCACTCCGCAAGCATTGAATGCGTAGTACCCGGCCTTGTCCCTTCCCGCTCCCTTGTGAGCGAAGGCGACGTACCGCCTGCCCTGGCGGAAATCCAACGCTTCATCCGTCGTGATTTCTTCATTGCCAAGTCGCCCGCCGACCTGCGCGAGCACGAGCGCGTCCTTTGGACCTTTCCCCTTGATGTAGTGAATCTGGCTGAAGTGATGCCGGGTGATGATGGTCCCCGCACCCCTGACTACCTCGCTACGGTCGAGAGTCCCTGCGAATATGAGATCCGCCCATTCGATGTCGGCCTCGAACGAGCCCCGCGCGCATTCCCCGAAGCAGGGGGCTACGTAGATCAGCGAGAGCAGGAGAATCGTGAGCCCGCCCCACAGACATGCGCGCATTCTTTACCCCTGCCTTGTCCCGCGCGACATCGCAAACGCCAGGATGATCCCGACGGCCGAGCCCATCGCCACACCCGCCGCGATCTTGTGGGTCGCAACGCCAACGGCGGTCCCAATCGCGATGCCGATCACGATCCAGAGCCTGAAGCGGTTGCGGTTCAAGGACCACCTCCACTCGTTGAGGAATGGGGCGCATGCACCCGCCCTGCGCCGTGGACGTAAACAAGCTCGGCACCGAGATACCCCGTGTACAAGGTTAGCGCGGCAGCGGCGAGCGCGGCCAGCGCCGACAGCGAGATCCCTTTTCCGCGAGGACGGACCGCCCACGAGAGGATGGTGGCGAGGCCGAGCGCCCCGAGCGCCCACACGCAGGAGGTTAGGTGTTTTTCCACCGCGGCGTTGGGCACCCCTTGGTCCACCGCTTTGTCACGGACCGCTTGGCCGCTGAAGTAGGCGACCCCGGACCCCGCGAGGGCCAAGGTGAGCAGGATCGGGCCAAACCATCGGATCCAGGGCCGGCGCACGAGCAGGTAGCCCAGCTCGGCGAAAGCGCCGGTCACGGCCAGCGCGATCGGGAAGTGGACGACCGCGGGGTGGAGATCCAGGCCGAGCATCAAACGCCGTACGCTCGGCGCAAGATCGCCATCGTATGCACCACCTCGCGCTTCACCCCATGCGCTACCTGGATGTTGCACGTTCCGCACCCGGTCAGGATAGCCTCGGCCTTCGTGCGTTCGATCTCGTGGAATAGGGGCGCGCCGATCTCCATCGCCCGCTCGTAATTCTCGGCCTTCATGCCGTAGGTGCCCGCGATTCCGCAACACGAGTCTTCGATGGGGCGAACCTCCACTCCGGGAACAAGCTTCAAAAGCTTGATCGGCTCTTCGGTGATCCCTTGAGCCACCGAGTGACACGCGTTGTGGTACACGACCGAGATCGGGACGGGCTTGAAGTCGGTCCTGAGCTCCCCGCGTTCGTGGAGCCGCCAGAGGTACTGGTGGATGTCGATCGTGTGCGCGGCGAGGTGCCTCGCCTCTTCCGTGCCGAGAATGCGCGGGTAATCCTCGATGAGCGCGAGCCCGCACGAGGGGGCGCTCGCGACGACGGTGAATCCGCGGTCCACCAAGGGGAGCAGTACCTCGAGATTCCGCCGCGCATCGGCGGCGATGGAGCGCTCGGCGCCCATGGTGATGAGCGCGATGCCGCAGCAGCGCTGCTCGGGCACGACCACCTCGATGCCGTTCGCCTCGAGGACCTTGACCGTGGCCTCGGCTTCGCCCTGCGGGTCGTGGAATCGCGCGAAGCAGCCCGCGAAGTAGGCCACGCGCTTCGTGATCGGCACGTCGCGGTGCGGCATCGGCCCGAGCCGCGCGTGGGGGGCGCCCGCCCGCGCCTGCGCACCGGCACCCCCCGCGCCCGGCCCGCTCCTCGGCGCCGGCATGAGCGGCAGCGCCAGCGCCCGCTTCGCGCCGGCGTCGCCCGTCCCGAACGGCCGCCGGAACCGCGGAAGGTCCAGCCGGCCCGCGACCTTCCCGACCTTCTCGCGCGCGGCGCGCTCCGCCGGATTCCCCACCGCGAGGTTCACGACCCCGGGTGCGATGCCGGCAATCTTCGCGACCTGATCCGCGTGTCCCAGGACCCAGTTCCGGATCGGCATTCCGTGCTTCTCCACGAATTCCTTCCGGGCCGCGATCGCGAGCCCGGGGATATCCACCTGGCTCGGGCATTCGCTGAGGCAAAGCTTGCAATTGAAGCAGGAGTCCATGACCTCCTTGAGCGGCTTGTCCGTGAGGTTGTCGTGCGATAGATCGCCGCGGATCATTTCCATCAGGAGCACGGCCTTGGCCCGCGCGGTGTGCGGCTCGAGCGATGTCGTTGACCCCACCGGACAGTAGTCCCGGCACGTGCCGCACCCGTGGCACATCTCGATCATGTCCCGATAATCGGTCTCGTCGAAAATCGTGTCGGTTCGAACATACGTGTTCGTGAAGCGGAGGAACTCTTCGGGAAATGTCCTTGTGTCCGTGATCACGTTTCCGGGATTCAAGATTCCGGCCGGATCCATTACCTGCTTCACGCGTACCATGACCGAATAAGCGTTCGGATATTGACGCGCGATGTATGGCGCGCGCAGAACACCGTCGCCGTGCTCACCGGTAATCGTGCCGCCGAGGCGCCAGGTCAGCTCGAACGCGTCTTCCGCCATCGCGGCCATCCGTTGCGCAAACGTCGTTTCGTGCGGATCCATCAACGGCATGACATGAACGTTTCCGTTCCCGGCGTGTCCGAAGATGGCGAATCGGGTTTTGTGCTTGCTGAAGATCGCGCGGAGCCCGTTCACGTAATCGCCGAGATGCTCCGCGGGCACGGCCGTATCGTCGATGAAGTTCATCGGCTTCTCAACGGGCGAGGCACGATAGATCAGAGGCAGGGCCGCCTTACGGACGCCCCAGAGCGTGCCCTGCTCCGCGGCGTTTCGCGCCGCGCGGAAGTCGAGCACCTTCCCGCGCCGCGCGGCCGCCCACTCCTCCATGGCGGCAATGCCCGCCCGCGCCTCCTCGGCGGACGCCCCCTCGAACTCGACCAGGATCGCGGAATCGAAGCGCTCGGGGATCAAAGGACGCAGGTCCTCGCGGTCCGAGCGGACGAAGGCGAGGAACGTGTGGTCCATCGCCTCGATGGCGGAGGCACCGAGGCGCCGGGCCTCCAGCACGGCCTCGGTCGCATCCTCCCAGGACGCGAAGTAGAGGAGCGCGACCGCGGTGGATGCGGGCCTCTCGACGAGCCGCATCGTGACTTCGGTGACGACCCCGAGCGTACCCTCGGAGCCCACGATCAACCGCATCGGATCGAAACGAGGCTCGATCGAGCTGACCGCATCGCCGGGCGCCCACGCGCCCCAGAGGTCGTAGCCGCAGGAGTTCTTGTTCGACCGGGGTCGCTCCTTCAGGAACGCGGGCGCGCCGGCGCGCAGGATCGACTCCAGCTCCGCCGACAGTAAGCGCCACGCGGCGCCGCCGTCTCGGGACCCCCCGCCGCCAGCACGCGGGCTCGATCCCGCGCCCGAGCTCCCCGCGTGCGAGCCCAGCTCCACGACGCTCCCGTTGTGCAGCACGACCGTGAGCCCCAGGACGTTGTCCTTCGTCGCGCCGTGACGAAGCGTGTGCGCGCCGGAGGCGTTCGTTCCGACGTTTCCGCCGATGGTGCAGAAGTCCCCGCTCGAGGGATCCGGTCCGAGCCTTAGCCCCTCGCGACCCGCTGCTTTCTGCACGCGGCCGTGGAGCACACCCGGCTCGACGCGCACGAAGCGTCGCTCGGGATCGAGTACTAAGATCCGTTTCATGCGCGCGGGAAAATCGAGGATGATCCCCGGGCCCAGGGCCTGCCCGGCGAGGCTTGATCCCCCGCCTCGAGGCGTCACGGGAATTCCCGTAGCCGCGGCGAATGCGACCGTCTTCGCGACGTCCGCCTCGGTCTCAGGCGAGACCACGGCCAGGGGCTTCCGTCTGAAAATACAGGCCGCCGTGGAAAACAAAGCGAGCGCGATGGGGTCCGTCCGCACCTCGCCTTCGAGGAGCGGCGCCAGATCGCGCTCGATTTTCAGTTGCCGCGGGTCCATAACTCCCCCCGCGCGCGGGGGTACGATCAAGCTCGCGCTAGGAGAAACCGGTCGTAGAGGATGGCTGCAACCCCACTACCGGCCAGGGGTCCTATCCAGTATACCCACTGATCCTGCCAATAGTGCGCGGCAAGTGCGGGTCCGAATGCCCGGGCGGGGTTCATGGCGGCTCCGGTCAGACCGCCGCCCATGAGAACATCGACGGTGATCGTGAGCCCGATCGCGAGGCCCGCGAAGCCGCTGGGAGCCCGCGGATCCACCGCCGTGCCGAACACCGAGATCACGAGGAAGAAGGTCAGGATCGCCTCGACCAGGACCGCCGTCATGGACCCTATCGTGGGATCGATCGTCGGGGCGCCGAGGTGAACGTCCACCGGTCCCCCTTGGTAGAGGTAGCCGAGGATGCCCGCGGCGAGCGAGGCGCCCACGAGCTGCGCGACCCAGTAGACGAGCATTTTGCCCATGCCGATCCGCCGGGTCATCCACATGCCGAACGAGATAGCCGGATTGAAATGGCCGCCGGAGATATGCCCGAACGCATACACCCCGATCAGGATGGCGAGACCGTGCGCCACCGCGATCCCCGTCGTGCCCACGGACTGCGTCGCCTGCTGCTGCAAGATCGCGCCGGCGCCGAAAAAGATGAGGCCGAACGTACCGATCATCTCCGCGAGGAAGCTCCGCGCGCCCTGATTCATCCGTCCTCCGTACCTAGAGTTCCGCCACGACTTCTAGAGCACCGCAACGGTTCGCCCTAAAGATTGTCGACGGTCTTCCGATCCAGGCGCTTCGTTAGCTCGACCAGGAGCCGCACCGCGGCGTCGTAGTCTTTTCGGTCCATGATCGTGGAATGGCTGTGGATGTAGCGCGTCGGGATGAAGATGACGAGCGAGGGCACGCCCGTGTCGTATATGTGGAACCGGCCAGCGTCGGTGCCGCCGCGTTCCACGGTGCCCAAGTGGTAGGGGATCTTCTGCTTATCGCAGATCTCGATCGCGAGATTGCGGAGTTTCACGTTGGGAATCATGGAGGCGTCGTAGACGAGGATGCCCGCACCTCCGCCCAGCTTCTCGTCGCCGTCACCCAGAGAGCCCGGCGTATCGTGCGCGATCCCGACGTCCAGCGCGATGGCGACGTTCGGCTTCACCGCAGCGACGCTCGTCTGCGCGCCGCGCAGGCCCACCTCTTCCATGGTGGTGGCGACCCCGTAGACGGTGTTCGGGTGCGGCGCCTTCGCGAGCCGCCGAAGCGCGTCCACGACCAGCGCGCAGCCCACGCGGTTGTCCAGCGCCTTCGCGAGGTACAGCCGGTCGTTCGACATCACGGAGAAGGGGGCTTCGGGAATGATGGGATCGCCGGGACCGATTCCGAGACGCTTCTTGACGTCGAAGTAGGACGTGGCGCCGACGTCGATGAACATATCCTTGATGTCCATGACCTTCCTGCGCTCGTCCTCTTGAAGCTCATGCGGTGGTTTCGAGCCGACCACCCCGAGCACGTCTCCCTTCGCGGTCCGGATGCGCACCTTGTGCGCGAGGAGCACGTGGCCCCACCACCCGCCCATCGGGAGGAATTTGACGAACCCTTCCTTGGTAACGCCCTTGACCATGAAGCCGACCTCGTCCATGTGGCCGGCCATCATGATGCGCGGCTCCTCCGACTTTCCCCGCTGCTTGCAGATGATGCTGCCCAGGCGGTCCTGGGTCACCTCTCCCAGGCCACGCAGGTGCTTCCGCATGATTCCTGCGATCTCTGTCTCATGTCCCGGAGGGCCGAATGCCTCGGTCAGTTCCTTCAACAGGGTGTGGCTGGCGTCCATCCAACGGCTCCTTGCAATGGGAAGCAGGTCAGGTTGGCGGGGCGAAGTATCGGTCCGAGCGGCGGGAGTGTCAAGCTGTGCGCCGCGGTATGCCTCGGATCCGATGGTGGGGCCTCTCGGTCCTGGGGAACTCGTCTTCCTTGAGGACGCTGACCGATCCGTCCACTTCGAGGATCGCCGAGCGAACCTCTTCCACGGTCTCCACGCCGTGCTCCCGCAAGGACCTGAGGAGATCGTCGATCGTGATCCCTTCCCGCGCGAGATTCTGGGTCAGGATCTTCCCGTGCCGAATCAGGATCGTCGGGTTCCCCTCGACGAGCTTCTGGGCATTCTTGCTACGCCTGACGACCCAGGCCACGATCATATTGGCGGCGAACAGGGTGCCCGCGGCCACCAGCCCTCCTGTGAGGGAGGTGTCGGGTCCGGTCATCGCGTTTTGAACGGCGTTTGCGAGGAGAAGGAGTAGAAGAAAATCAAACGGGGTCAACTGTCCGGCCTGGCGCTTCCCGGTGAGGCGGAGCCCCAGGAGAAGCGCCAGGTAGACGAGACCTGTGCGGAAGGCTATGTCGACCAGCGTGCTACCGCTCGTGAGCGGCACTACTCGCTCGGCCCGGTCCTATCTCTCGACGATCACGATGGGTTTGTCGACCCGGAGCGAGACTTTCGCACCCTCCGGGATCTCGAGCTCGTGCCCCTTGGTCGCAAGCACCGCGCCCGTGCCGACGACCGCGCCGCCCACGGCGCCGATGATCGTGCTCTTCGTGCTCCCGCCGGCTACCTTGCCGAGGACCGCGCCGGCGACCGTGCTTCCGCCGATGATCAGCTTGTCGCGCGTGCTGGTGGATTTCGCGACCAACTTCCCTTCGGCGTTCGCGACCGTCGCGTGGAGCGGCTTCGGGCCGTCCACGGTTTCGATCGAGGTGAACTCGAACATGATCGACGCGCGCTCTTCCGCGCTCTTGCTGCGCGACGCGCGCTTCAAGTCCGCAACCGTCCCGCTGACCCGGGCGCCGGCGTCCGCCACCACGACGCCGTTAATGGTGATCGGCGCGGCGAGCTTCCCCTCGACGTGGTCCCCGATGTTGGAGGTCCGGGTGTCGACCGGGGTGACCATCTCGACGTCAAAGCTCGTGCCGGCCGGGATCTCGGTGGTCCGCTGCTCCGCGTACTTGGACGTGCTCGTCGACTTCGTACCGCTCGACGAGGAGCCGGTGTGCTTCGGGGGCGTCGACTTCGTGGCCTTCGGGGGCGTCGCCTGCGCGCTCTGATCGGTAGGCGGCGTGGCCTGCTCCGTAGGCGTCTCCGACCCGTATCCCTGGCTGACTTGGGTCGAATCGGTCGTTCCGGACATTTCCGTCTGCGCCTTCTTCTGGCAAGCCGAAATCGCGAATGCGAGGAGGGCCGCCATGAGCGCGCTGCCTAGAATCCGAATGGGTTTCATATGGATTCACCGTCCTTTGGTTAGTAGATGAAGTTGTACGTGAACCCGCCCATGACCTTGAGCTGGTTCACGTCGGACACGAAGGAATACTTGACCTCGCCGAAGATTCCGAGGTTCGGCATCACCTGATTCTTGATGCCTCCCTGGACGTTCAATCCCAACTTGGTGTCCGACGCGTCGCCCAGGGCCCCAGGAGGCAGATCGATGTGTATGAAATGAAGTCCGAGACCTCCTCCCGCGTACGGGATCAGCCTGCCACCCTCCACGGGGAAGTCGACATTGATATCGGTCGCGACGGTGAAATCGCGGATATCAGAACCGCTCACGCCGACCTTCCAGTATTCCACGAGCGGGATGACGTGCACGCTCCTCACGAACTCACCCCCGTCGATGTGAACGCCGAGGGCGACCGTGCTGCTGGCACCTTCGGGATCGACAAATCCTATGCGGGCGCCGAGCCCCTGAAATCCGAGCCCGTGGCCCTGGGTCGCAGGCGCCGCCGCCGCGAGCGCGGCGGATGACGAAAGGCTCAATCCGACCACAAGCGTCACCAGAAACGATCCGTTTCGTTTCATCGCGGAAACCCCCTCAGTGGTTCGAGAGCGGCGCGGGTCGCCCCGGCCGTGACGTTGACGGCGACTCCCCGCGTGCAAGGTAGCTCAGAGACCTCGCGGCGACAACTAGAACGTGAACCGAAGTCCGCCGTGAAAAGCGACTCCGTCGAAGTCCGCTTCCTCACGAACGGTCTGCCCGATCGCGGGATCGAAGAATTCTGCTTTGGGCGTGCTCGCGTTCCACACCGCCTCGCCGTAGAGCGAGGTCTGGCGGGCGACGTTCAGATTGGCGCCGGTGAATACTTGCGCCCCGAAACCGTCGTAGTCATTCCGGAAATCGACACCGCTTTCATCGGTCCCCTCTACCGTGAGCCACTCCCAACCCAAGCCGCCGCCCACGTAGGGCTCGAACTGAGGCGTGATGGGAATGCGCACGCGTATGGTTCCCATGAGCGGAACGAGATTGGTGTCGATGGACCGCGTCCGGACGACGGTCGTCACGTGCGTGCCATCGGGCAGGTCACCTTGTCGCACGAACTCTTCGCCTCCGGTGGAGCGGTGATACCAGGAGAGCTGAATCCCGAGGTCAAGTTGATCGGCGAGAACCGATCCGACGCTTCCGTTCACATAGAGTCCCTGGCCGGGCTGGTCGGTCGGATCGAACCTGCCCGCACCCAGGGTGGCGAAGTACACAGGCTCGCTGTAGCCGTAGTCGCGGTCGCGATAGGGGCGACGGTGCCGGATCGGCCCGTTTGCTTCGAGAAGTGATTTCTGCGCGCCCATGTCCTTGAATTGCGGTCCACCCGCGCCGGGCGCGCTCGGTTGGAAATCGAGTTGGGACGCCGACGCACTGCCCGCGGCAAAGGCGAGCGCCAACATTGCTACGAAGATACGCATGTTCGTCCTCCTGACCATGTGGGTTCGGACAAACGGCTACGCCGCTTAAATGCAGCCCCCGTGCCATGAACCATCACCCTGTGATTTAACAAGTTAGGTCTCTTCTACGCGTACCGGACCGGGGCACCTTAGGCGCCGCGGTTACATCCCTGTGGTCTTCCGTCCACACCTTCCGGGCCGCCCCAGGTTTGACCCGCGCCCCCGGTCGCCGATAGGATGCGCGGCCATGCGCTTCGCTTTGACCGGGCTCCTCTTGGCCGCGCTCGCGCTCGGCGCGGGATCCTCCCCCGCGCGCGCCCAGCCCGCGGAGTACCTTCCAGCGTCACACACCCTCTACGAGGATCTCGAGGCTCTCGTCGCGCGCGGCCTCGTTCGATCTGCCTCGCTCCACACCAGGCCAATGGCGCGCGTGGACATCGCGCGGGCGCTCCAGGAGGCGCGACTCGCCCTCCCGGCGATCGAGTCCGACTTGCACTTCCGGCGGCTCGAGCGTGAGCTGGCTCGCGAGCTAGCAGAGGTGGGCGTGGCGCCCGAGGCGCGGGAAACGGGGCCGCTCCTCGACGTGGGGGCCCGCGATCAACGCTTCCGGGTCGCTCTCGCCGGACACGTCCGCGGCGATTTCGACGAGAAACGGGAAGCCGCGCACTTCCGGCTCCGCGACGAATCCTCCCTGGCCGCGCGGATGAGCCTTCAGCTTTGGCCTTGGTTCGGAGCCTACGAGGAGCTTGGCATCACGCGGATCCGCGGCCAGCGCGGGTTCATCGACGCCATCGCGGCCCACACGGATCTGGAAGCGACGGTCCTGCGCGGCGAGGTGACCGGACGCGTGAATCGCGTCACGGCCGCGCTGGGGTACGACGCGGTCCGCTGGGGCCCCGGCCGGCGGGGCACCCTTCTCCTCTCCGACGCCGCAGGGTCGATGACCTTCTTTTCCTTGCAGGGCTCGACCCGCGGCAGGATCGGCGTGACCGGCACCGCGTTCACCGGGGTGGTCTCGGCGGCCGACCACCGATTCCTCGCGGCACACCGGATCGAGTTCGATACCCCCCGGCTCACGCTCGGGCTTGCCGAGGCCGCGCGCTACACCTCCGGCGGAGTCGACCTTCTCTACGCCTCGGGTCTCCTCCCTTACACGGTCGTCGAGCGGATCCAAATTCGTGACGCTTCCGTGGACTCCCTGCGCGCGCTGGAGCGGGCGAACGTGATGGCCTCGGCCGACGTCTCGTTCCGCGTTTCCCACGGACTGACGCTCTACGGAGAGCTGCTCGTGGATGATTACGCTACCGAGAGCGCCAACATGCCGAACCGGATCGGATACCAGCTCGGGGCTCGAAGCGAGCGGCCCTACGGGGCCCGCTACGTGCACTTCCTCGGGGAGTACACACGCGTTCGCAATTTCACGTACAGCGTGGACTACGGTCAGGACTACATCTATCGGGGTCGCCCGCTCGGCTATGCCCTCGGGCCCGACGCGGAGAACGTGTTCCTCGAGTCCGCATTCGACCTCTCGCGCGAGTGGCAGCTCCGCTGGACCGGCGATTTCACGAATCACGGGGAGGGACGGCTCGGGGTGCCCTGGGATCCCTCCCAGGGCCCTGTTTCGACCGTCGGCCTTTCCGGAATCGTCGAGGAGCGGCGCGAGGTCTGGGGGGACGCGAGATGGATGCCACGCGATAACGTGGACGTGAGCGTGGGCGCCGGGTTTCGCCGCATACGGAACGAAGGAAATCTCGAAGGACGGGATCGCGAGGCCTGGCTCGCGCGGTTGGCGGCGGACGTGAGGTACTGAGCAGGCCGTTCCGCGCCTCAACGCCCGCTAGCCCGGCGCGCTCCTGAGCGGGACGAACGCGCTCCGATCCGCATCCCCTCGCCCCTCGGCGCGCGCGCGCGCTTCCTCCCAGAACACCTCCTGCGCGCGAAGGGGCTTGCGGCGGCTGGCCCGCTTCCCCAGGGACCCGTCCGGCCGGAGCTCCCGCGCCTTCACGTTGTCCGCGAAGAGCACGTCGAGGATGTGCGCGAGGCGCACGCGCAGCTCGGGTTCGATCACCGGGAATACGAGCTCCACGCGCCGGTCCAGGTTTCGCGGCATCCAATCCGCGCTGCCGAGGAATGTTTCCACATCCCCGCCATTCCGGAACTCGAAGATGCGGCTATGCTCGAGAAAACGGTCCACAAGGGAGACGACCCGGATGTGCTCGCTCATCCCCTTCACTCCGGGGCGCAGAACACAGGATCCGCGCACGTTGAGGTGGATTCTCACGCCGGCGTTCGAGGCATTGTACAGCGCGTCGATGATCCCCTTGTCCACGAGGGCGTTCATTTTCGCGCGGATCTGACCCGGATCCTCCGGGGTCGATTTCTCGATCTCGCGGCGGATCAGGCTCAGGAATCGAGAGCGCATGCCGAGAGGCGCCATCGCGACCA
>Ga0066676_10000393_pt1 | contig 15381 bp, 14 predicted proteins | sample GraSoiAngelo_125_FD_62293 | JGI IMG/M metagenome (GOLD analysis project Ga0066676, IMG submission 62293) | Grasslands soil microbial communities from the Angelo Coastal Reserve, California, USA - 14_0927_05_40cm | ecosystem: Environmental > Terrestrial > Soil > Grasslands | place: USA...
GAAATGGGACTGGATACACTCGCGCCCTACCAAGCCTTTGCGGAGCGCGTGGCCAAATCGAAGAGTGACTTACTTGATTTTATCGGGACCGCCCGAACCGAAGGGAAGACCGTGGCCGCGCTGGGCGCTTCCACGAAGGGGAATGTCCTTCTGCAATACTGCGGGCTGACAGGGAAAGATATTTCTCATATCGGGGAAGTGAATTCAGATAAATTCGGGTCCTACACGCCGGGAACCTGGATACCGATCATCCCGGAAACCGAATTGCTTGCGATGCAGCCGCATTATTTGATCGTTCTGCCGTGGCATTTTAGAAGGTTTTTTGAAGAAAACACGAAATACTCGGACTTTAAGCTGGTTTTTCCGCTGCCGGAGTTGAACCGCCAAAATGGTTCCAGGTTAGTATATCGGCCGGGCTCAGACGTTCATTGAATCTCTTTTTGGCGGCGATACAGCCAACTGTCATAGGCACTTCTACATAAATCAGGATCAGCTCAATGCGAGAGGATCAGCCCATAAAACTATCTGTGTGCATTCCGACTTACAATAGGGCTGCGTTTATCGGTGAAACGCTTGAGAGTATTTTGCCGCAAGTTAACGAGTCGATTGAAGTTGTGGTAGTCGATGGTGCTTCCACGGATAATACGGCCGAAGTAGTCGCTTCATTCCAAAATCGCTTTGCGAATCTGCTCTATCATCGTGGCGCCCAAAATATGGGTGTGGATAGAGACATGGCGACGGCCGTCGAGCTGGCGCGAGGAGAATACTGCTGGCTGATGTCTAGCGACGATTTGATCAGGCCAGGTGCGATTTCCAGAATGCTGGAGGAGATACAATCGGGTGCGGACATTTATCTGTGTGATATAACTCTATGCAACTCGGACATGCAACCAATTCGTGGCCTAAAATTTCTGTCCGACCACCGCTCCACGAATCAATTCGATCTGATGGATAGAGAACAGTTCCTCACATATCTGAATTTGGCCACTTCAAACAACGCGCTCTTTTGCTATATGTGCGCCATGGTCTTCCGGCGGTCAAGTTGGGTGAACGTTGGGTTTAACGAACGCTTCAGTAGGACGGGTTACGCGCATGTCTTTACGCTGCTGTCTTTTATGAAGACGCGATGCTTGGTCAAGTACATACCCTCAGCGCTTGTCCTAAATCGCCCGGGCAATGATAGTTTTTCGAGTCAAGGTATTGAAAAGCGATACATGTTGGACTTTGACGGTTACCTCTTGCTTGCGAATGAACTATTTTACGATGATCCGCAAGTGAAACGTGCATTTCTGCGGGTCATGACTCGAGAGCATCCCTGGTATAGGCTGTTAAAGTTACGATCGGTAATTCAATCCACCAAGAGATGGGAGGCTATTAGCCCAAAACTGTTGGAATTTGGGTATAGCAGAAAGGTACTTGCTTTCTGCGGTTTTTGGGGCCGTTTCAAAATCGTCGTTAATACGGCGCTCTATCTGAACGGGAAATTTGCCATCGGATCTTTTCTTAGATGGGTTCGGGCGCTGGTGTAGTGGGTTTTGCTGGGCACGACGAGACAGTAGCGAGTTAGTGTTGGTTGCCGGCTTAGTCGTCGGTCTCATTACGTTGATTGTCGTAGGAATATTGACCGGGCTTGAGTTCTATCTGGGCTACTTCTATTTCGTTTTGAGTGTGTCGGTTGCATTAAACATCGCGACCCGGTCAAAGCTAGGTGAGACCCAAATGCCTCCGGCTTGGAAGATGATGCGAAATGCGCAAGTAGGCTAAATGATTGAAATATCCTTTTGCATACCGACCTTAAATCGGGCGAAAGAGTTGGAAGCCAGCCTCAGGAGCATCATCAGTCAGGCGGACCAGCGCGTAGAGATTGTCATCGTTGATGGTGGGTCAACTGACGAAACGCTTGCGGTTATAGAAACATTAAAGGCAAGTTTTCCGCAGATCTACGCATATGGAAGCGAGTCTAGAAGCGGGGTGGATCGCGATATTCTTCAATCCGTGGCCATGGCGCATGGCGAATTCTGCTGGCTATTTAGTGACGATGATTTGCTCAGTCCAGGAGCGTTAGAGCGAGTCTTACAGCTAATTCAAGAGTTTCCTGTAATCGCTGGCGCGAGCCTTAACTATGCCGCCTTCGACGCTACGATGAGCTACTCCATCGCGACTGTTCCTGCGGTGGGTCACAATGCTCTCAGAAGAAACCATCTGTTTTGCGACCGCGACGAATGTTTTTCTGCGTTGGGAGTTCATCTCGGTTTCATCTCCTGTCAAGTGGTCCGGCGTTCCTTGTGGGCGGATATTGTAAAGAACACCAACCTAACGCCCCACTGTAACGCTTGGATTATTGTTTATATGATTGGAAAAATTCTGGAACGAAATGCATATTGGTTTTACGTCAGTGACGTTTGCGTTTTTTATCGTAGCGGGAACGATTCCTTCCTCTCTCGTGTGGGCCTTCATAAAAGACAGCAAATCACCCATATCGCGTATGCGGAAACCATCAGTTCTCTTTTCCCATCACACTCAAGCACCTACAGAAATGTTTTTAAGATTGTGATCAATGACCGCATGGCACGGACCTTGGCAGTATTTAAGTCCAGGGGTATTACCATCTCCGATCAGTTTGAGCTCCTCAGGATGTACGTCAAACAGTATTGGTCTTATCCGCTGTTTTGGATCAAAGTCGTGCCAATTTTCATTATCCCACGTGTTGTTTTGGGTCTAACCGAGAAGACGTACCGCTGGTTTCGAAAGAGAAAAGCGGGTGTTCACTCAAGAATGACAGCAGACAGCTTTGAATAAATCGGAAAAGAGGAGACCAGGTGGCAAACTGATCTCTCCCTTTACCGGTACGAGTGTATGCGGTCGATGCATTCTAGCCGCTTGAAAAGGAAAGGATAGGAATCCGATGAAGAGGGCTCTAATTACGGGCATTACTGGCCAAGACGGCTCTTACTTGGCGGAATTGCTGCTCAATAAAGGCTACGAAGTCCATGGCATCAAGCGTCGCTCGAGCAGCTTCAATACAGGACGGCTCGATGCCATGTATGCGGATTGGCATCAGAAGACCGCCCGAATGTTTTTGCATTTTGCCGACCTATCTGACTCCAGCAGTCTTATCAGGCTCCTCAGTGAAATTCGGCCTGACGAGGTCTATAACCTGGCGGCGCAAAGCCACGTCCGGGTCAGTTTCGATATTCCCGAATACACCTGCGACATCACTGCCATGGGAGCTCTGCGGTTGCTTGAGATTATCCAGCTGCTCGGCATGAAAACCCGGTTTTATCAGGCATCTTCCAGCGAGATGTTCGGCTCAGCCCCTCCGCCGCAAGGCGAGATGACGTGCTTCCACCCGCGCAGCCCATACGCTTGCGCAAAGCTGTTTGCGCATTCGGTGACCGTAAACTATCGGGAGGCGTACGGAATATTCGCATGCAGTGGCATTTTGTTTAACCACGAGTCCCCTCGCCGTGGCGAGACCTTTGTCACACGGAAGATCGCGCAAGCGGCTGCGCGAATCAAGATGGGCCTGCAAGATAAACTTTACCTGGGAAACATGGAAGCTCGACGCGATTGGGGATACGCACCTGAATATGTCAAAGCGATGTGGCTGATGTTGCAGCAAGAGAGGCCGGACGATTTCGTAATCGGCACCGGGGAGAGCCACTCGGTGAAGGACTTCCTTGATCTGTCATTCGCGTGCGTGGACTTGGATTGGCACAACTATGTGGAGATCGATCCACTATACTACCGTCCGTCCGAGGTGGATGACCTTGTTGCGGAAACTAGTAAAGCGCGAAAGCAGCTGCAGTGGCACCACGGAGTCGACTTCCCGGAATTGGTCAGTGTCATGGTTCAGGCGGAACTGGAAGCTATTTCAAACGGGAAACATTCAATCTCCAATGAGAACCGCGGATACCCGCCCGATCGACTCTCGGTTGCGGCCTCGTAGCCAAGTGTCACATCTCGTGATCAGAGCGCGGCGCGCGTCCGAAACCAAAACATTGACCTTGCCTCCCAAAACCGAGTTTCATCGTAGCTCTGAGCGATTGCTATGAGGATGGCGATCGTTCTCGATCAGTTGTTTGGCATGGCCGGAAGCGAACGGGTCGCGCAGTACATTTGTGAGGAGTTTGCCGAAGCCGACGTATATACTCTCGCTTACAACCCAGAGACTACATTTCCGTACTTCTCCAGTCGAAACATCCGAACGACGTGGCTCAACCTGTTTGTCCGCTCGACGTCCGCTTTTCGCTGGTCGTTTCCCTTCGCGACTTACGTGATGCAGTCCCTGGATTTAAGAGATTACGACGCGGTGCTTAGTTGCTCGGCGACCGTCGCAAAATACGTTTCGGCGCCAACGGGTAAGCATGTCTGTTATTGCTATATTCCCACAAGGGCGCTGTGGCATTTCGAAGAGTATTTCCGGCCCTCATTGCGCGCTGCGATAACGAAACGATTTCTCAATTACTTGCGAAATCGGGATTACCGGGCCGCGCAAAAGGTCGACCAGTTCATCGCTATATCTGAGATATCTAAAGAATACATCCATACTTATTATGAAAAGTCAGCAAAAGTGATCCATTGCCCCGTTGATCTTACATTATTCCGCCCCGTCAGAGACAGAAAAGATCACTATTTGATGGTATCGCGGCTAGAAAGTTGGAAAAAACTAGAGTTTGCTATCGAGGCGTTTAACAGCTTGGGTCTCCCGCTACGCATCGTGGGATCCGGCCCAGAGGAGGCGCGTCTGCGCGCTATGGCCAAGCGCAATGTTTTATTTGTGGGGACAGTTGATGATGCAACCTTGGCAGCCGAGTATAGCGAAGCCCGTGCAGTTGTCTTCCCGCCCTATCTCGAGTACGGACTGATCCCGCTAGAGGCAAATGCCTGCGGAACGCCCGTGATTTGCTACGGAAAAGGCGGAGTCACGGAGACAATGATCCCGGTCAATGGCCGCAACCACTCTGCGAGTCCGCCGACAGCGGTATTCTTTAAAGAACAGACGGCAGATTCGCTGATTCAGGCGGTCCGAGAGTTCGAGCGATGTGAGTTTTCCCGGGATAACCTTGTTCGGCATGCTGAATGTTGGAGCGTGCCCCAGTTCCAGCGCCGCATGCGCGCGGCGGTCATGTCTTTTGTCAATGGCTCCCCGTAGTTTAGGTGAAAAGGGGCTTAGACGACTTAAGCTTTGGAGTTCACCCCAAGAGTACCCGCCTTGTCACGGAAATAATTTCCCCGGAGGTTCAGGTTACTATGCCCAGACGCTCGATCAACGTGATTCAGTTTTTGGTGACAATCGCGTTCTTTGCGGTTCCCGGTATTGCTTTCTATATCGCAAGTTACGTCCGCTTCCAGAGTGAAGTCTTCGACAAAGTAGAAGTGGATGATTATGCATACGTCGGTTTCACAATCCTCGTAACCTTGTTGTGGGCTCTAGTGGTTGAGCACTTGCGATTGAATCGCATTGTTTACCTAGTGACGGTCCAAACGGGCGTCAGGACAGCAGCGCTCGCCACCCTGTATTGTACGTTGTTGTCCTTATCTTTGCTTTTCTGCTATCGGACAATAACCTTTTCGCGTGGCTTCGTGTTCGTTGGCTGCAGCCTGATGTTTGTACTTAGTTTTGGCCTAATTCACTTAATCCGCGCGGTGATGCATGCGATCGACAATTCTCAAAATGGCCGGTTTCCAGTTGCCGTTCTAGGTGCCGATGAGTTCGCTTCGGGCATCGCTGAACGACTTTCGAAAAGTCGGCTTGCTCGTTGCAAAGTTGCTTGCTTTGTTGCGCTGCCAGGCCAGAACAAGACGGCCAAGGGTTCACCAGTCCTGGCATGGGATCACATGGATGATGTCGTGGATGTCTTCCACTGTGGCGAGATTATAGTGGCACTGCCACCGGAGCGAATGGCCGAGGCGCAGACAATTCTTCAGACAGTTCAACACCTCTGCATTCCTGCCCGAATGGTATTGGATTTGGGAGAGGGAGTCTTCGTTCCGGAAAGGATCTTCGACTACTATGGAATTCCGCTACTTGATGTACGGCCTTATCCCGTTGATACAGTCGCCTATGCCCTTGGCAAACGCGTCTTCGACATCATCTTCTCTTCCTCGGCTCTACTGGTTGCTGGACCCTTTATGCTCGTTATTGCCCTTTTAATCAAGCTCACCTCCCGGGGTTCGGTATTTTTTGCTCAAGAACGTGTGGGGCTGAATGGCGGGCGTTTCAGGATGCTGAAATTCCGTACAATGTTTGAGCAAGATTCGCAAGCTTCGGACTCGCAACACACGCAACGGCAGGACCAACGCATCACTCCCATCGGTCGCTTTCTTCGGCGGAGCAGTCTGGACGAACTGCCTCAGTTCATAAATGTGCTAAAAGGCGACATGAGCGTGGTCGGCCCGCGCCCCGAGCTGACTTTCTTCGTGCAAAAATTTCGACAGGAAATCCCGTGGTACATGGCGCGGCATCACGTCAAGTGCGGAATCACGGGCTGGGCCCAAGTCAACGGCCTGCGCGGGAGTGATACTTCTATCCCTAATCGAATCCAATTCGATATTTATTATATGCGGAACTGGAGTCTGGTGCTCGATCTTAAGATTATTTTCCTGACAGTCTTCAATGGTCTCGTAAATCCACAAGCTTATTAGATGGGATTACGGGAGCGCCGAGCTTCGTTCGTAAACTGCGCATGGCGTTTTGTTTTGAGTTGGCACCCGAAATCCTCTTCACTCGAGTGTATCGTGAGCACCGCTTAGCATTGGCGCAGCCTCGCTCCCCAGAGCGACTCGGCCACAAGCGAACTCCGGCTTCCCCCCGCGGGCTTATCCAGTTCCACGCGTTAGGGCGCGCGAATGCTGAAGAGTCATTCGTCGTCGCGAAGCGACTCCTTAGCCTTACAAGTCCCCAGATTCCACCGCTCCGCCATATTTGCTTTGAGCATCGTAGTTTTTACCAGCGCATTCAGTGACATTTGCCGTGACAACCGACACAAAGTGTAATCAAGTTGTCCATCACATCACCACCGAACTGGCCCCTGGCTTTCATGTGATGGACCTCCAGGCCTTCCATGGAACCGCACTCTTGGCACCGCCAGCCATCTCGTTCGAGCACGCATGCACGGACGATCGCGTATCGTTTCGGATCCAGTTTGAGTCGAGGTTGTCTCTGGCGGAGACGCGTGGAATTCAGTGCGCTTTTCATAATCAATCCTTTGGCTCAGTCTCGGCCAGATTTGCACGTGCCAGAAAATCCGCGCAAATCATCTCCAGGCAGTAACCCCTGGACCTATCGGTTCCGAGCATCAGGCCGGCAGCCTCGAGGGCTTTCTCGACGACGGGTAGCTGGCTCTTATAGAGTTTGAAGTAGATAAGCTCCCAAGACTCTATTTCCTTGCCTGTTAGGTGCCGTTCTAGCTCTCCCTTAAAACCTTCCTTCGGTAGCTCCCTGGCCTTGTGCAACCAGGTTGCACAGTCAAAGTCTTCCCCGTCCTTCCGCGCAACTCTCACAAGTTCTACTGCTTTGCTCCAGCCGACTTCGCGAAGTTGCTGCTTCGGCACTCGCATCAGATTCTCGTGAATGGCCATCAGGTAGTAGGCCTTGCGGCGCGATTCTGGAAAGTGTTTTTCGAGAAATTCGTCGAATGACTTCAACTTCTCCAACCTCCAGTACTGCTTCGACCTGACCTCGCACAAGTATTCCCCGAGCTCTACGAACCGCGTGTCCTTCTCTTGCTCTTTGGTCTTGTCCCAACTCAAGATCTCATCGATCTTGCCCAAGACGAAGACTGCCCGCCGATGATTTACTTCTGGTGCCACGGCAGCCCGTCCGTTAATCCACAAGCTGGTCAAGCCAATCAAGGTCGCTCGCTCCTGCCTTGCGCACGAGATTCGTGTCGACTAACGGCTGGTTGTTCAGGCACAGCCCCAGATGTGGACAACTCAAGCAGCCGTTTTGGGGAAAGCGGATACCGCTGTGCGAAACAAACTGAGCCGCTTCAATCTGGCCGGCCGTTGTTTCCACAAGACGCCCGAACTCTTGACGCTGCTCTTCCGAGATGGACGCTCTCAAATATTGAATTTCCGGAGCATGCTTCCGCACGAAGACGACCAGTGCTACGTCAGGAATCCCACTGATCCAGGAATAACAGATGAGTTGCGGATCGAGCGAAAGCAGTCCCTCGGGTTCTGTTGAATAGCGGCTGGTTGTGGTCTTCCAGTCGATCAGGCACGGCTGGCCATCGACGTCCCCTACGGCGTCAAGATAGGCAACGAATTCGCTCCCACCAGACAGTGTCCGAAGCATTTTGATTTGCAGATTTTTCTTTGGACTGTGAATCCGAACGCGATTGTCCCGTGCAAATGTTTCGAGTAAATGGACCCCTTGGTGGAAGAGCCGATCCCAGGACTCTCCCTTGCGGAATTCAAAGGAAGCATCGCGGTATGCATCCCATTCTTTGAAAAGCGCAGCAGCACTATCTTCCTGACAGAAGTAGGCACCCAGAGCCTTTTCGAAACAGCGACCGAAAACCATCGCCGCCCGTGTTTCTTTTTCCCGCCACTCTTCCAAGTAACGGTAACGATAGCTTCGAAGGCAGCGAAGATACTGACTGATTTGGTTGTAGCCATAGCTACGGGCACCAGATTTTTGAAATGACCTTGTTAGCCCTATTTCAGCAGCTGGCTTTTGTCTCAGCTACTTCTTCACGTACTTTTTCACGTCCATCGTGAATTCCGCGCCATAGATATTTCCCGCCGCATCAGCGGCAACTCCTTCCGATACTGTGGACTCAGCGGAGGGCGGATAGGGCCCAGGGTCGGGCACGAAGTATTTTACCGAGCCGTCCTTGGCGCTACCGATGCGAATGCCCCGTTGACAGCCTGGGTTGTATCCGTAGCCTTGCTCGCCGCCGCGGGATTCCGAATCAGCGACGTACAACACATCATTCCTGTCAATGAAGATTCCGCTCGGGCGGCCGAATTGTTTCCACTCGGCAATGAAACGGCCGTCCTGGTCGAAGATCTGGATGCGGTTATTCTGGCGGTCGCCCACGAAAAGGCGTCCCCTAGAGTCGAACGCCAAAGTATGCGGACAGTCGAATTCGCCGATCCCCGTTCCTTTCTTTCCCCAAGTCTTGATGAACTCTCCGTACTTATCGGATTTCATGATCCGGGCGTTGGCGGTGGGGGCACGGCCGTGGCCGTCGGCAACAAAGATGTCGCCGTTGGGAGCTACGGCAACCTCGGTCGGCTGATCAAATGTGTCTGAACCGGGTCCAGCCACACCGGCCTTGCCGAGGGTGAGCAAGAGCTTGCCATCCTGGTTGAATTTGAAAACCTGCTGGCCCCTGCCGTCTTTCAGGCCATTATCGGCAACCCAGAGATTGCCATCTTTGTCGACGGTAATCTTGTGAGGGCTCACGAACAGCCCATGGCCAAAGCCCTTGAGGAACTTTCCGGAGGGATCGAATTCGAGGACAGGGTCGAGCGGTGAATCGGCGCAGTTTGTGCCTTGCGATCCGAAGGCGCCACATCGGTCGATAGCCCAGATGTTGCCATCCGTACCGATGGCGATCCCAGCCGTCGATCCCCATTTTCTTCCGTTGGGCAGTTGGCCCCAACTGAGGCCTAGGCGATACGGATTAGGAAGATCGTTGCGAGCACCAAGTGGTGACACGGGGGGCGCTTGAGGGACAGTGGATTGCGTAACGCGTGATGCTCCAGTTCCCACAACTAACGCGGTTGCGATCAGCAGAGAAGTGAAGCAATTCACAGGCGAAATCGCCAGAGGTCTGAAGGACATCGGAACCTCTCTTTTTTCCTATTCCATTTACGACCTGGGATTTGCGTTTTTGTTGCAGACCGACCGCCAACTTACAACTGACCGTCGGAGAATGCAATGCTCGCTCCGATATGACGCCTACCAGTACAGGCGAAACAGGGCCACGCCTTGTCGCGGGAGCGTGAATTCCAGCGTCCCCGTAAGCGGCTTTGAGTTATTCATCTGTAGTTCCGGTGGCTCCATTGCTTCGAGCATGCCGCCCTTTTCCAACTGCACTTGCTGGGTTGTGGTCGGTTGCTCTGGGCTGCCCATCTTCCGCCAAACGGCGTAAGCGTTGCTATGGTCCGGGTCCATACGGAACTGCTCGACACGCATTTTCTGTTCCGGCACGTCTTCAATCCGCACCAAGATGGCAGCCGGATCCGTCGCGACATCGTCATCGTGATAGTTCCACACCAGGATGTCCAGCTCATGCGGCCGGCGCGTGGCCATGGCATTGATGTCCGGCGCGTCCACAACGCCTTCCCGAAGCATATTGCTCAACGGCTGGGCCCCGTTGCTTTGCACGCTGACCCAATCGCCTCCTAGCATCCCCAGCATGCGAAAGACATTGAGAACTGGCTTGTCCACACCGTTCGTTGCCAATTCGCGGAAGCCGGCGAAGTATGGCTGATCCTCAAACTCAAAAGCCCAAGTGACAATCCCCTTAAGATTGACGCTGTATTTCTGCGCCAGCTCGTAGGTTCGCGCCGTAGTTTCGGCGATCGTGACTCCATAAAGCGGTCCGTTGCGATAACCGTTCTGCGCACCCTGACAAGCGGCACATCCTTCCGGGTCGCTTTCTCCCAGAATGATAGGGGTGTTCTTCCACATCGGGAAGGACGCAACGATCTCCATACCGCGATCTACCGCGAGCAGTTGGGTGGCGATGCCCATCCTTACGTGTCCATCCACGAATTTCGGACTGCCCTTGGGATGAAAGCTGATGAAGTCGAGCGGCGCGCCCACCCCTCCGGTGGCAGCGTTCCTACCTCGTGCACAGTGTTCCAAGAACTGGCTCAGGAAAGCGCCGGCTTTTGCGCCTGAGGGGCGCGTTGTTTCCGGACCACCAATCCGAGCTGACGGTAGTACTTGCCGTATGGCCGCCGCCGTTACGTCGTAGAGCCGGTTGTATTCCTCGAGAGTGCCGTGCCAGTAGGGGATGTCCGGCTCATTCCAGACTTCCCAGAACCAGTTCTTTACGTTCCCGCCATACCGTCCATGGAGGTGGCGGACCCACGCAGTGATGAGCGTGCGCCATTTGTCGTAATCGCGCGGCGGATACGACCAGCCAGTGAACACATCGCCGCGCGGGAAATCATGCCGGTAAGGTTGCGGATGAGTCGAGAGCGCCTCCGGCATGAAGCCGACCTCCACCAGCGGCTGGACGCCATTTCGCGTGAGCGCATCAAAAATGCGATCCGTAATCGTCCAGTCGTACACCGGCGTGCCGTCCGACAGTTCCGTGTAGACATTCGTCGATCCCCATTTCAACGACCCTTCGCCGGTACCCGAAGTCAGCAGATTGTGAGCACGAAAGTAGACCGGCACAGGGCTCAGAGCGGCCAGTTCGTGAAGCAATTTCTCGCCGTTGCGCGCATAAACGTAGTTGGGCTCATCGGCCCCCCAATAATTCCATACTGGCTGGTATCTGCCGGTTGTCTGGTTGGCGTGGACTGTGATCACCACCGGTTCGGCGCCTGGGGCGGGAAAATACCCCGCACTCGCAAATATAAGGAGCGCCATTGCGGCGTTTCGAAGCGAGTGCGGATGGAGGGTTAGGACCGAAACAGACGCCATGAGATCTCCGACGTAATGTTTAGCCAACTATTGGCCGCTGGCACCGCTGAGTTTCTGTCTAGGCAGCTTCTTGCGGGCATCAATTTTCTGCACGCATGGCTGAAGGAACTGAGCCTCCTTTGTTCAGCGCAGCAGTGCCGAGGCACGCCATTGACACCGGCCTATCACGCTATGGCCCTTCTTGGAAAACCAACCGGGGCCGACCGACCAAACCTGAAGGCAAGGGCTGCAAGTTCTCCATGTCTTGAGGAACCGCGCGCACTCCATACTTGCTGTTAAGCAGCTTGTAATCCGGGAGTGAGCGGCCCGCAAGAGGATTGATAGCCAGATTTCCAACGACGATTTTCAAATGATTCTCGCCGGAGTGGAGCCTGCCTGAAATGTCCAATTCATAGGGAGGCTTCCAGATCGAGCCCGCAGGCTCGTCGTTTACGAAAACTTGCGCGGCTTCACGAACGGGACTTTCCAACCAGGCGCGCATGCGCGGGCGGCCGGCTTGCGGCCGTTCGACAACTGTTCCCGGACCGAAGTCAAGGTACGCGCGAGTTCTCGGATTTAGAGTCCTCGGGGAAACGGTGATGTTTTTCTCGTAGACGGCCCTGCCTGAATAAAACCGCGTCTCTTCGTCATCCGTCCAGGAGTGCAGTTTATCCATATGAAGGATTCGACCAAGCTCTGAGAAACTGACAGTCCAGTCGGTTCCCAGATCGAGCACGTCGCGAGCAGGTACAGACATGGAAATTTTTGGTTTAGATTGAACAGCGACCTGAGGATTACCAGCAGAAAAGATGATGACCCGTGATTCGTAGGGCTGCAAATTCAGTTCGAGCACAGGGTTTGTGTTGGCTGGCGAGATATCCCCGGAAGAAGGGTCCCAACATTCTGCATGGGGTTCCGAGACGCGAAATGTAGCGGTTGTGGAAATGGGCCGGTTGCTTGTATTCGCCAGGAAGTAGATTTCGGCAGAGGGCAATTTGCGATGCACGAAGCCAATTTCCGGCGTCGGAGAAAAAGTCTTGAAGTCAGGCTTGACTTGCTGCGCCAGCACTTTGCCAAGTTGGCTTTCTTCTGAAACGAGAAGGCCTTTTCCGCTTGAAGCGTGGAACAAAACCTGCGAGATTTCACGGACTTGAGGAGTATCTGCTTCCGACTCCAGCAAGCCGGGAGCCCGCGATGGGAGATTGCGGAGAGCAATCACGATGCCGCCATTGCGTGCGTACGTCTCGATCTGGCGGTAGGTCGCCAGGGACAACCGTTCTACACCTGGCAAGACCAGAACCGCATAGGGAATGCCTGTTTTAGCGATCGCTTCCGGGTCGATAAAATCGAAATTGAACCCCGCATCAAGAATTTGGGGAATTACGACCGGTCCAAGCAGCCGCTCCATCGATTCGCTGACGGAGTCCTTCCCAACTGTGAATTGTGCCCAGGCATCATCCGTGGGCAACAGAAGCGCGACATCATTCGGGGGCTTGCCTTGGCGGAGGACATAGCTGATCCTTTGCAAATAGCGCGTAACGTCCGGCATGACTGGCCACCACGGATTGTGATCATTGAGCGCCCCGGCAGCGTAGAATGCCCATCCCGGCTCGCCAGCCTCTTTCGGCGAATACGGCCATCCGTGCCCGACAAGCTGATTGACTCCTTGCAGAAAAAACAAGTCGGCTTCCGCTTTCATATCGAGTGGTGTCGCTCGAAAGGCGGGAGAATGCAGCCACGTCCAGGTTTCAGCGGAAGTAATATTCCCTCCCAGAAGGTGGTTCGCCGATGAGGCCCAACGGGTAGTTGAGAAACTTCGCCATTGTGTGCCTTCGCCTTCCGGCAGGTCCACCAAAGCATTACTGGACAGCGTAACAGCGGGGATCCCGTATGTCTGAGAACGAAAACGTGTCTTGTGCTGGGCCGCCCACTCTCGAATTGGAGCGAGATAGCGCTCATCAATCAGTTCGGTAAGCGTCTTACCCCAATCATGGCGGATGTCCGAAGTCTTGGGACCGATGTCTTGAACCAGGGCTGGCAAGTACGGTGTTAAATCATAGCCACGGCGCTGGTAGAATTCTCGCAGCAGGTCGCTGGTCCAGTCCGAACCATACACTTCCAGGCTGTCACTGAAGACGGAATAGGGAGGATCGTCTCCAAAGGCTTCCATCAACCGGTTTCCGACGGTGTGAAGATGATTCTCAATTGCCCCGCGGTCAAAGTGATCGAGGACGAACCCTTCGGCACCAATGGCTGGCCGCTTGACCATCATCCCTGTCCGGCTCGAGATGAAGAACAGGACGACATGCGGGCCAGTAAGGTTCTCTGGAAGGTGAAGCCGGCTATTCTGAATCTCGAGGATCTGCCGGGCTTCAGATGCCAAAAAGTTTTTCGGCTCGCCGGGTGCCAGGAACGCCGCGATCAACTGCTCGCCAGCGCCAATGCTGGGGACGGCTAGTGAATATGCTCCCAGGGGAACAGCCGTCGTTACAATTCGCAGTGCACCAGCCGCCTGTGTTATAGGGATGTGCGGCCCCCCAAAAGGCCAGCCGCTCCCAAGTGTCACGTCTATGCGCAGACCGAGTCTGCGCGTTTCGTCCGCCGCAAAGTGCAGATCATCGATAAATTCATCGGACAGATAGGGGAAGTTGTGGAAGCCGCGCGCGGGATCGTCGAGTTCAAGCGGGTAGACGGGCTGAACTTCAACTCCTCCGATTCCGCCTTCCTTCATCTTGCTAAGTTCGCGCGCAAGTTCCGGCTTCGTCATCGCAGGCCCGAACCACCACCAGCGCATCAAGATCCGGCTGTCGTCAGGAGGATTCGAGAAGTTTTGACGCAATATCTCCAATTCGGTTGCAGGCCCGGTTGGCCTGGCCGCATACACGAAGAAACCTGCAACAATTGGTAGTAGGAACAATAAACTGCGAAGTGTTTTCAATTGGCTGCTCTACCAATGCATCTTGAATCCGAGTTGCAGAATCCTCGGGTCGAATGCGCTGGGAACGAACCCAGGCGTGCTCGCGCCGCTCTGCCGGCCAAAGTTGGAGGAATTCCAGCCTGCAGTTGTGCCGGGGACTCCAATGCTCGGATTGAAATGATTGATGGCGTTGAAGGCCTCAAATCGAAACTCAACCTGTTTCTGTTCGCGGATTGGAAAAATCCGGCTGACCGCCACGTCCATATTGAACGTTCCCGGCGAACGCAGAAAGTTGCGTCCAATGTTGCCGAAGGCCCCATTTGGAGGTGTGAAGGCGGCTTTGTTGAAGACGAAATAACACTGCGTCGTCCCGGTCGTGTTGCAGGGCAGCCACTGGTTTAGGTAGAGCGGCTGCCCTGCAACGATGTTTACCCGGTCGTTGCCTTCATTGGTGAAAGAAGTGTCCGTGCCCGAGCGTATGTCAATCGGCCATCCGCTCTGGGCGCGAATCCCCGGTGCGAATTGCCATCCGCCCAAGAGCCAGCGCATCGCTCCGTTTCCATGGAAGGGACTGCCCGCAACCATCGTGGCGTTGAAAATGTGTGTGATATCGAAATTGCAGACGGCGTAGTCGGCGCGCGGATTGTTCTGGATTTGGAAGTACGTGCCACGGAGGTCTCCGTTAAAGTCCCCAATGCTCATGCACTTTGAATAGGTGTAGTTCGTATTGAGTGAGAATCCTTTACTAAATCGATGATTCAGACTGGCAAGCAGTCCATGATAATTCGAAAAGCCGTTCGGCCAAGCCATGTCCAGGATTCCGACGCCGCCAGGGTTCTGAGGTGCGCTCACCCCACCTGCTGTAAGT
>Ga0066676_10000402_pt1 | contig 15241 bp, 13 predicted proteins | sample GraSoiAngelo_125_FD_62293 | JGI IMG/M metagenome (GOLD analysis project Ga0066676, IMG submission 62293) | Grasslands soil microbial communities from the Angelo Coastal Reserve, California, USA - 14_0927_05_40cm | ecosystem: Environmental > Terrestrial > Soil > Grasslands | place: USA...
GGGACAATCTCGCGCGGAGGCCCGATGACCTGCCGGATCTGCGGCGGTGCGACGGAGCCGCTCTTCGTGCGGACGGTATTGGCGAAGCACCGGGTCTGGTTTCATCAGTGCGGCTCGTGCGGACTGACCCAGACCGACGATCCCACCTGGCTCGACGAGGCCTATACCGATCCGATTCACCCGACCGACACCGGTGTGCTCGCGCGCAACCTCGGCGCGAGACGGGTGGTCGCGACGTACCTCCATCTTTCGGGAATCCGGCTCGAGCCCTGCCTCGACTACGCCGGTGGATACGGAATCTTCACGCGCCTCATGCGCGACGTGGGGTTCGAATACTTCTGGATGGACCCCTACGCCACGAACATGCTCGCGCGCGGCTTCGAATGGCGGCCCGGGCCGGCGACGCCGCGGGTCGTCACCGCGTTCGAGGTGCTCGAGCACTTGGCGCGCCCCCTCGAGGAGTTCAGGCGCATCGCCGAGCTTGGGGCCGACTGGATCATCACGAGCACGGAGCTTCACCCGGGAACGAGACCGGATCCCGACTGGGACTATCTCTCCGTCGAGAGCGGCCAACACGTCGCCTTCTATCGGCGGGACACGCTGGAGCGCCTCGGACGGGAGACCGGGTATCCGCACGTGACGGCGGGACCGTTCTTCCAGATCTTCGCGCGCAAGCCCTTTCCCGCATGGAAGTGGCAGGCAGCCGTCCGCCTCGGCGCGTTCGCGTTCCCGATCATGAAGAAGCTCAGGCCCAGCCTCACGGTTTCGGATTGCGAGAGCATCCGCTCGCGTCTGCGAGGGGAATGACGCGCCCCATCTTGTACACGGGCGATATCTTTCGCCTCCAGGCCCGGGGAGGGATCACGCGGTATTTTGGGGAGCTGATCCCGCGCCTTCGACGGCCCACGCGCATCGTGGCGGGGCTCCACCAATCGCCCGCGATCCAGGCGGGCCGGCTCACCGCCGAAGCCTCCGTCTATCTCCGGGCGTTTCGCCTGAGCCCTCGTCCTCGGGCGGTCGTGAACGGTTGGGTCGACGCCGTCCACTTTCGCGGGGATTCCGGCGAGATCGTGCATCCGACTTACTACCGGGATCCCGCCGGTATCCCCACGTCGCTTCCCATGGTCCTCACGGTCTATGACATGGCGCACGAGCTCTTCCCCTCTCTCTTCCAGCGGCGGTGGTGGAGCTCGGAGGATCCCGCACGCTGGAAGCGGGCGATCTGCCGCCGGGCCGACCGCATTGTGTGCATCTCGGAATCGACCCGCCGGGACCTGGTGGAGATCCTGGATGTCGACGAGCGGAAAACCCGCGTGATCCACTGCGGGAGGACGGATTGGAGCCCCATCCCCGCGGAAGAAGTGCCGGGGCTCGCGTCCCCCTTCTTCCTCTGGGTCGGCGAGAGGCACACGTACAAGAATTTTGCGGCCACGCTTCTCGCTTGGTCGACCTCGAGCGCCGCGGCGTCCACCTCGATTCTTTGCGTCGGCGGCGGCCCGCTCCGTCCGGACGAGCGTGAGCTCGCGAGAAGGCTCAAGGCCGCCGGCGCCTTGCGGCAGGAGACCCTTCGCGATACCCAGCTCAAATGGGCCTACGAGCGGGCGGCGGGGCTTCTCTACACGTCCCGCTGCGAAGGATTCGGGTTGCCGCTGCTCGAGGCGATGTCGCTCGGATGCCCGGTGGTCGCTTCGAAGGCCTCTTCCATCCCGGAGGTGGCCGGGGACGCGGCGATCTACGTGGATCCAACGGAGCCCGAAAGCATCCGCGCCGGTATCGAGCGCTGCCTCTCCCTGGGACGCGACGGCGCCCTGCGCGCGCTACTTAAGGCGCGAGCGGCGCTCTTTTCCTGGGACGCCTGCGCCGAGGCGCACGAGGCGCTCTACCGGGAGCTCGATGGACCGGCGCCCGGGGGGGAGGAACGCCGGTGAGGCCCGCGATCACCGTCGTGACCGTATGCCGGAACGCGCTCCACCTGCTCCGGCCTACCGTGGAGAGCGTGCTGGAGCAGGGATGCCCTTCGCTCGAATACTGGATCGTGGACGGCGGGTCGACCGACGGAACGAGGGACCTTCTCGTCTCCCTCTCCGCGCGCGGGGTGCGCACGATCTCCGAGCCCGACCGGGGCATCGCCGACGCGATGAACAAGGGCGTGCGGCTAAGCACGGGGACCTGGGTCGCGCACCTCCACGCAGGGGATACGTATCTGCCGGGGGCGCTCGACGCCGTTCTCGCCCACGCCGCGGAGGGCACGGACATTCTCTGCGGATCGATCCTCAAGCGGGAGGAGCGGAGGGAGACGATCTACCGGCCCAAGCCGTCGCGGCTCCGCATGGACATGACGATCCATCATCCCGCCACGTTCACGCGGCGCGCGGTCTTCGGGGAGGTCGGCGGGTTCGACGAGCGGTACCCCAACGCGATGGACTACGATTTTTTCCTGCGCGCGTTCGCCCAGGGCAAGCGCTTCCTCGTGATCCCCGAGACCCTCACGCGAATGGCGGGAGGAGGTCAGTCGGAGCGATCGCTCTGGAGGACGCTACGCGAGACCCACGCGATCCGCGCCCGGACCCTGACGCACGGCTGGGAGCGGTCCTACGTTTTCTTTCTCTTCTTGTTCGCGCGGGGCTGGACGCGGCGGGTGCTTCAGCGCGTCGGGCTTGGGGGACCGGTCGCCTGGTTGAGGCGGCGATTTGCGATGGCGCCCAAAGCCTGATCGGAGGGGCGCTCCGTGAGGGAGAGCTCCCCTTCGACGTCGGGCGCGGCGCTCGACGGGCGCGGCCATGTCCCGGCCGCGAACGCGATACCCACGAGGACGTAGAGAAGATCCAGCAGCTCCTCGTCGCCGAAGTTCCATTCCATGAGCCCGGAGACCAGGAAACCAACGAGCGCCGCCGAGACGCCGAGCGAAATTGCAACGCCGAAGCCCCCGCCCGAGATCGGGGATCGACGGGATTCAAGAAACCTGCGCAACGCCGCACGCATGAGTCCGATCACGAGGAAGAGGAGTGCTAAGAGCCCGAACACCCCCATCGTGGCGGCCACCTGGACGTACACGCTGTGGAGGTGACCCGCGGGCTCGATGGCCGCCGGGGATTTGTACGCTTCGTATATGGGGTGCAAATCTTGTAATCCCACCCCGGTCCATGGATGGTCGCGCACCATTCGCGCTCCGGCTTCCCACATGTGAATCCGCTCCCTGTTCCAGGGGCTCCCAGGATCGAAGATGCTGAACGCGCGATCGCGATAAGCGCCGGGCAGCACGAAGGCGAGCGAGATCACGCCGCCGGCAAGGGCCGTCAGCCATCTCGCGCGCGTCGCCGCCACGATGACCGCGAGCGCCGCGACGTAGCCGATCCAGGCGCTCCGCGTGTAGGTCCCCGCTAGAGCCGGCAGCAACACCGCGAGGGCGAGGAGCGCCCACGCGCGCCAGCGCCCTCCGCAGCGGATCGCGATCGCGGTAGCCAGGGAGGCAAAGAGGAGCACCTGCCCTCCGTACGTGAGCGGATGGCCCACGGCGCCCTTGACCCGATTAGGAAACTCGGGACCCTGCCCCACGAAACGCGCGAGCGCAAAGATCGCGGCCAAGGCGGCCGAGACGAGCAGCACCGCGATCGCGCGCCGGGCGGCCCGCTCATCGCGCGCGTGATACGCGGCGACCGGAACGAGGAGGAGCAGGAATCCCTTCAGCACGCGGGGCCAGCTCGCACGAGGGTCGAGCGCGAAGAAGGATGCGAGCGCCAGGGCCGCGATCCACGTGAGCGCGGGGAGATCGACCGGGGTGCGTACCCAGCGTCGTTTTCCCCGGAGCTGCCAGGCCAGCAGCGTCAGCGCCGCGCAGAGGACCAGGGCGATGGACATGGGCGCCACCGTCCAGGGAAGAGCGGCGACGAGAACGAGAAAGGAGACGGCCGACGCCTTGGCGATGGCGTCAGCCACCGTTCAGGGCCTCGCGATACGCCTCCATCGTGAGCTCGGCGGTGCGCTCCCATGTGAACGCGCGTGACTGCGCGATCCCGCGCCGGATGAGCGCTTCGCGCCGCACGCTGTTCTGCAGCAGCTCCGTCATGTTCTCGGCCCACACATCGGGCTCGCTCGGCGGGAGGAACACGGCGGCGTCGCCGAGGGTTTCCTTGAGCGCGCCCGCCGAGGAGGAGAGCACGGGTGTGCCGCAGGCCATGGCTTCCAGGGGCGGGAGGCCGAAACCCTCGTCCAAGGATGGCTGCACGTAGAGCGCCGCCCCGGAGTAGAGCAGCGCCAGCTCGCTGTCGTCGCGCAAGGGACCCGAGAAATGAATACACGTGGAGACCCCCGCGCGGAGTGCCCGCTGAGCAAGCGGATGGCCGAGCCGCCACGCCGGGCCGGAGAGCACGAGCGGGAGCCGCTCGGAGCGGGGCAGCCGCTCCAACGCGTCGATCAACAGGGCGATATTCTTGTGCCGCTTCCGGGCGCCGACGTAGAGAAAATACGCGGAGGGAAGCGACCGCTGTTTTAGGAACCGCTCCGCGTCCTCCGCGGATCTCCGTGTGAACTCTCTCGAGACGCCAAGCGGCACGATCCGCACGCGCTGGGACGGGACGCCCAGGATCTCCATGACGTCCTCGCGGACGTGCCCCGAGTCCACGAGAACGATGCGAGCCTTTCGCACGGCCGCGCCCGCGATGGTGCGGGCGTAGATTCCCGCTCCGGCGGGGAAAAATCGCGCGAAGCGTACGTGGATCAGATCGTGAACCGTGACGACCGCGGGGCAATGGATCGGCAAGGGGAGGGTGTAGTGGGGGGAGTGATAGAGATCGACCTGCGCGCGGCGCGCGGCGCGCGCGAGGAGCCAGTGCTCCGAGACGGAGTATTTCCCCGCGCGAACCCTGACCTCCTCCGCCGGCGAACCGGGGTGCGCCAGCGCCCCCAAATCCTGTTTCAGGAGGAAGACGACGAACCGGTGACCGTCCTTCCGTCCGAAGAAGACGGTGAGGAGATTGCGGATGTAGGTTCCGATTCCGCCGTCGCGCAGCTTCCGCGCGTCCACTCCGATTCTCAAAACTCCCCTCCAGGGTCCGGGCGATCCTAGCACGCCCCCAGGAGCCCCGCTTCCTTGACTTTCCGCGCCCGCTCCATAAGATTCTCGGGGTGACTTCCCCTGCCGTCGGACTCCGGCTCCATCCCGAATCCCGTATCGTCGTGACCGGAGGAGCCGGGTTCCTCGGGACCCATCTCATGGCCGCGTTTTCTTCCCACGGCTACCGGAATCTCGCGACGTTCCGCTCCCAGGACTACGATCTGACCCACGAGGCCCAGGTCGAGCGGATGATGGCGGATCTCAAGCCCGAGGCGATCATTCACCTGGCCGCGGTCGTCGGAGGGATCGGCGCGAACCGGAGCCACCCGGGCACCTTCTTTTTCAAGAACCTGATGATGGGGGCTCTCCTGCTGGAGCACGCGCGCCGCGCCGGCGTGAGACGGTTCGTGAGCGTCGGGACGATCTGCTCCTACCCCAAGTTCACCCCGGTTCCCTTTCGCGAGGAAGAGTTGTGGAACGGGTACCCAGAGGAAACGAACGCGCCCTACGGTCTCGCGAAGAAGATGCTGCTCGTGCAGTCCCAGGCCTACCGGCAGGAGTACGGGTACGACGCGGTGAACGTGCTCCTGGTGAATCTCTATGGCCCGGGAGACAATTTCGATCCGGAGACCTCCCACGTCATCCCCGCGCTCATCCGCAAATGCGTGGAAGCTGCCGATACGAAAGCGGACGCGTTGGAGGTCTGGGGCACGGGTCAGGCGACGCGCGAGTTCCTCTACGTCGAGGACGCGGCGGAGGCGATCGTGCGCGCCGCGGAGCGGCTCGAGGGAAGCGAGCCGGTCAATCTCGGCGCCGGGATGGAAATTTCGATCCGGGAGCTTGCCGAGAAGATCGCCACGTTGTGCGGATTCAACGGGAAGCTAGTCTGGGATCGCACGAAGCCCGACGGGCAGCCCCGGCGGTCCCTGGACGTGAGCCGCGCGAAGAAGCTTCTAGGATGGACCGCGAAGACACCGTTCGACGAGGGTCTGAAGCGCACGATCGCGTGGTACCGGTCCCGTGATCCTCGGGCTGCCGAGCCTACGCCGCGAGGAGCCGGGCATAGAAGTCGGTGATCCTGGACGCGATCGCCTCCCACGTGTAGTACGCGCGCACTCTCTTCCGCCCGCGGACTCGAAGCGCCTCTCCGAGCCCCGGCTCACCCAGCGCGCGGCGCAGCGCTTGGGCGAGGCCCTCGACGTCGTCCTCCGGGAAGATGAGGCCGGCGTCCCCCACGACCTCGGGAATCGCTCCGCTCGAGGACCCGACCACGACGCAGCCCGCGGCCATGCCCTCGACGAGCACCCGCCCGAACTGCTCCTTCCACTTGGGCGTCGTCCGCGAGGGAAGCACGAGCACGTCGATCGCGGCCATGAACCCGCGCACGGCGTCGTGCTGCACCCCGCTCAGAAACCTAATGCTGGATCCAAACCCGAGGTCCGCCGCAACGCCCTCGAGCGCGCCTCGTGCCGGCCCGTCGCCCAGGATCAGGATCGAAGGTCGGGGCGAGGGAAGCAGCGCAACCGCGCGGAGCAGGAGATCAACACCTTTCTGGGGGAGAAGCCTGCCGACAAAACCTACGACCGGAGGCTCAAGCCCGAGCCGGCCCCGCACGTCCTCCGCGGGAGCGCGCCGCGCCGGCGCGTCCGACGTGCCCTGCGCCACGTCGGAATACTCGCCGAGATCGATTCCGTGCGGGATCACCTCGAGGGGCTTCCGGAATCCCTTGGCACGGAGCACCTGGACTACCTCTTCGCTCACCGCGGTGCCGGCCGCGCACCGGCGGTGTGCGAAACGCTCGATCCGCGCGTAGAGCCACGAAGGACGGTAGGAGTAGCGGAAGCCGGCGCTGAGATTATCGAAGGAGAAGAAGATCGCTTTCGCCTTGGGCGCCCAGATCGCGGCAAGCGAAAGCGCCTGAAAGGTGATGACGCTGAACGGCTCTTCCCAGAGGTGAAGCACATCTGGGCGGACGCTGCGGATCGCGGGGCCGAGTCCCGAACGAAAGAATCCACGGTTCTCGTAGCCAGGCCATCCGACCGCGCCGGTTAGGAGACGATATCCGGGCTGCCCACCAGCCGTCGCGCGCACGACACGATAGTTCTCCACCCAGCGATCCGGTGCGAGGACGGTGAGGTCGATCCCGGGACTTGCGGCGAGCGCCTCGAACTTCTTCCGAAAAGGCGCCACTCCAGCCGTATGGTCCACAGCGAGCACGCGGGTGGCTCGGTGCGGGCTCCGCGACCCCATGCGCCTACGTGCCGGTGCCGGGAGTCCGTCCCGACAGGGATCCATCGGCGGGGTCGAACTCCCGTCCCAGCGCGGCGAGAACGCCGAGTCCCGCCCAAAACGGGACCGCGACCTTCTCCAGATCAATATAGGTTCGGAAGAATCCATGGATGGCGTACGTCCCGAGCCCAGCCAGGGACGCGAGCGCGATGAGCCTCGCCCGCTGGTCGTCTGAGCGGCGGAAAATGCGGAGCCCCAGGACGGCTGCCGCCCCCACGAGCCACATCGCGGCTAGGAACCCTAGAACCCCGCCCTCAGACAAGAGGCGAAAGATCTCCGAGTGCGCTCCCGAGTGTACGAAGGCGAGCTCCGTGATGATCAGCTTGCGGCGGTACTGAGTGTACATATGCGGATACGATGCATATCCCATCCCTAGCAACGGCCGATCTCGCACCATCTCGACCGCCGCCATCCAGCGGTTGAAACGCTCGAGGTTGGAGGCATCTTCCGTCGCAGCAATTGAGCCCGCATGCTTCGTGATCCGCCCACCTGCGCCGACTCCAAGGATGACGCAGCATACGATCACGCTGAGGCCCGCTAGGAGCGCCATGGGCTTCAGCCTCCGGCGCCACCAGAACCAAAGCGCCGCGGTCAGTGGAAGGACGATTGCTAGGGAGATCCACGCGGCGCGGGTGAGGGAGAAGCCGATTCCGAGCGCGAGCGCAAGCGAAGCACCGGCGTACATGACCCGCGTGCTCCCACGCCGCTCCAGAGCAAAGAGAAGTGCGAGCGGCAAGATCATTGCGAGATAGGCCGCGTAGACACCGTGTTCTGTGAAGAAAGGACGGGCAGCGCCGTAGGCGTGCTGGAGAGTGAGGCCCTGTTGAAGCACTCGGATCGTCCCGAACAGACCCCACACGGCGCCCGAGCCCACGATCCACGGCACCGACCGTTCGACGGTCGCTGCATCATGGCAGTTCAAGAAGCAGTAGAGATAGGCGAACACGACGTAGCCCGACGCCGCGATCAACCCCTTGAGTCCAAGTCCGGGAAAGGCACTGGTGGCGACCGAGAGGAGCGTCAGCGCGGCAAGCACCGCAAGCGGCGCATGGAGGCTGGAGCGGGGCAGGCGGATCGGCTTTCCGGCGAGCACACGAACCGACCATGCAAGGATCGCGAGCGCGATCATGGGTTCGGTCGGCACGTAAAGCGCGTGGCCGCCCGGGATGACCATCTCGATTGCAAACGGGAACGCGAGCCAAACGAGCACCCACGCCAAATTAGGGTGGCGATAGGCGAGAAGCGCGTAGGTGAGCGCGCCGGCGGTCATCACTCCGAGAAGCGGCTGGTCGAGCGCGAATCCTATGCCAAGAAGAAGCGCTTCGGCGAGGGCGATGCCGACGATCAAGACCCGCGCCGCTCCGCGAGCAGGATGTACCCCAGGCTGCCGAAACAACCGAGCAGCACCCCCGCCAGCACGATCACGACGCGCTTCGGCCGTGATTTGTGGAGCGGTGGTACGGCCGGATCGAGCACCTGCACCGTGGGCGTGTCGCGCGCTTCGCGGATTCGCGCCTCCTCGAGCTGGCCCGTCAGTAGCTCGAAGAGCTGCTCCTGAACCTTGAGGTCCCGCCAGAGCCGCATGGTCTCGACACCCGCCTGGGGCAACGTGCCCAGCTGCCGTTCGACCGCGGCCAGCTCCTGCCTCACGCGCCGGACCTCCTCGCTCGACTCGACCAGCGATTGACGGAGCACGTTGAGCTTCACCTCGAGGGCCAGTTTCTGCGCCATGATATTCGCGCCGATCTCGGCCTCGCCGCGCGCTTCGGGGGAGAGGAGCGCCACGTTTTTCCGCTGCTGGTAGCCGCTGAGGCTATTTTCCGCGGCCGCGAGATCCTTCCCCACCACGGCGAGCCTTTCCTCGATAAACGCCCGCGTACGGCGCGCGCTTGACGTGCGGGTCAACTGATTGAAATGGTCAAGCTCCTCCACGTAGGCGTTCGCCATCGCCGCCGCCGTCTTGGGATCGCGCTCCTCGACCGTGATCGAGATCGTCCCCTCGTCTCCGATTTGGAGCCGGGTGTGATCGCGAAGCTCTCGTAGCGCCTTCTCGGTATCCTTCTCTCGGTATCGGTGCACCAGATCGAATCGTTCCACGAGCCGGTCGCCGACGGAGCGGCTTTTCAAGACGGCGACAAAGACGTCGGCAAGCGTGGGCGCGCCGGGCAACTTGACACCACCGAACCCGCGGGGGAGCAGCTGGGAGAAGTTCATGCCAGGCTCCTCTTCCGTCGGCGGAAGCAGGACCGTCTTGGCCGCGTACCATTTCGGGAGCAGGAAGCTTCCCACCAACGCGACGACAGTGACGAGTCCAATGTTGAGCGCGAGGAAGCGCGACCGCCGCCTCAGCAACGCGACGAGATCGATGGGGATGCCCTGCGTCACTTGGTGGCCTGGTGAATCACGAGGTAAATGGTGGCGACTTGCGCCGCCGTCGTGAGGACGTCGCGCACGGCTGCCCACGTGCTGCGCTCGGGCCTCCCGAGCACCCATACAGTGTCGCCGGCCCGAATCGGGCCGGCCTCGCCGGCCTTCATCTGCTGGCCCGTCCGCGCAACGGTCACGCGCAGATGGCTCTTGTTGGCCCGCTCCGTGAAGCCACCGGCCGCGCGTACGTAGTCCGCCGCCCGCCGTCCCGGTTCGTAGGCGACGAGGCCCGGCGACCGGACCTCCCCTTGGACGGAGACTGAGGGAAAGCGGCGTGGTATGACGACGTGGTCCCCATCCAGGAGCGCAATATCGCCGTTGCCCGCGGGGCCCGACTTGCCGACGTCCGGACCGTCGCCGGTTGCGAGAATGCGAGAGAGATCGGCGGAGACGGCCCCACGCTCGCGCACACGGGCCTTGACCCACGCACGCTCCTCTTTGGTGACAATGTCCTGATGTTCCTCGGCGAGACGCAGGAACGCAGTATCCCTCTCGGCCGAATCCACCCTCCGGTCGATGCGCGCCCGGCTTAAGTCCGCGAACTCCGTGAACCCGCCGGCCCGCGTGAGCACCGAGCGTATGCCGTCCGCGCCGTCGCGGATCGAATAGGGACCGGGATGCGTGACTTCTCCCTCTACCCACACGACCGCGCCCTCGTTGTAATGCGCTCGCGCCGGAATGAAAAGCCGGTCCCCCTCTCGAAGCTCGAGGTCCTCCGCCGAGCGCGGGGCAGCCAGTGCTCCTACGAGCGGGATCGGCCGGCGCTCGCCCACTCTCCCTGCATCGAATCGCTCCAGCTCGGCCTGATCGAGAGCCGCCTCTGGGAGGGGTCGACCGGCGAGCGCGACCAAATCACTCACGCGGTCTCCGGGAATCAAGTCGTAGCGACCTGGGTGCGGTACAGCGCCAAAGATCTCGATCCACCGTCCCGACACGGGCACGAAGACCACGTCCGTCTCGAAAACCAGCGGGTTACCCGAAAGATCCCCCGCGGTGCCGTAGCGAACGAGATCCACACCGAGCGAGTCGGGGCCGCGACGAACGACGATCCCGCGCTTGGCCCCCCCGGGGCCGATGCCGCCCGCGGCCTCGATGGCCTCGGACGCACGCACCGGGGCCGTCAGGGTCACGGCCCCCGGGCGCCTGACCTCCCCCAACACGGGCAAGCGGAATTGCCGCGGACGATACAGCGTGAACACGAGCCCTTTTCCCCGAACGTATGATCGTAGCGATTCCCGGACCTTGGCCTCCGCCTCGCGCAGCGTGAGTCCCGCGACGAAGACCGCTCCCGCATCGGGGAAAAGGATCTCGCCGGCGGGACTCACGCGGAGGATCTTCGGATCGAGAAGGTCGGAATGGCGAAACGCGAACTCGTCCCCTGGTCCGACGCGGTACGTATCCGGATCGACACGCCCCTCGATCGGCGGACTGATCGTCCTTGGATCCGCGGGAGAAAGGATCGCGCGAGGCGACGAAAGCTCGCCCGTTTGAGCTTGGGCCGGCGGGGCCCCCCAGGCTCCCACGACGAGCGGCATCACGAGAGCGGCGATTCGGAGGGCGTGAGGGAAGCCGGGCGGAAGGCCCCGCCCGGCGGGGGAAGTTGGGCTTGGAACCATTCCTTACCGCACGCCGGCGGCCCGCACGGTTTCAGGGCTCGACGCTGGTTCGATCCGAGACCGGAACTCGGCGATCACTTCCTGGAGCGTCTGATCCAATGGGATGCGAGGCTCCCAGCCGACCAGGCCGCGGATCCTCTGGGTATTCGGAACGCGCCGGCGCATGTCCTCGAAATCCGAGCGATACGCGCGCTCGTAGGGGATCAACTCGACCGACGATTCGCTCCCGGCGAGCCTGATGATCCTCCGCGCGAGCTCCAGAATTGTGATCTCGTGCTCGCTTCCTACGTTGAAGATTCCTCCCTCGGCGCGCGGATGGAGCCCTAGCCCCACGAGCGCCGACACCACGTCGCGCACGTTGCAGAAGCAACGTGACTGACGGCCGTCGCCGTAGACGGTGAGCGGCCGTCCCTCGACGGACTGGCGGACGAGGCGCGGGATGACCATGCCGTAGGTGCCCGTCTGGCGCGGACCGACCGTGTTGAAGAGGCGCGTAATTACGACCGGGACGCGGTATTCCTTGTGGTACGCGAGCGCGAGAAACTCGTCGAGCGCCTTGGATTCGGCGTAGGCCCAGCGGCTGCGCGTCGTCGGGCCAAGGACCCGGTCGTCATCTTCCTCGTAGGGATGGTTGTCGCTCTTCCCGTAAACCTCCGACGTCGAAGTGATCAAGACTTTCTTGTGATGACGGCGCGCTAGCCTCAGGACTGCCTCGGTGCCGAGGACGTTCGTCTCGATGGTCCGAACCGGGCTCTTGATGATGAGGTCCACGCCGACGGCGGCCGCCAGGTGGTAGATCATGTCGCATTCGCCGACGAGACGATCCATGACGGTCTCGTCGGTCACGCTTTCGTACACGAATCGGAAGTCGGTCCGCTCCAACACGTGCGCGATGTTCGCGAGGGATCCGGTCGAGAGATCGTCCACGGCCGTGACCTCGGCGCCCTTAGCGAGCAGATACTCCGCCAGGTGACTCCCGATGAAGCCGGCCCCCCCGGTGATCAGGACCCGGAGAGGCTTGGAGAGAATCGCCGGGGTTTCGCTTCCGTTTTCGCTTCCGTTCCCGTTCCCATTCCCGTTCAGAAGCATCATGCCCTCGCGTTCTGGATAAGTCCGGATCGATGTGGGCGCGCTTCGAGCCGTCCCATGGGCGCCGGGGAAACCTTTCCGGCGGGAGCGCGCATTTCCGGCTTGGTGTCGGGTATTCGGCCGCTGACTCGCGATGTGGGGGAATCGTCGCCTTCCTGACCCCATGATGCCATACCCTGCATCCTCTTGCCAGGGTCCTCCGCGTCCGCAAGAATCCTCGAATGGAGTACCTATTCTTGCTGGCTTCCGCCTTCACCTCGCGTCTGGTCAACCTCCTTGGGGCGTTTCGCCGGAGGCGCCCACCCAAAGTCCTTGTGGTCAAGCTGGATCACCTGGGGGACGTCGTCACGGCGACTCCCGTGTTCCGGTCCCTGCGACGGGCCCTCCCCGGGGCGCCGATCCATGTCATGCTGGGTCCTTGGGCGAAGGAGCTCCTGACCGGGAACCCTTGCATCGACAAGATCCTGACGTACGACGCGCGGGCCTTTCGCCGGGCGGTTTCGCCGCGTGCCGACGGGCGGCACCCGTTTCGGGTCATGCGGGAGATCGCAGGTGCGCGCTACACCCACATCATCGATCTCCGCGGGGACGGTTGGACCCTCCTCCTCCCCTTCCTGTCCGGGGCGATCCTGCGGCTGGATCGCGGCACGGTCCGATTGAGCCGTTGGATCCGCAGCCGGGCGTCGGCCCTCGGCGCGCGCGGGCGGACCGGATCGCCCAACACCGCCGTGATGCCCCTTCACGAGGTCGAAACCAATCTCCTCGTCGTGCGACCGCTCATGGGATCGTCTGCTGCGGAAGAGGCGCGGGTCGAGATCTTTACCGCCGAGAGCGATCGCGCGGCGATCGGGGCCAAACTGCGCGGCCTCGGAATTGAGGAAAGTGGTCTTATCGTGACCATTCACGCCGGCGCCTCGTGGCGACCCCGCGCATGGCACCCGGAGCGATTCGCGGAGGTGGCGCGAAGGCTTCTGGAGCGGCATCCAATAAACATTCTCCTCGTGGGAGGGGAGGAAGAGCGAGACATCGCGGAACGAATCCGCCCGCTCGTTCCCACCGCGCGGGTCCACTTCCTATTCGGATCGCGCCTGGCTGAGACCGAAGCAGTGATCGAACGATCCGCTCTTTTCATCGGGAATGACAGCGGCCTCGCCCATATCGCCGCGGCCTGCGGGACTCCCGTTGTGGCGCTTTATGGTCCACAGGATCCGAAGAGGTTCCGGCCGTGGTCGACCCAGGCGATCGTGCTGCACAAACCCGTGCACTGTTTTCCGTGCCGTCAGAGCGTCTGCGTGCACCCCGAGCTTCCGTGCGTGAACTTGATCTCCGTGGACGAGGTGATGGAACGAGCCGAGGCATTACTCGACCAGGCGATGCCGCGGCGGGCCGCGACGTGAGCCGGCGAAGCGCCCTGGTCCTCACTCCCCGATTTCCATGGCCGCTCGATGATGGAGGACGGATTGCGGCGTGGCAGTGCGTGCGGGCCGCGGCTAGCGAGTACGAGACAACCCTCGTCAGCCTGGTTCCACCGGGTGAGGACCGAGCACCGATCCCGCGTGAATTCCAGGAGCGCGGTATCCATGTGGTGCGGGTCGCCCACCGCCCGCCCGCCGTGTTTTCCGCGGCGCTGGACGGGCTGATTGGTCGCTGGCCTTACACGATCACGCGTTACCAAAATCCAGAACTCTCGCGGAAGCTCCGGGCGCTCACTGCCGAAGTCCGGCCCAGCTTCGCGCTCGTGAACAATCTGCATCTCGCCCCTTACGTCGACGACCTGAACGGCGTCCCCATGATTCTCCGCGAGCAGAATCTCGAGCACCTATGGATGGACCGATACGCCCGTCGCCTCGGGTGGACCCCGGCCGGGCTCTACGCCCGAATTCAGGCCAAGCGGCTGCGCGCGGCCGAATCGGCGCTCTGCCAGCGGGCCGCCCTCGTCCTGGCAATCCAGGAAGAGGAGGCCGCGCAGCTCCGAAAGCTGGCCCCCGGTGTGCGCGTCGAGGTGCTGCCGGTCGGCGTGGATCTCTCCCGCTTTGTGGATCCGCGCCCGGTCGAGCCCCCCATCGTGCTGCTCGCGGGATCCTTCGCGTGGCGGCCGAACGTGGACGGAGCGATCCAGTTCTTGCGGAAAGGATGGCACCGGGTGCTGGCGCGCATCCCGGCGGCGAGGCTCCGAATCGTCGGGAAGGATCTGCCCCGCTCCCTCGTGACCGCCGCGAACAAGGTTGGAGCGGATCCGGTGGGCTACGTGGAAACGATGTCCGAGGAGTTTGCGCGGGCCTCCGCGTTCGTCGTGCCAGTCTGGGTGGGGGCAGGCGTGCGCGTCAAGATCACCGAGGCCATGGCAGCCCGCGTCCCGGTGGTGGCCACCCGGCTCGCCGCGGAGGGGCTGGGCCTGAACCCTGGGGATCACTACGCCGCGAGCGACACAGCGGAAGGGTTGGGGGAGCAAGTGGTCGCACTCTTGCTCGCCCCCGCGTCCCGCGCGGAGATGGCAAAGCGTGGTAGAGCACTCGCCGAGGAGCGGTGGTCGCTGGAATCAGCGGCGCGGATTCAGAACGGCCTTTGCGCGACGATCGCCTCCGGTTAGGCCGCGCGCCGCGAGTGCGGTGTGCGGATGCGGATGATCGCGCCGGGTCGCGCGACCCTGTAGACCTCGCCCATGACGCCAAGGACGTCGTCGAGGTGCTCGATGACATCCTGCATGATGACGAGATCAAAGGAATCCGAATCGAGCGGATAGGGGAATCGGTTCAAATCATGGAGA
>Ga0066676_10000406_pt1 | contig 15217 bp, 11 predicted proteins | sample GraSoiAngelo_125_FD_62293 | JGI IMG/M metagenome (GOLD analysis project Ga0066676, IMG submission 62293) | Grasslands soil microbial communities from the Angelo Coastal Reserve, California, USA - 14_0927_05_40cm | ecosystem: Environmental > Terrestrial > Soil > Grasslands | place: USA...
GGCTGGGGCCTGTACGTCGAGGAGCTCATGACCGAGATCGGCTTCCTCGACTCGCCCGAGACGCGACTCTTGCGCCTCAAGGATCTGCTCTGGCGCGCGGCGCGCGTCGTGGTCGACGTGGGACTCGCCACCGGTGAGATGAGCTTCGACGAAGCCGTCGCGTACATGGTCGAGAGGCCCAGGCTCGAGCCGCCGAATGCGATCGCCGAGGTCCGCCGCTATACGCTCACACCGACGCAGCCGTCGTCATACGCGCTCGGGCGTGAGGCGATCCTCGTGCTCCGCGACAAGGCGCGCGCGAAGGGGTGGGGGATGCGCTTCTTCCACGACAAGCTGCTCGGCGCCGGGTCACTGCCGCCGAAGCTGCTCGCGCGAGACGTCGACCTCTAGGCCCCGCTGGCGACCGCTCCAGCGCTCGAAGCCACCGCGCCGTGCGGCGCGGAAAGGGTGATGAGCATCCCGCGCGAGCTGTCGGGGGCGACGAGGATGAGCTTGCCGGCCTGCGCCTGCATCAAAAGACGCGCGAGGTCGAGGTCGCTCTCGCCGAGCCTCGCGCGCGTGCGGATCTCCACGACGCCGTGGTCCGCCGAGTCGCGCACCAGGATCTCCACCGACTCGTAAGGAGCCGCCTCGATCGCGCGGGATATGACGCTCGCGACGGCGTGACGTAGACGGTCGGGGTCCGCGCGGACGGAAACGGGCGTGTCGCCGGTGCTGAGATGAAGCTGGTCGCGTCGCAGCGATTCGGCGACTGCTTCGCGCACGAGCTCACGCAGATCGACGCGGTCGGCTCGCAGTCTCAGGTGGCTCCGCTGTAGGTCGCCGATGGCCAGCAGGTCGGTGGCCAGGAACTCGATGTCCTGCGCGTGGTGTTCGATCGCCTCTTGGTTGGCGAGCGCGTTCGCGTCGCCCGGTAGCAGGCCCGCTCGCAGCGCCGCCGTTCGCGCCCGCAGCGCCGCGATCGGTCGTGGGAACTCGCGCTCGAGCACGCCGAGGAAGGTCTCCCGTTCGGTATCGCGCGCGAAGTGCCGCGTGCGCTCCTCGTAGAGGCGACTCATGAGAACCGCCGCGGCCGCGTAGACGACGAGCCTCAGGGTCGCGTTGAAGAAGACAGCCGACTGGATCTCTGGCCGAAGAAAGTCATCGGCCAGAAGCTCGGCGAATAGGGCGGCGACGGCGGCTGCGAGCGCTGCGGATCGCCCGATCCACCACGCGGCGCCTACGACGACAGCCAGGTAGAAGACTTCGAAGTCGACCTCCGGCGGTGTAACGAGGTCCGCCGCGCCGATCGCAGCGATGGCGAGCAGCGCAACGAGACCCCCGAGCCAACTCCCACGCACGGTTGGGGATTTTCGCAGGTCCGCGCCACGCGGTGCGATCAACTGGGTGTCGGGCACCCCGGCCGCCCGAAACAGCAGCGCGAGCACGCGCCGGTCGCCGTGCCAGTGCTCGGTGACGACGGTCTCGCCGGCGGTGCGCAGGACATGGCGCAGGATCAGGGCGCCGACGACGGCGTCGTCCAGCGGACCGATGACAGGAATGAACTCGGGTATGAGGTCGACCGGCGAGGCGATCCACGCCAAGCCGATCGCGACCAAGACCTTGGAACCTAGCGGGACACGCTCGTCGCGCAGCAGGCCGTGGAAGAGACGCGCGAGATTCGGCAGCAGGAGCGCAAGCTCGCGCACCGCGGCCCTTCGGCCGGTCACCCATAGCACGAGCAGCGCTGCGAGCCACAGCACGACGACCACAGCGAGCGAAGCGAGGACGATCTCCACCGCGGTCAGGTTACGCGGTGAGCCTCGCACTTCTGCCTGCGCGGTCCGGACGTCGAAAGCCTCGGGCCGATCGTGGGCGAGCTCACGGGCCGTTAACGGCGCGAACGCACCTTCGCCTTCTTCACTGTCTCGGCGCTCGGATCGAGCATGAACGCGGCCTCGGGCTCGCCCTCGAGGAGCGGTCGTAGCACGCGCAGGACCTGAGGTCCGACGCGCTTGGCGCGCCGCCATGACAGGTCGGGGCTGTCGGGTTTCGCGGCGAGCTCGTCCCACTGCACAGCGCTGTTCTTCTCGCGCAGCGCCGCGCTGAGCTCGCGCGCCGCCGCACGCATCGCTGCGAGACCGTCTTCGAGCCGCGCCACATCCTTCGGATCGTCGAGCACCTGTTTCTTCGGGAGGCGCGTGAGGAGGTAAACGAGCTGCGCCTGCTCTAGAAGGCTGAGGAGCGCTTTCTTGTCACGAGCAGAGACGGCCATCGCGAGAGAAGACTACGGCTGCTCCCAAGGCACGAGGCCGATCTTCTTACCCGCCGAGAGGGCCAAGTCGTTCGGGTCGGAGTACACCCCGGTGACGGCGCGGCCGCTGACGTCGTTGCTGCTGATCTGGGTGATCTTGAAGACCGTGTAGCCGAGCACGTCGACGTACTGGTTGGTGCCACCCGCGACGACCCCGACCTCGAGGGTGACCTGGAGCAGGTGCGTGACGCGCTTGTTGGTCACGTCGTCGAGGCCGGTCTCGCGCACCCAGCCCTTGTAGACCTCGTCGGACCGCGCGAGGAGCGTCTGCACATTGAGCGTGTGGTCCTCGCCGGGGTCCACATTGGAGATGCTCGTGCTCGCGAAGTTGCCGTCGATGCCGCAGACGAGGACCTCGGGGGGCAGGATGCTCGCATCGGTCGTCGTCGGGCATTTGGCCCACGAGAGCGTGAGGAGGTTGCTTCCGGTCCACTTGGTCGAGCCGCTGTTGGAGGTGGTCGTCCGCATGACGTAGTCGGCCTGCGTGCCGGGGCCGGGGACCGCGGCATACGCGTCCGAGGAAGCGAGGCTGAAGTCCCGCTGCTGGCCGCCGACGTTGATGGTCACGAGCGTCTCGTGGATGCGGCTCGTGTACGGCGCGCTCGACGTCCCGCGCAGCCAAGCCTGATAGATGCCCTTGTCGCAGTTGTTGGTCGTGATGGCGTTCCACGCTTGGTTGTAGGTGACATAGAGGGGTCCGCCGGGCGTCGGATTAGCAGTGAAGGCCGGCGTGCTGAGGGTCGCGCAGCCGCTGAGGAACGGGTTCGTCGCGGTGCCGCCGCCGTCGTCGGTCATCGTGCCATTGTCCGGGATGAGCGTGGTCGTGACCTGCGCGCCGCTCAAGGCGAACTGCGACGAGTACGTGTAGGTGACGGTCGACGTCGCCGAGCCGCTCGTCGGCAGGGTGAGCTGGCCGCTCGTGAGGTTGAAGTCCGGCACGGTCTTGACCGTGCCGTCGTACAGTTGGAGCAGCACCTCGTCGCCGATGTCGAAGGTCGTTTCGTAGTCGGTGACGAACTGCCCCGAGCTCGAGCCGTTGATCACGGCGATCTGCGCGCAGGGCAGGAAGTTCGGGAGCTGGACCACGCAGATGTCGGGCCCGGGGTAGCTGAGGTTGAGGATCCACGAGGCCTCGTAGTCCTTGAGCACGTTCACGGTCACCGTCGCCGGGACGGAGTTGTAGGCCTCGTGGATGAGGTCGCCGCTACCGTCCAGCGTCGTGAAGTCGCGGATGTCGAGCCCGATATATCCGCGGAACGAGCTGTCGTTGGTCGCCTTCGCCGCCTGACCGAAGATGACGAACTCGCGGCCCGGGGACCCCTCGCTGGCGGGAGTGCAACCGGCCGTGCTTGTCGTCGAGCACTGCCAGTCCTGCCCCTCAGCCATCGTGCGGTCGTGGAAGAGGTTCGCTTGGTCGCTAACGGCAGGTCCGGGCGGGCTCGAGTACCGCGTGACGACGGTGGGGAGCATGCCGCCCTTGCTCTTGGCGTAGCCCTGCGTCGTCATCGTGATCGTGTTCAGACTGGGGCTGAGGATCTTGATCAGGAACGTGGGGACGTCGACCGTGATCGCCACGCGGCAGCCGCGGCCGTTCGTCGTTACCGGCAGGATGCCGCTGATGAGGTTCTGCTCGGCGACGATGGCGTTGGCGTAGACCTCGCTGCCGAGCGCGGCGTACGCGACGCCAACGCCGAGCGGGTTCGACTTAAGGTTCCGGTCCTGCAGGATCGCGTCTCCCGCTGCCCACGCATCGGCGTTGGTCCCGCCGTGCCCGTATTTGTATGCGCACGCGAGCGCCGCGGAGTCCACCGCGTCCTGGATGTACCGGCGCTCGGAGTAGAAGCGGCCAACGTCGACGCCCAGGGCGGCGAAGCCCATGAGCACAGTGAACATGAGGGCAACGAGCACAACGGTCTGGCCTGCGTCATCGCGTGCGAATCGAACCCTTCCCACTTGTGTGCCGATGCTAACGAGAGAAGAGCGGATCGCGCGAGGGGCGGAGCTTCGGTTGTTACGTCGCAGAAACTGCTCTGTCACCGCGTGAACTGTGTGGCACGGGTGATAGCGGCACAACCCGTATTGAGGTAGGGCGTTAGTACTGCCCCGAGAGGGGGAGACCCCTGGCTCCCATATACGTCTGGATGCCTGCCACCTACAAATCATCCACCGCACGTTGGGTCGTGTGGTGAGGTGGAACAAGGATGCGCGGTATTAATAGGGTCTTTGGGCCGGCAGTGGCACTCATCATCTTTTCGCTCACGGCTGCCGTCTCGATCGCCAACGCTTTCCCAGGGCAGACGACGCGGGTCTCAGTGGACTCCGCTGGCGTCCCTGCGAACGCGGGCGCGACGAACGGCGTTCTTTCCGCGGACGGTCGGTACGTGGTGTTCCAGTCGAGCGCGACGAACCTCGTCGGCGGCGTGAGCGGCACACAGGTGTACCGCCACGACCGGGTGGGAGGCGCGACGCTCTTGGTGAGCGTTGCCTCAAACGGGAATCCCGGCAACAACGTCAGTCGCGATCCCTCGGTCTCGGCCAACGGCCGCTATGTCGCGTTCGCTTCATTCGCGACCGATCTCGTCGATGGCGACACGAATGGCACGAGCGACGTATTCGTGCGTGACGTGCAGACGGGCACGACCGCGCTGGTGAGCACGGCCGGCCTGCCGGCCGACGGCAGCAGCGGCCTGAGCGGCTTGTCGGGCGCGCGCGAGATCTCGGACGACGGCCGCTACGTCGCGTTCACCTCATTCGCGACGAACCTCACGAGTGGCAGCAACAACGGTAGGCAGCAGATCTACGTGAAGGACATGACGACCAGTGCTGTGGTGCGTGCGTCGGTCAATGAGGCAACGGGCGAGGCCGGTGACCGGACCAGTCAGACGCCGGCGATCTCCGGCAACGGCCAGGTGGTCGCGTTCCGGTCGGAGTCGACGAACTTCTCGCCGCTCTCGATCTCCGGTGTCACCCCAGAAATATTCACGCGTGACCTCGTCGCCGGCACGACGACCCTCGAGTCACCGGGCGCCGCGGCGACCGGGCGCAGCTCAACGACCCCGGTGCTGTCATTCGACGGGCGCTACCTGGCATTCGAGTCGACGGGCGTGCTCGACCTACGCGACCTCGACAATGGCACGCAGGACGTCTATCTACGTGACCGGGTCGCCGGCACGACCGTGCTCGCATCACTCTCGACCGTCGCGCTTCCGGGCGCGACCAGCTCGAGCCCGTCGATCTCCGGCGACGGCCGCTGGGTCGGCTTCCAATCGCTCGACGACCAACTGGTCGTCGGCGATCTGAACGGTCTGTTCGACGTGTTCCTCTACGACCGCACCACGGAGGCCATCAAGCTCGTCTCTTTGAACGACGCGGACGAGCAGGCCAATGCGGCGAGCTTCGGTCCGTCGGTCTCGTTCGACGGGCAACTCGTTCTCTTCGGCTCGACCGCGTCGAACCTCGTGACCTCGCCGGCCAGCACCGGTAACCAGCTCTACGTTCGCAATGTCGTTTCGAACCAGGCGCCGGTGCTGCCGGCGTTCGGTGGGGATGTCACGCTCACGGAGGGCCAGTCGATGCACCTGACCCGGCAGTTCAGCGATAACGACGCATCGACGTCGTGGACGGCGACCGTCAACTACGGCGACGGCTCGGGCAAGCAGCCGCTCGCGCTGAACGTGAACAAGACGTTCGTGCTCGATCACCTCTACGCGTCGGGCGCGTACGACCTGACCGTCGAGGTCACCGACGACGCCGGTGCGACGGGTTCGCTCGTCATCCATGTCGTCGACACCAACGTCGCTCCGACCGTGAGCCTGCCCGCGACGGTGAATCTCGCGTTCTCACTGACGCTCGACAGCTCTGGCACGTTTACAGATCCCGGATCGAGCGAGACATATTCGGCGACCGTCAACTACGGCGACGGCTCGGGCACGCAGGTGCTCCCGCTTGTCGGTGGCTCGTTCACGCTCCATCACGCCTACACGACCGCCGGCAGTTATAGCGCCGACGTGAATGTCACGGACAGCAACGGCGGCTCGACCACGGCGACCATGACGGTCAAGGTCGGCGGCTACAGCTACGCGTGGCTCGATCCGGTGGGCGACACGTTCGTCGTTGGCCGGAACCTGCCGGTGAAGTTCACCGTGGACGGACCCGACGGCTCGTTCGTCCTCGACGAAAGCGTCCGCGTGGACGTGATCGACGCGTCGGGCAATGTCGTCGCCGGTCCGTATCTCTTCGGCGACCAGCCAAGCCGGTCGGTCGTGGTGAGCAACGGCTCTTACCACGTGAACGTTGACACGAGGAGCCTCTCGGCCGGTATGTACTGGCTGCGCGCGCAGTTCTCGTCGCCAACCCTCACCGGTGAGTTCACGCTCGGAACGACGGGCACAGCCGCCGCCGGCACGACCAGTACGACAAGCGTCAAGACGACCCGCTAAAAGGCTGGGTACTGCCCCGACCGGGGGAGAAGCACGGGGGATCGCCGTTTACGGCGATCCCCCTGTTAATTAGCAGCCATGAAGACGACACGTAGGCGCTCTATCACCATCGCGGTCCTCGCGAGCACGCTCGCTGTCACCGGCGTCGCGGGAGCGTTCGACGCGCCGACACACCCACGCACCACGCGCGAGTCCGTGAGCTCCACGGGCGCGCCCGCGGTCGGCACGGTGCTTCCCGGTGTGATCTCCGCGAATGGCCGCTACGTCGTCTTCACCTCGACCGCTACGAACCTCGCTGGGGTGTCAGGCGCCAACGTCTACCGCCACGACCGCACCGCCGGTACGACGGTGCTCGTCACCGTTGCGAAGACCGGCCTGCCGAGCGTGGCTGGCGGCTTCGGGCCGACGGTCTCGGCCGATGGCCGGTTCGTCGGTTTCGCGTCGGCCGGCAACGACCTCGTTGACGGTGACACGAATGGCGCTGTCGACGTCTTCCTGCGCGACATGGTCGCCGGCACGACCACCATGGTCAGTGCCACGCAGACCGGCGCGCCGGGCGACCTGAGCAGCGGACTGACCAGCTCCTCGGGCGCGCACGAGATCTCCGATGACGGCAGGTACGTCGCGTTCACGTCGAACGCGACGAACCTCGTTCCGACACCGAACAACGGCAAGCAGCAGGTGTACGTCAAGGACATGCTCACCGGCGTCGTAACGCGCGCGTCCGTCGATGCGTCGAACGCTGCCGGCAACGACACCAGCTCGGTGCCCGCGCTCTCCGGTAACGGTCGGGTCGTGGCCTTCGTCTCGCAGGCCGCGAACTTCTCCTTGGTCTCGACCTCGCACACCGGTCAGCTGTTCGTTCGCGATCTCGAGACCGCGACGACGACCCTCGAGTCCGTGACCAGCGCCGGAACACCGACGCTTTCTCGTCCCGCCTCGGCGCCAGCGCTCTCCTTTGACGGTCGTTACCTCGCATTCGAATCGCAGGCTCAGCTCGAGCCGCGCGACCGGGACATCGGGACCTGGGACGTGTTCCTGCGTGACCGCGCGCTCCACACGACGACGCTGGCGTCGCTGTCCGCGAACGCGATCGCGGGCGCTGACAGTCGCGCACCGTCGATCTCCGCGGATGGCCGCTGGGTCGGTTTCCAGTCGCTCGACGACACGCTCGTCGGCGGCGACGTGAACCACCTGGTCGATGTCTTCCTGTACGACCGCACGACCGAGGCGGTCACTTTGGTCTCGCAGAACGATGCCGGCCAGCAGACCAACGCGCCGAGCACCAGCGCGTCGGTCTCGTCCGACGGCCGGTTCGTGCTTCTCATGACATCCGCTTCGAACCTCGTCACGTCACCGACGAGCACCGGCTCTCAGCTCTACGTGCGTGACATGCGCACCAACGACGCGCCGGTGGTCACGCTCGGTGCGGACGAGAGCCTGTTGGAAGGCCAGAGGCTCTCGCGCCTCGCGAGCTTCAGCGATCAGGACGCGTCGATCTCATGGTCGGCGACCGTCGACTACGGCGATGGATCCGGCAGCTCGGCGCTCGCGCTCGCCGCGGACAAGACCTTCACGCTCGACCATCTCTACAAGCCGGGCAGCTACGTCGTGAGCGTCGTGGTGACCGATGACGCGGGCGCGTCCGGGAGCGGTTCGTTCCGCGTGACCGTCACCAACGTCGCGCCGACGGTGCAGCTCGGTGGCCCCGTCGATCTCAGCTTCGACCCGACCCTTCATCGGTCCGGCACCTTCAGCGACCCGGGCACGACCGAGAGCTACTGGGCGACCGCCGACTACGGCGACGGCTCAGGTGGCGTGGCGCTCGCTCTCGCGGGCAGCTCGTTCGTGCTCGACCACAGCTACAGCACCGCTGGAACGTACACGGTCACGGTCAACGTGACCGACAGCAACGGCGCCGGCGGCTCGGCCACCCTCGTGGTCACGGTCCGCATGTACACGTTCCAGTGGCACGAGCCCGTCGAGACCTCATTCAGCGTCGGCCGGCTGATGCCGGTGAAGTTCTCGGTCCTGCGCGCCGACGGCGCGCCGGTGCTCGACACGACCGTCCGCGTGGACGTGCTCGATGCCTCGGGCGCGGTCGTCGTCGGCTACATCTACGGTTCGAACCCGAGCGGATCGGTCGTCTGGAATGGCAGCGATTACCACGTGAACGTCGACACGCGCGACTTCGCGCCGGGCGACTACACGCTGCGCGTCAGCTTCTCGTCGCCGACCCTGAGCGGTGAGTTCACGAAGCAGACGACCGTGACCGGAGCCGCGACCACGTCGAACGGTGGCAAGGACAAGAAGGACAAGGCCGACAAGTCGGACAAGAAATAGCTAGGCGCTGAGGGCCGGCGTTCTCGTCTTGGAGAGCACGGCCCTCGCGATCTCGAGCGCAGCCTCCACGTCAGCGGCCGTCACGTCGCAGTGCGTGACCGCGCGCAGGCGGGGCGAGTTGCCCAGGTAGCGCGAGAAGCGCAGGCCACGTTCGGCACATGCCTTCTGGAACGCGCCGGCGTCCATCCCCTCGGCATCGATCTCGAACGAGACGATGTTCGTGACCACCTTGGCCGCGTCCATCTTGACGCCGTCGATCTGCGCAAGGCCTTTCGCGAGCGCCTTGGCGTTGCGGTGGTCCTCGACCAGCCGGTCGCGCATCTCCTCGAGCGCGACGAGCGCCGCCGCGGCGATCACGCCGGCTTGACGCATCGCGCCGCCGAGCAATTTGCGCACGCGCCGCGCCTTCGCGATCGTCTCGGCGTCGCCACAGACGATCGACCCGACCGGTGCGGCGAGACCCTTGGAGAAGCAGAACTGCACGGTGTCGACGCCTTGGGTAAGCGTCTTCGCGTCGACCCCGAGCGCCGCGGAGGCGTTGAAGATCCGCGCGCCGTCGAGATGCAAGCGGATACCGCGCTGGTGCGCGAAGTCGCCGATCGCGTTGGTCTGCGCGGCGGTGATGACCGTGCCGCCGCAGTTGTTGTGCGAGTTCTCGAGGCAGATGAGCGCAGTGCGCGCGTGCATACCCTGCGGTCGCACGGCGGTCGCGATGTCGTCGAGCGACGGGAGCCCGTCGCGGTTCGGCACCAGATGCGGCACGATGCCGCCGAGGACGAACGACGCGTCCATCTCGTTCTGGTAGATGTGCGCGAGGTCGCCGAGGATGACCTCGTCGCCGCGCTGCGTCTGCGACAGGACGCCGCAGAGGTTGCCCATCATGCCGCTGGCGACGTAGAGACCGGCCTCTTTGCCCACGGACTCGGCGGCGCGCTTCTCGAGTCTGTTGACGGTAGGGTCCTCGCCGTACTGATCGTCGCCGACCTCGGCCTCGGCCATCGCGCGGCGCATCGCGGGCGTCGGCTTCGTGAACGTGTCGCTGCGGAACTCGAGGGTCTTCATAGCGCGAGCGCCTCCTTGATGCGAACGGCCGCCGCCACCAGGAGCGGTGCCACGAGGATCGCCGGCAGGTAGTCCGCGACCTTGACGTCGCGGATGTTCAATAGTTTCAGGCCCACACCGATGATGAGCAAGCCGCCGACCGCGCTCATCTCGCGGAGCTGAAGGTCGGAGAGCAGGCCGGCGAACGCCGACGCGCCCACGGCTAGGCCGCCTTGATAGAGAAGGATGAGCGGGATCGTGAGGAGCACGCCCCAACCGAGCGTCGCGGCGAGTGCGATCGCGGTGAATCCGTCGAGCACGCTCTTTATCGCGAGCAGGCTGGCGTCGCCGGTGAGCCCGTTCTGGATCGAGCCGAGGAAGGTGAGCGGGCCGACGCAGAACACGATCGCGGCTGTCACGAACGCCTCGGCCACGGTCCCGCCGCCGCCGCGCGCGGCGAAGCGACGCTGCAGGGCCGCGCCGAGCTCCGTGAGGCGACGATCCACCCCCCACAGCGACCCGATAACGCCGCCGAGCAGGATGCTGCCGAGCATGTAGAGGAGGTTCGAGGTATCGATCGCGAACTTCGTCCCCATGGCCAGGGTGAACAGCCCGACGCCGCGCACGACGTTCTCGCGGAGGCGCTCGGGGAGCCGGTCGCCGAGGAACGTGCCGAGCAATCCACCGACGAGCACGGTGAGGGCGTTGAACAGCGTGCCCGAAAGCGCCGACAAACTCTGCGTAGTATGCGAGGCCCATGCAGCCATCCGAGCAGCTGCGCTTCTGGGCCCACGAGCTCGCGGCGATGGCGAAGACCGGCCTCGAGTTCGCGGCGAACGACTACGACCGCGACCGGTACGACCGGACGATGGCGATCGCCGAAGGCATCGCCGAGATGACGATCGATGCCACGTTCACGCCGGAGCGTCCGTATCTCTCCGACCTCCACATCCCCAGCCCGAAGGTGGGCTGCTCTGTCGCCGCGTTCGACGACGGCGGTCGCGTCGTCCTCATCAAGCGCGCGGACAACGGACGCTGGGCGCTACCAGGCGGGTACGCCGAGGTCGGGTCGCCACCGTCGACCAACGCGCTGCGCGAGCTTCACGAGGAGACGGGGTTCGAGGCTCAGCTCGAGCGTCTCGTCGGCGTCTACGACAACAAGAGCTTCGGCAGCGTCGCCCCTTATCAGTTCTACATCTGTTGCTTTCGCGGCCGGATCACCGGCGGCCAGGCAACACCGTCCGCCGAGACGACGGAGGTGGTGCTCACCGATCCCACGTCATTGCCGGAGAACATGTCGCTGCTGCAGCGCACGATGCTCGCGGACTCGCTGCCACGCGACGCACCGGCGGTGTACCAGTGACGACGATCGCGATCTGGTCGAACTGGCCATCCACGCCGACCGACTTCGGGGCGGCGCTGCCGAACGACACGCTCGTCCTCATCAAGAACGAGAGCGATCTCGCACGCGCCTCCGCGGCCGAGGTCGCGTTCTGCGGCATCAGCCTCGATCGCGTGCGCAAGCTCCTCGCGGCGACGCCGAAGCTGCGGTGGTTCCACACTCCGGCCGCAGGCGTCGACCGCCTCCTCGACATTCCGGAGTTCCGCGAGCGCGGGATCACGCTCACGAACAACTCCGGCTCGTACGACATCCAGATCGCCGAGCACGTCCTCGCGTTCGTGCTCGCGGCCTCGAAGCGGCTGCACCTCTATCGCGACCAACAGACGCGGCGCGAGTGGAAGGATCTCGTGCACGACGAGCTTCGTGACCAGACGCTTGTCGTGTTCGGCGCGGGCAGCATCGGCGGCGAGGTCGTGCGACTCGCATCTGCGATCGGGATGCGCGTGATCGCGGTGCGGCGTCGACCCGGCGCCGTGCCGGGTGCGCAGAAGGTCGTGACGCCGGACGCGCTCGCGAGTGCCGCGGCCGAGGCTGACTACCTCGTCGTTGCGGCGCCACTCACGCCGGCGACGCGCGGCGCGATCTCGCGCGAAGTGATCGCGCGCATGAAAAAGACGGCGTGGGTCGTGAACATCGCGCGTGGTCCGATCATCGACGAGGACGCGCTCGTCGACGCGCTGCGCGACGGCCGGCTGGGCGGCGCGGGTCTCGATACGTTCGTGCGGGAGCCGCTGCCTGCGGACAGCCCGCTCTGGTCGCTGCCCAACGTCGTGGTGACCCCGCATGCATCGAACTCGTCGCCGCGCGTGCGCCAGCGCACGCTCGCGCTCTTTGTCGAGAACCTCCGCCGCTTCAAGGCGGGGGAACCGCTGCTCAACCGCGTCGACTTCGAGGCCGGGTACTGATGCGCACCGCGCGCGTGAAGCTCGCGGCACGCACCGCGGGCTTCACCGAGTCCGTGATCCGGGAAATGACCCGCCTCAACGCGATCCATGGCGGGATCAATCTCGCGCAGGGCTTCCCGAACTTCGCGGCACCGCAGGCGCTCAAGGACGCGGCGAAGCGCGCCATCGATGCGGACATCAACCAGTACGCGATCACCTGGGGCGCTAAGTCGCTGCGCGACGCGCTGTCGCGCACGTACGCTGAGCTCTACGGCATGGGCGTCGATCCCGAGACGATGCTCACCGTCACCTGCGGCGCGACCGAGGCGATGGTCTCGACGCTCCTCGCGCTCGTGGACCCCGGCGACGAGGTCATCGTGCTCGAGCCCTTCTATGAGAACTACGGGCCGGACACCGACATCGCTGGCGCGCGACCGATGTACGTGCCGCTGCGCCCGCCCGAGAACACCTTCGACCGCGACGAGCTGCGCAAAGCGTTCGGCCCGCGGACGAAGGCGATCATCGTGAACACGCCGAACAATCCGACCGGCCGCGTGTTCACCCGCGACGAGCTGACCTTCATCGCCGGTCTGTGCGTCGAGCACGACGTCGTCGCGGTGACCGACGAGATCTACGAGCACATCCGCTACGAGGGCGAGCACATCCCGATCGCGACGCTGCCGGGGATGGCTGAGCGCACGGTGACGATCTCCGGTGCGAGCAAGACGTTCTCGGTCACGGGGTGGCGCGTCGGTTGGATCGTCGCGCCGGCCGAGCTCACCGCGGGGATCCGGAAGGTGCACGACTTCGTCACCGTCGGCGCGCCCGCGCCGCTGCAGGAGGCGGTCGCGGAAGGTCTCTCGCTCGGGCGTCCCTACTACGACTCGCTCGCCACCGAATACCGTCGGCGACGCGACGTGCTTGTGCCCGCGCTCGAAGCCGCCGGGTTCGCGCCCCGCCGACCTGAGGGCGCGTACTACGTGCTCTGCGACATCACGCCGTTCGGCTTCGACGACGACACCGCGTTCGCGCGCTGGCTCGTTTCAGAGGTCGGCGTCGCGGGCGTCCCCGGCTCTTCCTTCTATTCCGAACCTGCGCTAGGGAAGCACCTGATCCGTTTCACGTTCTGCAAGACGCACGACGTGCTCGCAGCGGCGGCGGAGCGGCTCGCGCGTGCGCGAGAGCTGGCCGCGAAGGCGAAGCGACGCTAGAGCTCCGTTCTCAGCGGCCGAAGATCCGTGTGCCGATGTTGTAGAGCGTCCAGACCAGACTGATCAGGCCCGCGCCCGCGAGAGTTCCGCGCACGATCGTGCGTTCGTACCAGTGGCGTGGCAGCGCCTCAGGTGCCGACGGCGCGCCGACGTATCGAATGATGTCATCACGCGTTCCGCCGATCTTCGCGACGATGCGCGCCTCGAGCCGGCCGATCGCCCGCGGCGTGGTCCTGAGCTGTTCGGCGATCTGCTCATTCGCGAAGCCTCTCGCTATTAGACGCGCGACAACGTATTCGTCCGACGTCAGGCGTGGCGTCGGTAAGACGGGCGAGAGCGGCAGCGCCAGGCCGGCGATGACGCGAACTGCGAGGACGGCGATGGGGACCGCCGCGATCTGCCAGTCGCGACCGCCAAACAGATAGGCGGAGAACGCGCTGGCCCCGGCCAGGGCGAGCGCCAGCGGATCTCGCAGCTCCTCGATCGCGCGCATCAGAAGTTCGAGATCACGTCGCGCAGCACCTTCTTGATCGTGGATGCCTCCGGGTAGGCGTCATAGAAGGCGCCGGGTGAGGCCTCCGCGATCTGGCGCAGGGCGCCTGAGAACGCGCTGTAGGCGATGGTGAAGACGCGGACCCGCGCATCGTTCGGCTGCTTTCTCAACCTGGAGACGAGGTCGTAGAAGTCGACCTGCGAACCTTCATCGAGTCCGTTGCTGAGCACGACCATGGCGTTGATGCGGTCCGGTTCGAGCCGCGAGCGAACGTACTCGACGCCGGACAGGACCGCGCTGAATAGCTGCCGCTTGCCGGTCTCCGTCTCTAGTGCGTCGATCCGGAGCTCGAGCAACCTCCGGTCGGCTCCGAGCCTCGCGATCGGCAGAATTTCTCTGTATGCACGGTCTCCTTCCGCCCTTGTCGAGAACGTCCATAGCCCGACCTCATCGTCGTCTTCGAGAAGCGTGAGGGCCTCCTTCGCCGCGTGCTTGGCGAGCTCGAGCTTCGAGAGGTTCTGATCCGGCACGATGTCGCGCATCGACTGGCCGACATCGATCGCGATCAGTAGGTTGGCGCGCTTGCGTAACGCCGACCAGGATCCTTGGATCTCGGCGAGCACGGCCGGATCCGGGGGCGGGAGGATCAAGCCGAGCTGGCGGCGGAAATTGGACTCCGGCAACACGCCAACGCCTGGCTGACCGTCGGGACCGCGGAAGCCCTCCAGAAGGAAGCCGTCCTGCACCGCTCTCGTCTCGAGATGACCACGGAAATCGAGGGCGGCCTGCCGGTGTTCGGCGTCCGTATGACTCCAGTCGAGAACGACGTACGGGTGGTCCGCCATCAAGGTGCCTTCGGCCGGATAGAGGGCGACGAGCTTCTCCTTCGGCGCGAGTCTCGGGCACTGAGAGGAAGGACACAGGTCCGACGCCGGATTGCCGCGGTTGTAGTCGAAGGCCTGCTTCTCCTCGACCGCGACCGCGGAGACATAACTGAGCGCATCCCCGGCATCGTCGGCGTTCCATAGGTTCGTCAGGAACGTCTCGACCGTATGTCCGTAGTGGACGACGCTCGACTCGACGCCTTTGACGAAGCTCTGAGCGTCATTGC
>Ga0066676_10000407_pt1 | contig 15196 bp, 11 predicted proteins | sample GraSoiAngelo_125_FD_62293 | JGI IMG/M metagenome (GOLD analysis project Ga0066676, IMG submission 62293) | Grasslands soil microbial communities from the Angelo Coastal Reserve, California, USA - 14_0927_05_40cm | ecosystem: Environmental > Terrestrial > Soil > Grasslands | place: USA...
GCGGCAAAACGATTTCCACAGGAACTCGAAAAGGTCAAAATATTTCACTACCTGCGGACCGACGCGTTTAATCGTCAGTTTATCTTCGCTGATGAAAAGAATTATTATGATTTTCTGAACGCGCCTTTCACAGGCGTGAACAGCGATTTCCAGAAAGGCGTCCTGAAAATCATGGGCCCGAAATTTCCTTTTGGAGCAAAGGCAGAGGAGGGTTCGTCTTCGCTGCCGTCGGGAGAGGATAGAATAAGCGCCGCCGCCGACCGGTATTCACGCGAGGCATACGACCGCGCGATCGCCGCGCACCGTGCGGAGAGTACTCCGTCGCTCCTTCGTCTTGAAGCGCAGATCGAGAGTGCCGCGCTGGCCAAACAATCGCAACAACTGCAGCAACTCACAGCACAGCGTACGATTCTTGAGTCCGGGCTATTCGACCAGGAATACTATCTCGAAACTAATCCTGATGTCAGGGACGCCGGTGTAGATCCGCTAGCCCACTATGTTGGCAATGGTGAGCGCGAGGGGCGTCTCCCGAATCCGTTTTTCTGCGTGTCATTTTACCGTCGCAATTCGGTGCTGCTGCTTCCTCGGGACGGCAACGCACTTCAACATTATATCGAGGAAGGGGAGCACGCCGGCCTAAAGGCGAGCATGCCGTTTGATCCGCAGGAATACCTTGCAGCCAATCCCGCACTTGCGGGTTTTGTCGAACGCCCCCTCTTTCACTTTCTCAAGATCGGACGGGCCGCGGGTTTCGGACCTCGGCGTGCAGTAACGGCAGCATTGCCCGCCCTCGAACACTTGGAGCGGTTCGAGGCCACTGGGAAGCGAGATCTGGAGGCCTTGATGAGGGCTAAACAAGCCCTCGCGTCCACCTTTGGCGTGGAGCTCGGTTTTGCGGTCTTCAAAGAGGCAGTGACTTTTCCGGATAGCGACGAGCTGCAGATCAAGCGTTTGGAGAGTCAGTACGTTTTCGCAAGGGATCGAGGGGAAGTTTTCGTTGAGACAGCACCGGGGGGAGAACGCTTCGTTGTGCATCCACCGAGGGTTATCGGAGAAGGTGATTCTCGCCCCCTTGAGCATATTGCTCGCGCGTCATACGTCACGTGTCTAGCTGATGCTCGTGTGCGCGGCCGCTCGGCCGTTATCGAGGTTGGCGGCGTAGCCCTTCTAGATTTCGAGCCGTGGGAATTGGACCTGTTCGACTGTGAGTTAGATATTGACCCGGCGATATTCCATGCCACCAGACACAGAGCATGGCTGGTAACGCCAAAGGACGATATCGCAAGCATTGAGATCGATGAAGCATTCATGCTACTTGGTCCGCAAAGCGGCGCGTTCGGCGATTGGATGCTCGCGTATCTACCTCGATACATCGCCGCCGATTTATCCGGCGCCCTACCTCCGGTGCCGGTGTTAGTGGACGACTCAATGCCTCTTTCGCACCGGCAATCTCTCGAATTGATGCTTCCGAAGGGCAGCGGGATTATTGAAGTACCGGCCTTCACCACCGTGCACGTGCGCCGGCTGTGGCGGGGTCCAAGTTTGGGTTATGCGCCCGCGCGGGAGAAGATGGATCGACGCTTCAAGTTCGACTACATTGAAGCTCCACCAGCACGCTTCGTCCCCGTGGCTCGCGAAATCGCGCGGCGGGCCGCTTCTGCGAGTGACGGCGCCGCCGGCCCTGAGCGTGTATTTCTCGCCCGGAAACCGTCTGGCTGGCGCAAGCTCGTCAACCATGCCGAGATCGCGGCCGCTGCCGAGGCGCGTGGTTTTGTTGTTATCTACCCGGGCGATCTTGATTTCCCGGCGCAGGTCAATCTGCTCCGCCATGCCCGCTTTATCGTGGCGCCGGAAGGCTCGTCCATCTCCCTGACCTACTTCGCGCGGGCCGGGGCAAAGCTGTGTATCCTGAACCACACGCTGGTCGAAGCGCCGATAAGCTACAACTGCTTCCTAAGCGGAGCGGGCGTCGATATTACGATTTTGACCGGCCCGATTGAGCGAAATCATCCAGAGTTTCCGCACCGTGCTGATTATCAAATCGACGATAAGAGGTTCGGCGAGTTCTTAGATCGATGGCTTGTGGAATAAAGTTGCGCAGAATAGCGCTACTCCAAGGCGCAGCCGGACGGCATAATGCGAGTGTCAGTCCATCGATTCCCATACCGAAATAGACACAAGCGTATGAAAAATCTCATCATCGGTTGCTTCACGAACTACGCCTGGAGTACCGTCCAACATTGGCCAACAGCGTAGACACCTGTGGTTTTGAAGATCATACCGATCCTCCGATGAAAGATGAGTCCGCAACCACTCTACACCCTCGTGACATAGCTGCAGTTGATCTCGAAGCAGCATCCGCCGTATCGGATAGACCCGAGCTGTTGCGCAAGTTGGTGGCGACGTCGCGCCAAACTTTCGGTTTTTACACGGGCCACTATCCCCACACGATAAATTATCCCTGGGTAATCGAACGGCTCGAACGGCTGCCGCCAGGATCTCGTGTGCTTGATATTGGCGCAGGGGTGAGTCCGGTGCCTATTGTTTTGGCGGAACGAGGAATGTTCGTCGACACGGTGGATAAGCATCCGACCATTCGGACGCTCGCCTGTCCCCAAGACTGGAACGAGTGGGGATTTTTCGACTACTCCCGACTGCACCAAAATCTCGCATCACATCATTGTGATGTGGCAGAACTTACGCCACCGGCTCCCTTCGATGCGATTTATTCGATCAGCGTGCTTGCGCATATGACGCGCGCCGTCAGGGAAGACACCTTGCGACATTGCCGTGACTGGCTGCGACCCGGCGGGTGCCTCCTATTTGCCATAGACGTAATACCTTCCAGTGACTTCCTGTGGAATCGCTCAGAGGGCTTGGAAGTGGAGCCGCCGATCCAGCATGGGACAGTGTCTGATGTCGTAGAACAACTTGCTGAGCTCGGATTTGAAATCAACGAATCCAAAGTAGTGCGAGGCGTCTACAAATCGCCCACCGATTTATTGTTCATTGACTGCACTCGAAGCGGTTGACATTCGGGCGCACGCAAGCGTGCAAAGCACAACGTAGGTTTCGACAGAATGCCATTCGAGAACATCGGCTTCGTGATAGGAAATTTCTGGATAGTCAGCGCTCAAAGTTGTGGTGATTTCCAGGTTAAGCCATCTTCGTTCATTTCCAATGGACATGGCAGGCCAAATACTCATGAATAACGATACGGACGCGAATCCCAGAATCGACGGACGCGTGGAAACGATAGAGCCCGCTTTGCACCACCAGCCAAGGACATTCGGGCGGAGCATCTATGCCGAGTAGTATGTGCTGCATGGCGCGGCTACCAACTTCGGGCCAAACGGAAATCACGGGGCCGTGGGTGGACTCGAATGCCTCACGCTCGGCCCGTAACGTCAGCCCGAGTGGGGCAACGTGAATTGTGTCCGGCGGCTCCGGGTGAGGCTCGCGCAACTCGAAGAGAGCGTGTCCCTGAGCCAGCTTGCAGACAACCGAGGAAACGCGCTCGTGTTCTGGCGCGAAGGTAACGCCGGTCGCTGACTCTGCGCGGCTCTGCTCGATGCGGGCGCGAAGTGCCGGTGATTGTGATAAAATCCGGCGAATCTTCGGTCGGGCGATCTTGGCCGGGTCAGTTGAACCTGCAACAACGCAAGACACAAGGCAGGCGAGATACTGCTCGTCGGGAGAGAAACGTGTGTTGCAGGCTACGCAAGCAGGAACAACGGGCAGGTTCTCGGGCGCCATATGTGCGGGTTTGAAGCATAGAGTTGGTTCAGAACGCTGTCAGTCGTTGCCGCATCGAGTCACTCATCGGTAAGGGCTCGGCTATGATGCCGCCGCCAAACGGTCAATCAGTCAATCGAAAAACTTTGTGTGCAACGGACTCGGCAAAACGGGCGGCGATTGCGCCAACCGGTGTGCAGCGCGCCCGGAAGCACTGCAAGATCACGCGAGTCGACGGCTTATGTCGCAGGATTAATGCGGCGATGCTCGCCTCTGGACACGCTACGCGAAATTGGCGCGCCTAAGCTCGCTGACAATATTGAGGAGATCTTCGTCGTGCGTGATGTGGTCGCACATGGACATCTGTGGGCTGCAAACATATCCTGGAACGGGAAGGGACTTCAACAAGATGATAGCGTTTTCCACCTGTTGGAACTCCGGACGCCATACCGCCGGCGACGTGATGCTGCGCGAAATCAAAACCGAACTTGGGTTTGACCTGATTGAGCTGGGCCACGGTACCCGCATGTCGCTGATACCGGGAATTCAAAACATGTTCGATGCCGGGCAGGTCCGCTTCAGCAGTTTGCATAATTTTTGTCCTTTGCCTGTCGAAGTCATGGTGGCTTCACCCGACTGTTACAAGTTTTCTGCTGTTCCACCTGAGGAACGAGAGCGTGCGATCAAGCAAACATTTCAAACGATTGATTTCGCCCAACGACTGGGCGCGCCGTTTGTGGTCCTGCATTTGGGTCAGGTGAACATGCGCCCAGTCACAGAACGGTTGATCGAGATGGCGAAGGCTGGCAATTACCTTTCGCGCCGATACGTGAGAACAAAGCTAAGAGCGGTGCAAGAGCGTGAAAGAATTGGGTCGGCTTATCTACAGCGGATGAAGGATTGCTTGCGCCGCATCATCGATTACGCCGGCTCAAAAAATATCAGGCTGGGAATCGAAACCCGGCGAGGTTACGAAGAAATCCCAACCGAGCGCGAATTGCCCGCGCAAATAGGCGTCAACGGCGAAAGAGCTAAGATTCGCCGTGCCATTAACGGCATCTTGTTTGCTTTTTGTTTGATTGAGCAGTATGAATGTTCAGGTGAACATGATCGAGTCTCGAAACGGTCAATCGCACCCAGAACGAGAGCAATCTAAACCGCGAGGCCGTTTCACTGGCGAACGCCTCTTGCGTGAACGGCCTCGCGTTTACCGAAAAGTAGTGGAGTTACTAGCGTCGCGAACAATCTAGATTGCCGACGCACATCGCGGCGACGGTAAGCGTTTCGTCGTGCACGCGAATGAAAAGCTGATTGCGTTTCTGGAATTGGAATCAGCGATTCGCTCTATTTCTTTATCTTCCCTCTCCTCGCCTTAATGTTGTGCGGCGAAGTATCTCTGCCTCAAGCTCACTAGCAATGTGTCGCTCGATATCGCCCGGAGGCCGCTTGCTGCTTTCGATTGGTATCACCCGCTTCTGATGCCTTCGCGACAACCAGGTAAGGGCGGTTATGGCGAAAACAATAATTCCTAGCAAAAGCAGGCTCCAGAGACCCAAATCCAGTCTTGTCAGTGGGGGAAGGGGTGGCGGCACCTCCGGTGTTGGCATTTGGGGAAAACTTTTCGGATACACCGCAGACTTTGAGTAGAACCAGCCGAGGACCGCAGCGATACCGAAAACCGCCGCACACCCCATAAGCAATAACCGCCAAGCAGACTTTGCCGGAGTTACCGGAGCCACTAACACCATGCCCCTTCTATCCATCGAGTCGATAGAGCTGTGGTTTGCGCCAACCGTTCCTCTAAAGTCGATCCACTGAAACTCAGCTAACTCCGGAGGCAGAGGAGTTGTATCCAGTAAGAGCGGCAAGAGATCCTTTTTTTGCTCGATGGCTGCTTGCCATTCCTTTGACACTTCATTCGATTGGCTAGCGTGAGTGCACCAGAACACGACAACGAGATGGGATTCAGCCAAAGCCTCGGTAATTTCCCCTCGCCATCTCTTAGCCGGGTGAATGCTGTCAATATCTTGGAAGATGAGGGATTTGTTAACGCGCAGGAGCTTAACTACCGGAGAAACAAGCAAAGCGTCAGCATGGCTATACGAGACAAAGACGTTTGTGCTCTCGCTGGGCATCATGATGCTTTCAAAACTCGTGGAAATCGCCAGTGTGTACGTGTGTTTCTATCACATTTCCAGCCGCATCGTAAACGCGAATCACTTGATTGTGCGTGCAGATGAAAGGCTGACCGGATTTGCAACTGCAATCAGCGATTGGCGTCGGACCAACCTTCGACCCGTTCCGCGCGCACGCGAAGCTCCGTTGTCATTCAGGTCTTTTCTACGGTCTGAAAATTTTTGAGTGCAAAATCGCAATTCTGTGCAACGCACTGCGAAAGCGGAATGAATAATCGTGCGTGGCCAACGACCCTTCGCAAGGACACAACTCGAGGAGATCCCTACTCACATCCGCAGTGCCCTCTTCCCAGAAAATCGTCGGGTATGGGTCACTAGGCGACTCTGTGGATCTTTTAATGATTGATGCTGATTAAAAAGTTATGCACGGAGTAGCAATCCGTGTGGGAGACCATCGCGCGATCAAGATTGTCCGAACACCGTCACTAACGGCTTGATCTCGCCTGTTTACTTACTGTTAGACTCCGGAGCTTAATCGTGATCCGCGTTTTGAATTATCGGGTTTGCAGCATCGTTGTTCTACTCGGAACAATTCTTCTTCTCAGCTGCGTCGAGAATCGACCGTTTCGTCTCGGTAAGATCAACGATGCCGAATTGGGCAAATATTATCACGATCAAAAGCCGTGGTTGGAAAAAGTTCAGGTCTCGGAAGACCGCAGTTATCACATTTCGTTCGTAGAGTTTGATGAGAAGGGAGACTTTTGGGATCGCCGTCAACTTGCTCGGACCGCACGGATGATCGGGGGCAGCAATAAACCGGTCTTGTTGGTGACCTATATTCACGGCTGGCATCACAACGCCAAAGACCGGCCACCCGGCGGCAAGAATCCCGGCGACGTCCAAACATTTCGTTGTTTGCTCTCGGAGCTGGCTGTTTCCGACAGCACCAAGAACTTTCAGGTCCACGGCGTCTATCTCGGATGGCGGGGCCGATTAATCGAAGGCCCGCTTGATTATCTCACGTTTCTCAATCGGAAAGCAGCGGCGACACGAGTGGCCGGAACACCCGTTACGGAAACCATTTTTGAATTGATTCGTCAGGCGCGAAAAGATCCGAATTCGAAATGTGTCGTCATTGGCCATTCGTTCGGCGCGCTTCTTTTGGAAAAGGCGATGGCCCAGGCGATCACCGGTAACGTCCTTGCTCTCGATGCACAGAATCCCGTCCCGCAGCAGCGTTTCAACGCGCCGGCTGATCTGATTTTATTGGTCAACTCCGCCGCCGAATCGATATATGCCAAGGAAATGACCGATATGTTTGCCCGTATTGGGTACCGCGATGCGGACAATCGCAACCTCCCTTTGCTCATCTCCATTACTTCCAAGGGCGATACCGCGACCGGCGGCTGGTTTCCGGTCGGAACTTTTTTCCCGAACCTGTTCGCGCATAGGAAATATCATTGGGGAGACAAATACGGCCCTTCCAGCGATGAAACCGATCAGCACATCTACCTGACAACGACGCCCGGCCATAACAAATTGCTTTTTACTCATTCGGTCGATAAGACCGCACCACCTCAAAGAGTTCCTTCGGTCGAAGCCGTTGCCCGAATGGCGGGCCGGATCACGATGGGCGATTGCGCCGTTGTCGAAGAACGAAACCCGGCGTTTGAAAAGAACATTCAACACGCGGAAGACGATCCGATGGTTTTCGCGACTTCACTAAAGTCCGATCCCAACCAATTCAATTGGTGGCAAATCCACGCTTATCAACTCAACAAGCGCACGCCCTATTGGATTATGCAGGTCCCCAAAGCCATCATTCCGAATCACACGCCCATATTCACGCCAGAGGGACGTGCCATGATGGCGGCGCTGTTTCGCATCGCAAACCCCATCGGCCAACCAGGCGCGCGCCAAATCCGTTTGGCGCCGCAAACAACCGAATGATTAGGCAGTCTGGCGGCGGCAAAATCTGGATTCCTACTTCGGGGCGGTTGCGAGTAATTTGTCGATCGCGGCCTGGGTTTCTCGACAGTATTCGGCTGGCGATATTCCTTTCCAGCAGCGCGATGGCAGCAGGTGTCCGAGTCCCATCCGACTCATCCCGAGAGAGAGAGAGAGAGAGAGAGAGAGAGAGAAGGGCGTGAACAAGCGTGCTGAACTTTTCACGGTCTTTTCTACGGTCGGAAAATTTTGCCTGCAAAACCGTGCAATTCTGCGCAAGCCGCTGCGAAAGCTGAATGACCGAATTACCTAGCGTCAACAATACTGTGCAACACAGCGAAAACGTGCGCAATTCGTTAGGCTTGAATTAGAAATCAGCTGCTCTAAACCAACTGAGCTGTGCCGGCGTTCCCATACGAAAGCTGTTTTCGGCGAGTTGATCAAGAGTTCGTGATGATCCGTTTCGCGCACTGCGCCGCAAAAAGGACCAAGATTTGACGGCATTTTTCTACGGCACGAGAAATGGTCAGGAATCCCCGGGGGGGCAGGGTCGTCGCGACCGACGGCCTCCAACGTCTAAACTTGTAATGGTCCTCGGAAATTTTCGTCAAAAGCCGACGAGATAGGGTCCCGCCATACCAATGACGTTGCGCCGCTTTAGCTCGGCGAAGAGGTTGCGCGGATCCAGCTCCACCGCGCGCTCCAGATTGCGCAGACCTTCCTCCTGCTGGCCGCGCCGCCGCAGAATGTAGGGACGCTTACACGCATCCCGTGTTTAACCTCGCATGTGCCGATATCATGCAGGAACGGTCGCCAACGTTCATATTCGGCCAGGTCCTCGGCCACATGACGGGAAAGAAGAATGTGCCCGGCGTCGCCACAATCCATCACCCGCTGTGCCGTATTGATGCCGCCTCCGGCTACATTGATGCGTTCGTTTACGTCCACCACACCACTGACCGGTCCATTGTGAACACCCATCCGAACTTGCAGGCGCGCATTGTCCTTGAGCGCGCGGCTGATCTCCACCGCACACTGCGCCGGTTCCTCCGGACTCTTGTAGAAAACCAGCGCCATGCCGTCGCCGGTGGGGATCTTTAAAAGGCGACTGGCTGTTTCTGCGTTGCGGAATTGCTCGCACAAACGAACAATCTCGTTCAGTTCCTCAACCTCGGCGTGCTGTTCGTTAACCGAGAGCTTGGAGTAACCGACAATGTCCAGAAAGAGCACATGCGCGATTTCAAGCTCGATCTCTTTCTTAACTTCGGCGGCCATTTGGATTTACATGGAAGCGCCCGACCCAACGATACTCTCAAGCAGGCTGCCGAGAGTCGAGAGGAAAGCGCGTCCGCCATGTGCAGGCATATTCGCCGTTCAACAACCCAGGCGGGCCTGGGGTCACGCCGCGTTAGTAATAGTGGCTCAGTCGCGACTTTCGCGCTTATCGAACTGGCGAAATTTCTACGGTCTGTTCTACGGTCGAGCGAAATTTTGCTGCAAGACCGCGCAATTCTACGAAAAGCAGCGCGAATAGGATTCGTTCCGTCTATCTACGAAAAACAAGCTGTGCAACGCTGCGAAAACATACGCAACTCGTTAGGCTTGAATTACAAATCAGCCGCTCTACCAGCTGAGCTATGCCGGCGTTCCCATACAAAAGCTGTTTTCAGCGAGTTGATCAAGAGTTCGTCCGACGAGCGGATCAACGCCGGTTTGGCGGCAGCGGGTGTCAGGCTCGGACGATGGAGCACTCTCGATCGTCATGTCAAGTCAGTTGCGAAGTTGAGCCGAAAGGGATTATCTGAACGCAGGATCGCCGCTGAGCTGTACATTCCTGCTGGATCAGTGTTCGCCATCCTCAAAAGAACGAGAAATGACTCAATTCGATGAACAATGCGAAGCAACGATAAAAACCATCAGCCGCTGGCCCCTAATTTTGTCTGCAAGAAGCTTTTGAGCGCCCGATGACCAGGACACAGTGCTTCACACTCGCGGCCACGAGCCTCGGCCTCTTCATGATCTATCTGGACGCGTTGATCGTGAACGTCGCGTTACCCGCCATCCAGTCGGACTTCAAGGTGGGCGAGGCAGGCCTGCAGTGGGTGGTCACGGCGTACAGCCTTGGGATGGCAGTCGGCATCATGTCGTCCGGGACGGCAGCGGACATCTACGGTCGCCGCAAGCTCTACATTGCCGGCATCGCTCTCTTCACGGCGGCCTCCGCGGCCTGCGGCATGGCCTCCTCGCTCGAAGCGCTCAACCTCTCGCGCGCGGTCCAGGGGGTTGCGGCGGCGACGGTCAACGTAACCTCGCTCGCGCTCGTTAGCGCCGCATTTCCCGATCCGAAGTTGAAGAATTGGGCGATCGGCATCTGGACCGCGATCGCGAGCACCGCCATCGCAATCGGCCCGACGCTCGGCGGCTTCATGGTGCAGGGGACCGGCTGGCGCTCGATCTTCATGGTCAACATTCCCGTCGGGCTCGTCGTCCTGGCCTTGACGTGGCGCTTTGTGGCGGAGTCGCGGGACGAACGCCCGCGCTCGTTCGACATCCCCGGGCAGCTCGTATTCATGACGGCGGTCGGGGCTTTCGCGTTTGCAGTGATTGAAGGTCCGCGTGCGGGGTGGGTCTCGGGGGAGATCCTGACGCTATTCGTGGTCGCGGGGGCGGCGCTGGCGGCATTTATCTTCTGTGAACGCAGGAACGCGGACCCGATGATGGACCTCAAGCTCTTCGGCAACCGCACGTACTCGCTCGCTATCATCACGATCTTCGCCGCTTTGTTCGCCGTATATGGAATGTTGCTCGTGATCACGCAGTACATGCAGAACGTACGTGGTTTCTCGCCGACGGATGCCGGGTTCCTCCTCTTGCCGTACAGCATGAGCCTGATGATCGTTTCGCTGACGGCGGGGAAACTCGTGGGAGCGGTCGGCTCGCGGCGGCTGATTCTCCTCGGTATCGCGTCGCAGATTGTCGGGTTCGCCGTACTGATCGTGGGGCTGCAGGGAAGCACGGTCGTCGTCAGCGCCGGCCTCGTCTTCGTCGGCGTGGGAACCGGGTTGTGCCTGACGCCGATCACCTCGCTCGCGATGACGGCGGTCCCGACCGAGCGCGCGGGAATGGCATCGGGCATCATGAGTGCACAGCGCGCGCTTGGTTCCACCGTCGGGTTTGCTGTGCTCGGCTCGATTCTTGCGGCAACACTAACGACCACCCTCAGCGCCCACCTCGCCGACGCGCTTCCGGATTCGATCGAGCGCAAGGACGTCGCCGATATGATCATCGGGAACGCGAATCCCCGCGCTTACTCTGCCGAGATCGGGCCCGGCCGGCCGATCAAACATCTCAACCCCGCCACGCAGAAGGCGATCCTTGCGGTCGCCGACAGCGACTTCGTCGAAGGTATCCGATTCAGCCTCGCAACAGGCATAGTGTTCCTCGCCCTCGTCCTCGCCGCCGGCATCGCCTGGTTTCCCCGCGGCAGCGGCTCCATCGCGGACGCCGAACGTGAGGCGCAAGCGCTCGCGTCGGAGGAGACCGCACGCGAAAGCCCTCTTTCGTAACCATACTGTTGCTCCAACGGAATCCTTCGCTGCGCTCGCACACCGCGCTGCACAAGGGACCAAAATTTCACGGTCTTTTTCTACGGCATGAGAAATTTTTGCTGCAAAACCGCGCAATTGTGCGCAACACACTGCGAATACTGAATCGCCAAATACCTAGCGTCAACAATGCTGTGCAAAGCAGTGAAATGATGCGCAATTCGTTAGGCTTGAATTACAAATCAGCTGCTCTACCAGCTGAGCTATGCGCGGCAAAAATGCCGCGCACATTAATGCACGCGGCCGCTTGAAATAAGTTGCCGATCTAAAACCGTGAACGCGTCGTGACTGACAGCGGTTCGGCTGTTTCCAGGTTCTTGATTACGGTGCTGAGATAAACTGACTCGGGATAAATTGCCTTGTACTTCGTGATTTCCGCCCGGTTCAACACTTTAAACCCGTACCGTTCGAACATTTTTTCTCCACGCCGGCTTTCGAATGTAATGATCTGGCCGTAAACGCGTTTTTCGCCGGAGCGATAGAGATAACTCAAATACGCGCTCATGAGGGCGCGCGTCGTCGAAACTTTCCGGGCGTCTGGCAGCAGGTTGATATGAAAGTGCGGTGTGCGTCGCGGCGCCGCCGGCACTTCACGCCATCCATGCACCAGAATCCACCGAACAAAACGGCGCGACCGTTCGTTGTAGCGAAAGTAGCGCGTTAGCGCGCGGAAAAAGAGCCAGACATTTTGATAAAGCGCGTAAAGCTGGTTTTGCAGAGGCTTGCGTGAGCCCAGAAGATAACCCCGGATTTCGCCGTCGACTTCCAGAAGAAAACACGATCCCGGTTCGTGATCGGTGTAATAGGTCGTGAGAAAATCAGCGAACAATTCTCGATCCTCATAAACGGGATCAATCGGGTCGCCAAGAAATCCGGTATCGCAGCAGAGCTTTCTTACCGCTTCGCGGTCCGATCTGCGATAGCCACGAATAAGGAACGGCCTGTGGTCGTCGTTCACCATCTAAAGTCGGCGGTAGTTTGCGCGAACCTCGCGATAAATGCAAAACAGTTCCTCAAATACGCGTGGCCAGCTATGGAGCTTTTCCGCTGCCCCCGCCGCAGTCTTTCCCAGCGTTGATAATTTCTTAGCACTGAAATCTTCGATCGCATCGGCCAGCGCATCCGGGTTGTTTTCTTGTGCCCACGATTTTTGGTCGTGACAAATAATCCGATCCATGTAACTCCCGCGAATTCCTACTACGGGCGTGCCGCAAGCCTGACTTTCCAGCGCCACAAGTCCAAACGTTTCCTGAACGCCGGGATGAACGAAAAGATCAGCTGCGCGATAGTAACGAGCGAGATCAACTGAGTCTGCGCAGTACGAAATCCATGAGATGTTTCCGCCGCGGCGCTGCAACTTTTGCACTTTGTTTCGCTGCGGTCCGTCGCCAATAACCACGAGATGAAATTTATTCTGGTCCCGCTGGCGGAGAAGCTCGAAAGCTCGAAGCAATGTTTGCGTGTTTTTTTCCTTAGTTAACCGCCCCGCGTAGAGAAGCAACGTCCGCCCGCGGCCGACACCTAATGACTCGCGAGTCGCGGCTCCGTCATCCGGCAGGGGCCTGAAAATGCCAGTGTTCACTCCGAGCCGCACCGGACGCACATTGCGCACGCCCCATTCGGAAAGGAGGTCGCCCAGCGTCTCAGACGGCACCAGTGTGGCTTGAAAGCGATTGTAAAGTCTGTGCACATAAGCGCGCGTTAATTTCATGGCTCGTTGCGTGCCACGTTTGCCAAGAAATTTCGTGCTCCCACGCAAATAGGCTTCCGGGAAATGGGAGTGATAGAAACCAACCACCGGCACCCTCAGCGCCCGACCGATAGCAATTGCTTTCCATCCGATCTGATACGGATCGCTTGATTCGATCAGGTCCGGACGCTCGCGCTCCAGGATTTCTTCGATTGCGCGGAGATTTAGCAGTGCGCGATATCGCGAGCTCCTCGACACCAACGGCGAGCGAATCGAATAAACTCGTGACCGCGCATTTGTTGTCACCTCGGTTTTCGAGCCGGGAACAATGAGGACGTGCGTATCGCCAGACGAACAATTGCTGATGTACGCAATTTTCTCGTGCAAATAACGTTTTACTCCTCCGCTTAAAGGAGAGTAAAACTGGGTCAGGTCGCAGATTTTCAAGCTCGCACTGTAGTCGTCGCCCCGTGGGCGACGCAATGCACGGATGGTGAAAAGACCAGCGCGGCGTTTCGCACCCGCCTCCGCGGAGCTTCGGCGTGGCAGGCAGCGAAGCGGCTACAGAAGCGACGATCAAGCATCGGACTCCAGCTCGCTCAGATATTTCTCCGCGTCCATAGCCGCCGCGCAGCCCGAGCCGGCTGCTGTTACCGCCTGTTTGTAAATGCGATCTGCTACGTCGCCCGCCACGAACACGCCGGGGTGCCTGCTTTCGACCAGGTTCTTCGTGATCAAATAACCGTCCGAATCCGTGTCGAGCTTACGTCGAAACGCCCTGGTGTTGGGATCGTGACCGATTGCCACAAACACACACGCCACGGCTAGTTCCCGCTCTTCATTCGTCTTCACATTTCGCAAGCGCACGGCGCGCATTTCGCCTTTTTCGTCCGGAATGTATTCGGCAACGACCGTGTCCCAGATCGGTTCGATCTTCTTGTTCGCAAAGACGCGGTCCTGCATAATTTTGGAAGCCCGCATCTTATCGCGTCGATGAATCAAATAGACCTTTGAAGCGAAGCGGGTGAGGAACAATGATTCCTCCGCGGCGGAATCGCCCCCACCGACGACGCAAACCGGCACGTTCTTGTAAAATGCGCCGTCACAGGTGGCGCATGAAGTTAGTCCGTGACCGATTAGTTTCTGTTCGTTCTCGAGTCCCAGATATCGCGCCGAAGCTCCACTGGCGATGATCAGCGCTTCCGTGTCCAACCATTCATCATCGGCTTTGATCCGAATATGCCGATTGCTGGCATCGAAATCGGTCGCCTCGGCGTATGAAAACCGGGCGCCAAATTTCTCGGCCTGTTTGTGCATGTTCAGGACGAGCTGAGGCCCATCGATTCCCTCCGGGAAACCGGGGTAATTTTCAACGAGCGTAGTGGTCGAGAGTTGTCCGCCCGGGTGGCGACCTTCCAACACTAACGGGCTCAGGTTCGCGCGCGCGGCATAAATCGCTGCGGTCAATCCGGCGCAGCCGCTTCCAATAATGATCAGTCTTTCCATCAATAAAACTTAGCACACAGCGCAAGTTGTTGCCGCGGTGAGGGCGTTGTCATCAATGCCTCAGTAAGCCATTGCGGCGAAGCCACATGACACGTCAGGTGCGTGGACACACGGCCAGCTATGCCGTCACGTTCACGCCGATTTCATGCAAGCCCGCTACACCGGAAAATGGGCCTCTATCTTCTTCCCATTCCTGCACATGGCCTTTTCCGTCGGTGGCCCGGACGAGTAGCGCGTAATAGCCCGCTGCATCTGGCATCCATTCGGTTTTCCACAGCGACCACGCCAGATTGCCGCCGGAATAATAAATCTCAGCGTCACGCCACGATTTGCCGCCGTCGCTGCTAAATTCCACGCGCGAGATACCGCGGTCACCACCGTAGGCGATCCCCTTCACTTCAATCGGCCCGTTCAGTTTGCCTAACGAAAACGACGACCATGTATCCGGCACGTCAATTCTCGATCTTGTCGGCGTCATGAAATCGGGACCCCAGCCCTGTGCTTCGTAAAATCCTTTCGCGTTCGCGTCCGTCGCTTCGATTCGGGTGAGCCATTTTACGTGTTTTTCGCCGAAGTAA